>ERZ832317.167-NODE-167-length-95913-cov-13.524442_pt1 | contig 95913 bp, 113 predicted proteins | sample MGYA00519695_ERZ832317 | MGnify/ENA primary metagenome ERZ832317 (study PRJEB31850, sample SAMEA3708726) | human gut metagenome | biome: human gut; feature: human-associated habitat; material: faeces | place: China | collected 2014 ...
CAATAATTTTAGCGAATAAATAATGAAAAAATGAACACAATATAAATAATATTATAATTTTAAAAATGGAATAAAAAATACCAAAATATAAAATGAAATTGAAAAATCAAATGTTTTGTGTTAGAATATAGATGCGATTTTAATGGATTATAGGAGGCAATTATGGGAAATATTGTTGTTCGTTTATCATCATTAACTTTAAAAAATATTAAAAATGTAAAGAATGGTATTATTATAATGCCGCTTGCTAATGAAAGAAAATTTGAATGTAGTAGAGCTGAGATTTTGGGAATTTATGGACAAAATGGATCTGGTAAAACAGCAATTGTCGATGCACTTTATTTTTTACAAGGTATTATTACTGGTGAGGAATTAGATCAAAGGATTATAGATTATATCGATACAGATTCAACAAATGCAGAGATAAATGCTGAATTTAAAATATTTGGAGATAACGTACTGTATGAGGTAGGTTATCATATTATTTTTTCGAAAATAGATGATGGCGCTATTATTGAAAGAGAATATTTGAATTGTGCAATAAATAAAGATGGCAATAGAACGAATAAGAATGTTTTTATGGATTATCAAAGAACTCAGACAGATGTTGTTTTTAAACCATTGAAAAGAGTTGAAGAATTAGTTGGGAAAGATAAAAATGTAAAAATGGATCTTATTGTTGCACGAAAAATAGCAGAAAAGAGTAATTGCTCTTACATTTTTGGAAAAGATAGTAGAGAAATTTTCTTTAAAAAAAATAGTGAATTTAAGAATTATTCCATTGTTATTCATGCATTGTTTGATTTTGCACTTAAAGATTTGTTTGTTATTAGAAGTTCTCATTCCGGTTTGATTTCTGCAAATTTCTTGCTCCCAATGGCTTTTCGCATTGAAAAGGAAAAAACAGGAATGAAAGGGGATTTTGCAGTTCCATTAATGGAACCAGTTATTTTAGATATTAAAAAGAAAGATATTCTTAATGAGATTGTAGATCAAATCAATACTGTTTTATATACAATTATTCCGGGAATGAGTATTGAAATAAAAGATTATGGAAAGCAAGCAATGGATTCTGGTGAAGAAGGCTGGAAAGTTGAGCTTATGTCGAATAGAGAAGGAAAAAGAACGATTCCGATTCGTATGGAATCTGAAGGTATTATTAAAATAGTATCTATTTTAAATGTTCTAATTCAAGCATTTGGAAATTCTTCTATCTGCTTAGTTATTGATGAATTAGATGCTGGAATTTTTGAGTATATGTTAGGAGAATTATTAGATATTTTCAATAAGAGTGCAAAAGGACAATTGATTTTTACATCTCACAATCTACGTGCATTAGAGATGTTGGATAAAGATAGTATTATGTTTTCTACTGCCAATCCAAATAATAGATATATTCACATGAAAAATGTGAAAGGATCTAATAATCTCCGAAGTATGTATATTAGAAGTATTACTCTTGGTGGACAGGAAGAAAAAATATATGAAGAAACTGACAGCTTGAAAATTGCGAGAGCATTTAGAAAAGCAGGAAGGAGACTGCAAAGTGAATGAAAAAAAGGTAGTTACGGTTATTGTTGAGGGGCCTAGTGATGAAAATGCTATAGGTGGAATATTGAAAGAGTTTTTTTCTTCGGAAGAAGTGCAATTTGCAGTTGTTCATGGAGATATAACATCTAATTATAGTACAACAAAAGAAAACGTAGTGTCAAAAGTAGGTGCTTTAATAGAGATTATCAAAAGTAAGTACGGATATAATTGGGGAGATTTTGTAAAAATTATTCATATAGCTGACACAGATGGTGCATTTACTAAAAATTGCATTAAGGAAGCAGAAGTTGAAAATATTCAATATTATGAGGATCATATGGAATATTTTGACATTGAAGAGGTTGAAAAAAGAAATGCACATAAATCAGAGATTATGTTTAAGTTGTACACAACTGGAAAAATCCGCAATATTCCGTATAGGTTATATTTTAATTCATGTAATTTAGAACATGTTTTATACAATGAACTTAAAGACTTTTCAGATGATGAGAAAGAAATACTTTCGGATGAATTTGCTGAAAGATATGAAGGAAAAGTTTTGGAGTTTATAGATTTTATTTCAGATAAATCAGTTTCCGTTGAAGGAACATATAAAGAAACGTGGAAATACATAGAAAAAGATAAAAATTCACTTCAACGTCATTCAAACATGCATTTGATCTTTAAAACAGATTAGTAAGCACGTATATATTGATATTTTATCAATAATTTTACTAATAAAAAATAGAAAAAAGTCATAATAGAAAGAGGGCGTGAAAATGCAATATATTTCAGGAGAGGCACGTAAACCATCAATATTTGTAAGTTCTACATGTTATGATTTAAAACAGATTAGGCAAGATATTAGAGAATTTATTGAAGCGGATTTAGGATATGAAGCCATATTATCTGAATACGATTCTTTTCCAATAGATCCGGATAAAGATACTATAAATAACTGTCTTCGAGTCGTAGAACAAAGAGCTGATATAATGGTACTAATCGTTGGCAGTCGATATGGGTACATAACAGATCATGGAGAAAAATCAATTACTAATTTAGAGTATTTACGGGCAAAAGCAAAAGGTATCCCGATTTTTGTATTTATAGATCAAAAAGTAAGTAATATTTTGCCTGTTTGGAAGAAAAATAAAGAAATGAATTTTTCAGATATTGTAGATTCGGAAAAAATATTTGAATTTGTAGATACTTTAAGAAACAAAGATAGTAATTGGGTATATGAGTTTAACACAGGTCAAGATATTATAAAATGTCTGAAAAATCAATTGGCTTATTTGGTTAATGATAGTTTATGTTTAAGAAAACATTTTTCAAAAGAAGGGGTATCGCCTAAGGTGTTAAAATATTCCGGGCGTGTATTTGAATTAGTGGTTGAAAAACCGGCTTTGTGGGAGTACTTATTATTTGCAGAGGTATTAAAAGATAATTTGAATAAACTGGATGATTTGCGATATGATATGAAATACGGTATTTCATTTGAAAGAACAGTTTGTTTTGAAAATCCTATAGAAATTTTTGATTATGTTCAGGCAAAAAGTAAAGAACTTATTCGGAAAAATGATATTCTTTGTGTTATACTTAATAAGGCTCTTAAAGAAGCACTTGGTGAACGTGGAACGCCAGGAAATGCTGAGTATATAATTTATGTAGCAGAAAAATTGATTGAAGTATATAAAAGCGATCATCTTTGGGCATTAGATTTTAAATGTATTAGTGTTCCAGAAATGTTCGAAAAATTGATAGAATATACATCAGAGTTGAGCAAATCTATAATAGAAGATATTGAGAATTTTATAGATGATTATGATAAACGAATTAATGAATTAGCTTATGGTTTAGAGGATATTTCTGGAGAAAAAGTAGTATCTTTTAACCTTGAATTACGCAGTCCAGATATGAATAAGATTGATGCAGAAATTAAGCGGTTAGGAGAAATATTATTAAATAATTAAAAAAGAATATACGTGCCTTACATAGCCAGATGGTTCCAACTCAAGGAATCACCTGGCTATTTTCATGCCCGGATATTATCCCCAATAATATCAATCTAAGGCAAGAAAGGAGATGAAAATTATGCCATATATACCACCATCAGTCGTGCGGGAGGTCAAGCGGATGGATTTGCTTACGTACTTGAAAAATTATGAACCATACGAATTAGTTCACTTTTCTGGAAACACCTACACGACCAGAACACACGACAGTTTGAAAATATCAAATGGGAAATGGATGTGGTGGAGTCAGAGAACCGGTGGCAGATCAGCACTGGATTATCTGATCAAAGTAAAAGAATACAGCTTTTTAGAGGCGGTTGAATTGCTTGCAGAACGGGCAAATATTCAGCCGCCTCTTTCTGTATCTGAGAATGTTCCGATAGAGAAACAGTTACTGTTGCCAAAGAAGAATCAAGATGATCAAAAAGTGATTGCGTATCTTTCAGGACGTGGGATTGATAAGGAAATCATTCAGTTTTGCTTAGAGTCCGGAAGAGTTTATGAAAGTGCATTTCATCACAATGCGGTGTTTGTAGGGATGGATGAGAAAGATAGTCCGAAATATGCAGCCATTAGGGGAACCGGTAGCAGTTTTATCGGAGAAGCAAATGGAAGCGATAAGAATTATTCTTTTTCCATTTTTGCAGAGAAATCCAATGATACGGTGCATCTGTTTGAGTCAGCCATTGATTTGTTATCTTATGCGACGTTGCAGAAATTAGACGGGAAAGAGTGGAGGAGAGAACATTTATTGTCACTGGCAGGTGTCTATCAGCCAGCAAAAGAAATTGAAAAAAGTAAAGTCCCTGCAGCGTTGGCCAGGACATTAAAAATGCATCCAGAGGTGAAGACAATCGTTCTGCATTTGGACAATGACCGTATTGGAAGACTTGCCACAAAAGCAATTTCTGCAGTGCTTCCAAAGCAATATCAGGTAAAAGATGTACCGCCAAAACAAGGAAAAGATTACAACGATCTGCTCTGCATCAAGTTAAATCTGGCAATTACAAAGCGAGAAAAACGCACAAAAAAGAATATGTCTGGTCATGAAAAATATGAGAGATAGAAGGTGAAAAAAGATATGAAAATTGCAAGATATGGACTGAAGGTCGTGTATAGGAAAGAGCTGATTTTGACGATGGAAGACGATGTAGACAGCGAAGAACTGTTGAAGATTTTTCTGGAAACACAGTTGAAAGAGGAAAAAGAACCGAGTGAATTACTTGGAATTATTGCTGAGAAAGTGTCAGAAGAAAGCTGTACGGAGCAGTGTGAAAGTTGTCAAAAGTATTGTCCGGCAAGTGAAGAATGTATGGCAACTGATGAAAATGTACGATGCACAAAGTGTGAATACTTGTGTGAAACTTGCGGGATTTGTGAACTGAAAGAATAAAAAAAGCAAGTGCTTTTTCGGCAAGTAAATCTTCTGATACCCGGAACAGTGAGACGGGTGCAGAAGAATACACAATACCAGCAAGCAACGCCTTTGGATTGCCACACAGGTTTTCTGTCTGTCAGTTCGGCGGCAGCTTGTCAGGGAGAATCCCTGAAACCCTCAGAAAATGAAAAAGGAGAAAGTAACAATGTTGAAGTTTATTTGTGGAGTATTAGTAGGTGGCATTATAGGAGTAGTGTTGATGTGCCTGTTACAGATTAACAAGATTCAGTAGACAAAAAGAAAGGAGATACAAGATGCTGGTTGAAGTATCAATGAAAGACAAGAAGAAAGCAGAAAGACGATATCAGGAATATTTAAAGAAAATGAACAAGAAGAAGGGAGAACAGAAGAAATGATTGCAAAAGAAATGATAGCAGAAAAGGTATTTGCGGAAAGTGTAGCAAAGGACATCAGGAATTTTCTCCCAGAAAAATATGAGAATGCAGAATTTCAGGTAATGCAGATGAATAAAAATAATGGAGCCCAGATGGTAGGAGTCCAGGTAAGACTGCAGGAAGAAAATGTGTGCCCAGTTGTCTATGTAGAACCGTTCTTCAATGAAATACGTTTGGGTGAACCAGTTGAGAAAGTGATGAATGAAATTGCAAGATGCATGGAAGAAGCAGGCAATGTTCCGTTTTTGCACAGTGGTATCAACCCAATGGATTATGATTCAGTGAAGGAGCATCTGGCAGTGATGCTTGTGAACACCCAGGCAAACAAACGAATGTTACAGGAAATGCCTCATGAAAATATGGAAGATCTGTCGGCTATCTGTTATGTGGATTTCCCGGTAGAGTCTAACGATGGAAAAGCGACTATGAAGGTGAAAAATGAACATCTTAAGATGTGGAATGTGGATGCAAAGGAAATGTTCCAACAGGCCAGAGCAAATACACAGCCTGTAAATACACCGATTCTTCAGTCAATGGACGAAATGTTGTTGAGTATTTTTAATGAAGAAGGACATGCAACAAATTTATTAGATGAAAATGTTGATTTTGGATTTCGTTCACATGATATGTTGTATGCACTTACGAATGTAGAAAAGCAATATGGAGCATCTATGATCACGCAGCCAGAAGTTTTAAATAAATTGGAACAGCTTTTTCCAGAAGGATTTTATGTGTTACCGTCATCTGTGCATGAAGTTCTGATCGTTCCGGATAATGGAGAGATGGAACCGAAAATGCTTGGTGAAATGGTACGGGAAGCAAATAAAAATGAAGTGGAAAGGCAGGAAGTCCTTTCAGACAGAGTTTACAGCTACGATAAAGAAAAACACTAGATTCGCCAGGAACTAGATTCTATACAGAAAGTAAAGGAGATGGAGCGTTGAGAAAACGTAATGTAGCAATCCTTTTTCGATTGAACAAAAAAGAAGCAGAGGTATTGGATAAGAAAGTAAAGAGAAGCGGACTGAACCGGGAAGCTTACCTGAGACAGTTGATTTCTGGTGTTGTTCCAAGAGACGCACCGCCACCAGATTATTATTCCATGATGCGGGAACTTCATAAGATTGGAAATAACTTAAATCAGATCGCACAGAAAGCACATGTGTTAAATGTGGTAGATGTGCAGCGTTACGATAAGGAAGTGCGGAAGTTCAATGAAGCAGTCCGTAAGATTACAGAAGCAGTGATACTTCCAGAGAAAAATGAATCATGGCAGTGACATCAATTTGGAGCATCAAGGGGTGGATTGGAAAAGTAATCAATTATGCGGAGAATTCGGATAAGACGAAAGAGAACAATGAAGGGCGAATATCTGAGAATCAATCACGATCCACACAAGGACTTAATGATGTAATTACCTATGCGGTGAATGCAGAAAAGATCAGACGGAGGCAATCTGAATCTATGGAAATGGAACTTGTCGGAGAAGCGGAAGAACTGATGGAACAGTATGTATCTGGAGTGAATTGTGCACCGACAACCGCCAGAGAAGAAATGATTGCGGTCAAAAAGCGTTTTGGAAAGGAGGACGGAATTGTTGCGTTTCATGGCTACCAGTCTTTTGCACCGGGAGAATGTAATCCGGCAATGGCACATGAGATTGGAAAGAAGCTGGCAGAAGAATTATGGGGCAGTCGGTATCAGGTATTGATTGCGACTCATTTGGATAAGGCAAACCATCTGCACAATCATTTTGTGGTGAACTCAGTTTCATTCCTTGACGGGAAAAGATACCACAGGACAAATCAGGATTATCGGGATATGCGAATGGTGTCGGACCGGTTATGTAAAGAATACCAGTTATCGGTTGTCGGGCAGCCGGAACAGGGAAAAGGAAAACATTATGCTGAGTGGCAGGCAGAACAGCAAGGAAAACCGAGTTATCATAGCATGGTAAAAGCAGATGTTGATGAAGCAATCCGAAAAGCGAGGACTGAAAAACAGTTCTTTTTTTATTTGCGGGAAAAAGGATACTCGTTTAAGTTTGGAAAAGACATCACTATTTGTCCGGAAGGGCGAGAGCGAGGTTTGAAGCTAAAGCGGAACTTTGGAGAGAATTATTCGCTGGAAGCAATCAGGGTTCGGATTCTGGAAGAAAATGAATTACCTGCCGAGAAGAAAATTTCAGTTGGGAAGTATTACCGGATTCAGGTATCCGGCAACTTTAAGCAGACAAGAAAAATCAGAGGGCTTCGGGGATTGTATCTGCACTACTGTTATCTTTTAGGAATCCTACCGAAGAACCGCCCGTCAATGTCTGCCAAACAAATTCATGTATTGTTCCGAGAGGATTTATTAAAACTGAATACCATTTCCAAAGAGACAAAGCTGCTCTGCCATTATCACATAGATACTGCAGAGCAGCTTTTTTCGTTGAAAGAAAGTTTGCAGAAGAAAACGGAGCAGTGTGTGGAGGAACGGAAGCACTTGCGTTATAAGATCCGGGCAGACAGACCGGAAGAAGAAATACAGGAAATGAAGGAGCAGATAAAAGTTCTGACAGAGAAAATTGGAACGCTCAGAAAGGAGGCAGCACTTTGTGATGGAATCGCCGCACGTTCCAAGGTAATCGAAGAAAAATTTAAGATGGTGCGGGAAGAAAAAGAGAAGAAGGAGGAGCAAAGCCATGAACACATCAGGCGAAGCCGCTGATCAGGTGGTACGAATGTCGTTGGAAGTCGGTGAAGCAGCATTGAAGATCAGTGGCACAGGAGCGAAGCATCTGGCAGTGATGCTGTATGCAGTCTTAAAAGAGAAGAAAAAGACAAAAGGCAGAGTAAGACTTGAAACACTGGTCAAATCAGGTAGACCACTGACGGTATTTTCAGTGAAAGAAAGTGATCTGAAGCAGTTTGTGCAGGAAGCAAAACGATATGGCGTGTTGTACTGTGCAGTCCGAAATCCAAGAGGAAGCAGTGACGGATTGGTAGATGTGATTGTAAAGGAAGAAGATGCACCAAGAATCAACCGTATCGTAGATAGATTCCAGTTTGCATCTGTAACAGAAGCAGCGAAGATTAAGACGGAAATTGAGCGGACACGTGCAGAAAAAGTAAAAGCCGGAAAATCAGAGAAGCAGGAAAAGAAGCCGGAAAAAGTACAGGTTCAGCAGGAAAAACAGGGACAGGCAGAACCGGAGAAAGATTATCCGCGGAAATCCAAGGAGGATCAGCTTATGGATGAGCTTTTTGGAGAGCCGGTAAAGAAAGAGGGGAAGGAGCAAAACCCCTCTTTGGCAAAGACGACCAAATCCCGTCTGTCCGAGCCTACCTCAAAGAAGCAAGAGAAAACCGTAGAGGGTACTTCTAAGTTATTTACCCCGGAAAAACCAGAGAAACCATCGGTCAGAAAGGAACTTTGGGAAATACAGAATGCAAGGAAGAAAGAAGCGGAGCGGCGTGAGAATAGAAATGATCCGGTGAGAAATCAGGGAAATAAAGACCGGAATCAGATTCGCCACCAGCAGCCACAACAGAAACGAAAACCAAGGAAAGGGAAAGAGAGGTAAATTTTATGGATAATAGTTTTGATTCTTTATTAAATGCATCGGCTGTACCACAGGATGAAAAGGTACAGGCATTTATTGCGGAAAGCAAAAATAACAGGAATCGCTGCTATGAGTTGTCAGAGCAGGTAACCGCACAAGTGGCAACGGATGGGAAAATGCTGCAGAAGTATCTGGATGTACAGAGTACCTTTGATCGATATACTACCAATAATGCACTTCTGATTCTGGCACAAAGACCAGATGCACAGAAATTAGGTGACTATGGATACTGGAGAGATCATGGATTTTATTTAAAACGTATGGAACGACAGAATCCAGTTCTGATTTTAGAGCCGGGAAAAACATATAAGCGTGAAGATGGTACAGTTGGAAATTATTATAATGCGAAAAAGCTATATGATATTTCTCAGACTACAATGTCCGATACAACAATTCAAAAGTCAGAATATGAAGAACATGATTTAATCCGGGCGTTAGTCAGTACCCCTCCGGTAAATATTGTTGCAGCAGAACCAGAACCGATGCCGGATGAAAAAGGAGCATTTTTTAAACCGGAAGAAGGTTGTATTTATGTAAGAAAAGGGATGAGTGCACAGGAAATCTTTCAGAATCTTGTGCCGGAATTGGTATTTGCCGGATATGCGGATGGGAATCCGCACTATGATAAAAATGAAGATGCATTTCATGTATCGTGTGCGTCTTATATGTTGTGTAAAAAATATGGAATAGATACCAGTCGATATGATTTTTCACATGCACCAGAGTTCTTTGAAAAAATGGAGACTCAGGAAGTTCGGGCGGAACTTTCCAGAGCCAGAGATGCAGCGAATGCAATTTCTGCAAGAATGGCAAAGGTACTGGATCAGAATCGGAATGCAACTTACCGACAGTCAGAGGCTGAAAAAACCGGGCAAGACAGTTCTGAAAATGTGAAAGATAAGAAAGAAAATCCAGAGCCTGAAAAGAAAGAACAGAAATCCAGAGGACAACATAGAAAAGAAGCACGCTAGAAAAATTCGGGAAAGGAGAATGCAAAATGAGCAGTGATACGATTACATTAGAACTGGACAAATATGAGAGCGGTGTAGTGTTCCATTCCCTGAAAGATAAACGGAATCAGATGCTGAAAGAGGGAAAGGATACAGAGCTTGTCGATGATGTCCTGATGAAAGTCATTGAGAAGATTGAAGTGCCGCCGGAGAAGGAAAAGCGAGGACGCAGAAGCCATGAAGAACGATGATGAGCAGAACAGTCTGATGTTGGTGGTAATTGGAATTATCCCGGTTATTTGGTTTGCGTTACTTGTCGCACCTTATCTTTCGTCTGGTCTTATGGGGATTCTGGAAGGAGTCCCAGAAGCGATGAAACACCCGTTTTTGATTCAGTTATGTGGGGACAGTGTAAAAACTGTCCTTATTTGTTTGCTGGCATATGGAATGGGAATTGGAATCTACCTTTCGACCAAGAGACATTACCGGAGAGGCGTGGAGCATGGTTCTGCAAAGTGGGGCAATATAAAGAGAATTAATCAGAGATACAGTGAGAAAAGGTTATCTTCAAATAAATTAATGACGATGCATGTGAGGATCAGTTACAATATGCGGAAACATATGCGAAATGTGTTGACGGTTGTAATCGGAGGTGCTGGATCTGGAAAGACCAGATTTTTTGCAAAGCCAAATCTGATGCAGGCCAATACATCTTTTGTAGTGCTTGATCCAAAAGGAGAAAATCTGAGGGATACAGGGGATCTTTTAGAGGCAAAAGGGTATGAAGTACGCGTTCTTGACTTGATCAATATGGAAAAGAGCCATTGCTATAATCCGTTTGTATATCTGAAGGACGATAATGATGTGCAGAGACTGGTAACGAATCTGTTTAAGGCAACGACACCAAAAGGGAGCCAGTCAAACGATCCATTCTGGGATACAGCAGCGTCCATGCTTTTACTGGCATTGATTTTTTATCTAAGATACGAAGCACCGGAAGATGAGCAGAATTTTCCAATGGTCATGGAAATGTTACGTGCAGGGGAGGTCAGGGAAGATGATGATCAGTATCAGTCTCCGTTAGACGAACTATTCGAACGATTGGAAATGAAGAACCCGGAACACATCGCAGTGAAATATTATAAGGATTATCATTCTGGAAGTGCCAAGACTTTGAAATCCATACAGATCACGTTAGCGGCAAGACTTGAAAAATTTAACTTATCCAGTCTAGCTGCACTGACTGCAACGGATGATTTAGATCTTCCATCATTAGGAGAAAAGAAAGTGGCATTGTTTGCGTTAATTCCTGACAACGATACGAGCTATAACTTTCTAGTGTCGATATTATACACTCAGTTATTTCAGCAGTTGTTTTACCTGGCAGATCATAAATATGGTGGGAGACTTCCTGTCCATGTACATTTCCTTATGGACGAATTTGCCAATGTTTCACTGCCGGATGACTTTGACAAGATACTGTCGGTGATGCGATCCAGAGAAGTATCAGTCAGTATCATTTTACAGAATTTGGCACAGCTTAAGGCTTTGTTTGAGAAACAGTGGGAAAGTATTATGGGAAACTGCGATGAATTTCTGTATCTGGGTGGAAATGAACAAGGAACACACAAATATGTTAGTGAACTTCTGGGAAAGGCAACGATTGACACGAACACCTATGGAAAGTCAACGGGACATTCCGGGAACTATTCCACCAATTATCAGAATACAGGGCGGGAGCTGATGACACCCGATGAAGTTCGCATGTTGGATAACCGATATGCGATTCTTTTTATTCGTGGAGAAAGACCAATTTTAGATGAGAAATTCGATATTTTAAAACACCCCAATGTGGGACTTACAACTGACGGGAATGGAAAGCCATATCTGCATGGAGCAGTTGACCGGGCAGTGGCAAGTATTTCACTGGCAGACAGCTTGGAAGGTGAGTTCACAGATGATTCACTGGAAGCGGAAGATTATGAATTATTATCCGATGAAGATCTGGAAGAAATTATCCAGAAATATGCGTAAATCCAAGAAAAATATATAGGAGGCTATCAAAAAATGAAGTTAGATATGCGAAAGAAGCAGGAGAAGAAAGAAACAACAAAATCAACGAAGAAGCTACCAATGACAGCAAAAATGAAACGTGCCATGGCAGTGTATATGGCAATGGTACTGATTATGACAGCAGGAGCAAGTATCGTATTTGCGGCAGATGATCCACTGACCGTTATCAATAATCTGTCCACATTTATCTTTGGACTGATTCGTGCTATCGGAATGATTTTACTGGGATTTGGAATTGTGCAGGTTGGTTTATCACTGAAATCTCACGATCCAAGTCAGCGAGCCAATGGATTCTTAACATTAGCAGGTGGTGTAATCATTACATTTGCAAAAGAAATCCTGAATTTGATTACGGGTTAAGAAGAATAGAAAAATAAAAGAAATGGGACGGTGCAGGTCCATATGGAGCCGCACCGTCCCGACTAAGACAGGAGGTGTTTAGAACGTGTCAGATAACTGGGTAGTACAGAACTTGCAAAATGCTTTGGATACCTGGAACAGTAAACTTGCGGAAATCTGGCAGATACTCACACAGTCGCCGGAGACCTTTAAGGGTGGCGGTATCTGGCAGGTGATTGTTCAGATCCATGGAGCATTGCAGGCAATCGGCTATGCTTTGTTAGTGCTTTTCTTTGTAGTTGGAGTGGTCAAAACTTGTGGTAGTTTTACAGAAGTAAAAAGACCGGAACATGCATTGAAAATTTTTATACGTTTTGCGATTGCAAAAGGCGTAGTCACGTATGGAATGGAGCTGATGATGGCATTATTCAACATCATACAAGGAGTGACCAGTACGATTATGCAGACCGCAGGATTTGGAAGTACGGAAGATACCGTTTTACCGGACGAAATCATAGAAGCGGTAGAAGATTGTGGATTTTTTGAAAGTATTCCTCTATGGGCGGTGACGTTGATCGGTGGACTTTTTATTACAGTTCTGAGCTTCATTATGATTATGAGTGTATATGGAAGATTTTTTCGATTATACCTATATACAGCAATTGCACCGATTCCGTTATCTTCCTTTGCAGGAGAGCCGAGCCAAAATATTGGAAGAAGTTTCTTGAAATCCTATGCAGCAGTGTGTTTGGAGGGAGCGATCGTGGTACTTGCCTGCATTATATTTTCATTGTTTGCATCATCACCGCCAGTAGTCGATCCGGACGCAGCTGCAGTCACTATGGTGTGGAGCTATATTGGAGAATTGATTTTCAATATGCTTGTATTGGTCGGAGCAGTGAAGATGTCAGACAGGGTAGTACGGGAAATGATGGGATTATAAAAAGGACGCCCGAAAGCATCCTTAAAATTTATTCTACAATGTTGTTGCTGTTGTTATACCGCATATTCCCCTGAGAATCAAAATGAACAGAATCTAAAGGAATCCCTCTCTGTCTGGCACGAGAAATCTGGAAGGACATATCATCTTTCATAGCTTTGTAGTATTGATGTTCCTGCCATTTGCGTCGCAGAGCAAAAATCCAGCTGAAAACAGAAAAGGCAGTCAGCAGATAGAGGATTGCAAATGCAAGTTTCTCATGAGTTGCTGCCCATGGATTCAGAATTGTGGAAACAGCAAGAAAGTATAACAGCGGTAAGGTCAGATTTAATCTGGCAGCAATCCGAAACAGCAGAGAAATCAGGAATAGAGCAACGGTAACAACAAGTGAAATCATAACAGTGATTGGCATAGGTCAGTCCCCCTTTCATTTACCCAAAGTGTAACAGAACAGGAAAAATATAACAAATGTGCGATTTGGAGGTGTATCGTTTTGGAAGTAAAAATTAACAAGGAAATCAGGGATTACACGGAAGCAATCTTTTTCGGATTGTCCCTGAGACAGTTTATCTTTTCAGGATTAGCCTGCGGGATTGCCGTTGGGCTTTATTTTTTGCTTCACCCATACATGAGTATGGAAACAGTGAGTTGGATTTGTGTACTGGGAGCTGCCCCATGTGTAGTGTTCGGGTTTGTAAAATATCATGGAATGACAGCGGAGCAGTTTATCTGGGCATGGATTAAATCAGAAATCCTGATGCCGAAAAAACTGGTGTTCCGGTCAGAAAATCTTTATTTTGATGCAGTAGAACCAGTCATTAAAAAATATGAGAAAGAAAGTCTGAAGAAGGAGGGACGCAAGAAGAATGATAAAAACGCTGAGTAATATTTTCAAGCAGGATAAAGAAAAATTTGTAATTCCAAGAAGCGTACAGCAGGTAATTCCCATCGAGACCATCTGGTCAGATGGGATTTTTAAAATCGGGAGAAATAAATTTGCACGTACTTATAAATTTACCGATATTAACTATGCAGTGGCGAGCAAAGTTGATAAGGAAACAATGTTCCTGGAATATATGGATTTATTAAATTCGTTCGATTGCGGTGGAACAACAAAAATAACGATCAATAATCGTCGCTTGAATAAAGTGGATTTTGAAAAAGCAATTCTGATTCCGATGCAGGAGGACGGACTGGATTTATACCGGAAAGAGTATAACAACATGCTTTTAGATAAGGCAACCAGTTCTAATAGTATGGTGCAGGAAAAATATGTGACAGTATCCTGCTATAAGAAAACGATCGAAGAAGCAAGAACTTATTTTGCGCGAGTGACAACAGAGCTGAACAGCCATTTTGCAAGACTGGGTTCCAAATGTGCAGAGGTAAATGGAGAAGATAAGTTACGGATTCTGCATGATTTTTACCGTACCGGAGAAGAATCGGGTTTCCATTTTGATATTCAGGAGAGTATGAGAAAAGGGCACAGCTTCAAAGATTATATCTGCCCGGATACTTTTGAATTTGAAAAAGATTATTTCCGCATGGGAGATCGTTATGGAAGGGTACTTTTTCTTCGGGAGTATGCTTCTTACATCAAAGACGATATGATAGCAGAACTGACCGACATGAATCGAAATCTGATGTTGAGCATTGATGTGATTCCGGTTCCGACTGATGAAGCAGTACAGGAAGTGGAAAAACGTCTGCTTGGTGTGGAGACAAATATCACGAACTGGCAGAGACGGCAGAATGCAAACAATAACTTTTCCGCTGTCATTCCGTATGATTTAGAACAGCAGAGAAAAGAGAGTAAAGAGTTTATGGACGATCTGACCACGAGAGATCAACGTATGATGTTTGGAATACTGACTATGGTGCATACGGCAGAATCAAAGAAACAGCTTGACGCAGATACGAAAACACTTCTGACAATCGGACGGAAAAAGTTATGCCAGTTTTCGGTTCTGAAATTTCAGCAGATGGACGGACTAAATACAGCACTACCCATCGGACACCGGAAGATTCCGGCAGTCCGCACACTGACTTCGGAGAGTGTGGCAGTGTTGATGCCATTCCGGGTGCAGGAGATTATGGACGCAGGCGGTATCTATTGCGGTGAAAATGCAATCTCCCATAATTTAATTATGTGTAATAAAGAAAAACTGTTGAATCCAAATTCATTCCTTTTAGGTGTGCCGGGAAGTGGAAAATCCTTTAATGCAAAAATGCAGATTGTATTCCTGGCACTGGCAACGCAGGAAGATATCCTGATTTGTGATCCAGAGCGAGAGTATGCATCATTAGTTGAAGCAATGGGCGGAGAAGTGGTTCGCATTGCTGCAGGAAGCCGGGACCATATCAATGCAATGGATATGGTAGACGGATATGGAGATGGCGGTGATCCAGTGATTGAGAAGTCACAGTTTATTTTATCTCTGTTTGAACAGTTGGATAAAAAAGGAATCAATGCAAAGGAACGTTCCATTATTGACCGATGTGTGGGAGAAGTTTATGAGGAATATCAGCATGGCGGAGCAGTGCCGACTTTGCGGGTGCTGCGTGAAAAATTTTTAGAACAGGAAGAACCGGAAGCACAGGATTTGGCACTGGTATCAGAATTATTTACCAATGGAAGTCTGGACGCATTTGCACATGAAAGTAATGTTGATGTGAATAACCGTATCATGGTATACGACATTCTGGATTTGGGAAAGCAGTTGAAGACCATGGGACTTCTGGTAATCACTGATGCAATGTTGAACCGGGTAACGGAGAACTGGAAACAGGGAAAGCGAACCCATATTTTCTTAGACGAGTTTCATGTAGTATTTGAAAATGAGTATTCCGGAGCATTTTTTAACTCTGCATGGCGAAGATTTCGTAAGCGTAATGCATTCCCGACAGCAATCACACAGAACGTGGAATATCTGTTAGATTCTGTTCTTGCAAGTACGATGATTTCCAACAGTGAGTATATCGTGATGCTTAATCAGGCAGAGCCGGACAGAGCAAAGTTGGCGACACTTTTGAATATTTCTACAGAGCAAATGGGATATATCACAAATGCAGATGCCGGTTGTGGTCTGGTGAAATATGGAAGTTCGCTTGTACCGTTCGTCAATAGATTCCCAACCAATACAAGGTTGTATAAACTGATGACCACAAAGCCGGGAGAGGACAGTATCAACCGGGGAAGAATGTAAAACTAAAAATATTTTGAATAATGAAAAGCAACGCACTGGAAATCGTCACAATTTGTGGCGTTTTTTTAGTGCCGGAAAAGGAGGCAACTATGTCAGAAATCAGATTTTCATCAAAGGAACACGAAAAGTTTTTTTATCAGATGTTAGCAAAATGCGGAAAGCACGACAGTTATTACAGTTCATTTTTTTATTGTGTAGGAATTTCTGAAGATACCAGAAATCATGTTGATCGCATGTTTGATTTTAAAGAGCGTTTGATTAAACCGAGAGCACTGCATGAAGGGTGGCAGACAGGTGGTTCGGCACGATTGACCAGACTGGCTTTCAACTTGTGGAATGGATATGTGGAGAAGGGAGAAGAAAGTCTGTCTACCCCATACGAGATGTTCGATTGTGGCTATGCACCATATTTTTATGAAGCAATCCGCATGAAGTATCCGGAATACTGCCGGGAACTGCCACAGGTGAGCAAAAAAGAAACTAGTCATGAACGCTAGATAAAGATTCAAATGGAGAAAAGCGATGGATCGTAAGATAAAAACACGCCAAGTCCATAAGGATATTAAAGTATTAGATAAGACGGTTACAGTGACAGACCATATTAAGCAGTCTTATGTCAGAACAAAAGAAACTGTCATGCAATCGACGGAGAAATCCAGTGATAGAGAGAATAATCCGGTAGGTTATGCAGAAGATGCGGCCAGCGAGTATGCTGACCGCATCTTTCACGAAACAGGGCATCAGGTACGCAGATAGGCATGAAAGATTATTGAACGGAAGAAAGAGAAAGCTTCTGTTTCTTCGGCAGGCGAAGAAACAGTTTACCAGCCGAAAGAACAAATCCGACCAGTACCGCCTTCAGGCGGAGAAAAGGCACTGGAGCAGGAAAAAGAACTTGCTGTCAAAAAAATCAAGACCATTGAACGGGATAAAAGAACCATCAAGACCGGGAGAGCATCGGAACAGGTAGTAAAGAATACCGGAAAAGGCACCATCAAGACTTCTGGAAAAGCGGTCAAGACTGCAGAACAAACGGCAAAGACCAGTATCAAAACATCGGAGCAGACAGCAAATGCTTATGTCCAGGCAATGCATTATTCCATGAAAAAGGCAGAAAAAGCAGTGCAGACAGCACGAGATACCACGATTGCAGTGAAAAAGACAGCAAAAGCGGTAACACATGCAATAAAAGCGTTGATTGAAGCTACAAAAGCATTACTGAGTGCATTGACTGCAGGTGGTTGGATTGCGGTTATGATTTTGATTATCGTCATTTTATTTGGTGGTTTTCTATGCATGACAGGTGGGGATAATTCCAGTACGGTTTCTTCCGTCAGTGCAGAAGTAGAAGCATACGAACCACTAATCCGACAGTATGCAAATCAATATGGCATTGGAGAGTATGTGGAACTGATTAAAGCGATTATGATGCAGGAATCCGGTGGGAGAGGACTTGACCCGATGCAGTGCTCAGAGGACAGTTTTAATACAAAATATCCCAAACAGCCGAATGGAATTACTGATCCAGAGTATTCGATTTCTTGCGGAGTGCAGGAGATAAAAAGTTGTCTGGAACGTGCAGGAGTAAAAAATCCTCTGGATATGGAAAATATTAAACTGGCATTGCAAAGTTACAACTATGGAAATGGATATCTGGAATGGGCGAAAGCCAGAGGTGGATATACCCTTGCAAATGCAGCAGAATTTTCTGATATGATGGCACAGAGAATGGGGTGGAGCAGTTATGGGGACAAGCAGTATGTACCGCATGTGCTTCAGTATTATGCATTTGGAAGAATCCCGACAGGCATCGGTAATCAGGCAATCGTTCAGGTAGCAGCATCTCAGGAAGGAAAAGGCGGAACAACCTACTGGAGTTGGTATGGATTTGGAAGCCGAGTAGAGTGGTGTGCCTGCTTTGTGTCATGGTGTGCAGACCAGAGTGGTTATATCCAGAGTGGAGCTATTCCCAAATTCTCTCTTTGTTCGGACGGTGTGAAATGGTTTGAAAGTAAAGGCAGGTTCCGGGACGCCAGTTATACCCCGGCGGCAGGAGATATTATTTTCTTTGACTGGGGGAATAATGGAACGATTGACCATGTTGGAATTGTAGAGAGTGTCAGTGGTGGAACCGTCAATACCATAGAAGGTAACAGTGGAGATAAAGTGGCAAGACGAAGTTACAGTATCGGAAGTAGTAATATTTATGGATATGGTGTTCCGGCATATTAGAGAAAAATGTTGTTTGGAATGATAGCGGAGATATTTATAAAAGTAAATCGCCTTTTTAAAAACGAAAAGAACCAGTGAGAGAATCGTTAAACTTCACTTACTGGTTCAATTCGTTTTAAATTTCTCGGACAACTCTGTCAGTTCTTTCGCCGTTTCTTGAGTGTAATGTAACAGGGTGTCACGCATTTCTGGCGGACAGCTAGAATAAAGCATTTTCATCTGATTAACACCTTCATCCTCCAGAGAGACATCTGGATTTATAAGTGTGTCCAAAGAGATGTGCAGAACCTTTGCCAATGCTCTTAAAATTAAATAGGAAGGATTCATTTTTCCCTTTTCAATATTGGCGATTTGCTTTACAGAAACATGGCTCAGATCAGAAAGTTCCTGCTGTGTCAGCTCTTTATTCTTTCGGGCTTTCCGCATTTTCTGCCCTAAAGCAGTTAAATCATCAATCGGCATAATCATTCACCTCAAGTATATTCTATCGTGCCGATTTGCACAAAGGAATAACCTTATTATACCGGTCAATAGGCTTGATTATGCCGATTTTTGTAAAGGGTTGAAAGGGATGAAAAGTCAGCAGACTTTAATCAACTAGATTATCACAGGCAGGCTGGGGATCGTGCCTTTATTTTCAATATTGGCAAGATAGCGCCATTCAATTCCCACTATTTCGGCCAGCACCTTGCGCGTTAGGTGCTTTGCTTTCCGCGCAGCTTTCACGTCCGCGCCGAAAGTTTCAAAGCCGGGGCAATCTTCAACTTTCGCCATATAGCATCACCCGTTTACATTGTATAGTTCATAGTATCTCGATGGAATGTTGTTATATGTAGGTGATTTAAACTTTATTATTCATATTTTGTTCGTTGCATTGTTCGAGCAAAAGAACTATAATGTACGTTGTGGAGGTGCGCTATGGAGTATATGACTTTGAAAGAAGCGAGTGAAAAATGGGGTGTAACGCCTCGACGGGTAAACTACTATTGCGCCGGTGGCCGTATTCCCGGCGCTGTGAAGATGGCTACAATCTGGCTGATCCCAAAGGATGCAGTCAAGCCCATTGATAGACGATATAAGGAAAGTAGGAAGTGAGAACATGGAACAAATTTTAATTGTCGAAGATGATACTGATATTAACAATATGGTGGCATCAGCGTTGACAAAGGCAGGGTATGAATGTAAACAGTCGTTTTCTGGAACAGAAGCCATGCTATATCTCAATAAGGAAAAATTCAGTGTGATTATTTTGGACTTAATGCTTCCCGGAAAGAGTGGAAACAGTATTGTCGAAGAAATAAAGCCGTACTTAGATACCTCTATCATTGTTGTTTCGGCAAAAGACGAATTAGATACAAAGGTAAATCTGCTCTTTTCCGGGGCAGATGATTATATAACAAAGCCATTTGAAATTGATGAACTTGTAGCACGGGTGGCCGTTCAGATTAGAAAACACAGCACAGATAAGACAGAAAGCGTTTATCATTACAAGGATATGGTTTTGAACATTACAGAACACAGCATTTCCGTTTTAGGACACCCCATTTCCTTTACTCGACAAGAGTTTAAGATTTTGGAGCTATTGATTACGAACCCTAAACGGGTATTTTCTAAAAAGGAAATATATGACTATGCGTGGGACGACCTGTATATCGGTGAAGATCGAACCATTAACGTCCATGTCAGCAATATCCGTCAGAAAATCAAGGCATTTTCCGATAAAGAATACATTGAAACGGTCTGGGGCGTAGGCTTTAAGCTGGCCGATTAAATCTTGATGATTTCTTAAACATTCCTTTGCGATGTATTTGTACTGCTGCGGTACACTGTATTTAGATTAAGCAAAGGAGGAATATGTTATGGAATATCTTTTGTCTACGGATTGCTTAACAAAGAAATTCAAAAGGCAGACAGCCATTGATAATATCAGCCTGCATATCCGGCAAGGCGAAATTTATGGCCTGATTGGAAAAAACGGTGCGGGTAAGACAACGTTTTTGAAAATGATTAGCGGGCTTTCCAAACCTACCAGCGGGGATATTACCTTTTTCGGGTATCACGGCGCAGAGCGAAACAAGGTTATCTCCCGCATTGGGGTATTGATTGAAGCACCGGGGCTTTACCCTGATATGTCCGCTTATGATAATCTGAAACTGAAATGTATCTGTGTAGGATTGCACCGCCCCGGCTACATTGAGAATATTTTGAATATTGTCGGTTTGGGCAATGTAGGGAAAAAGAAAGTAGGACACTTCTCTTTGGGGATGAAGCAACGGCTTGGTATTGGTATGGCTCTTGTGGGGGAACCTGATGTTCTCGTACTGGATGAACCTATTAACGGGCTTGACCCGGAAGGAATTGCAGAAGTCAGGGAAACTTTGCTTCGGTTGAACAAAGAAAAAGGGCTAACCATCATCATTTCCAGTCACATTTTGGAGGAACTTTCTAAAATCGCTACAAACTATGCAATTATTGATAAGGGCCAACTTGTAAAAGAGTTAAGTCGTGAGGAATTAGAAGCTACTTGCCGGGAACATATCGAAATTAAGATGGAACATCCCGATTTAGCCCTGCCAGTGCTGGACGCACTCGGTTTCAAAGATTATCGTGTGGCTGATGAAAACACCATCCACATTTTTGAACGGCTGAACGAAAGCGGAAAAATCACAATGGAGCTGTCACGGAAGAATATCTATATTCATTCCATTTCCGTCACGAATGAGTCCATTGAAGATTATTTCCTGCGGCTGACAGGAGGTGTGGATCATGCTTAAAGTAATAAAAATGGATTTATACAGAATGTTCAAGAGCAAGTACACCTATATTGTGCTGGCGGCTGCCATGCTAATGATGTTTGCTTCTGTTTTTATGACACAGCAGGATATTTCTTATTATCAGCAAACCCCGTCTGCAATGGAAACCCTGCGAGAAACTGGCGATGAAGTGAATTGGGGTATTTATATCGGTCAGGTATCGCCTGAATGGTGTACTGGTGCAAAAATCCCGTTGCCAGAGCTTGTTTCTATGAATATTCAAAGCAAATTACTTCTGATGTTTTTGGTGGCATTTATTGCGCTTTTTGCGGGCAACGAAATCCGAACAGGATTTATCAAGAATATCGCCGGACAGACCAGACATCGTTGGGAGTTTGTAATTGGGAAACTTCTTTCGATTGCAATTTTTACTGCTGTACTGTTGGTTGCGGCAATTCTGGCAATCATGGCCGGAAGTGTTCTCTTTTTTGGATATGTTCATATTCAGGAGGCAGGAAAATTCATCGGGTATTTAGGGATGCAATATCTACTTCATATTGCCTATGGCAGCGTGATCCTGTTCCTTGTTTACCTATTTCAAAATGTGGTAGCAAGCCTGTTGACAGGGATTTTGCTGGCGGCAGGAATTTTACAGGTTGTGGATGCGTTGCTGATAAACATTATTCCCCGTCTAAAAGAGATTGCAGACTTTAGTATTATGAACTATCTATCATCAGGAAATGTAGGGCTTCTTTCTATGGCAAGCGGCGGCTCATTATACCTGAAAGCCCTTCTTATCGCAATAATCACGTTGATCCTGATGGGAAGTTTAAGTGGGCTTATGATGCAGAAGAAAGATATATGAGAAAAGAGGTGAAAAGATGGCGGTTGCGTGTATCATTTTGGTAGTTATAGCCGTTTTAGGGATAGGGTTGGCTTTTTATTATCGACGCCAGATTAAAAATGTCAAAAACCAGATTTCTTTTTTGAACCAGCATGAAACAAATATGTTGATAACCAGCGACCAGAAATCGGGCTGTGTTGCCGAGCTGACAGATGAATTGAATACCCTAATTGAGCAGACCGCCGCTTTAAGGAAAGAGATTGCAGACAATGAAAGTCATCTGAAAGATACCATAATCAACCTTTCCCATGATATACGCACACCTTTGACCTCTATGGACGGATATTTCCAGCTCCTATTGAAAAGTGATGATCCAGAGGAACGACAACAATATGCCGCTGTTATCTCTGACCGCCTTTTCTCTTTAAAAGAAATGCTGGACGAGTTATTTACTTATGCCAAATTGACAAATAAAGCGTATGAAATTGAGTTATCCCCATGTGCTGTGAATGAAATACTTTTAAGTGTACTTTTTAGCTTCTATAAAGATATTAAACAAAAAGCTATTGAGCCGTTTATTGATGTTCCCGAACAGGATGTGTTTATTCAAGGAAACGAACCTGCACTTCGCCGCATTTTCCAGAATATATTAAAAAATTGCATTGAACACGGGAATAAACATCTTTATGTTCGTCTTATAAACAATACTGATACCATACAAATTTCCTTTGAAAATGACTATCAGGCACATGAACCGATTGAGGCCAGTAAAGTGTTTGATCGCTTTTATAAAGCGGATGAAGCGAGAAGCACAACCTCAACAGGATTAGGGTTATCAATCGCCAAAGAGTTGGTAGAACGCCTGAATGGTTTTATAACGGGAAATGTGATAAATGATACTTTTACCGTTTCTATTACAGAAGCATCCAATCCAGTCCCCACGCCACTTTTAGGCCACAGGTGTAGGAGTAGTCAAGAAATAACCGGCTCTCCTACACCTTTTTCGACCTCTAATCACTACTTGCGGATCTGGCTCAGCGCCTCTTTCAGCTTGTCAAATCCGAACATTGCTGCATAAGCCACCATGAACGCGAGGACCACCGCGGCAAACACCATATACCACACCACAGCGATCTCCTTGATGGAACAATATGCAAAGAAAGCGCCGAGCGTCAGCACCAGCGAAACGATCATCGCCAGAGCATTCGTCGGCAGCTTGTCCCAGGTTACTTTCTTGAGCACCTGCACCACAATGTTCGTCAGCACCACCAGCACGCCAATGATGCTGATGATGACAGACCAGTTCAGTACACTCTCCATATTCTTTTCCTCCTGTTATCCCGCCCCGTCTTCTGGCGGAGTAGAGTTTCCCTTGTCAGGCCACGAGTTATTCTTGCTCAGGTTTTCAAACAGCGCCTTGAGACCGTAGATCAGCACCACGCCAATGATCTCCTTGAGCGCGACCTGCGACAAGGCCTCTGCGATCTGCTCCCGTCCGAGCAATGCAAGGATATAACTGCACCATACCCAAGCAAGGCCATTGAGGATACAGACCCACACGATAATTTTCATCGTGGTGACCTTGAACCCTGTTTTAGAAGAAGACGGGGGATCCTTTTCAGGAACACCCCCATCCCCCTCCAAAATATCAGTAAACGGTTCTGCTTCTTTGCAGGCTTTCATTTTCTCAGAAAGGCCGATATCCCACCTGCTCACAGCGCCGCCACCTCCTTCTCATCCTCGTCCTGAAGGAAGTCTCGTTTCTTCAGCCGGACCTTATACACCTCTCGAATGTTCTCAATGGCGATTTCCGCGCGGCTGTTTGGATACTCCGGATGCTTTTCGCAATAATTCTCGTACTTGTCGATATACCCAAGTACCTCTATGAATTCTTCCTTCGTATGACGGATCGGACGAAGCAGCTCATTGTTAAAGCGAAGGATCGCCGCCCGCAAATCATCGGCCCGGCCTTGATCATCCGTTTTGATATGTGAGTCCAGCTTTTTCTCGATCTCGTCGAGGCGTTTTGAAATGTCGGCATTGATCGCCTTGCCAATGGCTTTGGCAAGTGCCGACCAGGGGTTGATTTTGACGGGGGCGATTTGCACCAGGGTCATAAGGATCAGGAGCAGACCGCCCCCGCCGGCTAAAATCTCTTGAATAGTCACATCTCAATCCTCCGGTGCGTTCATTCTGCCTTGAGCATGGCGATGAGCTCCTGATACTCGCTTTCGGTCAGCTTGCCGGCTGCGAAGAAAATGTCGATCTTTTCCTCAAGGCCGTTGGTCTGGCCGCGCTCGATCATGCGCTTCAGAGTGCGATACAGCATAGTCGTTTTCCTCCTTTCTCAATTATTCCGTAAGACCCAGCTCAAGCAGGGTCAGTCGGTACTCCTGGTCGATATTCATGGCGTCCGTATCTTCGATCGCCTTTGTGTGGCTACTCTGTCCATCCGTGAGGATGAACAGGGCCTCATCTTTAGTAAGCTGAGCCTCCTCGTAGGTGTAGATGGTGGTCGGCTCCTTGCCCTCCATCTCATTTCGTTGCGTTTCAACGATATTTCGGCGCAGATACACCGTGGTAAGACCGACTTCGATTTCCGGCGGCTTGACGGTGCTTTCAGCGTGGATGTAAATAGGTTCCACTCCGTTTTCCTCCTCTCGGTAGATAGAGTCTGACCAACTGCTCATATATCCTTCGGTCATTGCGCATATCACAGTGGGATACATACCGTTTCATCTTTTGGAAGTTGATCATCGGCTTGATGTGCTTAAGATACATTCCATAGGTGTCGGTGCAGTCAATCCAGCCCAGATAAGACATCATCTGACGGTAATCGTGAACAGTTGGTTTGCGCCCTTGATAGGGTTTCTTATGAATTTTGCGGGCCTTTCTGGTTGCTTTCAGCATGATGGACTTCCGTAGCACGGTACGGTTTCGATAAAACTGAAAGCCCATAAAGTCCAGAGGACGGCCTTTGTCCTCGCCATTGACGGTGTAAGAGAAACGAAAGACCTGCCAGTCTCCCTTAAGTGACAGCCCCAGTTCAGAGGCCATGTACTCTGAGATGGCAAGCCTGATTTGGTGCAAAACCTTCTTGTTTGACCCGAAAATGACCATGTCGTCCATATAGCGCGCATAGCTGTTCCTTAATGAAATGATCCAGTCCCTGCAAAAACCAGTTGGACAGCCATTGCGAGGTGTAAAACCCAAGCGGCAGGCCCACCTCCGTCACATCGAGGATCTTGAATAGCAGCTCAAGCATCCGTTCATCGTGGATTTTTCTTGTGAGCATCCGCTTGAGAATATCATGCGGAATACTGTCAAAGAAGTGGTGGATGTCCATTTTCAGGACATACTTTACGTTCTTTGGATCAGTGTCGATCCACTTCTCGATGACTTTCTTGGCTTTGTGGGCGCCTCGCCGCGGGATGCTGGCGTAGCTATGTTGGTACATACCCTTCCAGAACATCTCTTGCAAAGCCTGAACTACGCAATGCTGCACGATCAGTTCCTCCAGAGTAGGCACTATGATTTTGCGTTCCTTATGCCGGATACCGTCCTGAATGATCTTCGGCTCGTGCTCCGCATTCTCGTAATTGATGATCCAATCGTAAGATTGGCCGATCAATTCATCATCAGACAGATTGCGTCGGCGGATCATCTCTCGGATGCGCTTGGACTTTTTAGCACTCTTCACGGCTCTCCGCCGATTGGCTTCTGATATGCAAATGTCAAACAAGTGTTTATAGGATTTCATTGATCTCTCTTATCCTCTCACCCGCGTTCAGCCTTTTTCAGATACTAACGGGCGCTTGCACCGAGTTAATTTTCACCAAGCGGTGAGGAAAGAAGCGTAGTCAGCGCTCCCTTACTGCCTTCAGCAGCGATATATACTGCATTATAGAGGGTTGTTTCTTAAAGAATAAGAAAGGGCCGCGCCGATGTTGGTGTTCGTATTCGACGGTTCATTATAGAGATTGGCGTAGAACGGACCGCAATTCAGGTCATTGTTCCAGTTGCCACCGACATAGGCGCGTTCGCAGTATATACCCCTGTAAATTTTCAGGGGGGGGCATATTTCAACCACCACGCCCCTGTTTGATGAAGCTGGATTGCTCCATTTTGAATGTTCGTTTCCCCGGAGACCCAAGGTTCTCCCGTCCTCTCCTTTACGCGGCTCAGGCCGCGGCAAGCGGTTTACAAGAGAGGGCCGCGCCGACGTAGGTGCCCGTAAACGACGGCCCATTATAGAGAAAGGCGTAGAACGGACCGCAACGCAGGTCATCGTTCCAGCCGCCACCGACACAGGCGTAATATCCGTTTCCGCTGTCCGCCCATACCTGGTCGGCCTCGAAGGTTGTGGTAGAACCGTTGGCTTCCATCGGAAAGCGGCCGAAAGGCTCGGTCTTCATCTTGCTGATATAGCCGCTTCTGGTCAAATTCACACCGGAGATGGTCTTGTACCCATTACCGTCAAAGTTGTAGTCGCCAACCGTAGTGCCATCCTTGGTGCCCCGAGTCAGCTTCACCTTCTGAGTACCGCCACTGATACACCAGCCGGCGATGCGGCGGAAGATGTTGCCCCACCAGTTCTCCATACCAAAGACCTTCACGCCGGAGGTCTTGTCACCAGCGCCCCAGAACAGACCCTTGGTGTTCATAGAACCCGGAGCGATAGCGGCGCTTGCGGAGCAGACACCGTATCCGGCCGTAGCCTGCAAGTCCGTGCTTTTGAACATCATGGTCAGCAGGTCGTTGACCAGCTCACGGTCGGACAGAACCTCGGTGTACCAAATATCAGCACCGTTATTCTTGGCATAAGTCACTTCCGTCTGAGCCGTATTTCTGACAAAGTTGCTCTGTCCGCTGATGGAACGCAGCCGGTTGGAACCATCCTTGGAACCGAAGAAGATCGGCGTGTAGAAGTGCGGGATCTCCTTATTGTTTTTGTCGTAGTTGCTCCAGCACTCGTAATCGGAGTCCACCTTCATGTCCGAGCAACGGAAATGATACACGCCATTGCTCTCCCACCGCTTCACATAGATCTTGGGCCACTCCATCATGGCGTTGCCGCCGTAGTTCATGTTAGCCACGTCCGAAGTAGTGCCGTCCGCCTTCTTCGTGTAGTCATTGGGATTAAGGTAGTAATCCACCGTACCGTTAAACCTCAGCATACAAGGCCGAGGCATAAACTTCTCGCCCGGAGTGCTGGGCCAGCTACCGTAGCTGAATGCCCCGCCGAAATTCATTACCGCCTTAGCGAACCCGCTGTTCTCCACATCGCTCGGATAGGTCACACGGGTGGCGGGGTTGCTGTCCGCAATGGTCAGGTCAAACCCGTACAGATACTCCCGGAAGGTTGCCGTCACATTGACCGTCGTATCAGAGGCCGCCTTGTAATTCGTACCCTCGGCGACCTTGACTGTGATCTTGGCCATGCCGGTCGTGTCGTTCACGCTCTCAACGGTAACAATGCCTGTGCTTTGATTGATGGATTTGATCTTTGCGACGCTCGTGTTGTTCGAGGTGGCTGTAATCGTTCCGTTGCCCTTGCGGTTCACCGTAAAGGTGGCGGTCTTGGCGCTGCTCTTCAGTACGATGGAGCTCGGCGAATTTGTCACGCTGTTCGCGGCCTTGCCGATCGTCCACGATGCCGTTTTGCCTCCGGTGCTGCCGTCGGACCACTTGTAGTTGGAAGTCGGCGTAAAGGTGGCGCTGTAAGTGCCTGCGTTGGTAGCGGCCGTCACGGAAACGGTCATCTTTGCCGAGTCATAGGCGGTATTCCACGAAGGAGTCTTCTGGTTGCCGTCATAGACAAGCGTGCCGCTCTGGGCGGGGACCGCCGCAATGGTAGCTCTGCCGATGGTCCACTTGATGGTCTTGGCCGCGGTCGTACCATCCGTCCACATACCTTTCTTCAAGGTAAAGGTCGCCGTGTACTCGCCGGCATTCGTCTTGGCAGATACGCTAACAGAGGAGTTCTCATTGTCGAAATTCTGCCACTTCGGCGTCTGAGCGCTGCCGTTGTAGGTCAGCGTACCGCTCTGCGAAGGAATGGAAACGAGCACCGAGATGATCGTCCACTTCACTTCCTTGGCTCCTGTGCTTCCGTCAGACCACTTGTAGTTGGAAGTCGGCGTAAAGGTCGCCGTGTACTCACCGGCAGCCGTACCGGAGGTATCGCCGCCAATGGTCATCTTGTTGGTGTCATAGCCGTTCCAGCTCGGTGTCTTGCTCGTGCCGTCGGCAACAAGCGTTCCCGTCTGCGTCGGCAGAGCCGAGATGACAGCGCGGTCGATCGTCCACCTTACGCGGGCTTCATCCGTGCCGTCCGGGAACAGATAGCCGTAGGACAGCTTGAAGATCGCCGTGTAACTGCCTGCGTCAGAGGCGCTCGTAACGCCGGAGATTTCCATTTTGAGTGGATCGTAGCCGTTCCAGCTCGGCGTCTTATCCGAACCGTTGTAGGTCGGGATGTTCGTCTGCGTCGGAACGGCAATGGTCTTGCCCTGCACCGTAACGACAAGGTCTGTGCTCTTCGTCACACCTTCGTAGGTGTATTCAAGCTTCATGACCTGACGCCCCAGCGTAGAGAAGTTCGTCGTCGGATAGGTGTAATCCAGTACCGCCGCCGTGCTCCCGTCCGAGAAGGTCGCGGTCACGACCATGCCTGCCGGGTCAAGGCTCTCCTGATACTGGTAGACCGTCTTGGTTGGCTGTGTGGTGATGGCGATGCTGACAAGCACCTTTTCCACCGTCACGGCAACCGTCGCGGTCTTCGTGATGCGACCCTCGGTGTAGGTGATGACAACTTCGCTCACCCCGTCCGTAAGAACGGAGGGAGAGACGGTATAGCCCGTCACATTTGCCATCAGACCTTCGCCGTAGTTTGCCACAACGACCATGCCGGTGGGGTCGAAAGTTTCACCGGACTTATAGACCGTCTTGTTGGGCGGGGTGGCGATAGTCAGACTTTCCATCTTCGGAGAGCCGCTGCCACCACCGCCGGAAAGGTTGAATACCTTGCCAACATTACTCATCTGTTCCGACCTCCAGTCGAATGATAAAGACGGACAAGTCAACGGTCGGCGTCGTATCGCACCGGAAAGTCATCTGCCCGCTTGTGGTTACATTGTCTGCGCTCACGCCATAACTGTCGTACACATTACGGGTACCAGCGTCTGCGCCTACAAGATAAATATAGTTGCTGTCAGCTAAGAGGGAAGCATGTGCAACAGTCTGCGCTCCGCCGCTCCAATTCGCGGCCGGCAGAGTAACAGAGATGCCGATATGCTGGAGATCCTCCAGTCCGGCGGCAACAAGCTCCGCCAATTCAGCTACCTGCTTGGCGGAATCCTTCTTCCCCGCAAGTGCCAGCTTTTTGAGCTGGTCAAATGTGGAAAACTTATGCTCTGCCATATGTTGTTACCTTCCTTTCAAAAGGTGGAACGGGGGACAGGAAGCCCATCCCCCGCTCGCATATGCTGGATCAGACGGTAGCCTGAGCGCCGAAGACTTCGGTCAGCATGGCGTCGACTTCCTCGTCGGTAGCCATCGCGATGTCCGTCTTCTTGACAAAGGTTTCGTCGACCTGGGTCTTGGTGTAGTAAGACTCCAGGGCGGTGCTGATCGCGGCAGTCACCTCAGTTGTCTTGGCGTAATCGCCGATGCTCAGAGCATTGATCGCCTCGGTGATGTAGGCGACAACGGTGGTAGAGGTCGCACCCTCGGGCAGCGTGCCGACAAGAGTCTTCAGGTCGGCGATAGCGGTCTTGTTCTCGCTGATGCCGCCGGCCATCTTGGTCGCCTCAGGGCCGTGCTTGGCAACCCAGTCGATCAGCTCCTTGTAGCTGTTGACCACATTGTCATCGGTCACATCGGTGGCGAACTTGTTGATAGCCGCGTCGATCATCTTGCTGATGGAGCCTTCGCCGTCACCGGTCAGGGTATCCAGGTCAGCCTGCTTCGCCTTGGCGTCGATGATGGCCTTCAGAGCGGCAGCCAGATCGCTCTCAGCGACCTCGGACTTATAGGCCAGAGCCGCCAGACCGTGGACAGGAATATCAACGCCGTTGGCGGAGACGGTGCCGTTGGTCTTGCCCTCAGCGATGAGGATGTCGGCGATCTTATCGGTCAGGGCCAGCAGAGTGCCGTTGACCTTGATGCCTTCCAGCTTGTTAGGCTCGCCGCCGGCAGTCACCAGGTCATTGACCTTAGTGGTCAGGCCGGCAACCTTAGCGTCGACAAGGCCGATCTCACTCTTGGTGCGCAGCGCCAGTTTCTTGAGCTGTTCAATAGTAGTGTGCTTGGTAGTAGACATATTGCATGTCCCCCTTAAATATATTTGTTCACGGCTGTTCGCCGAAAGCATCATTGAGTAGGTCGTCCACTTCTTTGTCGGAAGCGGTGTTGTCGGGTGTGCTTCCGCCAGGGTCGTTCGAGGCAAAGGCGTCATTCAGCATATCGTCGACCTCTTTATCCGAGGCCGTTCCGGAAATGCTTCTCTGGATCTCAACGATCACCTCGGTCAGCGTCTTGTTGCCAAAGCCCGCCGTCGATGGGTCGCCGATGATTCCCATGATCTGCTTGTAGGCTTCATCACCCATTGGGTCTCCGGAGCCGCCCGCGCCAATGCTGATATTGGCCGGGAAGAGGATCTTGCTGGTCACATGCCAGCCAGTCGACTTCCGTTCCTCGCCCTTGATCCCATAAACGGCGATCTTCAGCGGGATTCCGCCTTTCTTCAGGCATTCGCCCGGAATGTCGCACTTGTCCTCGCTCAGCACCACAGCCATGCTGACGCCGCCTGCCTCAAAGAGCGCAGTCTTTGCGAACCCGTCCCAATCCTTGCTGAAGGCGAATTCGACCGGATAAGGCGTCGCTGCGTTCTGGATCAGCGTGGCGTCCTCCACCAGCGTGGTGAAGCAGCTTTTGATCGCGATTTTCAAATCATTCGCCTCCTTCTTCGGCATTGACCGACAGTTCAAGACGCACGATGTTCACCGTGATGTCTTTGATCGGGTCGGTATCGTTCACAAATGTGATGAAGCCGGTCGTGGAGATGTCTTTCGGACGCACATTGCATTCGAGGTATTCTTCACGGCTGGCTTCATATGCATCAATGAGGTATTTGTACTTGGCAGCGGCCACAAGGCGGCTCTCCGCCACAGTGATGGAACCGTTCGACCATCCGGAGGCCGGCAGCACCAGATCGAAATGGATGCCGAGCACATCGCCCGTACCCGTTCCGTTCAGACCGTTGTAGACGGCGATGTTGTACGTGCTTCCGTCTGTCATCGTAACGGTGTAAATATCAGTCGAGCCGGGCGTATGATTGCCCTGCGTCAACTGAATGCTCTGAATACCGTTGCCGGTCGGACCGGTCAGCTCGCAGCTGATGTTGGTGTTCACATAGGTGCCCTTCTCAGCGTCCCAGATCCACCAGGTACCGTTCTCCGGCTTAGGCGGCTTGCCGCTGTACTGCTGTGCTGTCGCGGCGCTCTCTGCGGCAGACTCCTTGTAAGTCTTGGCGTTTGCCTCAGAGTTCTCGGCGGACTCCCGCGCGTTCTCGGCGGCCGTTTTAGCGGTCTGCGCCTTGTCACGGGCATCCACAGCAGCCGTTTTAGCGGCTTCGGCGTCTGTCTTCGATACAGCAGCGGCATCTTCCGATGCTTTTGCTCCATTTTGACTGTTCGCCGCCGCGTCTCTTGCAGCTTCCGCAGCAGCACGGGCCTCTTCCGCTGCGTTGCGGTCAGCAGTAGCCTGTGCGCCAAGTGTCTCGGCCTCTGAGCGGATAGTTCTCACGCGCTCCTCGGCGGCCTTGACCTCTCCCTCGGCAAGTGTCGCCGCTGTCTTGGCGTCCGTGGCCTCCTGTGCCTTCTGCTTGGCGATCTCTTCCGAGTTCTTCGCCTCTGTCTCAGATGCCTTAGCACCGGCGGCAGCTTCTTTTGCGTCTGCGGCCTGCTTGTTGACATTTTCCTCAGAGGTCTTGATGCTTCCCTCGGAGAGTGCAGCCGCCGCAGCGGATTCGGAGGCGCTTGTCGCCTTTTTGTCGGCATCTTCGGCGGACTTCTTGGCAGCCGCGGCATTTGCCTGTGCGGAATCCTTGGCGGTGGAGGCAAACTCCATCGCGCTGCTGGACTCCGTGTTCATCGCCGCCAGAGCATCATGGATGGAGCCGCGAACCTCTTCGCCATAAATGGCGCTGAGGATTTTTTTCAGAAAGCTGCTGATATCAGCCATCTAAATCACTCCTTCCTTAGTCCTCCAGCATCCAGTCGAGCAGCAGGATCTCCTCGCCGCTCAGACAGCCGATCGTATCTTCATACTTGGCGGTCATCAGCTCGACCTCATGCTCCATCTCGTTGAACGGAGCAAGCTCGTCGCAGAAGGCCTTAAAATTAGGAGAGCCCACCTTGATGGAAATGGTTCCGGTCTCGTTGCCACTTTCATCCTTGTCAGGCTCTCCGTATTTGTTGATAAGGTCGTGTTTGAATGCTTCATACTCGGTCAAAGCAGTAGAAAGCATCCGGAAGTTCCTCGCGGCGATATAGCCGATCTTGTTGCGGAGCTGAAGAAGCGGCCGCAGGTTCTGGACCATCACGACCATTTCTGAATTTTTAAGCTGTTTCTTCAACATTATCCCTCCTTTTGCTGAAGCAGTTCTTCGACCATTTGATAGAGTTTCTGGATCATGTGCGTATTGAGCGCAATAAGTTCGCCGTATCGGATGCTGTAACGGTAGTCCGTGATGCCATCCGAAAGGATCTCTTTGACAGGATCTTTGACAAGTGCCGCAAGTTGATCTGACGTAAGTCCGGTGTCAAGCATTGCCTGTTCTACATCCTGGGCGATAAAGCCGAAATGTTTCCGCCCGGAAGTACCTTTGTTGTACTTGAAGGTGGACGGCTTCAGCGCAAGGAAGAACGCCTCATAAGAGGCAAGATCATAGTCGATGCTGTTCTTGATCCTTAAGTCGGAACCGTAACTTGGCTCTTCACTCATGGTGATGCCGCCGGAAACGACAAGGTCTGCTCCGGTTCCGGAGATACGGGCGCCGGCATTGGTAACAATAATATAAGGCTCCCAACCAGGACCGTTAGAACCATACATCATCGCACCGTAGGTCGTATGCTGACCGTCAGAGCCATGCCCTTTGCAGAATCCACCATAATCGCATGATAGGTCGATATAATCGGCATTGATTGTGCCGGAGCGAATATAATCGGCATTGATGTAAAGCCGTCCGCTGTATGAGTCGCTGAAAATACCGAACTTCGTACCACCTGAGGTGAGCACATCAAATACATTCTGGTCAGTGCACCGATCCTGATAGGCCTTATTTGCTCTCGACCATGCAGCAGAAGCCTCATCATAAGCGTCGTCTGCCGCGCTCTTTGCAGTGGCCGCGTTTGCATTCGCCGTGCTTGCCAGCGAGTAGGCGGGGTTGGAGGTGAGGTTCTGGTTCGTCACGGACGCCCAGTTGATCGTGCTTCCGGCGGACAGCGTCACCTTACCGTCTATGGTAACGGAACCGCTGGAATCAACAGCAAAGGTCGTGCGGACACCGTTGGTAACGGTAAGCCCGTAGACGCTCAGATATTTGGACTTGAATCGCTCGTCATCCATCATGCTGTTGCCCGCTCGATCAAGGAAGTCAGAGGCCTGAACCACGCCCTTGAAGTTTCCGTCCACACCGACCAGCGTACCGCTAAAGGTGCCTTTCGCCGCAGCCAGAGTACCCGCAAAGGTGCCTCGGCGTGCGGTAAGGTTGCCTTCCTCGTCAACAGTGAAGTTTCCGTCTCCAATGTCAATGGAGCCTTTCTTCATCGTCAGCTTGCCGCTCTCGAAGTCAAGCGAGAAGTTTCCGCCGTAATCTTTCAGCGTACCGGCGCGGATCACATCGGCATTGAGAACACCGGTCGTGATATAGTCTGCCACAATAGAACCATCCATTGTGATGGCAAGCCCAAAGGTCTTTCCGTAATCCTTGGAGTAGCCAAGACCGTTCATGTTCCATTTCCAGAGCTTGTCGGCTTTGGTATAGTCGCGGATATTGGAAATATAAAGCGTGTCAGAACCGTATTCGTCCCGTGTGATCGTGATGTAGCCGGTCGTGGCCGCTGTCATGATCTGTGTGGCGTTTTCTTTTGCCTCTTTTAGGATGTTGTGCGCCTTGGGGAGACCCTCGATTTTCTCAAGGATAGCGGCGCTGATCTGGTTGTTCACACTGGTAAGGCTTGTCTGCACCGTGTCGCCAAGCGTAAACTGGGTATTCTCCGGGCTGTCCAGAGGGATCTCCAGCTTCGTGACAGGAAATACACGGTCAAGCCCATGCGGCCGCGAGATCACGCGGATCTCGTCTAAAAGCTTAACGGCTTCTACATTTGCGTTGAGATAGTGGAGGTCAAGGGCACTCACTTCCAGTTCCATGTTGTCGAACTGCAAGTCGGCAAGATATGCCTTCGCCTTTTCCAGCAGCGCTTCAGGATCAGAAACGCTGTCCCATGTCACTGTTTTCTCGATCCAACCATAGGTTTTCACAGCCTCGGAGGACTGGACATAAAGGCTGCCCTCATTCACGCTCTCAACGGTCAGATAGGCGTCCAGCGCCTCAATCTCGCTCTTGTCAAGCCTGTTGCCAAGCGGAACGATGACCGTTGCAAACTCCGTCATATCCCATCCCTTGGTGTGTTCGATGAGGTTTGAGCCGAACTGGATCGTCTGGCTGCAAGTATCGGGGTAATCCGCCAAATAGTCGAGATAGCGGATGCCGTCTTCCTTACGCACCCGCAGATGACCGCCGTACTGCGCCACCAACGCATTCAAGATCGTGATGGTCTTTTCATAGTTGGTGTAATAAGTCGGAAAATCTTCATCCACCACAGTAACAATGCCGATGGTGAACTTCCGGTTGTCTCCGACCTTTGCGTTGTGAATGGCGATCATCGCCTCAAGGTACTCACGGATCGTCCCTCCGGCGTACTCCGCAGGCGGCTGCGTGCTATCGTTGAAGAATGCAAGCTCGCCCTCGCAAGTAAGCACCCGGTTTAGGTAAAAGTCCTCGTTTTCAGAGAGGACGCGCCCCGCCCAGATCTCTTTTCCGTCCTTGTGGACGGCGATGTCGGTCACCATACGGATGATGGTGCTGTATCCGAGATTGGAGGGCGGAACCGTCATTACGAAGGAACCGGCCGCATTGTCTTCCAGCGTCAGCTTGGGGCTTGCAAGCTTCATGTTGTCCAACGCGAAGGCATCATTGTAGATGCAGACGCCATCGGCATAAACAGAATACATCGCTTACAACCTCCCTTGTCTGAAATCAACGGACACGGTCCCCGTTCCCTCGTCAACCCAAAGATAGATCGTCCCGCCGTAGTCGCCAAACAGAATAAACTCAGGGATCTGAATGGTTCCCTCCGGCAAAAGCTTTATCAGGTCGATGCTGAGCTGACGGTTGACAAATCGGACATGAACGCCGCGTCCCTCACTGCTTTGCACAATGAATCTGGGGCATACCGGAGCCCGTCCGTACATCACCGCGTCCAGCTCGATCTCTTTCCTCTCTGTCGTCACAGCAATGTTGCGGAACAAAGCTGCCTGAATGACTCCATTTTGAAAGTTGAACGGGTCCCATAGCCAGTTGTCGATGGAGGAAAGGTTTTTCCACTTGTACGGGCCGACATCGTAGTCGATGACGAGCCGCGACCAGTCCTTTTCCGACTTCCAGGCGTTCACTGTGAAGCGCCCTTCGTAGAAATATTCAGGATCGTCCTCAAGGATCGCTCGCATGGTCTGTCCGTGCAGATAGTCCATAATGTCCGAGTAAGCCATGTGCCACGGCTTAAAGTCGTTCATGACAATAAACTCGATAGACCCTGTCCGGTTCTGATACACCGGATACCCGGTGAGGGCTTGCGACAGATCAATGACGCCGTCCCCACCGGGAATGTCCAGAGTCTTCACCTTTTGTGCAGGCGGATTGAATAGCGGACGGGAAGCGGGGACAAGCCGCCAATCGTCCCATGTGTTCTTATCGCCAAATGTGATCGAATGGTACAACTTAAATCCCCCTTCCTCTTTGTGTAGACCGCTGTCCGAGTGCCACATCCATCGGTTCAGCAAGTTCGCCGACGAGCGCACCGGTGTTCAGCACAACACGCAGCTTCTCCATGCGTTCCAGCATCGAAGCCATCTCACCTCGAAGCGTGCGGAGTTCAGCCACAACATCATCATTGTCGACGGAAATGGTTGTCTGGCTGCTTCCGCCGCGCTGTGCCTCAAATGCAACGGCAGCCTGCCCGACAAGGCCGACCGCTCGCTGCGAATAGAATAGGTTGTTCAAGGCGTCTGCTCCGGCCGATACGGCAGAGAGATCCAGAACAGGACGGATCACCGGCTCCATATCGAACCCGCCGCTCACGATGTCGGCAATGGTCTGGAGCACACCGGAAAGACCGCCCTCGGCCGACTCCGCCATCTCAGAACCGGCCGCATAAGAGCGGTCAACATAGTCCTGAAGACCTTTCACGAAACCAAGGCCGGTGTAGTTACCGATCTCACGGAACACCCTCGATGGAGAGTGGATGTCCAGTGTCGATTTCGCCGCCTGTACGCCTGCAAGAGCCAGTTGCGTGATCTCATCAACAAAGCTGAACTTCTCAGACTGAACGCCTTCAGTAAGCCCCTTGACGATCTGCTTGCCGGTCTCATCCCAACCAGCTTCCGTCAGAACCTTCTGCGCCGTGTCGGCCATCTCCTGAAGCTCATCCTCAGTATTGTTCTTGATAAGACCAACCTTTTCCTCAAAGCTTCTGCGTAGCTGTTCCAACTGAGCGTTGGCGTCTTCCGTGACCTGATTCATCTTCTCCTGCCAGAGAGCACGATACTCGGTAAGCTCCTGATCGGCCTCCTCGCGGAGTTTTGCAATATTCTGCTGGGTCTCTTCGCGCAGCCCCTCTAATTCGCCGACCGCCTGCTCGCGAGCCATTGCGTGCTTGACCTTCCAGAGGTCAGCATACTTCTCAAGCTCGGAGTCGCTCATGTTGTTCAGCGCCTTGATCTGGGCGATCGCGTCGGGACCCATGTCCTGAAGTTCTTCAAGGAGGTCACTGTCAAGTCCTCTGCCGGCAAGAGACTCTAAAATATCCTGCCATTCGCCAAATTCCTTGACCTGACCCTCAAGATTCTTCATCAGGGTGTCGCCGCTGACCTCATCACGCTCCTTCACAGCGTCAAAGAGGCCATAGGACTTATAGAGGGAATCCTCGCGGGATTTCAGAGCATTCTCGTACTTGTCGTTCTCCGCCTGAATATCGCTTGCCAGTTGCGCGTTGATCGACTTTACCTTATCAGCGTACTCTTCCTCCAGGTCGAGCCGCTTCTGGTTTGCCTCGCTCTGCACAGACTGCACATCAGAGATGTACTGTTTCTGCGCGTCGCTGATCTCTTTCTCCAACTGGTAAACTTGCAGGTCGAGCTTCTTCCGCAGCTCTGTCCCCTTGGCATATCGGCTCTGAACACGCTTATAGGCAGCCAGTTCCTCCGCAAGGGTCAGCTTGTTATACGATTTCTGCTCTTCGATCCAGTTCATCGAATACTGATAAGTGGCCGTAACCAACTCATTTTGAACACGATAGACCTCGCGGTCGATCTGCTTTCGTTCCTCGCTGCCCTCGCGATATTTCTTCTGGAGAGTTTCCCATCCGGCAAGCTCCTCTTTCAAGCTGAGCTCGCTGTAATATTTCCGCTCTTCCGCCCAATCCTTAAAGGAGTCGAGTCCCTTCTGTGCGACCTTGATGGCTTCATCACTCATCTTTGCCGCGGCTGAAGAAACCGGAACGATCGCATTGTTGATACCGATGGTCATACCCTCGCCGATGTTTTTACCAAGCTCGATAAACTCGCGGGATGGAGAATGGCTGTCCAGCGCCTTCTTTGCCGCATTCAGCGCCGCAAGACCCAAATCACGGCCAGCCTGAGAGGCGCCGCTCAGCTTCGAGCGGATGCCGTTGATAAAGCCCTGCGAAACATTCCTGCCGGCTTCATTGAACTGATCCTTGTAGTTGTTCACTTCTGCCACAACGACCAGCATGACAGACTGCATCGCCGTCCGCACGGAAGCACCGTTGCTGCGGATCGTGGTGCTGAAGCCGACCATCATCTGCACGACCGCGGTATTCATGCTCGCGGTATGTGCTTTCACGGTCGCGGCCATCGCAAGCATCAGCTCAGCCATCGCCACATTAACGATCGTCTGGTTCTGCCGGATGGTCGTGCCTGCGGAATTGAGCATATAGATGACCGCCGTGCTCACGGTAGCTCCGCTGTTATAAAAGGCGTCGGTAAAGTTTTTGATACTTGTGTTTGCCAGCAGAACCAGCGCATTCGTAAAGTTCACAAATGCATACTGATCCATATTCTTCACCGTATCGGCAAGCGCCACCAGCTTCTCGACCTGTGTGATCGCGCCGGAGAGCTTGCTCATGTTGATACCCTCGATAGAGGCGGAGTAAGCCGCAAGACCATTGCCGAAGAGAACGAGCTGGTCGCCGAAATCTGCAATGCTGTTGTCTCCGGTAAAAAAGCTCACAAGCCCGCCGCAGTTCGGAATGGTATTGGAGAGTTCCACGAGCGCCTTACCGGCAGAAGCGGAATTGCTGACAGCACCGACATCCATTCCTTTGACAGCGAGAGAGTAGTCCTTCATGGCCTTGCCGAACGGAACCAACTGCTCTCCAAACTTGTCCATGTCATTCTCACCGGCAAAGAAGCCGACTACACCGCCGCTGTTCGGCAGCGTTGTGGCCATCTCTGCAAGTGCCTTACCGGCAGTCGCCGCTTTGGAAACAAGGTTGGCGTCCATCCCGCTGATTGCGGTGCTGAACTCCGCCATGCTTTCTCCGAACGGAACGAGCTCATCAGCAAAATCCGAAAGAGAAGAACTACCCGTGAACCAGGACGCAATACCCTGCACAAGCTCGGCCTTCGTCAGCAGCAATATCGCGTCTGTCAATGCCTGCACACCGCTGAACATTGCCGGAGAGATACTGCTTGCGCCGTCGATAAACGGCTGAACATTTGTCATAAACGCCGCAAGGTCACTGCCGATCTGCGGGAACTGACTGGAAATACCACTCATGAATCCGCCGACAATGCCGCCGACAAACCCACCGATCGCCGTACCGATCTGCTCCAGCAGCTTGCCGCCCTCACCGATCAGCCAGGAAAGGCCGGGGATCTGCGCAAGGGCACCAACAGCAGCAAGAACGATTGCCAGCTCAGCGATAAGAGCACCCATGCCGAGCACACCCATCATAGCGCTGGGGATCAATGCGACTACCGCACCCAATGCGACCATAATGCCGGACAGCAGACCGATGCCGGCGATGGTTTTCACCAATACGCTTGTATCAAGTCCTGCCAGAGCATCAATGATGCCGGAGAAGAATGCCGCGATCACATTGACTGCCGCCTGAATGAGTTCGGGCAGCCGCTCTGCAATGCCGTTCAGCAGGTTGATCAGGAACAGCATGACAGAGTCAACGATTTCCGGAGTATAGTTTGCAAGAGAAGCGAGCACTCCAGACAGCAGTGCTAATGCACCGTCAGCAATGGCAGGGACGCACTCAACAAGTACATCCACCAGCGTAAGAACGACGGCCTTAACAGCTTCTCCAATAGCGGGAGCTCCCTGAGCGATCACGCCGCAGAACGCTATAATAGCCTCGCCGAGCTTTTCGGCAATGGCAGGGATCAACGCGGCAATCCCTGTGATAATCGTGCTGAGTCCTGCCACAATAACGGTCACACCTGCGCCAAGAGAAGTAGCCAAGGCGGTAATGCCGACTGCAATAGCCGACAGTCCGGCACCGGCAGCGAGAAGACCTGCTCCGATAGCTGCGGTACCGACACCGATCAACGCAAATGCTCCGGCAAGCGCCAGGATCGTCGGAACAAGAGGAGTCAGCACAAGACCGGCCACACCGATCACGGTGAATGCACCGGCAATCGTCACAAGCCCCTTGGCGATGCTCTCCCAACTCATTGAGCCAAGAGCCAGCAGCACCGGAGTCAGAATAGCCAATGCGCCAGCCGCTACCAGCATGGCAGCAGAGCCAGGCAAAGTACCGTTCATCACATTCAGACCGATGGCAAGCTCTGCAAGAGCGCCGCCCATTGTGACGAGCCCCTTTGCGATCTCTTCCCAGGTCATACCGCCCATCTTTCCAAGGGCATTTGCCACGATCTCAAGTGCTGCACCGACAGCGATCAGACCAACGCCAACACTTATCGTGTTCTTCGGCATCACCTTCATGGCGATAGCAACTTCGGCCAATGCGCCGCCCATAGCGACAAGCCCCTTGGCGATCTGATTCCAGTCAAGGTTTCCGAAGTCGCCCATCGCGGAAGCAAAGATCTTCATAGCAGCGCCAATCCCGATCATCGCGATCCCGGTGGACACCAGACCCTTTGCATCGCCGGTCAACTTGGTAAAGACCGTGATCTCCGCCAGAAGAACACCAATGGAGCCAAGCCCCTTCACAAGCTGTCCGAAATCGAGACTACCGAGATCCTTACAGGCGGATGCCAGGATTTTGATTGCCGAGGCAAGAATGACGATGCCCGCCGCTGTTGTCAAAGACTTTCCACTGAACTTTGCGGTGTTCATAAAGAGCGAGACTTCTGCCAGCAGTACACCGACACCGGTCAGCCCTTTTGCAAGCCCATCCCATTCAAGCGTTGCAAGGTCTGTGCAGACCGATGCAAGGATCTTGATGGAAGCCGCAAAGAGAACCATCTGTGTCGCGCCCTTCATCGAAGAACCGCCGCTCATGTTAAGCAGCTTCACCGCACCGACCATCGCCGCCATCAAGGCCGTCACACCGGCAACACCTTTTGCAAGCTGTCCACCATCCAAGTCACCGATCTTCTTTAGAGCTGATGCAAGGATCAGGATAGATGTAGACATGGCGAGCATCACTGTCGAACTCTTCACCGCACCTTTAACATCTCCGCTGATTTTGGTAAAGACCGACATGGATGCCATCAATTCGGCAAAGAGAACCGTAATAGCTCCCAGTGACGCAGATAACTTCTCACTATCAATAAGAGAAATCGCGACGATAGATGCTGCCAGAATCGCAATAGCGCTTGCTATTTTCAGCAAAGTTCCGGCTTTTAACTGCGTCTGATACGCCTCAAAGCATCCACGAACCCCATCCAGAATCCCCTTCACATTGTCAAGAAGGCCTCCGACTTCATCAAAGGGCTTCGTCAAACTATTGGTGAATTTGGTTATGGCAATCGCAATACCGCCGATAGAAATTCCGTTCAGCAGGTCGATGATTCCACTAAAATCAGCGTTACTCACCGCAGTTACGATCTTATTGATGCCGTTTCCGACCACATCGAAAATACCCCCGCCAATTTTCTTAGCGGCAACGGATAGTGCTTGGATCAATGCGGCAAATTTCGACACATCTGTATTTCCGCCAATCTTAGAAAACGCATCGGAGATGCCATCTTTCAGACCGACAATAGCGTCTTTGACCTGACCGGCACGCTCTTTCAGCTTCTCCAGGATCGTGTGCAGGAGTTCCAGTCCGGGAACCTGAATCTTCTCTTCGGCAGTACCAAAGAGTTCTTTCAGAGACTCCTTCGCTTCGTCAAGCGTCGGCAGACCGAGGTATTCACGAACAGACTCGGCAAAATTCTTGATGGCCGTAACAGCACCGCTCACAAAGTCGGATATTTTCTCAATGCCTTTTCCGAAAATGTCGTTCTTCTTGATCGCTTCGTCAAGCTTGACGAGCCATTCTCCGATAGAGCCGGTCACGCCGAGAACACCGCCGCCTAAGCCGGTTACTTTCCCAAGAAGAGAACCGACCGGACCCAGAATTGCACCGATTGCCCGCTTGCAAATATCAAGAATGGCGAACAGACCCTTGAAGGTGTTCTTCAGGTTTTCGGAAGCAGTGTCACTAAGCGTCAGCTTTTCTGTGAACTTCAGCAGTCCTTCCGTCAGATTATGAAGCTGTTCCGCAGTAGTTGGCGGAAAAATATCACGAAAGGCTTCTGTGATCGGCTTGATAACTGTCCCGATTCCCTTGAGCGTATTCTTGAGAGACTCGATCAGCTCGGTTCTGCCGCCAAGGTCTTTCCATCCCTGAAGTACCGAATTACGAGCATCAGACTGCGTATCAATAAATCCGCCGATCGCCAGACTAAGACCAGTCCACAATTCCTTGGCTTCCTCAAAGTCACCAAAGAGGATTTCCCAGGTATTCGCCCAGCCGGAGCCAGCAGCTTCCTTTAAGGTGTCCATCAACTGTGAGAATGTCTTAACATCCTGTGCAGCCGCGAATGCCTTCTTGCCGATGTCGGTCGTTTCATCAGCATAATTACGAAGTGTGCCGACAAGAGCTTCCGTCGTCATCCACTGGTCCTGCAAAGAATCGTTAAAATTATGTGTGGCGTCGATGACATTTCCCTTGACGGTCTTATACATTCCGTCTGCGGTTTTTGTCAAAGTTCCGCACGCAACAGCCGACTCCAAAAGCTGCGTCTTGAATTCCACCGTTGCCATGTTCGCATTTTCAATGGATTTCCAGTCGATCAGCTTGACATATCCTGCGGACAAGGCCTGCGCAAAGTTATACATTGCACGGGAAGCCTCGTTTGCATTTGCACCAGATACGGCAGCCACATTCGACACGCCCTGGATAGCCATAACAGCATCTTCAAGGCCGACGCCGGCATTCGTGAACTTACCGATATTGGAGGTCATATCCTGGAAAGAGTAAATCGTCTTATCGGAATAGGTGTTCAGCTCCTGAAGATACTTGTTGACCTCCTCCAACGATGCGCCGGTGCTCATCATGATCGTCTGAATAGAGCCCATCTTAAGCTCGTATTCGTCAAAGCCTTGTTTTGGAGGCTCCAATATAAACGATTCGATCATCCGTTTTCCGGTATTGATGACCGAGTTGGTAATGTTTGAAAGGGCGGTCACCGCCATGACTTCGAGCGCCGAGAATTTCATCCGAACAGTCTCGACGGAATTGCTAAGTGTCGAAAGGTCGCACTTTTTAGCTGCGTCGCCAAGGCCCTTCAGACCTTTAGCCGCACCGTCCAGATCCAAACCCTCTTTGAGTTTGTCGAGCGTGGACAAACTTGTCTTCACACCCGCCTCGAATTGACGGTTGTCGAATCGCATTTCAACAACTCTTTCGTCGATCGTTGTGCTCATGTCTTCGTGACCTCCTTCCATGCGTCATTTGCGATTTGATCAAAAATAGGCCGGATAGCAGGATTGATGTAATCACGTCCCGCTACCCAGCCGCCGGTTCCAGTTCCATGCCCATACTGCAAAATGATGGCGATTGGAACTCCATTTTGAATATTTGAATTGTGAAACGAGATGCTCACAAAACCCTTCTTGTTCGTGATCTCGTAATACCACGATTGGGCCGTTTCTCCAGAGTCAACAGGCGTTGCAGACGCAAGAGCGGCCACTCCGGCTCGGCCATACTGATCGAGGTCTCCGAGATGCACCGTTTCTTTGGCTCTCTCCAAAAACCTCGTCAGCTTGGAGAAGTCGCCCTTTTGTCTGAACGTGATCATGTTTTCCTCCAAATTGCACTTGTTTACTTCTTCAAATACTGAGAACTGCAAAATCCGGTGTATGTGACACCCTTGTAAGTGACCTGAACATAAAGCCACTTTATATTGCCGACAAGCGTGTAGTACCCATAGTTTGCAACTTTTGTACCTTTGGGAAGTACGGCGAGACTGACCTTACCGGTTCCTGCACCATTACGGATATGCAGCCCAACATTCGCCGTGACAACATAAGTACCGGCCAAAGTCTTATTGAAAGACCTTGCTGCCTCAGATGCCTTTTTAGCACTTGCGGGCTTGCTTGCCGAGCCATTACTCGGCGGTGTTGTCGTGTTGGGACCTGTCGAACCAGCTTTGGCAGAATACTTGGGGAGGCAATAGCCTCGAATGTATTTGCCATTCACCCGCAAGGTTCTATACCCAACGGCATCACTCATATTTCCTTCGATGACCTTGATGGAATTTCCGGAAACACTCACCACAATGCCGACATGATCAGCGGCACCGGTATTATCACCAACGCCGTTATCTTGCCAGTCGTACATAACAACATCACCCGGAGAGGGGACATAGGCATCATTCTCTTCCCAATGACCGATCTTCTTATAAAGATTGATCATTGCTCCGCATCCGCATTCGGTCGGCGCGATCTCTGTCAAGCCGGCCTCAATAAACACAGCGCTCACAAAAGTTGCACACCAGGCGTCTGTGTATTTCACATGGTAGCCTCGTGCAAGCGGTTTGTGACTGTTATAGAGGTCGATGATTTTTCTATGCGAGCCATTGCTTTCCTTGCATCCGAGATACTTCTCTGCGATCGAGACTACTTTGGCTCTCAGTTCTTTTTCTGTCATGGTATTACCCCCTTGTATTCCACTGCTTCCGTCTGGCGGCGTTAAGTGCTTTATACTGCGCGGCAACCTCCGCTCTCGAAAGCTTCTGAGGCGGCGACCCCTCCACATTACATACATTGATAAGGGTCAGCAGTCGGTTCAGATGCCATTTCTGGCACTCAAACGGGATACCGTAGGAGATCATCCAATAATAAATGACCTCTGCCGTGACGATTTTACGGCTTCCACCCTTTTTCTTTGCATTGGAGATGGTCGTGGCGGTCATCGGAGCGTCAATGTACTCCGTGACCGTCTTCAAATTTGATGGAGTGATCGCTTTATACACATTCGGATCGACATTCTGTGTCAGCGTCATGCACCGGATGTAGTCGATCGTCTCTTCTATGGACATCGCCTTGCGGGACAAGTAAGGCTTGTGCCATTTGGCTTCCCATTTTGAAAGAGAGACCAGCGAATGCTCCAACTGGAGCGTCTGCTCCTTGGTGTTGATAAAGTTTCCGACCCCGTCAAACAATTCGGTAGCCGGCACTGTGATCTTCAGCATCGCCGGTCCTCATTGTCATCGGTTTTCAGGAACAGCGGGGGCTTCGGCACTCTGATCGGCCTGGGCTGCCTTTTCCGTCTTGGGAGGAACGATGCCGTTGACGAACTCGCTCGCAGCCTTAGCGTCGGTTGCCAGCTCCATGAACAGGTTGCTGTACGCCTCGGTCTGGGCGAAGGCATCGCGGACTTCCTGGTTCTTGATGAATCGACGGCCATCCGGAGACTTCTCACCGTAAGCGCGCAGAATGATGTCCTTGAATGTCTCAATGATGACCTTGCCATTCTGCGCGGCAACGATGCGGTTGATCATTTCGACCAGGCCTCCCTCAACAGAGACCTCCAGTTCCGTCACCTCAGCCTGTGTCAGGTTGAAGTAAAAATCCTCCTTGCGAGTGGTACCGTTGTAGTCGGTATAAGCGATGGTTTTCTTAAGCATGATGCTTTCTCCTTTCAAAAATTAAAGAAAGCGGAGCCCTCGGTGAAGAGAGCCCCGCTTTAGAAGTTCTTGTACCGTGGATCAGCCGGCAGCCTTCAGCAGCTCGATGACCTTCTCGGGCATCGGAAGCGTGGGTTCGGTGGCCTGGTCGCCATCGGTGCCGTACAGCATCTCCTCCAGCTTCGCGAGCTTGGCCTTGTCGGTCTTGGTGGAGTCGATGACCAGATGCGCGGTCGGCTTGAAATTGGGAACATCCACAGGCGTGGTGCTGATCTCCCAGCTCATGGTGGCAGCCTCGGGGCTGTCGTTCACGGTCTGGTTGTTCTTCTCAGAGGGAGAAGCCTGCGCACCGTATACCAGATGGAGCTTGTAGCCATAGTTCGTACCAACCGTATCGTTGCCGATCAGCGTGCGATAGCAGAAGCCGAACATCTTGCGATCCTGCTGGGCGATGGTGACACCCGGGGCGATCTCAGCGCAGCCGTTGCAGGCCTCGAACTCATCGGGATAGGTGTAAGCCTCGATGGTGGCGCCGAAGTCCTCGGCACTCATCAGGTTCAGGTACTTGATGTTGTCCGCCCATACGGCATTAGGCTCGCCGCCGGAGGGACTCTCGTTAACGGCGCTCAGGCCGTACCAGGGCACGCCTTTGCCGTATGCATTGTCCTCGCCCATCGGGAACAGGACGCCGTGGTCGACGCCGGTCTCATACAGACGCTTGCCGACTTCATCCCATTTGATCTTCATAGCTGTTTCCTCCTTGTAAGGTTAGAAATATAGGTTGAACACATCATGGTTCAGGTTTTCTTTGGTATAGTGGCGTTCATGGCTGCACATCGGAAGAAGCGCGATCTTGCTTGGGATCTCGCTGTCAGGATTTCTGTAAATCACAGTTACCTGATACCGGTCGTGAAGCGCATAAGGCTGATTGTCAGCAAAAGTAGGTTCAATACGGCTGCGCTCGTAAACGATGCAGTCATAAATCATTTCCTTGCTGGCGGGAGGCTGAAAGTACACACGGCACTTTTCGCCTCGGTCGGGGCATCCAAGAATGTCAGATAGCGTCTTCTGAAGAAGCAGTCTCTCCATTGTAGACACCTCCGATCGTCAGGATCAGTCTTGGATAATGGACTTCAACATTGGAGATCTTCCAATTTGCCCCCATAAAGCCAACATACCGCATTCGGTGGAAATTCTGGTTGGCAAACGGATCGGCGACTATGCTGATCTCATTCGCAACATTGATGTCGTCATTGAGCGTTTCCGATGACTGAAGACGCCTGGTGTTACGGGTCAAGTCTCCGAAGTACATCCGCTCCGTGATCTTTTCCACATATACACCAGGCGCCGTTTCCACCGTTTCAGCATAGCCTACCGGTCCGTAAAATTTTGCCATTTTGAATTTTCTCCCTTAGGTGTCGTCGTGACCGGCATCCTCGGTCTGGCCGGAAGAGGCCTTCACAGGCTCTTCCAGTGCGATAGCAGACCACAGTCTGGTCAGAGCGCCGGACAGACGAGTCTCGATCAGGTACTTCTCCTGGTTGAAGTCGATGTCGAACTGGTTGAAGCGGGTGATCTCGCCGCCCTTGGTAGAGCCGACGGTGTAGTCGCTCAGGTTGACGAAGATACCCAGCAGGTTATGCTTCTTGCCGGTCTTGTCGGTGCGGGCCAGACCCTCGAACTGCTCAGCAGTGTGCAGCTCGTTGATGTTCAGCGCGGCAGCCAGATCAGCCTTGGAGTTGTAGATGCGGCGACCGTTGGTGTCGCGGGCCAGCAGCATCACATTCACCAGATGCGGCGTGCAGAAGAAGTCGGGAGTGCCGGTGCCCTTGAACTTCTCGCGGGAGTAAAGGGCAGCCGTGATGATCGCCTCGGCGTAGATGTAGTTCTCGCCGAAACGGGAAGCGGTGCCGGTACCCTGAAGCTCGTTGCGGGCAGCCTCGATGTCCACATCATAGTGAATGGTGTAGAGATCGTCGTCATTCCAGATAGAACGGACATGCTCCTCAGAGATCTTGTGCTCATCCGCCTCATCGCGACCGTCACCGATCAGGATAGCGGTAGCGACCTCTTCCAGCAGAGTCTGACGCATCACACCGTACTGGTACTCGACCACATCGAAATCGGTGATGTCGATGATGTCATCGCGGTGCATGGAGTCAGTGATGTAGATGGTCTGCGGATCGGTGGTGCGCTTCATCAGCTTCATGTTGCCGGAAGGAACCTTCTTCTTGCCCTTCTGGTAACCATGCGCGCGGATATCATCGCCGCGGGCATCCATGTTGCGGGTACGGATACGGCTGATAGGGCTCTTGTGGACCTTGTTCATGACCACATTGACCCAGCCCTGGTCACGGGTGATGAGCTCAGGAGCGCCGGTGCGCAGATCCTTATACTCGGGGAACAGAGCCTCGATGTCGTCGATACCGTGCTTCAGAGTATCATTATGCTGCTCGGCGTAGAGCTTCATAGCCCCCTGAAGAGTGCCGACGCTCTTGAGCTTGGCGCTGGCGATGATCTCAGTCTGAGCGGAATGGCTCAGGGTGGTCGCCTGATTGTCCTCAGGCTTCTCGAAAACATTGTGTTTCATAGTCTTATCTCCTCCTTCGGATTTGTCAGAATGTTCGATGTGGCTGTCTTCCTTCTTCTCTTCGCCATCATCGTCGTCAGAATCGCTGTGGGCCATAGCATTGGCGAGCAGAGCAACCACAACGGTCTTCTGCTTTTCGGTCAGGCTGTTGATGACATCTTCAACGGTATCGCCGTCTCCGGTGTCTTTCTTATTGCCATCAGCGGACTTCTTGCCGTCATCGGCAGAGTCATCAGCTTTGCCTTCATCTGCATGGGCGAGCGTGATAGGTTCGTTGGCGCAGAAGATGACTTCCTGCTCAGCGCCCTCTCCATGAGCAAGATCGACAAAGTCGATGAATGCTCCGGGATTTGCACCGGCAACCACAAGGCTCAGCTCCTTGATGTCACCATGCATCACATTTCCGCCCTGCTGCTTCAGGCCGTTGGCATAGATAGACAGGGAATCCACATCTCCATGCTGCACGATCAGCTTAGCAGCCTTACCGGCAGCAGTTTCGTTGAATGTGCAGTAAGCGTAAACGCCATCCTCGCGGTTTTCCAGCAGCGCATGGCCCAGAATATTGGTCGGGTCGTCATGCTGGTGATTCCATACGAGGGGGACGGTCTTTCCGTCGCAATGCGCAAACGCATCACGGCGAATGGTGCGGCCATCACTGCACACAAGGTCATTGCGCGTCGCCCAGCCGCTGAAGTCGTACTTAAGTTTCTTCTCCATTTTGATTGTTGTCCTCCTTCGGTGTTGATGCCGGCGTGCTTTCCGCCGGTGCGCTCAGATTGCTGTTGCGCAGCTCGTCCGCCTTTGGGTCGGAAGAAGGCTTCATGCCGATCTTCTGCCGGATCTCATTCGAGGTCATGACCTCGTTGCGGGTGAACTTGTCAGTCATCTCAGCGATCTTATCGACAGGCACCAGCTTGAAGGGATCTCGGAAGAACAGGATGGACTGCTTTTGCGACCGAGCAGTTTTGGTGAGGAATTTCCTCTTGATTTCATCAACAATGGCAGAGAGGATTGGCTCAACGATTCGAGTCAGGTAGTTCTGCATCGTCTTATCGTCGGCAGAGCCATCCAGAATGCCCTGGGTCAAACCTAACTGGCTGTAAAGCATACTCGTTAAGTATTCGATCTGGGACATCAGGTTGTTCTCGACGGGGCGATTCAGTTGGACCACATGCTCAGTTCCGTCAGTGTATGCAACACCGTATTTGGAGCTGGCTAACTGGTTCTCGATATCTTGTCGGCGCAATTCCGCCTGTTGACGACGTGCTTCTGTCTTGATGACATACGGCAACTGAATGATGAGGTTCAGCTTTCCGGAACTGTTCTGCTCGTCAATAGCGTCCAGCAGGTTCAGCTTTCGGATAAGCCGCTGCATCGTAGAGTTCGGTTCATTCATGACAGCATAGAAAGGATTCTCCACAATGCCGACGGTACTCTTGGGGACAAGAATATCCTCTTTCTCACCGCGCTGGTCATTGTAGACGCGAACTTTCACATGCTGCGGGAACCATTCAAGAATCTTGCCGGTCCGCATCGTCTCGATGTCAATGCCGCCGGTTTTCTCAGGATCAAAGTTTGTATCGACAGGGATGATAGCAACGCAGCCCTCGTCCAGCATCGACATAACAATGTCCTGCATAAAAGCCCTTCCGGTCTGGTCAACATTGGCTTCTACCGTTAAACAGTTATTAAGCCCGCTCTCGATGACCTCCTTGAATCGGTCGCTGCCATCCAGTCGCACATGCTGAACGGTCATAGATGAGACATCCAGCGCAATACGGTTATAGACCGAGGTAATGATCGAACGCTCATTTCCACGGCTGAAGAGTGGACGGTCGGGGCGATAACCGTAACTCGGCCCAATCGACATCCGAGAAACATAAGAATCTCGGTTCATGAATGTATTCCATGCGTGCTTTAGCCGCGTGGCAACTGTCATTTCCATTCGGAACTCATCACCTCCTTCATGGCATAAAAAAATTCAGCAGACCATTCAAAGTCTGCTGGGTTAATCCTTTATGAGTTCGCTTACAGGAAGCTTTTCTAAGGACTTGACATACTCCTTCGCCTCTTTCATCACATCTTTTGTGATAACCGTGCTTGATGTGACCTGAAGTTTGTCTGGATTTATTACGATCATGGCAGTTTCCGATGTTCCACTCAGGCGATCATGAATATCCGGAATTGCATCATATCCTTTATCCCTGAAATGCTTATAAACATCTTTCGCTTCAGAAGCCATGTTTCCATCACCGAGCATACTGCTCACACCATACGAGAGTTTTTGGCCCTCTTTACTGTTTGGATTGCGCAGCGCCTTTTCAACATCTGCAATGCTAATAGATTTGTTAAAATCATTAGTAACGGCCACAGCATAAAAAGACTCATTAAACGCGGCAAGAAGCTTTTTATTTTTCATAAGCAACTCAGCAGTTTCTTTTGCCACTTGCTGATCGGACGGCATTTTCAAAGGTTCTTTAACTGAAATATGCTGAATGTTGTATGATGCTGTCTTTAGTAGCTTGTTGATTGGCGTCGGGCCAAGATATTTTATATAACGCGACGCATCGGCTTTCCCGTAACTAACATACAATCCACCAGATTTATTCGGATCAAACTGTGCTCCACCAATACGGTTGAATGTAAATCCTTTAGGGACAGTTGACGACCCATCTTCATTGACTTTTATTGACTTAGAAGATACTTCGGCATAACGCTCAATGCCAGCTTTTGTTAGAGTTCCATCTTCATTCTGGAAACGGCGAATGCCCCATTTCTGGCCTTTGATGCCATGATGCGCAAGAAAGGTCTGCGGGGCAGGCTTGTTAAGGTAATGCATATAATCCTCTCTTATTCAAATGCTTCCGGATTCCGCTTGTAAGCGATATAGGCATCCATCATAGCCGACACGGCGTCGATCTTCTGCTCATACCGCTTCTTCATCAGCTTCCGGTTTCCGTTGGTATCTTCCATGGCGATGCAGTTACCCATAGCATAGGTCATCAACTCTTCATCGAAGAGGAGCATCCGGTCTTCGGCCAGCTTCTTCAGCTCACCCAATGGAACGGACTCCGTCTTCGCGCCCTGAATGACTTTCTCAATACCAAACGGGCCGTTCTCAGCCGCCCAGCGTTCCACAAACTCCTTGGCGTTGTATGGGTCATAGCCAAAGCAGCGGACATCATACCCACAGGCAACGATGTACTCGTCCAAGTCCTCATAGACCTGCATCGGGTCCAGAACCGTTCCATCCAAAACGACAAGACTACCCTCATCCATAAACTGCTCATACTTATTACGCATAGCAGCAGGCAGCTTATTTAGCGTTCTGGAAGTAATGTAGTTTCTGGTCTTCACGCCAAAGGAACCGTTACGCAACGGAAACAAAAAGGTGAACGAACAGAAGTCGTCACCCTGAGAAAGGTCTCCGCCCAGCGCGCAGGCCATCTGCCAGTAATCGCGTTTGCGATGCGGCAGCGTCTCTTCGTAGGTGAAGTAATAGGTGTAACCCTCCATCGGCAGTCCGAAACGCTTGGCAAGAATATCATTCCTTGCGGCAGGCGCTTTCTCGGCGCGTTCCACATCAAGCTGATAAGTCTCGTAACTTACCGTCTTTCCGATGTTCGGGTTTGCCTTCATCCACATCTCCGGATAGCCGACCTCGTCGACAGAGTCGAGTTTGTACCACCAGATCGAAACATGCGGGTTTGGATAATCCCCCTTGAGAATGCTCATAAGCTCCATTTTGATGGTGTCACCGGCGCCGTTACGAACAGTACCCTCCGAACTGGTGGCCACGATCAGATAGTCGTCCACCTTGGAAGCGCCCTGCTCGATAGCGCCGATAACATCCTCGCGAATGTCGCCGGAGAGCCACTCGTCTACGGTTGCGATCTTGCATCGAAGACCTTGCAGCTTGTTGATCGACATGGGGCGGATCTCAATGAGAGAGCCGGTCAGAAAGTTCTCAATGCCTTTCTTGGTCGAAGCCAACTTGACGCGGTTGGCCTGTGAACCGGTCGTGTTCTGGAGTGAGCCTTGGGTTAGAAATTGGAATACGGGGCCGCGAGCTCTTGTGATGGCGGTGCGAATCGGTGACATAACCTCTTCGGCCAGCTTCATGGTCGGAGCCGTCGTGATCTGATGGGTCGTACTTGTGTCCACATTCTCAAAGAATGATTGGATGCACGAATCATAGATCGACTTAGCGGCACCTCGTCCGACGATCAGGTATTGCTTGTTCACAAGCCGCTTCTTGATCATCTTCTTGACATAGTGCCCGCCTCGTCCGTCCGCGTTCGGCTCATAGACCGTGCGCTCCACAAAGTAATACCAGCCGAATACCTGCTCGCCCCACAGCTTGAAGCTGTCAAGGAGGTGAAGATCGGAACCATCCGTCAGAGTCATCTCTGCCTCGCAATACTTGATCCAGCCCTCAACGGCTTTATCATCGTAATAGATTCCTGGATTTGCGATCAGATCGTCGATCCGGTTCATCTCCATCGAAATCTCTTTGCAGACAGGGATCTCACCCCGAATCACCGCTTCACGAAATTTCCCGTAATACCGGGGAACAGCAGTATTCGACAGGGCCATTCAGTATTACCCCGCCTTCTTCTGCAACTGCTGAATTGCGAGAGCAATGCTCAGAGCCGAGCTGCCGACAGCCAAAACCGTTCCTGCGTTGTCAAGCACATCGGAAAGATAGCGGCGGCCTTTGGACACCGACTCCTTGGCAAACAGATCGTTGTACTGCCGTTCCAAAAGCTCGCGGTTGATCTGGTCGCGAAGCTCCTTGTCGGTCTTCTTGCTCAAGTCCATCCGCTCTTTCTTCGTAGCCTTGCGGCTGTCCTGATCCATCTTCTTCGCCCGATTGACAAGTTCGGAAGTAGCATCCACAGCTTTCTTGGTCGACTCAAGCTTGGAGGGCGGGGCCGGCTTTTTCGTCAGATCCTTATATTTGTTTTCCAGAGATAACCGATTGATTGCCTTTCTAAGGTCTTCATCTTTCATCTCTTTCACAGGATCTTTCTTCTCCTGCTGCTGAGCGCGGCGTTTTCCCTCAGAAGTGTAACTTCCGTCTGAATTCTGGAAACGGCGAACGCCCCATTTCTGGCCTTTGATACCATAGTGGCAAAGTTCATCCATTTTGACTTTCCTCCTCTCTTGCAGCATTATCGGCCGCCACGAAAAGCCGCCACTCAAACTCGCTGATCTGACGGTTCATCGCGTCAACAGCAGAGGAAGCGGTAGGCAGGTCGAAAAGTAGCCGAACTTTAAGGTGCATATAAGATTTTACAAGGGCAAGCCGACCGGGGTCATCCTCCAGAAAGTCAGACCACTTTTCATCAGCCCCTGAAATGGCAAAGCCTTTCTTTGGGCCAACTCCCATCTGTCCAAGAATGGAAAAGACGGAATTGATGTGCATGATGAGGTCGGCGTCAAAGTGAGTGTAACTCTCGTCAATTCCGAGAAGCTTCTTCACTGATGTCAGGATGCTTTCAGTCGTATCCATAGATGCACTCCTTACTTGGAAAGGGCAATGTACTTTCTCATACAAAAGCCCTCGACCCCATCAGAAGTGCGAACTTTGTAAAAGTCTTCCGTGGACGCATCCAAATCAACGCAGACCTGCGTCAGCGCGTCAATGACGACCGCAACATCTGCGTTTATGTCGGGCAGCTTACGCACATTCAGATAGAGACAGTCCGTAACAATACCGGAGCCAGTGTGCGGCTCATTGACCGCTTCTGCCTCAGTGCAGAGTTCCGTCACATCCTGACGCTTACCGCGAAGCTCCTGAATGATGTCCTGCTTATGAGGATTATTCTGCATAGTCGGTTCCTCCTTTGGTTTAATGTTTCCAGGGACAAGTATCATTCCTTGTCCGCTGCGGTGGTTCGGTGAGCAACAGATTTTTGTCACCGTAGTGAATTGCCTGATGCGTCTCATGGGTCGTTGTGATGAGATACTCAGGGTCGAGCAGAATGTCTGTCCGTTCCAGAAGATCTCTCTGCCGAATCGGATTCAGATGGTGAATGATGACTCGACCAAATATTTCATGACCTTCGATGCCAAGGTCGCAACCAAGATCTCTTGCAATCACCGTGTCTCGGATCTTCTTCCATTCCAGTGACCTGTAAAAGACCTGGTTCATATAACGGTCGAAGCCGAAAGTCGTTTCGCCGACGATGCCATCAAGCCGAAGATACTCAAAGCGATCTTCAAAGGTTGGAAGAAGAACAAGCTCTGAATAGCTTTTAATATTCATCCTCTTCCTCCTCCTGCCCCTGATAGCTCTTCATAGCCTTGGCCGCCTTGAGGTACAGATCCTCCATCTTGGCGGAGGACTCGATTGCTTCGGCCTTTGCCGCGGCAAGATCCCTCTGCTTCTCAAGCAATTCTTTTTCGATCTGGGCTCTGGTGGAGCCGAGTTTCAAAAAATGGGAAATCACCTGAGAGGAAGCAGTGCCGTTGCGCATTTGCTCTTCGGCAACATCAATGGCTAAGGCGATCAGTTGCTTCTCTCTTGCTTCAGGAGTAAGAGCCGCACGGGATTTAGGTACTTTCTCAGATGATCTTGCGGCCTTTGCCATCCTTGCCACCTCCTCTCGCTGTGTTTGATCATGGTATTCACTGTGTTTTACATCACTTATTTGGACTTTGAGACAGGGCTTGAAAGAACCCACAGAACTGACTGGCTGAACAAGTTGAAAGGAGAAATCCCCAAATAAAAGATGGAGGTAGAGAAAGCACTTGCATGACCCGGTCGTGGCGATTCATGGAAAGAAGAACACATCAGGAGGTGAAATATCAGCCCTGTGGGTCCGTTCAAACCCTGTCTCGTCGTCCAAAACTCCCGTCGGCTGCCCCGCCCCCGAAAAACATTTTTCAAAAATATCCCCCGGAGAATTTTCAAAGACCGCCGCGATGCAGAGGGGGTGCTGTTTTTGCCCCCCCCCCTATACCTTTTGGAGAGCAAGGCAGTCTCGCTAAGCAAAAGGTGATTAGGAGTTAAAACTTATTGTGTTGCAAAAGCAGAGCCAAAGATAAAACCTCCCGATTTGAGCGAAAGAGACTGCTAAAGCCTTTATGCACTCACGGGAGGCGAATCCTTTGTGTCTGCTTTTACTTTTTTGTAGATCCCAAGTGGATCGTATTTGATGATGTCGTCAATGGCACGCTCAAGTTCCTGTTCGTTTTCAGCATCTGAAAGCTGATCAGAGGTCCTGGCTATACGGGCCAGGTAGGCGCAAGAGTGATAGCCTTTGCCTTCATCAAAGCGATACCAAGCATCGTACTGGGTAAAGGGATCATACGGATTGTCTGTCGTAGTTAGCGCGCATGATTGAGCCATTTTCTCTCACTTCCTTTCATGAATTCAGATACTTGGAAACGGCAGAAGTCGAAATTCCCAAAGCTTCAGCGATTTCAGCATTTGTGTGGCCAGAATTCGCCATTGCTTTGATTCTGCTAACACGAGCATCGGACAACTGCGTTGTTCTTCTCGGTGTTGCTCGTTCTCTTACAGTTTTCGGTTCGGCATAACGCAAGATCTCGCTCAAGGTTGTGTCTGAAATTGCACCGGACTGAATTGCAGTCCATTCGCCATCGCTGATTGTAATGCGAGTTCGCTTTCCGCTTGCACCAGTAGAATTTCTGGCATCACTAATGGCAGCACGACGGATCTTGGAAATCTCATCTTTGTCAGTGATGTTGTTTGCCTGAACCTTTGCTTTTACACGAGCATTTGCAATTCGTTGAGCTTCTCGTTCAAGAGGAGCATTCAACTGTGCGACCTTGAGAGCAGCCATAAGGCGGTTCACTTCTGGCTCAAAGGCCTTGGCCGCACTTGCAGAGCGCTTCAGAGTAGGGGTGGCCTTGTATTCAAGACGGGCCTTGTTGGCAAGGTCTTTCATCTTGTTGGCATAGTCGGCATAGGCCTCTTCCTGAAGCGTTCCAGAAGACATCGAACGAACATCATCAACTGCGAGGATGCGTTTAACCTTAGTGGTTGCCGCTACCGTCTTTCCGGTACGGGGGTCCACATAAGTTCTGCCGGACTCCTTGTAAACAACTTTTCCTGTCAGAGGATCAATGACACCGCTGCCCTGACGCTCCGGTACCTCAACATCCTGCTTTCTACGGGATAGGAGGGTAGAGGCGCCGCCATGGTGACCAGTCTCGTCGTCAAAGCCTTGATACTTCTTCTTGAGCTCGGCGATACCATTGTCTTTCTCAGACTGCCGGTAGTCGAGCTTGTGCTTGGCCGCATCAATGACGACCATGCTGTGTTTGACCGCTCTTGCGATCTCAGGCTCAGTAGCGCCTTTCAGAGTCATGTCAGTAATGAGATTTGAAATCTCACCCATCTGTCTCTGTGTAGCAGCGCCCTTTGCAAGGAGCCGAACGCCAGTCTTGCCCTCAGTCGAGTAATCAGTCTTAGGATCGAAGTCTTTCAAATCCTTAAGGGCGGGGGTAGATTGGATTTTCACCCTCCCACCGGTAGGAATGACAACGACCTGGTCGCCATCAAAGTCAGCACCAGAAAGACGCTCTGCAACCTTAGGATTGATACCCACAGCATCCCGAATGTTCTTTCCGAGAACGGAAACGGCAGTCGGGTTTTTGTTATTGACCGTAAGCTCAGGGATCTCAAAGGTGCCGCCATGCGGATAGCGAATTAGCACGACCTTTTCGCCATCACGATAGTTCGGGGCGAAGATCTCGGTCTCTTTCATCGCATTGAGTGGTAGTATGACCTGCGTGCTCTGACGAGGGAGAGCAGCCGCTTTCAGATGGACAGCAGCCGAGTCGCACTCATCCGCAAAGTCTAACAGGAGCTTCCGCTTTACGGTGGGATTGTTCAAAGAACAGATCTCCGAGAACTCGTCAGCAGCATCAGCGTAAGTCAAATCCAACTGCTTCTTGATAAGCTGGATGGGCTGCTTGGAAAGGAACTGGGAAGAAAGATTCTTACTCATCTTGTCCCAGTCGCCCTCTTCTTTCAGCTTGTTGATCGCAGAAAGCTTCTCATTGCCGGCGTCGTCGATATAGTGACTCTGGCCATTAGCCTTAATCAAAGCCCCGAAAGGGTTGTCGGGATCATCCTGAATTTTCTTCAGAACATCCATCTTAGGTGTTCCGGTATGCTTGTTGGTGTTAAAGACAATGTCTGCGCCATCGGGCATATCGTCAGAATACATCGCCATTCCTTTGAGGTAATGAGTACCATCCACAAGGATACGAACTTGAGCATAGTGAGAGTCTCCCAAATCAAGGTCAGCAACGCCGCGACGGATCTCAATGACACCGTCTTTCAGTGCGCCACCCTCATCGCCATAAAGGATCTTCACACGGCTGGAATCAATGCTCGCCGGATACTCACGCTTGTCCCAAGACTCGCCACCATCAGTAGAATGGTAGTCGCCAACAGACTTCACCAAATCAAGGTTCTGATAAACCTCTCTCTGGTCAATCTCAGGAACGGAAATAACGGGGGTGATCGTGCGTTTCTTCGGGTCGTTTACCTGGGGAACGCCGACGCCATAGCGGTTATAGCCCTCTGTTTCCAAAATGAAAAGAGCCTCTTGAAGAACACCGGTAGAAACGCCAAGCTGCCGCTCAACGCCGGTGCCTACATCAATGGCTCCTTTTTCCGCAAGCTCTTTCTTCAGAATCTCTGCCGTGGCTTGCGCCTTATTCTTATTGGCTGCCGTATTCTCATTCAGCAGTGCGCGAACAGAAGAGTCATTCGCATAACCGAGGATTGAGGCGATCTCATCCAGCGTCTTACCGTCTTCCCGCAAAGAACGGGCACGATCTGCCTGAAGAGCACGGCGTTCATGCTTTGCGACGCGAACCTGCATCCGCAAGTCAGTCGTCGAAAGATGAAGTTCATCAGCAATCTGTTTTTCAGTTTTGCCGAGCCGCTGAAGCTCTTCAACGCGAGCCAGGAAGTCGCCGCCATGTTGGTAAGGGTTATCACCGGAACCCCACGGATAGCGCCCAGAGCGCCGTTTGACGCCATAGTGCATCAGAATATCTTCCTCTACGAGGTCCATAGCTTAACCCTCCTCTTCTCTAATTTTGTTGATGACCTTGTCGGCTGTGATGATCCTGTCCATGATTGGCAGAATATCTTCGACAGTCGGCTTATGGTACAGAATTTGGTCGTGCTGGTAGATACGCAGTTCCATTTCAATATCGGCTGGACGAATATGATACTCCAAACAGAACAGAGCGGCATAGACCTCCAACTGTTCAATGTGAGCATCAATTTCTCCGGTCTTCAAATCATGGATGCGAAGAAAATTATTTCGGAAACAAATCGCATCGGTCGTTCCGAAACAGTTCGGGGAATAGTAGAGGATCTGTTCCGGCGTCATCTTATAACCGATAGCGTCATTCACATACATGTTCAGAGTCTTCTGAGACTTGGGAAGTTTCTGCCCCAAAAGAATACACTGAGCGGCGAATGCGTGAAGAACAGTTCCTTTCTGTGTTGCCAGAAATCTCACATAGGAGTCCGCGATTTTATCATCGGTGTAATTGATCCAGTGATACTTACTTGCACCAAGGAAGGCGTGCTGACCTTCAAGGTTGGAATGCCTGTTGAAGTTCATTCAATACCTCCTCTTTATTTTCCGGACACACAAAGCGAGAGAATGACATATCGTTCATCTTCTCGACATAGTAGTCCTGATTTGGGCGCTTCTTAGCTGTCGCAGACCTCTTACATTCGAGGGAGGCCCACTTCTCGCCATAAAGGATCAACAGATCGGGAAGTCCCTGAATTTGGTCCATCTTGAAAACCATGCATCCAGGGAACAACGCTTTCAATGACTCGATTAAACGGTCTTGAAATCCGCTCTCAAGTCTGGAACTTCTGGCCACGAAATGACCTCCTTTCGACAAAAAATAAAATGGAGAGAGGGAAATGTGTAACACATCTCTCTCTTCTCCATAAAAGACCCTGTTTTTTCTGCGGAAGCCAAAAAGGGCATAAAAAAAGCCGAGACACCTTTTCAAGCGTCTCGGTCAAATATCCAGAGGGTCAGCTATTATTTCGCAGATACCGAATGAGTATCCAAATCAGCCACAGACCTCCTGTGCAGAAAGTAAGTATCACATCGAGGATCAGTCCACAAGTGCTACGCTTTCCGTTACCTTTACTCATGCTGTCTGTCCTTTCTCATAAATCCGTTATGTTGTCATCATCAATGTTGTTGCTTTCTTTCAGTGCGATGTTACCTCCAAGACTCGAAGCCAAAGCCGCGACAATGGCAGCAGCTATGCCGCCGATAACCCCAATGAGCTTCAAACGGTTCCTCGATTTTTCAGAGTCCTTATCCGCTACCGCTGCGGCAACTTCCTGCATCTGATTGAGAATATAAGTCTTCTGCTCAAATGTCAGGTCGTCGTTGTCCAGCATTTTTTCAAGAGAATCCATCACGCGGTTATACATATCGTAACAACTGCGCATACTCTCTCGATCGTCTTCCATCGCTTCCTGGATGACGCTGCGGTACTCTTTCAAAACATCAAGTGAAGTCGAAGCGAAGTTCGGAAATTGCTCAAGAGCTTTCTTTGCAACTTCGGGGTTCATCTTCGGAACCATCGTCGCAAAAGCAATGACTTTTTCTTTTGTCAAATGTCTGAAATCAGGAATATCCAGTTTCTTGAGAACTTGCTGTTCAGTGTAAGGCCGTGCCACGCTCCGTCCTCCCCTCGTAAGAGTGCAAATAAAAAAGGTGCGCCCCAACGAAGAGACGCACCCTGCAAAAGCGCATCTCTCATTGCTGCGACACAATCCTCTTACCACCACTATGGGTATAACGAGTTAAGAGAGAAACACTTGTTGCCAAGTAATTCTCCCATGGTGAAGCGGATAAGAAGATTTAATTGTGTCGCAAGCTTAGTATATCACACTCGCGCACGAAAAGGAAGTCAGAGTTTTTTGAGGAAAATCGGGCTTTGGCCAAAAACCCACTTTTTCTCGTCACTTATATATATTTTTTACATTTTTTCTTCACACTAATTAAAGAAAAAAGTGGGAAAGTGGGCAGAAATCCCGCAAAGCCTTGTGTACCAACGGTTTCAGCCTGCCCACTTTTCAAATAAAACCGGGCAAAAACCCACTTTTTTTGGCCAGAACCGTCTCTACAAGTCTCTAAACTCGCCCAAATATATCAAGTTTCTGAAAGAAAGTGGGCAGAAGCCCGTTTTTCAAAATAAAAGTGGCCACGATTTTTGCGCATGAAAGAGCCCCGAATTCTATCTTAGATTAGACAGAACCGGGGCAAATTCACGCAGTTTTGCTAAAATGCTCTCCGCTGATAAGGGAGATTTTTTGCCATAATCGGGATGTAGTCATATTGCTTGAATGACTTTTTGGAGTGTTTCTGAAGAGATTGACCGTACTTTTTAGGCGGCATTCCATATCGGTTTGGCCAGAGCGCATCATCGTCGAGGACGGCTGATACAGTCACGGTGACAGCTTCCCACGCATCAACAATATCAGCAGCCAACTGATTGATGGCTTCGCTAAAGGCCTCGAATGCCTTCACAATATCTTCAGTAGGAAAGTTAAACATTTTTCTACCTCCATACTCGTCCGGACCGTTTGTCGATCAGAACGACACGACCTTCGATCTCAAAGTCTGCCAAGTCACACACATCCTTGATAGACCTGAGCAACTTCTTAAAGCGAAGCTCCTCGATTTCAAGGTTCATCATGGCCTGGTAGGCTGTCGGATCTGAGTAGCCCTCCGAGTTTTTTCGGTCGCTCATTGGTCACCTCTTTCTTTCTCCCACTTTTCAAGATCACATCCGATCTCTTTCAGCTTGTAGGTACAGAGCCAGACATCGTCGCCCTGCTCCATCTCATAACGACGGATCAAAGCCTCGATTCCGCGGGAGAAGTTGTCATAGAATTTTTTAAGCCGCTTGTTACCGAAGCCGAGCTGTTCACGCAGCTCCCACAGAACCAGAGCGTCGATCTCTCGGATATGCTTTCGATCGTACTCTGCGAGCTGTCGCTGTATCTCCATGTCCATAGCCTTTTTCTCGGCAGCGGACATTACGGCTCCGAACACTCTTTTTCCGGCTTTCTTTACTTTCATGAACGGGTCCTCCCATGATCCAGGTTTCTTTTGCGAAGAACATCGGAACTCCGAAGAAAAGAGAAAGGAGAAGGACCGTACCATCCCTCTCCAAAATAACAACCGGCAAAGATGCCAGCACCATCAATACCGCATAGATCTTGTTGTGGATCAGTTCGCGCTTCCACATAATCATTACTCCTTTATCAGTACGATGTTGACAGAATGAACCAGATATGTAGTTCCGTCAATTTTTACCTGAATCTGATCGCCGTCATCATAGTCTTTCCAGCTTTCAATTTTCCCGCTAATGACTGAACCATCGGGAAGCGCCAGGATAGCATTGTCATAGCTGAATGTTGTGTCGATGACTTGTCTGTTACAACCCGTCAGGAACATCAGCATCATGGCGACAACGAGGAGGATCGCCGCAAGCATACAAAGCACTCTCTTAGCTTTCATCTTACTTATCCTCCTCAACAGTATAGATAGGCTTATCATAAGCGTACAGAGTCGCATGACTCTCATCCGGTGTATCCATCTCCAACACAGTCATGATGGCATAGTTTGCGAGATCAAGCAGCGTATCACGAATGGACTCATCCGTAACTTGCTGCTGGTCGCGGTCATTGCAGGAAAGGCGGGACAGGGTCTTGAAGCGGGAGAACTTATCCCCCAGACGGATACGGGCCATGGCGAGACCTTCCTCGACGAAAGTGGTATGAAAGCTGTCACCATAGTCGTGGTTTTTGCGTGCGTAGAGCTCGTTCAGTCCATCGCAGATTTCCTTATGTCTCAGAACTTTTTCGTTCATTGCGATCCTCCTTAGTCTTTCATAGGCGACAGGCCAAGTCGTGTCCGGTAGTCATTATGAGAGATCAAACCGCTGGCTCTCATGTTGCGGAGTGTCTCCTCATCCGGCCATGGGAAGACCGAAACAGAAATACCACCATCAGGCGAAATATAAATGGACACAGAGCGGTCACGAGCCGCCATTGCTTCATCAATGATTGAGTGGATTTTTTTCTCATCCATTTTCACAGACTCCTTTCAAATATCATTTGCTCTGCGATGCAGGCTGTGTTCAGCGTTAAAGCCATCGGGATAGCGGGCGCGGAGCTTATCAATGTTCATCTGAAAAATGGTTTCCAAATCATAACCGATAGCGTCTGCGCTGATGGCCAGATACCATGCGACATCGCCAAGTTCCTTTGCCATGTGTTCGCTGTCGAAAGCGTGGCCCTGGTAAAGATGCTTTTTGAGAATATCAATGCATTCTCCGGCTTCGCCATTCAGACCCATAAGGCCATTTAGAATACGAGGATATTCCTTAGACATTCCGGATGCGGTCCGAAGTGCCTCTTTCTGATACTCATTGGGCGTCATACTATTTTCCTTTCTGAAAATATAAAAAGAGAAGAGCCTGTGTTTCCACAAGCCCTTCCCTCGGTTGAGATTAGAATTTCAGCTTTTCGTTGGTCTTTGCGATCTGCTTCTCTGCCTTCTTCTGAATCTCGGTGTTCCCGGCTGCAATCGCCAGCTCCAGGATCTCCTGCCAGTCTTCCAACTGGTCAAGTAAGAATCCTTTGTACTGGCTATCTGTCATACCCACAGAATCACCACCATCCAGAAGGTGAGAATCGTTGCGTTCAGCCATAGCTTAACAACCTCCTTCCATAATAGGCGATGTACTTTTTGCGCATGATTTCTTTTTTATGATTGTATCATAACAGCCGGAGTGGTGTCAATCGACGTTCACCCGTGGATGATGTACCACAAAATCATACAGATAGAGAATTTGGCAAAGAACCACAGAAAGTCGCTAATTTTCTGAAGCAGAAACCACATTACTGGGTGCTTTTTGATCCAATACTGCTCCTTATTCATCGACTACACCATCCGTAATCAACTCCGAATAAGGCAAGCTCTCAATCCAGTCGCAGAGTGTGTGCCATTCGTCGAGCTTATGATTTCGGCGAGATTTGTAGATGTTCGCCAGAACCTCATAGTTCAGCATTACCGTCCGCTTCTGGTTGTAGGAACTGGGGAGAAGCTGGATCATCTGCCACCAAATATCCTTGGCAGGAAGGCCGGTTTCAGTTTCTGTCTTTAGAGCGTTCAAATATCTTGTGCGCCACTGATTGAGGACATCGACCTGAAGGTTCAGCAGATCAAGAGAAGAGAAGTGATACTCCAGGGGTGCGTACATAGTAAGCCCTCTGAAAGTATCGAGATGCTCGTAACTGAAATCATCCAGTGTAAATTCCTTTGCTGCGATTTTGTGCATCGTAGAGCAGGAATTGGCGACCGTACCGACCTTATAGGTGTCGAACTCTTTCCACCAATACAATGGGGCGGTGATGTCGAGATAGACAGTAATCATCCGCATGAATTTACGGTGGTCTGTGCCGGCGTTGCGGAGGGTTGCCATCAACTTTTGATCATTAGGACCAATACTAAACTCCGCGTCATCAAAGTGACTAACCGTGATGCGTTCGACCCTCTGTTTTCCATAATCCCAATGGCTATCGCTCTTCTCCCAGGAGTTTTTAGGGTTTCGCATACCACGAATAGCGTGCTCCCAACCGAGAACTTCGACATTTTCAACTTTCAGCATTTACTTCTCCTTTTCTTAACGCCTCATTGTGCTTTACAAGTGCACAGAGAGCGGCATTCTCCTCATCGCAAAACTTGATAGAAACAGGGTCAACACGGCGAACACCATCTTTGAATTCAACAATGCCATAGACCTGCCCAACATGGTGTCCACCACGAAGCAGACTGGCGCCAACAACATTACTCCACTGCTCCCAAAGATGAAAATATCCGAGCTCACCTTTGACTTCACAAAGGCGTGTTGGGAACTCAACCATTTTAAGCCAGGCCATTACAAACCTTCTTTCTGTTGGCCGCGAAGAACCTCAATGCAGTAACAGTCAACCGTAGCAGCTTCGACATTCATAGCAGAGAGCATCATCTGAAGCTCGTCTACGAGATACTTCTCGCTCTTACCAAGGCCGCCACTTGCGAGAAGACGGATGTAGTTCGTCACCGTGATGGGAACAGGAATTTTCTTACCCATCTGGGCAGCGAGTAACTGAATGTACTTGGCCATCGGATAGGTGGCCACAACAATGGTGGCTCCGGTCTTTTCAGATATTTCGATGAGCATAGTTGTTTTGCCGCTTTGCCGCTCGCCAATATAAATTGTGCTCATTTGGAAGTCTCCTTTCTCGTTCTTGCCAAGACCTTCTTTGCCTGAGAAGTGGAGCCAAAGACTCGCTTCGTAATGGCAGCACAGAACCCGGCATAGGGATCATTGTGGTCACCCTCGCCACAAGAAACGATAGTTTTGGTTCCGTCGAGCCAGAACACGATCGTTTTAGGACCACTGAAAATGACCTGCTTTACGCCGAGCGATGCCCTGGGGGCTCCGAAAGTGAAGTTGAGGAAAGCCTTAGCAAGAGCCGCCGGAATGATTGCATCGTTGCGCTTCGGCACATCAAAGAGTGAAGGTGTCACATTCTCTTTCTTGAACCAGAAGAGGCCGTATTTGCTTGCGTGGTTTTTAAGGCCGGCAAACTCCACTCCGACCCGATCATCTGTAAACTTTTTAATGATGCCGAGTTTCCCGGTGTATTTACCACCGTACTCGTCACCGGATTTAATGCTGACTATTGTATCAATGGGGGTCATATTTCTTTCTCCTTTCAAATATCAGTGGTTACTTTTTGTCGATCCTGTTGGCTTTCCGCTCCTCGTACTCAGCCTGCTCGATGCGAACCATACCGTCCGGGCCATCTTTGAAATATCCGTTCAGTTCAACGACCTTGCCATCGGGAAGAATGAGCTGGAGATAGCCGACGGTATCGAAGTCGCCATTTTTCTCATCGGTCAGAAACTCTTCGACGATGATCTTGAACTTCTTATCCGTGGGGAAGTACGGAAGCGTGATGGGATACATCTTGTCGATAAGGCGAGTACCGAAGCCGTTTCTGAACGGAATATCAGGGCTTTCCTTGTTGATGAGCTGAACGCGGTTGACATCCGAATAAGTAACAGCACCATCCTCGGCGACATCCTTGAACAGGCTGCTCATTCGCTTGCACTGGAAGTGCTGGATAGGATCGTTCTCACCAAACTCGACATTAGTCCAAATATCAGGATCGTCCTCAATGGGGGTAAGGCATTTGCCGTCAATGAGGCGGTTCAGGATGCTCTTGGTGATCTGAATGCTCATACCGGAGTGGCCGTCGCGTTCCAAAGACCGATACGCTCTGAGGGCACTCTCATAGCACGCAACACCGTAATCCCAGTCGTCTTTATCTTCGGCACTTTCGCGTTCTTTCTTAGAAGCAAGAGCAACTTCACGAGCCGCCCAATCACTCTCGTCATCGGAAAGGGAAAGTACCCGCTCGACATCCTTATCGGTATGGCCGTCCCACTCAGGGGCAGTGGCCACCTCTTTACAGTGGAACAGGTCCCAGTCCTTATCCTCGTAATGATAGGTATAGGGCCCTTTTGGCGTGTCGACGCCAACGATGAACCAGCCTCCTCCAAAGGGAGCCTCGCCATCCGAATGCTTGTGGGATTTCCAAGCAAGCGTCGGGAAAGTGTTCACCAAGGCTGCGAAGAGGATGAGCCGCTGATGATAAAGGGAGTTGAAAGTGTGGAACCCATCGGAGAATTCTCCGATATCTTTCTCGGACATCAAGACTGCGCGATCATCCCAATATTCATTTGCGAAGATCTTCCGGCAGTCAGTCCCAAATGCTTTGATAATTTCGGGCAGATTCTCATTGACAGCATCGAGGTGGATGCCCTGCTCCTTGCAGAACGAGAGTGCTTTTTCCAAAGGTTCGCCGACGCGGTTCGTCCAAAGAATGATTTTGGCGCCAGCTTCCTGTTCGGCCTTAACCTTGGCGATGTTTTTTTCAATCGGCGCACCGATCTCAGGCCATTTGTTTTCAACCAAAGTGCCATCGAAGTCAACAGCAATAATTTTTGCGTTATTCATAATTTCTCCTTTTCATGTCATGCAGCTTTCGGCATCGGCGCAGTAGACCACCCAACAAAGCGACCCTCATTGAAGTTCTTCTTCTCCTTGAGTGCCTTGCTGATCGCCAGATCAATGCCGGAAAAGCTCTTTAGATGGAAGTAATAAAGGTCACTGAATGGCGTTGTCAGACGGTCGATTCGTCCGGAAGCCTGAACCATGACCTTATAGGAATAGTTCTGCGAGTAGAAGATGATCGTATCAGTAGTAATGCAGTTCCAGCCCTCGCAGCCGGCCGTGTACTGCACGAGATAGACCCATTTGTCGCCGGTCGGGATCTCTTGATGCTTGTGACCGTTCCATTCAGCGACTTCAGTCCCATCTGGGTAACCAAGATTTTTGAGAATATCAAGCTCGTAGTCGAAATTGTAGAAGATGATGACTTTAGGGTGATCTTCCATGATCTCCAGCACGGCCACGCTTCGGGACTCGTCCGAATTTACCACGCGGCGCCAGTTCATACAAAGCTCAGAAGCCGTTTCAATAGGACGGTCTTCCCAAGGGTTCCAGCGATTTCGAGAAATATCTTTATAGAGCGGAATGTTGTAGGAAACAGGCACATCCTGATGATGCGATATGGTGTGCCGCTCGAACTCCATCGTCACGAGAATGCGATTGCGCAGACGGATCAGCCGTCCGGTGTTGAGGTATCGGTCGACCTTTGGATACTTAGACCTCCAGTCATAAACCACATGCTGGTCGATGAAATCGGTCTTGTTCCGGTAGAACCCATTTGCGATGAAGACTGGGATATAATCCTGCCAGGTATCCCCGGGGGTAGCGGAGAGCAAGATCCATTTATTCACCTTGGCGATTTTCAGGAATGCTTTTGTCCAAGCCCCGTAGCCGACGACACGCTGCTCGTCAAATATAAAGAAACTATTTTTTACATCTTTGTACTTGCTGATGTTGTTCCACGAGTCAATGACGACTTTGTTCTTGTAGTAATTGCAGTCCTCATGGGTGGAGAGCAGGAATGGAGCCAACTCGTCCTCCCATTCACAGGTATCGCGCTTGCGTGCAGTGGTGATGATGTAAATATCAAGCGGATTTTTCATCGGCGCATCAGGAATGTCAAGATTTCCGCCTTGCTGAAGATAGTAATAGGCGAGAGCAGTTCTGGATTTACCGGAACCGACCCCGCCGCATAGAATGCAACCGTTCTTCATTTTTTCAAGGGCGCTGCGCTGATGATCATACAGGGAAACCATAATCAGCCCCCCATAACACTTCTGATGCGCTGGATCGTTCGTCGAGTCTCCCAAATATCTGAAAAGTACATCGGCGTAAACCAGTAGTTTTCCAGAGTGTCGTCTGATGTGATCGGTTCGGTCAGACTATTTCCAACCTTGACATATCCCGCGACACCGAGCAGTGATATCTGTAAATAGCACATCAGCGCAACCAGCTCGTCAATATCCTGTGCGGACACCAACACATGGTTTTGAAAATTGAGATGTTCTTTTTCCATCAGCTTTTTTGCAGCATGAGCGCCGGCGATCAGTGTTGCCCCCGCTCCGCAGCACGGATCAGAGATCGTGACATATCCTTTTCGATCAATTTCCTCTTTAAGAGTGTCGCCCATGGAAATATCAGCCATCATTTGGCAGACATGATAAGGGGTGAACACCTGACCGGAATGACTGTCATAAAGTCCAAGCGTCATATAGAGCTTTCCGAGGAAATCCTGCTCCGGATTTTCTTCCATGACCATAACGAAGTGTGCAAGCAGTTCTGGAAACAACTTTTGCTCCTCCGGACGATACTTCTTTATGATCTGCATGTAGCGTTCCTCACGCTTGGTATAATGCGACTCCGCCTTATCCACCGCGTTTGAAATCGAGCACGCAGACATCACTACGAAGTCTCGCCAAATATCAATAGACCGATGGCAGCTTGTGAGCTGTCGGAAAGTGTCCATGAACGCTTTTTCGGGAGAAACTCGTTTTTCTTCCTTGGGCTTGGCTTTTTCACTTTGCTTTGTGAATTTTGGAATATCAGGCGGTGTGTACGGTTTTGGCGGCTCTTTCCTGACATGAGCCGTTTTCTTCTTTTTCGGCTTTGCCTTGTTCCATCGAAACATGGCTTTCTCCTTTCCTGAAAATATCAAGGGACGCCGGCTACCTCCAAACCAGCGTCCCTATCAGTTTCTTATTCCTGCGGATACTCGCTCGCAGCATACTTCTCAGCGAACTCATCCTCCTCAATGGTGACATACATCGTTTTGAGGTAGGCCTTCACACCGCTCTTCTCGTTCTTGGTGCCCTCCTGGATGATCCAGTTATAGGGGCGGATGATAAGATCCACATTGCTGATCTCGGCAAAGTCGAGAGCGCCGATGGACTCCTCATCGAGAGGCGTCTGCTTGCGGCGGGTGACCATGACGACCTTGGGCGGGAAGTTCTTGAAGCTCACCGCAACCTGGAGATAGTGGCGAGGCTCGTCACCTTCTTCACGGGGAGGCATCACGCGGATATTCCAGCCGTCTTCGATCAGACGCTGAGCATCGTTGTGGTCCTCGATGATAACACAGAAATTGCGGTCACCAGCACGGTTGTACTTGTCCTCCTTACCGGAAAAGTTCCGGAAGATAATGCGGGCGTTTTCGATGATGATGTTGTCAGTAGCTTTACGACTCATGATTAAGACTCCTCTCAACTGTTAAAATGGATATTGGAATGGACTGTAATGAACTCGTTCCCGAGCTTCTTTGTGTGCCAGTTCCTCTTTTTCAATGCAGAGGGTGCAGATGTTTTTCATAGGCTGCGGCTTCTTTTTCCACCGATAAATGTTCTCGCAGTTTCTCAATCCACATCGCCTGCAAGTAAACCAACGAGCACCATCTTTGGTGAAGCTTTTCTCCATGGAATTACCTCACATCAAACGGTGTACTGTCTTCTTCGTGGGGTTCGCCGGGGCTGAACCAAGGCGGCGTGTCAGAAACATACGGGTCTTCGGAAACGAACCACTCGAAATCGCCATACTTAGAAATATCAGTGGCCGCAGCATCAACGAGAGCATCATAGTATCTCCGGTCAATGCAGTCTTCCTTTCCGAGTTCCTTGACCATTTCAGACTCAAGCCAGCGATATCCTTTCGTTCCAACGGCGGCATCGTACTTCTTTTCGCCAGTCTTTTTGTCAACGGACTCGCGACACAGAAGACCGCCGCCACAGCCTGGTTTGATGGGGCAGAACTGTCCGACTCGTCCAATAAAGACATAGTCATGACCTTTCTCGATTTCAGTTGTAAGTTCCTCGATACGAGCACATTCTGCCTCCATTGGCTCATTCAGCTTCGTTGTATCGGAAATCTTTTTCCACAACTTAGCATACTCATCCTCCAAAGCACTCACATCAGGCAGGCTCTCATTCATATCCAGATAGAGCGCCCCTGTAACAGACTTCGTCTCGCACATATCCTCGAAGGTGATCTCCTCATGCGAGAAGAGCTTCTTGAAGACATACGGGATCTGGAACTGAGTGCCCGTGGCTGTCCACTCACCGGCGTGCTTACCATCCTTGTACTTGGCAATATAAACGGCGTTGTTGACGAGGCACATGCGATCATAAGTCGCTTCGTGCTCGAAAATATAACCGTACATCTTACCGTAGTCCATGACGAACTGAATGATCTCAGGCGTAGCGTCTGGGATTTTGATAGAGTCCGTCTTGATGTGAGCAACAACAAAGCCCCGTTTCTGAACCTCGTGCTTGAGGTTGATCATAAACAGGGCTCCGCGCTTGGCGACGATATTATCTTTGTTACGGTTGTCATGGAACGGATTCTCGAAGCTGGCCGAAGTCAAGCCGTAAACGGAATTGATGGCTATTTTCAGCGCCTGCGCCAGAGCATCAGCGGCACTCTCGTCCGTCAGATACTTTGCCAGAGCGCCGTTCAGCATTTTGCGAGCCTTGTCGAACTCCTTATGCTTGATGGCGACACGAGCATCACGGATCTCACGAAACCGCTTCGTATAGACCGGCCCGAAGAGATCTTCTGCGATGATGCTTGAGGGATGCATAGAAGCAATATCCAGCAGAGCGATATTTCCGTACATACCAGGCTCGGCATAGACATAGCCACCCTCGCCAACTTCTTCACCGCGATAAGTAGACTTGCCTTTGTCGAACTTGTAACCAGGGAAGATCGGACGATCCTTCTTGTCGAACGCCGTATAGTTGTCGTATTCTTCCGGCCAAAACTTGAACGGCAAATCGTCCATGCTGCAAATCTGGCTGGCATCACCCATGTCGCGGTAATTAAACTGATCCTGCGGCTTCTTGTTTCCACCGAAGATGATCTTTGCGGTCAAAGTGTTCGTGGTATCGTTGACGGTCATTCCAGCCACATCGGCCAGGATCTCACGAGCTATGAAGTCAGCCTTACGGGCATTGAATACTGCCTCAGTAGCAATGACATCATTGTCACAATACTCGGCGACCTTCTGCCACATGCTCTCCGGAACAGGCTGGTCCCACGGAAGGCCAAGCTCCTGATGGTGGATGCCGAGTTCAATCTCCCACTTCTTCAAACTCTGTTTTTTCGAGCAGAAGTCGTAAACATCAGTGTAAGAGACATTATAGGCTTCGCCAAAGAAGCAGTTGTTGCTCTTGGATTTCTTTTCGCTGCCGATGATTCGCTGAGACAGATTGTAAAGCTGCTCATTGGTATAGCCCATCAAGCGAGCATAGAGAATGTGGTTATCATACCGCCGGCAGTTGAAGCCGATGAGTCGGAACTTCATCAGGCCCTCGATGTCTTCAGAGGTCGGGTTGATCATCCGAACCACAGGTTGTGCGCTTCCTGCAAACTTCCAGTTCACGAGGAAAAGGTTCGGAAACACCTCGACATCATAAAAGACGAGGTCAGCGGTTTCGTTCTTGGCCGCAGGGGCTGCATCGGCAGATTTGAACGGCATCTTGTTAACGAGCTTGATGCAATACTCTGCCTGATTGGTGCTGTTGGCGGCAAAGGCCAGGACGGCATTGCGCATATCGGTAACATCGTAAACCATGCCGCTTTCATACGCATCCGTCAGAATCTTGTGGATAAAGTCGATACTGGGCTTAGTTGCAGGGTGGATCTCCTTGTTGAGATTTCTCTTGATTTGAACCCTAAGCCCTTTCTCGCTCTGAACCACCTTGTTGTTTACCATGCTGCTTTCTCCTTTCAATGGTAACCCAGAGCTTATGGTTGCAATAGGTAGGTTGTTGAACTTAGTGAGTTTCCGGCGCAGCGAGCTTTTTCCAGTGAAGACCTTCACCTCAATATGGTCGTCATAGATACGGCTCAGCCTTGTCGGATCGCCGGTGTAAATATAATGTAGATGGATACCCTGACCACCCTTGCTGACCTCGGCATAGGTCGGAGGCCACTTACTCGCCTCTGCCAGGTTCAGGTCAAAGCACTTATTGCCGTTCTCGTCAGGAATATCAAAGTCGATGACGATATGGTTTTCAGGCACCTTGACATAGTGGAGCTTAGAGGTATTCAACTGCGAAAGAGTCTTTGTGACTTTTTCCCATTTCTGCGAGGGCGTTTCTTTAGATGTAGCATATTGAGCAGGACAGCCCGCACAATCTTTGTCGAATGCGGATACTGTTCCATCAAACTGAATCAGCCGAGTTGTGGGCTCCGGCTTATCAATGATGGTCTGCTCCTCAAATTTTTCAGTTCTGAAGCCACTGTAATAGCTCCGAACACGAGTGCCATCTTCCATACTGAAACGCTCTGTGTAGTCATGGAAATAGTTCTTCAACTCTTCCTTGAATGCTCGCTGGCTGAGGGGGTACGAGACCTTTGCTTCCTCATTATAGGTCTTATACATCTCCCAAGCAGCCTTGAGGGACGTTCCGTCTTCACGCTTGAAGACTGGGTAGGAATCAACGATGTAGTTGTAGAAGTCATTGGAGGCCCCCAACATAGCAATCGGAATATAACCGTCGTAGTAAGCGGGATCTTCCAGATAAACCTCTTGACAGTGGTAAGCAATCGGGCCAAGTTCAAACGGGATGTGCTTCATGATGGTCTTGTACTCGTTCGGCTCGACCTTATCTCCTGTTGGGGAAACATCAATCAAACGTCGAATCAGACCGGATTTAGCGTCCGTAATACGAACCGGTTTGTTTGTGCCCATAAAGAGGAAAGCCTTAAAACGGTTGGCGTAAGTTGATTTGAACTTCTCGTTGACCGTCATTAGCTCGTGCGAAACAAGGCTGTTAAGTCTCGTATTATCCTCAATACGGGACAGGTCACCATCATGTTGAATGGCAACCAACGGGTTCGTCTTGAACGCCTCCAGCGCAAATGCATTGCTTGAAGATCCAAGAGCCTTAGCATCGAATACAGAGTAATAACCCTCAAAGAGCTGCTGAATGATGTTGAGCACTGTGGACTTACCGGTACCAGCGGCGCCGTAAAGTACCATGAACTTTTGCAGTCTCTTGGAGTCACCGGACACGACCGAACCAATGGCCCATTCGATTTTGTGCCGCTCGGCAGGAGAGTACAGAACACTCATGAGCTTGTCATAAGAGTTCGCCTCACCCTGCTCAAGCGGATAATTCAACATCTTGCTGGCATAGTCCTTTTTCCCCGTTTTGCTGTTTGAAAATATCAGTTTCTCGTCGAGCATGTGGAATTGGTCCTTCATCTGCTTCTGGCAATATTTGTGCCATGTGTCGATCATTCCGGTTTCTGCATCCCACATGTGCATGACTCGATAATTGTCATCAAAACGCTTACAGTTTTCCTCGGCGTATCGGTCCAGTTCGCGGTCGATCAGGTCAACCGCATCCTGTTCATCAGTCGACCACAATCCCCGTTCCTCAATCCAGATAGCGTAGAAATCGCCGCCTCTAATCATGAGGTCGCTGCTTTTCTTGATGATAAACTTGGGATAGATCTCGATGATACCACGCTTGCCACTGCGCGTTGCAATCACCAAGAAGTCTAACATTGATTACTCTCCTTCGCCGCGCTCCAACTTCTTTACTCGAACAGAGAGCTGATAGACCTGCTCCTCCAGCTTCCTGCGCTCCACCTCGGTTGCCGCGGCAAGAGCCATCGCCCCTACCGCAATCAACTTGAACATCTTCATGCTGCGGGCCTGCCTCTGCATCTGCTTGCAGAAATTCTTAGACGGCATGACCGTCACGAAAATATCATGCGTGATCGTATTCATGTTAAACTCCCTTCTCTGATGATCTCGTTAAGATAGCAATTCATCTGATACCAGATTTCCATAGACCGCATATCAAACCGAGGGTTACGGATTGTGAACAGACCGCCCTTACCATCCGGTGCGTAGTCATGATCCATAAAACGGTCGAGAATCTCGTCGACCCGAACAGGATCAAACCGAACATCGCTCATAGAACCAAGGCCCAAACTGACAAGCATACTCCAGAACCACTGTCCGGTGCGGTTGCCAATATCAGGGTCTTCCATGATGTGTTCTTCACATCGAATGGCAAGGGCGATCATCATTTCAAGGATGCTGCAAGGCCGAATATCAAGGCAGTTGGCAATTACGGCATCACGATAGCCTTGCTCGCGACCGAACCGATACCTAAGCTCGATGCCATCCTCGGCCCGGTTGCCGTCCATCGGGATCGTGTATGCAAACTCCGTGTCGTGGAGCTTGTAGAACAGTCGCCTATAGGACTTATTAGAATATCGGTCGTCGACCACGAGCCGGTACATCCACTCGAAATATGGATCGTTAAGCTCGCTCTTGGTCAAGGTCAGACCTCCTCGTCATTATTCGGAGGAAAGTTTTTCTTCTTGAAGTCGCTGAAATCACGCAGATCCTTGAGAATCTCGTAGTCACAGCGCTTTGCATCACTCCTTACGAACACCGAATCGTCTTCGTATTCGCCGAAGTGGTCCAGCCCATCGCCGATGATTTCCTCCACATCATCAACGATTTCACCGCACTCATCAGCCAAGACGCCATCAGCGAAGTAAGTCAGGCTAACTTTCGTATAGTCTTCAAGCTCTCCGAATTCATCAGGAGAGATGACATACGGAACTTCACCAGGCGTTCCCGAGGGCTTCTCGTCAATCGTTCTGGAGTAGTCCTTATAACCAGCCTCCTGCAAACGCTGAGTGTACTCGGTAATGCTACCCTTATCCATGTTCTTGGCAGCATTTACAACCGAGACAGTTTTTTCTTCCATTGTCGGTTTCTCACGCTTGGCGTATGCTGCTTTGACCGAGGCAATCTCTTCCTCGGCGAGTTTTGCGTACTTATCCTTCAGATAGTACCAGGCGCCTGCTGCGCCGATAGTAAGGCCTGCCACAAAGGCAAAGCCGGTAGATGCTTTACTCATCTTCGTCCTCCTCGTCATCTCGGATGCTCATGACGGTCATAGCCAGACCGCCAAAGAGTAAAGCGCCACTCAACAGCAATCCTCCGGTGATGTGACGCTTACGCTTTGTGTCAAGAACATAGTCGAGCATGGAAATGAAATTCGCAATTCCCTCCATGTCAGTCACTCCTTGTAGCTGAGGACTGCTGCTCCGCCCACCAGGCAGAGGCCGGACATAGTCGCCAGGGTATAAGAGAGCAGGGAAAGCATGATCTTCTTCATAATTATTCCTCCTTTTAATCATAGCTTGAGAAGTAATGGTTTCCGACCTGGAACATAGGAACTCCATAGTCGCTGTAATGATCCGCATTGAAGAACACGACATCGTAGTCGGTACGATTTTCCAGTTCTTCTTCAACGAGCTTTACCAGCTCGTCCATAACATAGCAGCGGGTGATACGGTCGCCGTACATACCAGCATACTGGTTTTTCTGCCAGATGACTTCGGAGATCGTATTCGGGAAATGCGGATCATCTACACGATTGAGAACGCTGTCAATGACAAGTCGCTGGCCTTGCTCGCATTCGCCCTCGGCTTCTGCCATAGTGCAGAGAGCAAGAAGTTCAATTTCCTCCCTCGTAGCCAAAGGCTCCGGTTCGGGCTCTTCCTCCAGTAAAATATCAGTGGATGGAGCAGGTGTCTCGACGATCAGAGAGAGAGGTTCCGTCTGAATCATAGGCTGTTCCGGAACCGTTTTGGTCGTCGTTGCATTTATCACAAAGTTACGGGATATGAAAATCGCCCCGACGAAGATAAGAAGGCAGATAAGCAATTTTTTCATCGGCTTGTCCTCATGCGAGATAGTCATTCTGGTGGTCGACGATCTTGGAAGTGATGTCACCGACAACATTGAAGTCCAGAATGAACGCGCGCTTGTACTCGTCCGAATCAGCATCGTGACGACGAATCTCGGTCATACCGAAGTCGACAAAGTTGTCGCCGTAAGGCTTCTTGTCGTCATAGATCCAACCGACAACAGCGCCGGCTTTGGTGCGCTTGAAACCGAGCATATCGTAAACTTCATTCAAGAAGAGGTGACCCTGGGACTTGAGCATATCATTCGCCTGAGCCTGACGAGCACGAAGATAGAAGAGGTTCATTTCAGGGTCCTGCTTCCAATCGGAGTGAGTATCATCAAACACCTTTGCGTAAGGGCCGTAGTCAGAGCCATCCCAGTTCTCGTCTGCGACATTCACATTCTGCTTGACCTTCTTTTCCTTGCCCTTGTCGTCCGTGACGGTCTCTTCGATCTCCTGCGCCTTGATGTTGTAGCGCAGCTCCTTTTCAACCTGCTCGCCGAAACGCTCGATTACGCGGTCACGATAATCCTTGAAAGACTTATCGACAGCAGCGTAAGCAGCCGCCAGAGCGACGTTGCGCTTCTTCATGATGTTGTGGCTTGCGAGAATGCTGGCGATAGAAACTGCACCGATCATGACCGCGGGGGCATACAGCTTTGCGAACTTCACGCCTGTCTGAACATAGGCGATGGCGAGATCTTTCCTGCGATCCTCTGCGGAGTAGGACTCACCAGCCTTGGTGACGCCGTTTTCATTGGCCTCACGAATATCAGCGAGAGAGTTCTTAGACTCCTCGACGATGGCACCTGCCTTTGTGGTAGCCTTGCAGGCCAGAACGGCACTTGCAACAGCACCGACGATGCCGATGCCGACAAGAATTTCGGGGCTCTTCTTCTGGAGCCCAAAGCCGACCTTGGAGAAGGTACGCTTTGCAGAAGTCATGATTTCATTAGCTTTCATGGTAATAAATCCTTTCTTAATTGTAGTTTTCAGCTCAGTTTTCGAGCTCTTTCATGTATTCGTAATACTCGGACTCAGTCGGGAACAGCATCCATGTTCCGTCGACAAAGCCTTTGTACCCGCTTGAGACAAAATATCCGTACATGGCTGCACCTCTTTTTAGGTGATTTGGATTGCTCTTGGAAGCTGCAAGATGTAGCCATCCCTCGTTCGGGCGACTCTGGCACTCTGAATATCAGTCCAGCCGTACTTATCAGCCATGTAATTCTGGCAAGTAAGTCCGGCGAGGTCATAGAGATCCAGCACGCTGGCCATGCCATAGTTGGCAATAGCGGATTCCAACTGGTCGAGGACGAGGTCTGCATCTCCACGGTTGTCGAAGATGATGTCATCAAATTCAAACCCGGCAACAGGTCTCGGCCGCTGATTGTAGTTCCTGCGGTCATCTCTGCGAGGATCGTCATAATACCGCTGATACGATACCTTTGATCCGGCGTTCTTCCGAGTGCCGATGCGGCCGGCTTCGCCAAAGAGAACAATGCTGACAACATCGGCGATGGCGTTCTTCAAACCAGGGATAACGACATCCGTGATGATGAAGGTTTTAACATCGCCAGCTTCATCAGGCATGAATATTCCGGCAAATTTCTTGACCTCGCTCTGCTTTCGGGTCTTTGCTGTGCCGTTGACGACTTTCTCCACCCGTTTGGAGGGAGGACTTGTGTTTTCTCTCGCGCTATGCGAGTTATCAGGATATTCAGGCATTAGTGCACCTCCAAAATTTGATAAAAAGAAAAAAGGGAAAGCGCCCTGTTATTGGCACTCTCCCTTGTAGAACTCCGCAATTTACTTTTCTTAGTTTTCCTCGGAATCCTCGTCTGCCGAGTCGATTTCGGCCTTGTCGGTCTTAGCGGCTTCCGCCAGCTTCTTCGCAGCGACCTTCTCTTCGATGATCACCCGCAGCTTCTTCGCTCCGCCAATTACGGCGTAAGCAATGAAACCTCCGATGACACCGGCGAGCAGGGCACCAGCATTAGAGCTGTCCTGAGTCTCGTCGACTTCCGTAGCTTCGATTTCCTCGATCTCGTTCATTCTCTTGTCTTCCATAGTAAAATTCTCCTTTTCAAAAGTAATTTTTGTTGTTTGGTTCTCCATAATAGGAGATGCAAAATCTGCGCTTACCAAAGGTAAATAGGCGGGTGGTTGTGACCGACGACAAGGCAAGGCGTTCCATCATCAGCCAACTGTGTGCTGAAATCGAGGTCTATGTAGCCTTTTCCGTTGTCGATGTCCCACCCGAGGTGCTCTCCGACCTCGGCCTCGCTAAGACCGATCTCATCGTAGAAATCATTCAGCGAAACACGCATCTCGTCGCGCATTCGTTTGTTCAGCTCATTCATAGCACGCATCAGGCGGTCGCGATCGGACTTGAAATATCGGTTTGTAAGGGGGTCGAAACAGAGAATATCACCACCGCCGGTAATGATGACCTCGCGTTCGCCAAGAGGGTGCTTCGTAAGCGTCTCCTTGGCAACTGCATCACGGATCGCCTGCTCTTTTTTCTCGCCGACTACCTCAACAGCCTTCTCTTTGTACTCCTTGAGAGCCGTTTCGGAGATGGAATAAGCCGTTGCAAGAGCAGTGTTGCGGCGAAGATTTGCAGAGCTGGCACCTACAAGGCAGGCTGTGGACAGCACGCCTGTAACAGCAGCCGGAACATAGCACTTCCATGTGGTGGCAATGATCTCCTTGTTGCTCAGACGCCGGTTTTCCTTGATTTCTCTGGCGTCGATGAGCTGCAAAGCCTTGGGCGTTGCTCGAACGGCGGATACAGTGGTGGCGATCATCCCAGCAATTCCTATGCCGGTGAGGATCTCAGGGCTGTGCTTTTTCATTGACTTCTGGGCGCTTTTCAACGCCTCGATGATGGTTTGTTTTGTCATTTGAGTTCTCCTCTCTAAATAGTGTCAAGCATTCATCGGCGAAATCAGCGGCAATCGAAAATATCCGACCTTCATCCGTACCATCTGCGATAGATGAGAAAATCACCATTTTCATAGCGAACTCCTCGATCACATCTTCCGGATCATCGAATGGATGGTCTAAAATTGCCTCGATCATCTCCCATGCCGCCCATCTCGAAAAGCAAGATTCTTCAAAGTGATGGCGTGGCCAATAGATTTCGGGTTCATCCGATTCGTTGAGATAGTCAAGAAGTGCTTGTACGACCGTATCATTTGTCATGAGTTCACCTCGAAAAAAGAGAAGAGCCCTGTTTAGGACTCTTCCTCTTCGTTTCTGGCAGCAAGTGCTTCGTTGACCTTCTCCTCGATAATTGCTTCCTGCTCCTTGTTGTCGGCCCAGCCGGATAACAATGTTCCGATCCCGCCAAGGACGACTCCCGCAAGGGACAGCAGCTTAAAGATATTTCTCTGGTTCATAAAGCATGACCTCCTTTCCATAATAGGCGATGTAGTTTTTGCGGGAAATCAATAATCCCACGCAGATTCTGGTTGAGGGCCGAACTCAGCATCGACGACATAACACGGAATCTCTCCGTTCAGTCCATCATCAACCATAGCTTTCGAGTTATCGAAGTCGATCCAGTACATGCTATCAGACAGCAACCAGCCAACAACATCTCCGCCTTCGACATGGCTTATTCCAAGGAAGTCGTAGAAATCGTTCAGAGTTACGAACGCGCCGAGAACCATATTCCTGTTGATGTGATACTCTGCTTGCAGGACTTGGCTTATGGTTGCCTGAAAATATCTTTTGGAGAAGCTGTCGTAGAAGAGTCGCTGCTCCTCATTGGCATCTTCAAACTCCAAAGATGAATTGGAGAAGCCTCCGGTAGCCGTAATAGGCGGCATACTGCTTTTCTCTGCGGCGATGGACTCCATGATCTTCTTGTGAGCATCTTCTCCATACAGTTCCTTCAATTTATGCTTATAGTCAGAATAGGATCGGTTTACGAGCGCATAGGCGCTGGCAAGAGACGCCTGCTGCTTCTTATTGAGGGTATTCGCCCCAAAGATGCAGATGATCGTAGCGACGCCAGTGGCCGCAGCCGGCATATAGCATTTCCAGCATGATTTGACGGCTTCGAGCTTTGTTGCAGCATAAGGGTCGCCATCGTGATTTCTCCTGCTGTCAGCTTTGATAAGGCTATCCGCCTTTGGAGTTGCCTTGACAGCCAGAACCGCGGTTGCCACAACGCCAGCGGCTCCGATGCATGTCAGAATGGTGGGAGATGCTTTCTTCAAGCTCCTCCCGATCTTAGGGTCGAGTTTCATCGGTATCCTCCTTTTCCATTACGATAAAAGTTCCATATTCATTGAAATCCGGATCTCCAAGCACTTTTCCTTCAAGAAGTGCCAAAACTTCTTTCTTTGTCAGAATGAACTTCTGATCGCCATATGGCGACATACACCGTTTCTTATCTGTGTCATTTTCGACTATCAGCATTTGGATTCTCCTTTCATTTCATTGCATTTAAGAGATCTAAAATATCAGCAGCGACCGAACTGGCAGTTTGAAAGATCTCGTGCATCTCTTGGTTCTCTCCTGAGTGATTTGAATAGCGAGCCATCTTCATGGCGAACTCGTTTGTGAATCTGATAAATTCGTCGACCGATCCATCGGAGCGATGATGGAGCCGCTTGCGAATGTAGTTCTCAAGCTCTCTGATCGCCCATTGTTTTGTGCTTGCCTCCTTGAACTCTTTTTTCCACTTCCAGAGAAGCGGAGGCGACCATGCATCCATGGTGTACATGTCGCACAAGATCAGTTCAAATTGCTCGATGTTCATGCTTTCTCCTTTCGTCCAAAATAAAAAGTAAAGAAGCAGTATCGGACTCGAACCGATCACCTCTTCACTGGTTTTGTGAAGCGCTCTACCACTGAGCTAACTGTTTCTCCATAATATGAGTTGCAAAATCTGCGGAAAAAGAAAAGAGCCGCATAAAACGGCTCAATTCCTCAGATTCCAATAGTCTTCAATAGTTTGTTAAGTTCTTCTTTCGTAAGGTCCGCATCCAAATCCAGATGGACATGAGTCTTATCATCAATGACTGTCGTCCGGAACTCATTGAGCTGAATATCTACTTCACAGCCCAATTTTGTCCGAAGTACCTTCTTTACGATCCTCGATACAAGTCCTGTCATGAATTTCGATTGAATCTTCATCTCATCCATACTCCTAACCCCTTTCATAGGTATTGGTATCCATAATAGGGGCTGCTGGATTGGCGCTAAATATCACGGCGGTCGAAGACCGTTTCCCAACGCTGCTTTTGCAAAGGCTTCATTTTCAGCGCCCACATGATTTGCCGAATCGTTACGGTGGGCCAGAGCCCGTCCGTACAAGTTCCGGCCCGTTCATCAAAGAATTCCTTGAATTTCGGATGAACATAGAGGGCATCGGTCAGCCATGCATCCACCTCTGCCCAGAATGTGGACTTGGTTTCGGCATCATACCGCTGTTGGATCACAGCAAGACCTTTATCTCCGATTTCAAACAGTGTGCAGCTATCGTAGACCGGATGGTCGCAAATGTAACGCTTTCCGTACATTGAAAGATAAATTGTAGGCTTTTCATAGTGGTATCGCATCTCCATCTCCAAAACAAAAAGAGGAAAGCCCCTGTTACAGGACCCTCCTCCGTTGATAATGCTTTAGTCGTCAAACATTTTGCATGACGCTTTGCAGTAAGGGTAGGGACCACCGCAAGCTTTACAACCTGCGGGCGGCATGTCATCCCTGAAGATCAGATACTCGTCGCCTCTTTCATCGAGTCCGAGTTCCATTTCGTCTGCGCTCTCGTACTCATAATCCAATTCCTCAATTTCCCATCCACAGGACGGGCAGGCATAAATACCGCATCCGCCTTCGGGATCTTCTTTCCGATCCATCACCGCTCCGCACTTGTTGCAGATGGCGTATCCCTTATTCAGGTAGTCCATCAATTCACTACCTGCCGGTTTAATAACCTTTCTACCTTTTCTGCGCACTTTCATTACCTCCTGTTAATCTGGAAGTAGCTGCTATTATACAGTACCTCCGGTATTAAGTCGAGAGATATAAAGAGCTCTTCGGTATCTCCTTTCCATAAAGCGCCCTGCAAAATCTACGAAAAAAGCGAAGAGAGCGTGTTTTTTACACGACTCTCAACGCTGTTGGCTCAACTCTTTCGAGTAGGCTTGAAGCGATTGAACAGATTCTTGAATGTCTGGGATGTAAATGTCCCCGTTTCCTCGAATCTCAGTCCTCTACTCATCCAAACTCCGTAGAACATCAGCGGCAATACAAGTTCCGCCGCAGCAATGCCGATCTTCGCGTACCGATCGAGCGTATTCTCGTCAAGCTGAAATGCTTTCAGTGTCGCGTCTTCGTCATGGGCTGCTTTATCCATGGCCCGACGCTCAGACTTTTCCTCGATTTCAGTTTCCGTTTTGATCTCTTCGATACGGAGCTTGTGCAGTGCTGCAAGGTTCTTGATGACCTCCGATTTCTCGTCTTTGTCAGATGCCGAGTTGAGATTGTTGATCTCGGTTTCGATTGCATCATCCAGCAATTTCTTGATTTCTGCCATATTGCATTTCTCCTTTCAATAAGTTGGCTCCATAATAGGGGGTGTTATTCGTGCGGGAGGAAATTCTCGTTGCGAACGCTGAGTGTGACGGTTTTCATGCCAGAAATAGTTCGCACATCTGTGCCTAATTCGAGAAACAGAAATGGTTCGCTCGTCGGGTCAGAACGGTCGATCCGAAGATCGCCGACGGGAATATACCTTCGCAGAAATATAAGCGTTCCGACTACAAGCCCGATGATAATGCCGACAACAATGCCAATGATGAGTTCCATGTCATACCTCCAAAATGATTTTTCAGATTTTTACCCCGGGCAATTTTCCAGATACCAATTTAGCATCTGATCCAGTTACCCGCGTGCCGGAAAATATAAAAAAGAAAGAGCCGTTGTCAGCGGCTCAATCTTCTTTATTTTGCAATGTGTTCTTCAAGATACTTGAGTAATCTTTTTGCTTCATCGGTCGATAAAGATACCAACACCCAACGTTCCCCATCCATGATTTCTCGATCTTTACAAGCAATCATAAAAGGTCGTTCGTCGTTATTTTCCTTATCAAACCGAAAATCTAAATTTTCAAACATAGTGTCCATAGAAAAACACTCCTTTCCATAAAGGGGTTTGCTTAATCTGCGGAACTGTCCTCGTAGACCGTTCGTTTTCTCAGGGAAGACCATGGAATGTATCTTTCCTCTCGGCAGACAGGACACCAGAACCGACTGGTCTTTCCGCCGACATCGACCAGCTCGTCACTGTCAGCTTCCAGCTTGCTCCCGCAATTCGGGCAGTTGAAGCGATAACACTGCCTGACCGCCACATTCACAATCCGCATTTCAATCACGCTCCTTACTCAGCAGCCAGAAGAATCGTCGATACAAGTTGTAGTAGACCTCGCGGCAACATGGGATGGCGTACTGCATTTTCAAGGCATTGTAGGACAGACCCTCTGTGACCCCTCGCAAAATATAAGGATAGAGGTCACCGTCCGTACCAATGGCAGCTTGCTCGACCAGTTCCATCCGTTTGGCAAAGGATACGCGAGATTCCGCACACCTTGCAGTTGGATCGCTCCGTACTTGGCCACTCTTGACGAAAATATCAAGGTCGTTCGGACGGCTGCTCAGGCCAAGCAGAGCATTATAGGCTTTCTTCCAAATCGGATACTGGAGGCAGAAATGCTTCAGTTCGTAATACCGGTGCTTGCCAATCCAGTATGGATTTTTCTCAGACAGCTCCGGGCGGATTTCCGTTGCCATTATTGTCGTTCTCCTTTCCATAAGAATCCGGTCTCCTCGTAGAGACGCTTTGGGGAGATGTAAAAGTTGATACGGCCGTAGCGCGAATCCATCTCCTCAATGGCGGTGACTAATTTTCCGCTGCGAGTGGCTTTGCCAATCGGGAGCCACCCTGAGACAATGCCGGCACGAACCCATGAAGCATCTTTGCCATACACACGGGCCGCAACAGCCACGGGGACAGACCCCTGAGGGAACTCTTGCTCGTTCATTGGCGTTTACCTCCTTTCAACGGCTATTCTAAGTTAGCAACTGCGCTTTGTTAAAACAACCTCGGTGGTCCAGTCCTGAGCTTGCCATCGGACCATCGTCATTTCGCAGGGATAGTCCTCAAAGCCGATGGTTTCGCAGGTGATGAAGCCCTCCAAAACACCGATGATAACTTCAGCCTCGTACTGTTTGTACGGAAATATCAGTTCGGGAAGCTCTCTATGTACTGAACCGCAGCGAGTGCATTGAAGCCTCCGCATGGGGATCTTCCAGGTCTTTCTTCCTTTCGTCCGTACAATCCGAGTAACACGGTCATAGTATTTCAAATCGCCGCCGCATTTGGGGCAGGTTGATACATCATTTGTAATCATATACATCGCTCCATCAAAAAAATAAAGTGTAGGAATATCTTGACAACTCCTACACCATAATATATGATTACAAAGGACAAATCAACTATGGAGGTGCAACTCATGCTTGTAAAATGCCCTGAATGCGAATTGCAGGTAAGCGACAAGGCTCCGGCTTGCCCTCATTGCGGCTATCCAATGAAGCCGTTAGTAAAGCGAAAACCGAGAGCCAAAAACAATAAACGAAGACGCCTCCCGAACGGGTTTGGCCAAATCAGCGAAATAAAAAACCGCAACCTTCGGAATCCCTTTCGGGCGATGGTTACGGTTGGAAAGACTCAGGACGGCAAGCCAATTTGCAAACCGCTCAAGCCTGACTCATATTTTGCAACTTATAATGACGCATATGCAGCGCTCGTGGAATACAATAAGAATCCTTATGACCTCGGCGCCGCGATCACCGTCAAAGAGCTTTACGACAAGTGGTCGGAAGAGTATTTCAAGACGCTCAAATCGGATGGTAGTTCACGAGCCGTTACTTCAGCTTGGAAGTATTGTTCGGCTGTCTACGATATGCGAGTGATGGATGTCCGTGCCCGCCATGTGAAAGGCTGCATGGACGAGGGTGTTGCCACTGTCAGAGGGAAAGAGCAGCACGCCAGCGCATCCATGAAGAACAAGATCAAGTCATTGTTCAACCTGATGCTTGACTATGCTCTGGAATATGAGATCGTCGACAGGAACTACTCGCGCACATTCAAGCTGACTGACGAAACGATCAAAGAGATCCAGAAAGTCAAGAAAGAGCACATACCTTTTACGGACAAAGAAATATCAAAGCTTTGGGAGCATGTCGACGATAAGAATTTCGTTGATGTGATACTCATTCAGTGTTATTCTGGATGGCGTCCACAAGAGCTCGGCCTAATTGAGCTTGCCAATGTAGACCTTGAGAATGGTACTTTCAAAGGCGGCATCAAGACCGAAGCTGGTGAAGACCGCGTCGTACCTATCCACTCAAAAATTCGTTACCTTGTGGAGCGACATTACAATAAAGCCAAAGAAATCGGCAGCCCATATCTCTTCAACTGCAAAGACAAGCGCAGCGGCAAGACTGTGATGATGAGCTATCAACGCTATAAGGCCGGCTTTGAGATGATCCGTGACGAGCTTAATCTTAACCCGGAGCATCGTCCTCACGACGGAAGAAAGCACTTTGTCACGGCCGCAAAGAAAGCCGGTATTGACGAATATGCAATCAAATACATGGTCGGTCACAAGATATCCGACATCACCGAAAAGGTCTATACCCAGCGAGAATTCGACTGGCTGAAGGAAGAAATCGAAAAAATAAAATAGGGTGTATTCTGTGTAGGAATGTCGATGTAGAAATAATATAGGAATAATATATGACTTACCTACATTTCTGCCATTTCAACCACATCTTACTACTGCTTAAATCATTGAAATAACAGCACTTAGCAGTGAGCGATTTGAAAAGATGTTTCTATATTGGAATCATATCTATTCTCTATTTTTGTAGTTGTTGAGCATCATGCTCGTTTTCATATCATTCACTATGCCAAGAATGATGGATTGGCGATTAGCAGATAGAGCTATAAAATCTTTAAGGAAGCTTCCGATGGTTGTTGTCGTGTCTATTGGTTTTTCAAAAGTATCGGGGTTTAAATTATATGAAGCGCGACCAAGCAAGTAATCAATTGTGACGTTGAAATAGTCGGCCAACATTATGAGCTTTTCAATGTCCGGTAAATATCGGTCATTTTCATAATTAGAAATTGTTCCGGTGGTAACATAGATTACCTCTGACAATTCTTTTTGCGTCATTTTCCGATTCTTGCGTAGTTCTTCGAGAATATTACCAAATGTGGCCAAACATACTCCCCCTATAATTTTTTAGTATTATAGGATTTTTTCAAACAAAAAGCGGAAATATACAGAATTACAATATAATATTGTTGATATTCTTTTGATATTATAGTATAACTATAATATTATTTTGGAAAATAAAAACTATACTCTGCGAGAGCAAATTGGATCTGTTGCATATGTCGTTTTTGATTGTCTTTCTTAAAAAAGCAATCAGAGGTGGGGGAAATGCTGGTTTATTTCTTAGAAACCCTTGAAGATGAGAGTGACAAAGACTATATCATTTGGCTCTATAATGAATTTGAAAGACTAATGTATTCAACGGCATTTAAATATACGATTATACCACAAATTGCAGAAGATATTGTTCAGGATAGCGTTGTGAATTTGATAAGAAAAGTGGCTACCATTCGTGCAATGAAAAGGCAGGTTTTGGCAGCCTATATTATTTCAACAGTTCGTAACACATCTATTAATCGTCTTAAAGCAATAGAATACGAAAGAGAACATGTTGTGGAAGATTCAGATATTGAATTGGAGTCTATATCAACAGAAGACTCGCTTGAAAGGTTTATTCAGTTATCTGAGGATTTGAAAGCACTCTCCCTAATTTGGACAAAGTTATCAAGAGAAGACCAATCCCTGCTGGAAGGGAAATATATTTTGGGATATAATAACAAAGAGCTTGCAGAAATGTTCCATTGTCAGCATAGCAGTATTCGAATGAAGCTGACTAGAGCCAGACGAAATGCTTTTGCATTATTAACAGAACAAGAAGGGAAGAAATAGGATGACAAAGCGTGAAAAACTATTAGAGCAATATGAAGATGCTTTGTTTTCCCTTTTGATGGACGAATTTGCTGAAAGTGAAGGAAAAGCAGCATTAGAGGAAAACGAACGACTGAAGGCAGATCCTAATTTTGTGGTGCCTAAAGAATTGCAGCAGCGCTGCAGAAGAACGATATCGCATTATTTTGCAAAGAGAAGCATTGAGCGTATGGGGCATATTTTTGCAGGGGTAATGAGGAAGACGGCAATGATTGCATTAATTGCTATGCTTCTCTTTACAACGGCGTTTGCTACATCTGCTGATTTTCGGATAAAAACCTTGAATTGGATCATCGAAGTATTTGATGATAGGACAGAATTCTCATTTGTTGAGCAGGAATCTATAGATAATATAAAGAATCAGGGGAAAGAAGTTGTGGTAGAGTGGATACCCGAAGGATTTTCCCAATGCAATCAAAGCGAAAATAAATTTGCATTTCGAATGGACTATTGCTCAGATGACGGCGAGGAATTTTCAATCGCTGTGTTTGATGGCACTAATATGAAATTTGGAGTTGACACTGAAGACGCAGAAGTCGAGTCTGTAGATATTCAGGGCGAAGAGGGCATTATGGCTTCAAAGAATGGCATTATCCAGATTGCTTGGGCAAACCAGGAATTACATTCTTATTTCAATGTTAATGGACCTGAATCGATGAGAGAAGATTTAATAAAGGTTGCTCAGGGCGTAAAAATTTTCACATAAAAATGGTTGCGTTTTCCTGATTCAATTGTCTCTTTATATGTGAGCTAAGCTCAAATAATTTATGGAGGGGACAACAAATGAAATCGAAGAAAAATGTAGGACGCATACTGTCTATTGCACTACTCCTAGTCTTTGCTTTGGCGACTTTCGGAGTGGAGGCAGCTGCAACGGAAACAGAGGTTACCCCAAGATATACTGGTGTGTCGACACTGGCGGCATCACTGGATATTAGCAAGGGGGGCTGTGCAAGCTGCTATGGATATGCAAAAGTACTTACTGGTTATACTGCGGACTTAAGGGTTGAGCTACAACAAGATGGTGATACGATAAAAACATGGACTGCATCAGGAACCAAAGACATCGAGGTTGTAAAGGAATATTGGGTTGCTTCCGGGCATGATTATCAGGTCGTAGTCTCTGCCACTGTTAGAAATTCAAGTGGTAAGATTGTGGATACCCCGTCCATTACCTCGCGGATGGTTAAATATTGATTGTTAATATTCTGTCCCGCTAAATATTTTCAAGCGGCTAATAATCCCAACGCTTCTGCGAATCCTTATGGATATTGGACGAATACAATGACCTAAATGATATAACAGGGCAACGGAGTTTATCTCTATACAAAAAATATTGTTAACTAACGATTCCACACCACCGGAGGTACGAAAGGAGTATTCCAATGCAGTGAAAATCCAACAGCATATTGCTAAGGTTAAAGTTAAATCTTTTTAGATGTGGAGGATAACTTTAATGTTTCAGGTAACATGGAAATTTCCTATGGTGTCCCCACTGACACCAGCATCACAATCTTACATATGACTACCAGCTATGCTGAGGTGCCATACACCTATAGCATTCAGCCTTAAAATGAACAAACAATTTTCCTCTCAATTTAAATACTGGCCAATAATTTTAGCTGTCCTATTTGGAGCCATCTTTTGTTCAAAGACTCCAAAGAATAATCAGTTTCCTTATATTCCTCAAGACTATTACCCTGTAAAAATCGAATATATCGACGCTCCAGATGAGATAAAATTCAGTACCGATCTTGAGTGGGCAGATTTTGTAAATTCCTGGAATCTCTCTAAAGCGGATGAACAGCCTATTGAAAACTGGGTATTTCGTCTCACATTTGGCCATGTATTTCCTGAAAAGGTTCCTTCAAGAGCTTCTAAAGGAAAAAAACGCTCTATTGAGGTAATCGTTGGAGAAAACACAATTCTAGTAGATGGGATTTACTATTCCTGCCCAGACAACAAAAAGCTAATTGAACTTTTAGTCGCACGCTGGAATCGAGCCCCCTTGGTTGATTAAGTAACCAAGATATCTCCATGCAAAAGCTAAATAACAGATCAAAAAGCAGAGGTACCCATGCGTGACAGCATGGGCACCTCTGCTTTTGTGTTTCAGGGAGGTGACCGTTTATCTGAAAGTAAGTGCTCAATAACCACCCGCATTTCCAAGGCTGGGTAAGTGTGAGAAAATGATATGCAGTCAACAAAAACTGCGTGTAAGTTTTCTGTTATTGCTGACGGCCTTTGTCGGCCAATCGCCGGCGTTATTTGACGTATAGACGAGCCTGTTCGCCGGGGGAGCCGGAGAAGGCTGTCGCAGCGCCGAGTTTAATTGGCAGTGAAAACGGCGCATGAAAATTATGTTAACGCTTTCCACGAGATAATTAAAGCAGAATTACGTCCAAGCAACAGTGAGGGCGGCGGCTTTCATGCCGCCGCCCTCCTTGTTATTCATATCAGCATCCTTTTGCCGTTGATAATCTTGAAGTGCTTATGCAGGGAGATGATCGCTTGATTGGCAATTCTCTGATCCGGAGACGATATTAAAAATGACATCTTTACTTTCATTATACTTCAAAGCAAGAATTCCCATTATGCAGATAAATGATATCTGCTGCTCCCTGCATTCCCTTTCCCATATGCCGATAGTTTTTGGTGCGGTATAGGGGCGGTATTTTTCTGCTTGATTTCTGCTTTCCAGCGACTTTTTATGTCGTTGGAAAATTTTTTTGAATTTTTTGCCGAAAAGTGCGCAAAACCGCCCCTCCCAATCGGGATATAAGCAAAGGGGAAAATACACCGCCTCCCGCGGTTCGGGAAGGAGGTGCAAAAACTCATGGAACTGACACCGTCCCAGAAGGAAACCGTTCAGCATGAATTCGACAGGCTATGCAGGATGGTGCTGCGCGGAGAGGGCATCGATTATGACAATCACATCGCATGGCGTTCCAAGCATGAGACATCTCTTTCGTGGTTGTCAGAAAGTCAGGAGGGACAGTTGGGCGTACTGGACGAGTATCCGTGTGAGCGGTTCTACTTTCAGGTGCAGGGCTATACCATCCCTATCCGCAGCGAAATCCTTGCCAATGCCCTTGTGAAGCTGTCTGAGAAAAAGCGGGATATTATTCTGCTTGCGTATTTTCTGGATATGACCGATCAGGAGATCGCAGATAAGCTGGATATGGTCCGATACACCGTGCAGCGCAGACGTGCAAAGTCTCTTAAGGAATTAAAAAAGGAAATGGAGGTTGATAGCAGTGGCGAACAAACCGGGTAATGCGAATGTATCCCTGCTCCCTTTTTCCACCATTGAAGCAGCATCTTCCGGAGATGTGGATGCGATCAATGCCGTGCTGCGGTACTACGAACGCTATATGGCGGCTCTGGCGACAAGGCGGCTCTATGATGAGAACGGCGTTGAGCATCTTTGCATTGATGAGGAAAAGCTATGCAGGATGCGAACAAAACTGATCACAAAGATTATTGAATTCAAGGTGATCCGAACCGTGTGAATACATCTGCTGCTCAGGAATGTGTTTACCCCTTTCCACACTTCTGCGGCGGTATCTCCGTGCATCTGCGAGGAAAGGCCCCTATCCCATGGATAAGAGCCTTTCCCGGCTGATACACAGCCTGATATATGCACCTTGACAACGCGCTCTGCGCTGCATAGGCAGACGGATAACGTTCCGAACCGGACGAGCCGGCAGACGGCGCGCTAAGACCCATCCAGATAACTGGATAGGCGAGCGATCAAGCCGGTCTGCAACCGTGCGTGGCAGCACGGCGGCCATGACTCCGAGTTTGGGATAATGATACTCCCGCGTTGAACGCCCTCAAAGCATTGCGCGGCGCACCCATCAGCATGGGCCGGGGTGAGATTCCCGTGGGCGGCTGCCAGCCGCCGTCCGGTTTGCCACATATTTACAAAGCTATACGTTAGAAATTTGGAGGCGAATATGGAAAAGATAGCAAACAACCATCAAAGCAACAAATCTGTTGCAGTCATCAAAATTCACGATGATTACTGCAATGGCTCAGACGAAAATTTGATGGAGCAACTTTCTGCATTACTTCAAAGCGTGTATATAAGAAAAACAGAGGAGCCTATTGAGTAGATGTAAATAATTTGACCTCACGTGGGCTTTCGCTTATAGTCTGACTTGAAAGGAGGCTCTTAAATGAACTGCTCAGATGGCGACACTCAAAAAAATATCCTTCTCAATGATGACGCATTGAGAAGGATAGGCAGCGTCATCACATCCAATAGGACGAAATGAACCAAAACCGTTATCAGTATATCATTCCGTCCTGAAATGCACAAGAGAAAATTGAAGGGTGGAAATATGCAACGGATAAATGATTTTGATGAATATATCATGTATCTAAGAAAATCCAGAATGGATACTGACTTTGATGAAGTATCCATTGAAGAAACTTTGAATCGGCATAAGGCTGTTCTCACAGAGTTTGCCAAAAGCAAAAGCCTTTGTGTTGCAATGGTTTTAGAAGAAGTCGTATCAGGTGAATCGCTATATGCAAGGCCGCAAATGCTGCGCCTGTTAGAATTAGCTGGTTCAGGAAAATATGCCGGTGTCATTTGCGTCGACATTGAACGGCTTTCAAGAGGATCATCGCTTGAATCTGGATATATCATGCAGGTTTTCAAAGCAAGTCGCTTCAAGATTATTACACCGGCAAAAACTTATGATCTTCAGAACGAATCCGATGAACAATTTACCGATATGAAATTTATGTTCAGTCGTTACGAGCTGAAGTCAATTACCACAAGACTTGTCAGAGGGCGAAACATTTCTGCTTCTGAAGGAAAATTCATGGGTTCCGTTTCACCTTATGGCTACGAAATTTATAAACTTGAGGGAGAAAAGGGCAATTCATTGCAAATCGTTCCAGAGCAAGCAGAAGTCGTTCGTATGATTTACGAGTGGTATGCCGCAGGCGATGGATACAACGGAATTGCGCATCGCCTAAATGAAATGCACATCCCGTGCAAGTTTGGATCGCATTGGGTACAGCATAGTGTCCTCTCCATACTGACAAACGAAGTGTATCTCGGAAAAATTCGCTGGAAGCGAGAGCCGACGAAAAGGGTTATTGAAAACGGTCAGGTCATTAAGAAACGAGAGATTTCAAATGATTATTTGGTGTTTGAGGGACGCCATGAGCCAATCGTATCGCAAGAACTATGGGACAAAGTACGAGCCGTACAAGCGTTAAAAAGTCACTTATGTGTCCGCAGAGATCGAAAACCAGCAAATCCTTTTGCAAATATTTTGGTATGTGCAAAATGTGGGTATGCAATTAAGCGCAACACGCCATCTACGAAACAAGCCGAAACAAGGAAATTCAGACCTTGGTTCAGATGTGGCAGTAAAGGATGCGACTGCATGATTTCCTACTGTGATATTGTTGAATCTAAAATTGTAGAGGCTATGAAACTGTGGTGGAAAGAAGTAACTTTGGATATTGCTCCGAAAGCGAAAGACAGCATGACTGAGGAAGCGCAGCTTGACATGATGAGGAAGCAGTTGAAGAATCATTTCGAGCAGCAGAATCAGATCTGCGGCCTGCTTGAACGGGGCATATATACAGAAGAAATGTTTCTAAAGAGAAATGCCCTACTGCAAGGTGAGATAAAAGAGTTGCAGTCAGGCATTGAAGAATTAGAGGAAATCTGCCATAATAAAAGCGAATATAGGCAAGCGCAGGAAATCTTTTTACCGACTACCGCACACATTCTTGATTACTATGACCGCATGACTCCGGAAGAAAAGAATCGTTTGTGGAAACTGTTGATGGAAAAGATTACATACTATCGAAATCCGGAAAAGCCAGATAGTATTGAAATACATCTATATCCGCGCTTAGGAAGGCTTATCAGTATATCATGAAAGAGTTTTTTGCATTATGAAGAACTGTTGTATAGGTGTGTTAGCCCATGTGGACGCCGGAAAAACAACCTTATCAGAGGCCCTGCTGTACCGGGCCGGAGCCATCCGCCGTCTGGGGCGGGTGGACCATCAGGACGCCTTTCTGGACACCGACACCATGGAGCGCCAGCGGGGCATCACCATTTTCTCCAAGCAGGCGGTGCTGGAACTGGGAGATACCCGGGTGACGCTGCTGGACACCCCCGGCCATGTAGACTTCTCTGCCGAAATGGAGCGGACGCTGCAAGTGCTGGACTGCGCCGTGCTGGTGATCTCCGGCACTGACGGCGTACAGGGCCACACCCGGACGCTGTGGGACCTGCTGGAACGGTATCAGGTGCCTACGTTCCTGTTCATCAACAAGATGGACTTGGCGGGCGCGGACCGGGCGTCGCTGCTGGCCCACTTAAAGGACAAACTCGGCGGCGGCTGCGTGGACTTCGGGGACCCGGATACCCTGTGGGAGGAGGCCGCCGTCTGCGACGAGGCGGCTCTTGAGCAATATCTGGAAATGGGAGAACTTCCGGAGGACATGATCTCCCGTCTGATCGGGGAACGAAAGCTGTTTCCCTGCTTCTTCGGTTCTGCGCTGAAGGTGGAGGGCGTGGATGAGCTGCTTGCCGGCGTGGAGCGGTATGCCCCCCAGCCGGACTATCCGGCGGAATTCGGCGCCAAGGTGTTCAAGATCACGCGGGACGCGCAGGGTGCCCGGCTGACCCACATGAAGATCACCGGCGGTGCACTGCACACCAAGGAACTGCTCACCGGCCGGGAGGGGGACACGGTCTGGCAGGAAAAGGCGGATCAGCTCCGGCTCTACTCCGGGTCGAAATTCCACCCCGTGGACACGGCGGAGGCCGGGGCCGTAGTGGCGGTGACGGGCCTGAGTCACACCTTCCCCGGACAGGGGTTGGGGATCGAGCCGGACTGGTCCGGGGCGGTCTTGCAGCCGGTCCTGACCTACCGGGTGGAACTGACGGACGGCACAGACCCCCACACGGCGCTGCAAAAGCTGCGGCAGTTAGAGGAGGAAGACCCCCAACTTCACATCGTTTGGAATAACGGGGAGATCCACGCTCAGCTCATGGGCGAGGTGCAGATGGAGGTGTTGCAGCGGCTTGTCCGGGAGCGGATGGGCATGGAGATCAGCTTTGGCGCAGGGGCTGTCTGCTACCGGGAGACCATCGCCAACGCCGTGGAGGGCATCGGCCACTTTGAACCCTTGCGGCACTATGCCGAGGTGCATCTGCTGCTGGAACCCGGCGAGCCGGGCAGCGGCATTACCCTCGCCTCCGTGTGCCCCACGGACAAGTTGGATCTGAACTGGCAGCGGCTGATCTTTACACATCTGTTGGAAAAACCTCATTTGGGGGTGCTGACCGGCTCACCCATCACCGATATCAAAATCACCTTGTTGGCGGGCCGCGCCCACGAAAAGCACACCGAGGGCGGCGATTTTCGACAGGCCACCTACCGGGCCGTGCGGCACGGACTGATGCAGGCGGAAAGCGTGCTGCTGGAGCCGTGGTACCGGTTCCGGCTGGAGGTCCCCGCCCAGCAGGTAGGCCGGGCCATGACGGACTTGCAGCAGATGGGCGGCAAGGTGGATCCGCCGGAGACTGTGGGAGAGGAAACGGCCCTCACCGGCACGGCCCCGGTGGCGGGCCTTCGGGATTATGCCCGGGAGGTGGCGGTCTACACCCGTGGACAGGGGCGGTTGTCCTGCGTCCCGGCGGGGTATTTCCCCTGCGCGGAGGCGGAAGCCGTCATCGAGGCCATGGGGTACGACCCGGAACGGGACGTGGAAAACACGGCGGATTCCGTGTTCTGCTCCCACGGGGCCGGTGTGGTGATCCCGTGGCGGGAGGTGGCCCAGCACGCCCAGGTGGACAGCGGCTGGCGCCCGCAGGGGACGGAGCCTGAACCGAAGGAAGCGCCCCCCCAGCGGCGGCCCGTCAGCACCTACGCCGGGACCGCAGCCCAGGATAAGGAATTGCAGGCCATCTTCGAGCGGACCTACGGCGCGGTGAAGCGGGAGAGTTTTCTTCCACCCAAGGCTCCTAAGCGGCCTGTGGCCGATCATTCGGAGGAAAAACGGCGAGAATTGAAACAGGCCTTCTCCGGCGAGGATTATCTGCTGGTAGACGGGTATAATATCATTTTCGCGTGGGACGAGCTGAAAAAGCTGGCGGCGGAACATCTGGACGCCGCCCGGAAAAAGCTGTGCGACCTCCTGTGCAACTATCAGGGCTACCGGAAATGCCGGGTCATCCTGGTGTTTGACGCCTACAAGGTGAAGGGCGGTCTGGGCAGCGTAGAAAAGTACCACAACATCACCATTGTCTATACCAAGGAGGCGGAGACGGCGGACGCCTATATCGAGCGGGCGACCTACGAGATCGGGCGGCAGCACCGGGTCCGGGTGGCCACCTCCGACGGGCCGGAGCAGATCATCATTCTGGGCCACGGGGCGCTGCGATTGTCGGCCTCCGCTTTCCACGAGGAAATGATGGAGGTCCAGAAGCAGATCGGAGATACCGTGTGGCAGAATAACCGGAAGAATGCCAACAGCGGCGCGGTGCGGGCGGCGCTGAAAAAGGCGAAGGAGGGCGGCGGATGCTGACACTGTTTACCGCGGCGGCGGTTTTGGCCGCCTGCGCCTGTCTACGGCAGCTTTTGAACCGCCCGGAGCGGAAGGACGCATTTTTCTGGGGAGGACGCATCCGATTGACGGCCCTGTGGAATGACGGCGCGGCCTTCAGCCTGCCTCTGAAACGGAAGCTGGTAACGGCGCTGTCCATTCTGATTTTGCCGCTGGTGTGGGTGTTCCGCCGCCGCAGTCCCATAGGAGCGGGACTGGCCTTGGGCGGTGGTCTCAGCAACCTGTGGGAGCGGCTGCGGCGCGGCGCGGTCTATGACTATGTGCAGTTTCCCAAGCTGCCGAAGATCGGCCGCTATGTATGGAATCTGGCGGATCTCGCTATTTTGATCGGCGGATTGCTGCTGGCCCTGCTGGAACGGAAAAAATGAGCAACGCTGCCCGGAGGATATTCCTCCGGGCAGCGTCAGCGTGTCGAAAAAGTCTTTTCGCCCCGCTGAGCAAGTTTTCAGAACTTTATAAAAGTTCTGAAAACTT
>ERZ832317.187-NODE-187-length-92149-cov-9.372565_pt1 | contig 92149 bp, 87 predicted proteins | sample MGYA00519695_ERZ832317 | MGnify/ENA primary metagenome ERZ832317 (study PRJEB31850, sample SAMEA3708726) | human gut metagenome | biome: human gut; feature: human-associated habitat; material: faeces | place: China | collected 2014 ...
CCATCAAGATATTCTTGAGTTACTTGGTCATCAATTCTATCTTCAAGCCCTAAACGAATATAACGATTATCACATTTATCAAGAAGTTCAGTAATACGTTCGTATTTAACTTGGTCGTGGACTAAATCATTCATTTGTTTATCTTTACGATAAATAAGATGTTTAATCACATATAATTCAGCAATACGAATACCAGCATTAAGAGCTTTATAATAATTATCATCTCTAAAATTCTTATAACATTCAGCAAGAAGAGCTATATTGTTACTAAGTTCTCTCTTATCAACATTACGAGGTTCAAATGCAATAGTTCTAACATTAGGACACCATTTGCCAATATTAGGATATCACATTATCTCTACACAAACACCATAGCGAATATGTAGCATATTAACTACATCCGCAGCACCGCTATTCTTACTAATAATACCTTTACCAAGTATTCTATCAATAGCACTAAGAAAATAAGATTCTACATTATCCATAAAATATAATATTATATAATTCGACTTATTTTAAGGCTCACAGTTGAACGATTATCAAAAATGATACAGTTTATCATATCGAATATTAAAATTCAATAGAGGACAAATAACGCATATTCTCGCTCATATTGTGTGCCGGAGCAAGTAGCATTTCATCAATCAGAATCTTACCACCAAATCCATCGTCTATACGATAAAGTATCTTATCTTCTTCTTGACTACAATGTCCAACAACTATATCTTCAACTCTGCCAACAATAACCTTATCTTCTATAAAAGAATGAACATAATCACCTATTTTATATTTAGCATTATCAGCGATAAATTGTTCTTCAATAGAAGACATCATTACTTCTTCAATATTATCCATAATAAATTTATATATTAAGTTTAACAATAAGTTCTAAACAACAAAGCCCAATAATACTTTCACAAGCACTATTGGGCACATTAAAACCAAAATCGAGTTTAAAAATTGTTTCACACATAGACTATAATATATTATAGTTTCGGACTTCATTTCGTCCATCATCAGTATGTGAATTTAAAGCAATAGTCCTATCTTCACAGACAAGACTATCAATATCAGAAATCTATAACACAAAATGGTAATATCTTCACAGACAATACCATGTAACAACAGACAAATAAAATAAACACAATACTACAACTTAACTTCGCTAAGTTAATGTCAAAACAAAACTATATTATTATGGATAAGAAAAATCATTTCTGTTTCTTTAGCTCGGCGATAAGTTCTTCTTTGGTCATATCTTCATAAGATTTAGAACCATGATTGTCTTCTGCAATCCAACGAAGTTTATCATTTATTTTTTGTCTAACAGAATCCATCTGTTCTTTTACTATATCTGCAAATCCATCACAAATAAGTTCTACATTTGCTTTACCATATTTAGCAATATCTTCTTCTGTAACAGATTCGATAGTTTTCATTGTACAGAATGGACAGAAACAATCAATTTCTTCTTTAAGAACTTCTTCTCTTTGTTCTTCAACAAATTCAGCAACACTTTGATTAGCTTCTTTAGCACCTTTAATACCGGATTCTATAAATTTAATCATACGGTCATGATATTCCTTATCTTTATCATCATCGACAGCATTAGCAATATCCTCTTTAATACTATTAAATATTTCTTCGATAGACGTACCGTCATCTTTACCAAATATTGCTTTACCAACTTCTTCAATATCTATAACTTTAGCTTTCATTTTATTATCTCCTATTAGTTTAATTATTATTTTTGATTATAAAAACCGAATTTATTTTCACCATCAAAATCATTATCTCCATTATCAAAAACTTCGTTATCAGCTAGAATATCAATATCACTACCTAATAACTCACCATGAACTTCTGTTGCATTATTATATTTATCTACATCAGATTCTTCATGTTTATCAATAGTTCTAATATATGTAATTTTTGACATATAAGCTCTATTATGATTAGGCTGTTCCCCCGTAGAGGATATGGATATGATATAAGTCATGCTATCTCTCCATCTCCTACGGGGGAACTCCACTGCTTATTCTACAGAATCAATCCCTTCTTTGTCCATAAAATCACTAATAGTCTGTTGAGCAGCATTAGCGAATTGATTAAATGAACTTATAAGTGCAACAAGAAAGAACTTCTCTCTATAAGAATACTCCTTAATAATCCCGTCAGAACTTACACGGAACTTATTCCATAAGAACTTCACGTAATTACCCTTACCATCTTTACGGATAACTCCTATTTGGGATAGATGGTTAAGAATATTCAATGAACAGTATCGACGAATAGCAGCATTATCTTTAGGGATATATGCAATTTCTAATACATGGTCAGGTACATCAACATTGATTTCACGTTTCTCTTTACCTACAACGGTTCTAGTTTTGCCGGAAACTGCTTTATTAGCAGGTTTATTAACCGTTGTTTGTTCTTGTGGAGCAGGAGCTTCAGCAGCAGGTTGTTCTACAACAGTTTCAGTTTTATCAATTTCAACTTTAACATCTTCTTTCTCCTCGATTTTAGTTTCTTCTGTAATAACAGTTTCAACTTCTTTCTTAGCTCTAGCAGCTTTCTTTGCAGCATATTTACTTACAGGAACGCTGCCTTCCTTCTTAATCTGTGCCATAGTTATAACTATATTAAATATTAACAATAATAGTTGGATTAGCAGTAGCATTACCAACCTTTCAATAGACAAACATATCAATACTTATCTTAACTACCAAATAATATAGCAATTTTATTTTATAGAACTGTGTTAAATATGAATATTAGTACAGCTTGAATTACTCATTCTTCGATAGCAGCAATTATATTGATTTTATGTCTTAGAAGTCTTATCAGAAACACTATGTGTATTCCAATATAACGTTCATATTACGATAGTCAACAGTATCTCTACCATTGACTATCATAACATATACATCTTAGAATCCACCGATTCCCATCATGTTCATTGCCAGCATATTCAGCATCTGCTTAGCCTTTGGACATATCTCAATCTTTACAATATGATTGATAATAGTATCATGACCAAGAGCTGCACCTTCACTGTCAGAACTAGCAAACGGATTCTTATAGATTTCATCCGCAGCAACTTCTTCTTGAACAATGTCAATCTTAGAACCAGCAAGTATTACCTCAAGACCTTTAGGATTCTGGATAAGTTGATTAGCAGCCCAAGCTGTTTCATCACTATCTTTAAGTACAGAAGCGATACTATAAGATGAAGCAAACACAGTAGCTGTTTCACCTTTAGTAAATACTCCATCAGCATCAGATACATATCCAGGAATACCACGTTCGAGACTTAGACTAACCATAACATAGTTGTCTTTAGGTGTAACAATACTACTACGAACACGAAGTCCAGTAATCTTATTACAACCTTTAGCAAGAAGCTCGGCAACTACCTGTTTATTAGTCTTAATTTTAGACACGTTAACACCGTTGTTGTCATTAGCTGTATTTTCAGCATTATTATTACCTTCAACGACAACATTTTCCTTAGCAATTTCGGCTGCTTTACCATCTTTTAATTCTGCCATAGCAATATAAATTATTTAGTTAGTAATAGATTTTGATTATCAATAACAATAACTCTTATATAGTTATCATCATTAACTCTCCGAGATTTATTTTGTTAGTGAATGAGTTAAAAATATTATTGTATATCTAGATAGATTTACCATCTATCATTCAATATAAAACAATATCAAACCATATAATAATCTATAATATGTAACCATTATCTATCAGATATTGATAGAGATTGTCATTATGGAAACAATGTAGAACATTATATAGACGATTATATAAGAGATAATATAGATAATAATAAAGCTAGTCTTAAAGTAATACTTTAAGTCACTTAAAGTAATAGTTGAAGTGTAGCTCTATCAAGAACTATTATAAGAATTAAAGCAGAATCTTTATCAGGAGCTATTATAGTATTTGGAGAAATATCTTTATCAGAAGATACTATAAGAATTATAGTAATATAATAAGGAGGATTAGGAGGAATAGAAGATATAACAACTTTATCAAGAACTATTATAAGAACTAATGCAGGATTAGACTTAATAGAATAAGGAATAACTTTATCAAGAACTATTATAGCTTTTGAAAAAATAAGATAAGAAGCAGGAAGTCTAAGAACTAATGAGAGATTTGGAGGAAAAGGAGATGGATGAAGAAGTGCTCGACATGAGGAATTTCTCCTATCACCATCTCCATAACCATCTCCATAACCATCTCCAACTCTTCCTCAATCCTCATCACTTCTCACCACTTGCAGGAATATCAGCCACTCTACTCTTCTTTCCACCAGTATTATTAAACACCATCATGACCACATCGAGACTTATCTTGCCATTATATAGCATCTTTTGAACTTTAATAGCCCTACGTTCTGTACCACAATCAGCAAGAAAACTACCATCAATATCATAAAGATAAGCTCCTTCCTGATTGACAACACGACTTTTAACCATAGGTTCTGCTCCAACAGTCGCATTAACAAGGTTTTCTTGCAGCTTATCTCTATCAGCTTTAATAGTTTCAAGCTCTTTTTTAAGCTCTCTAACTTTAATCTGAAGATTAGTATTATCTTCTTCAAGACCAGCAACAACCTCATCTTTAGTAGTAACAAATGACTTATAAGCACCACTATTTCTGACAAGTTGGTCCATAACAGCATTATCAAGAACAAGTTCACCAGCTTCTGTCACTATAACAGTGTCACCATTAGGACGTACAACAAGAATAACATTTCCACATTCAATAGCAAATAATTTCTTTTCCATAATCTTTAGCTTTACTTTTATTAATATTATTAGTATTATCTCGTTTAAGAATAGTCTTATCAGAACCATCCCGAGACTTATTTTGTAAGTGAATGAGTACATTATTTGGTTTATACATAGTATCAGTATGTGTAAGATTATTATTAGATTGGAACACATCGTGGAAGACGAGAATCCACTCTAGAAGTATCTACAACACCGATTTTATGGTTTGGCACAGTATTTGTATTAGTATGTTGAGAACAATTATCAGAACTCTTATCAGAACTATGTCGGGTTTTATTTTGTACGTGAATGAGTTGATGAACATCATATTGGAGACAGATTTTTCCATCTCCAACAAGATTCTATTTATGTTCTAATTCAGCTCCTAGCCAAATAGCTAATGCAACACTAATGACAACTCCCAACATTGCAATTTCAGGATAACCATGTTGATTGAACAACAACGTTCCCCATAATACAATCAGCAGTATGACTATGATAATGATAATGTCCTTCATGATGATAATAATTTGTGGGAGCAGTGTCACCACCACTCCCAATTAATACTACAATTTAACACCAAATAACTTTGTGATGAACACCTGTTGACGTGTCATGTCAGTCACTTTCATGAAGTTCTCAACGAAGTGTTGTGCCACCAAGTATGACATCATCTCGTCCAACTTGACCTCGCTAATCTTGTAGAATATGGCGTCATGACTGTCAGCATCAGCTTCATCAGCTTTCTGAACAGCAGCCTCAACTTCAATAGTAGCATCAGTCAGTATGACATTGAGAACATTGACAAGCTCCTCAACACCACCAGCTTTGGCAGAATCAAGACGATAACCAAAGGCAGTAGTAAACTTGTCACCAACAGCTTGACGAACTTGTGCAGACAATGCTGTGAGCTGCATCCGCATCTGCTTCACATTGTCCTGTTTGAACTCGATGACACCATCAGCATCAACAGTACGAACAAAGCCAAGAATATCATCAGCAATAGTGACGATAACTTTGCCAGTAAACTGTCCTTCGAACTTCTCCATTCTGATTGACTTAATTGTTGTTTTCATAACACAGTCCTCCTATGACTGCTACGACTTAATTAATAATGACCATGTCTGCGTAGTACAACATGACCAGCTTTGTCAATGTGACAAGCCAGAATTTGTTTTGTTTGTGAATGAGTAGAGATAATCGCTCGAAGTTCTGTTTGTTAGAACTACACGACGGGGGCATTGGATTCCGGATTATAAGGGCGGGGGTTATCAGTACTAACCTCCCCCATCTACATTTATACTATAAATTCTATATATCCATACCCTCATCTACACCATCTTCCGTTCAATCTCCTCCACCTCCATTTATATAAAAATCATCAATATCTCCAGCTTCCTAATACCCAAATTCTCCCCAATCCACATATAAACCCTATATATCATATATTCCTGTTTCTTCATCTACATAAACTTTCCAATAAACGTCTACCTCCTTAACTAGTTTAACCCTTATACTCCAATAAAATAAAAATCCATACAATCTCTTATATCCTTATTCGCGCATTCTTCTCCAAAATCTCTCCATTCATAAATAAAATAAAAATCTCCAAATTATTCCCCGTCTTCTCTTAAATAAATATTGCTACAAACAATCATCGTATCTCATATAGCAAAATCTCCATCATCTCCATAATCTTCACATACAACAAAAATCCAAATCATTATCTCCAACTCCATATAAATCTCCATTACTACTACGGGAGGTATTGAACTCCATAATATTCATCCCCGTCTATTATATCCAGTACCTTTCTCATAAAGACTTATAGTATTTTCCATATCTAACGATATTTAACAATAATAAAGATAGCTTTCTTTAGCCTAAACAATATCAGTATCAGCCACATCATGATAGATTATGTCAACTAATGACAATATCTGCTATAATATCTCATGTAATATAAGGTTCTATGACTTGCAATATCATCTATATCGACGATTAAGACGATTATGACGATTAAGCTCTGGCTGTTCCCCCGTAGAGGATGGATATGAATATTACCAATAACCGCTCGTTCAATGTCTATATCTAATAATCAATATAATATCATATTCATGTCTTATAATTCCTCATAGAACAATATCAGTATCATCAGGTCTAAGGCTATATACTTGTCCATCCTCTACGGGGCGCAGTATCGTCAGAATCAACAGAATCTGTAGAATCGCCAGTATTAAGTTCTGCATAATCTTCTGGTCTAACGGTCATAATAACTTGTCAAGAAAGAACTGGTCTAATGGTCATAGGTATTATATGTTCTCATCCTCTACGGGGGAACAGCCCAACAGTTTCATCAGAATCTATAGAATCATCTCCATTATCTCTTTAAGCTCGTCTTATAATAACTCCTTAAGCAAAATCTTAAGCAAAATCTCCATGACGAATCCCGTCAGGAACTGCAAGTAAAATCTGAATCTATCTCCCCAATTTCCATCTCCACGACAAACTGGTCTATAATTCCAAAATGTAAGGGTAGTAAGTTCTGTATAAAGTTCTATATCAAAATCTGGAACAGTAAGCTTACAGTAGTGTATATAGATACAAGATATATATAATATAATATATTTATATATTATATTATATATATCTTGTAGATATATATACTACCCAAGAACCGCGGTATATTCTATATTACGTAGTAATATAGAATATGAATCAGTATCTATCAGAACTTATATATAATTATCTATAATAACATATTACTACGTAATATATTATTAAAATAATAACCTGCGTGTGCGTACAGGCGTGTGTGCGTATGTGTATGCGTGTGCACGTGTACATGGGCGTATAGATAATAACAGGCGTGCACGTGCAGGTACAGGCGTATATGAACATCTTATACGTGCGTGCGTACGGGCGTGCGATATAGGTGTACGGGCGTGCGCGGGTGTACCTTATATACGTGCGAGCGAGCGTGTGTACCTTACTCATATAGGCGAATGTTAAAAAACTGTTAAAAACAAGTTTTGTTTTGCCAATCTCGCACGTAATGCGTACTGTTGTGCAAAACGAATTTTTGATATGAAACAAGAACCAAATAAATCACAAGAAATTGATTATGTTTATCGTTCGGGACGACGAACTAAACAGAAACAAGATATTAAACCTAGTAAGCTTAAAATTGGAGCTTTAGGACTTGATGCTATTGTTAAACCAAATAAATAACTAACATGATTAGAATTGAAAGTGACAAAATGTCGTATGACATTCTAGTACCGACCGAATTTGAAGAGATTAAACAGGAAGATTTAGAGAAACTTCTTGAAGGTATTGTAGTTCCTCAATATTACGCTGTTGTTGCTCTTATTTATAAAGAGCGTTTATATGGAGTAGTTAGCAACGTAAAGAACAATAAAACAAGTATGGTTAAATGTATACCTATTCTTGCAAAACTTCATGAAGGAGATACTAACGCTAACGGTTGCGAAGTTATGGATAGACTTATTGTTCCGGCAGCAAATCTTGAACGCTCTGTTCTTATCAATATTCCGCAAAACGTTCTAGACCCTACTACTGTTGGTCGTTATTGCAATTCTGATGAAGAACTTTCTAGAGCTATTATTACAGGAGCTTATTTCAACGATGGTAGTTGTTCAGACTTCAAAGCTAAAGACCTTGCTCCGGATTGTTACTTTGTAGACTTTCGTATGATTCCTGTTAATGATATTGCAGGAGGTTATAAAAAAGATATTACTCCCAAATGTCCGTTTAGAGTTCCAAAAGCACCTATGGTTGCTAATGGAGAACAATCTGGACTTGCGAATTAAAATTATCTGCTATTAGTTTTAAAGATGGAGCAATAGAAGTTATGATAATGCTTTTATCCACATCCTCTACGGGGGAACGAAATCGAACGGCACATCCTAAACGTCATAAACTTTCTATTGCTTCTTAATTTACAAGTAATGATATGGAATTTAAAGTACCAAAACCTAAGAGACAACCTTTGAGTTCTGAACTAGATGATGATTATGTTTTAATATATAAAGATGTTGATAATATTCTTGATGATATTGATTTTGTTGTTGATGACGATAGAATATTATGTAAAACTATTATTGATTCTTTAGAAAAAGAAGCTGCTGCTCAATTACTTGCTGGTAAATGTGTTCAATTACCTTATATTGGGAATATTCGTAGGAGTCCTATTAAGATGGCTCTTATAAAACATTATAAGGAATTTAAAGAGAAACGTTCTCAATTATCTCGCGAAGATTATGTGGCGTATTGTAAGAAGGTGATGAGACAAGAGAAGATAGACTTACAGAACGCTGAGATACATAAACGAAAGATGAATACTTTCAGAAAGAAGAACTTGAAGATATGGATGGAGAAGAAGAAAGCATTCGGAGATGCTTATGCTAATGTTTATCTTTATGTATTAAAATATTGGACGGCAGTTGATTTTGATTGGGATGTAGAACTTGCTTATCAAGAAAATGTAGGAAATGGCTAACAAAATTAGAGTAGATAAACTATTGACTGTTGATGATACCGGAATGCCTAAAGCGCCGGATATTAGACAGATTTTAGATAAGGACGTTCAATTACTTTGGCTTAGAGATAAAACTAAAGATAAATCTCAATATATTAAAGAAGTTGGAGTTATTTATTATCTTGCAGACCCAAAAGGACCTTGTAAACAAGAAGGACTTAGTGATAATGAAGCCATTAAAAAAGCTATTGAAAACTTCGATTTACCTGCTAATTATAAACCAGATTTATTAGTATGGAAACTTGCTAAACGTTATTATGAAGCAGAAATAACTGTTGCTGGAGCTGCCGTTGAAACACTTCTTAGAAGTATTCATAATGTTGTATTAGCTGCTAATAAAATGAATGAAATGCTTACTGATAAACTTAATGGAGAATTAAGTATTGAAGATAGTAATACTGTAATAGGTATTATGGATAATCTTAATAAGAAAACTGCTGAATTACCTAATATTATGAAAGCACTTAATACTGCAAAAGAAAATCTTCTTTACGAAGAAGAACAACAAACTGCTCGTGGAGGTGTTACGATATTAAGTTCTATGACCGAAGAATAAATATAAAAATTATGTTAGAACTACGAGATAAACGATATAATGATGTTCGATTAGTTTTTGATGAGCCTCAACATAAATATACTGATACGTTAGGAAATAGCTATATTAGTACTACTACCATCTTACACCAATATCAACCAAAGTTCGATAAGACTTATTGGTTGAAGAAGAAATCCAAAGAGTTGGGAATATCTGAGAAGAAGTTAGAAAAACAATGGGATACTATTCGTGATGAAGCTTGCGAACGTGGTTCTAATACTCATAATGGTTTGGAAGATGGTATAAAAGGTGGAAGTCAATTTAAGAAAGCTATTCAATATCTAGATGAACGTTCGGATGGACAAATGATTACCGTTGCGGATATTCCTACAATACTTGGTAATTATAAGATATTAGATGTTGAAGAGTTTGAAGAATTAACCGAACATAAGTATCCCGAAATATATGATGTATTCAGACAATATACAAATGCTGGTTATCAGATTTATGCTGAGATTGGAATGTTTCTTTTAGATTGGTTAGTCAGTGGAACTATTGACGTTCTTCTTCTTAGAGAAGATAGAATGGTTATAGGAGATTGGAAAACTAATCGTGGAGGACTTAAATTTGAGTCTGGATATTTCAAAAAAGATAAAAGACAAAAACCTGCCCAACTTACAAGTGATTGGGTAACTAAAGATGAAACTCTTCTTGCACCTGTTAATAACCTTCCAAATTGTAATGGTTCTATATACAATCTACAACTTAGTATGTATGCTTATGCTGTAGAATTTATTCTTGGTATTCCTTGTGTTGGAATGTGGCTTTGTCATATTGATTCTGACTTTGAATTGAATGAGTATGGACAACCTAAACGTTTTCCTGATGGTCTTTATCATGTTAAAGAGAATCCTAAAGAGAAAACAACATTCCATGTTATGCCTTATAGAAAACGTGAAATTGAACTAATACTTAATGATAGACGTATGCAGCTTGAAGCTGGTGCTGTTAATACACAATTTAAACTTGATTTATAATGAAGGATTTATTTTATAAAGTATTTGCAGGTATTAGTATTATATTTATATTTGGTGCTGTATTTAATGAATGTACTAATAATAAAACTACTTTACCTATAAAAGAAATTGTATATGTTCCTACTCCTGATTCTATGACTATTCAAGAAGTTGTTTATCTTAAAGAAGAACTTCGTAGATGTCAAGATAGTCTTAGGATTATTCGTACTGATAGTACAATGAGTTCTGAATTATTTGTTGCTAAGTATAAACTTGAACGTATTCGTTATTATAATGATATAGCAGGTAAAGGCAACAATATAAAATTTTTAAGAGGATGGATTAATAGAGTTCTTAATGAATAAGATATTATGGATTTTAATGGTAATGTTAAAGACGACAAAAATATGAATGGCAAACGGAAACTATTTTTCAAAGATGATTATCGTCGTCCTAGAAAAGTTATTCGTATTCATATTGAATCTGGCGAAAAGAAAGAATATGCCAGTGCGTATTGGGCTGCTGAATCTATCGTAACTACTAGTACTGATATACGAGTTGTATGCGATAGAAATGAAGGTCTTAAACGACCACAATTTCAAAGACGAGGTTATTATTTTATTTGGGGAGATTAAATTATGAAGAAATTCCTTATGAAGATAGAGTTGCTAATTAGTAACTCTATTGCTGTTTTAGGAGCTGATGGATTAGCTCATTTATTAGTGTGTATGATGTTGATTATGGTATTAGCTCCTTTGATGGACTTATGGTTAGCTATACTAATTGTATTATGCTTTGGTATTGGAAAAGAACTATATGACAAGTTTACAAAGAAGACAGAGTTTTCTGCTAAAGATTTAATTTGTGACATTATTGGTATTATATTTGGTCTTTGTTTTGTAGCTTTTTATGCTATTAAATGATAGGTTATGGCTGAATTTATTAAAGCTTATAAGAAATTAGAAGTAGCGGAAGGTGGATATGTAATGGATAGAGATGATGCTGGCGGGGAAACTTATAAAGGAGTTTCTCGTAAAGCTAATCCTAATTGGATAGGTTGGATAATATTAGACGACTTAAAGAAACATCATCCTAAAACTTTTGCAGCTATTGCTAAGAAAACTCCACAGCTTGAAAAAGCTGTTCAAGACTTATATAAAAAGAACTATTGGAACTGCTTTAATCTTGACAATTTTAAAAGTCAAGAAGTTGCAGAACAGTTATTCGATATGAATGTTAATGCTGGACAACGTACTGCTATAAAATGTGCTCAAAGAATTGTTAATATTCCGCAAGACGGTAAATGGACAAAAGAACTTGAGAACATTCTTGCTGATATTAAGTAATATGCTAAAATACGGGTTTCTAATAATCAATAACTAATTCGATAAAGATATGAAGAAGATATTAATAATACAAGTAATCATAGCGTTGATTACTGTTTATGAAGTGGGATTAATTAATAAAATAAGTAGTAGTATTAGTGAACTTACTCGGTTAACAAATGTAGATAGTGTTATTAATAGAGTCCGAATTGATTCTATCGAATTAGTTATTACTCAAAAAGATAGTACAATTGTTAATATTAAAAATACTATTGAAGATGAAGTTAAAGAAGCTAATAGTCTTAATGACAGTGCTAGTTTGGAGTTGTTTGAACGGCTGGTGTCAAACTGAATCTCCACATCCCCTACGGGGGAACGACACGATAGTAAATGTCAGAATCGACTTAATTCGCAAAGCTAATGTTAAGTTGATTGAACATAAACATTGTCCTGACATTATTAATGCTAAAGATACTATTATTAAATTTGAAAGACTTAAGTATAATACTTTAGATAGTTTATATAAAGTAGAACTTAGTAAATGTTATAATAATGTCCAGATATTACAGAAACAGATTAATTCTACTAAACGTAGAAACAAGATATTAGGCGGTACTGCTATTGGTAGTATCGCCGTTCTTGTTTTAACTCTATTGATAAAATAAGATATGGCTAATAAAGAAGTTTATCCATTTCGTGAATTTTTAGAAGAAGATAAGAGTCGATATAAAACTGCTACTGAAGCAGGATATTATGACCCTCATAATAATTTTCTTATAGGAGATAGCGGTGGATTTCTTATGAATATTAGACGTGGACGTTTCGTTAATACTAATCTATTTACAGCAATGGCTGATACTTATCTACGAGAAGGTAAGTATACTAATTATAAACCAGATAGTATTCCACATAGACAACTTCGTAGAAGAGAATGTGATAGACGTAAAAACGGTTTTGATGCGCCATGTTGGCTTAACGAATACGGAAAAATAGAAGATATTCATATTACAGGAGATTATTATAATTATCTTAATTATACTCGTATGGAACTTACTGATGATAGTACTTTAGTTATTGGTAAGAATGTATCTACTGCTGAAAAGAAATATGCTTTTCCTAAATTTATTGATGCTCAATATTGGACACATAATGTACTTCAATTTGCTAAAGATAATGGTTTTCATATTATTATTGTTAAGACTCGTCGTGGTGGTTTTTCTTATATGATGGCGGCTAGGGCTAGTAATGCTGTTAATCTTAGAAAACATAAAGTATTTATTAATGTAGCTGCTGATAAGAAATATCTTACTAAGAAAGGAGGACTTACAGACTTTGCTGTATCTAACTTAAAGTTTTATGAAGAAAAGACTCCATTTAGAAGAGGAATATTTAGTCCTACTGTTGAAGACTTTCGTCTTGGATATAGATTACCTAATGGAGTTGAAGCAGAAGATAGTTGGCAAAGTTCACTTATTAGTGTATCTGCAAATAATGACCCTGACTGTGCTATTGGTAAAGACGCTATTGGTATTAATGTGGAGGAGTTGTCTACCATGCAAAACTTTGACGATTTTATGAAAGTTACTGAACCGGCAATGACAGTAGGAGATATTACTACTGGTACGTTAGTTGCTTGGGGAACTGCTACCGCTACTAATATGCAAATATTTGAACAGAACTTTTATAATCCTCTTGCTTATAATTTTATGCATTTTGAAAATGTATGGGATAAAGATGCCCGTAATGAGATATGTGGATTCTTTAAATCATTTGCTTGGGGTATAGAAGGTGTTATAGATGGAGTGCCAGGAGTTGATAAATGGGGTAATAGTAATATAGAAGTAGGTCTTAAACTTGCAGCTCGTGGACGAGCTAAAAAGAAGAAAAACGCTAAATCATTTTCTGATTATCTTGGGTATGTAGGACAAAGAGCTTTATTTCCTGCTGAATCATTTAGTAGTGCAAGTGAAAACATATTTGTTGGAGAGAAACTTAATATGTGGGAAGAAAAACTTCGTGTAGATAATAGTTATAAATTTTATGTAGATGGACAGTTATTTAGAAATGAAGCTGGTAATGTAGTATTTAAAAGTAATGCTCGTATAAAAGCTGAAGACCCTGCTGCTAAAGTTTATGATTGGATTCAAGGAGTTCCTCGTAAAGGTAATGAAGACCCTCACGGTTGTGTAAGAGTTTGGTTTGCTCCCGAATATGACGAATATTATATTAATGATAAACGTGTTCGTGAGATTAAACCTGGAACTTATGCTGTTACTTATGACCCTGTTGGTATTGATAAAGATAAAAATGAAATTAGCGATAAACATTCTCATAATAGTATTCATGTTTGGGAAATGCCTAATGACCGTAATGGTTATAAACTTAAAATGTGTGCCGCTTATTATGGACGTCCTGAGAAACTAGAAGAAGCCGATTATATATTTCTTATGTTATGTATATGGTATAATGCTGTTGGAACTGGAATACCGGAAGTCAATAGAGGTGAAACTGTATCTAACTTTAAGAAATGGAAAATGCTTAGATATTTAGCGCATGAACCTCTTTATGTTTGGGATGCTACTATAAAAGAAAAAACAAGTAGTACTTATGGTTATATTATAACGGAAGGTACTAGAAAGCTTGATGCTCTACGACTGTTTAAAGAGTTCCTTTGGACAGAGATTGGTAAAGATGAAAACGGTGAATCTGTATATATGTTTCATCGTATATATGATTATCAAGCTATACTAGAGATTAAGAAATGGAACTCTATGGGAAACTTTGACCGAGTATCTGAAATGTTATTAATTGGGATATATTGGAAAAGTATTGATATTAAAGGTAAGATTGAATTGGCTTCTCGTAAGAAAGTTGAAGATATGGAAGACCAACAAAGTATAATGGAACGTGAATGGTTTTAAATTAAATAAGAAGTTATGGATTATCCTTTTCCTAGAAATTACTTCCCTTCTCAAAGGGTTAGTTATGAAGAACGCCAACAGGCTGAATGGTATGCTAATTGTTGCGACGGAGTTATAGCTCTAGGTCAATCTATTAGAGACTCTCAAGAAGATGGAGATGTAGATGAATTGTTTGATATTCTTCATGGTAATATACCGGAAGAATATTATCGTAAAGCTCTTAATCCTTATAATGCTACTAAAGATAAATATAAACGTTTCCCTGCTACAATGAGGAACTATGATATGATGAGTGGAGTTATTAGGAGATTCGTTGGAGAATATCTTAAAGCTCCTCATGATTTTGTAGTAGGTGCTAATAATCCTGAAGTTGTTTTAGCTAAAGATGCCAAACTTAATCAAGAACTTATGGGTCTTGCGGAAGAAGCAATAGCGGGAGAAATAGAAAGAGCTTATCAACAATTTATTAATGAAGGTAACGAACCTGAACAATTTAATCCTTCTACTGCTATTAATATAGAAGAATTTGTTAAGAAGTTTAATGAAGATTATATTGACGATATTACTATTCAAGGACAAAGACTTCTTAATGTAATTCGTGATTTAACTGATGATTTAGCACTTTATATTAGAGCTTATTTTGAATTTGTATCGTTTGGTAGAGCTTATACATATACTGAAATTGCTGGCAACAAACTTATAAAACGTGTAGTAAGTGTTCGTGATGCTTATCCTGTACCTAATGATAATCTACTTGTAGAAGATTATGATATGTTTGCTGAACGTCGTAAACTTAGTTATCAACAAATAATGGATGAATTTGCTGATTATCTAGATAAAGACCAAATTGAATTTCTTAATACTTTCTATGCTAGAGATACAGTAGGTACTGTTGGAGAACGTGCTCTTCTTAATTTTGATAAATACTATTCTTATAATAAAGATGTTTGTGGTAAGTTTACAGCAGATGAACGTAAGAAATATCAAGATGACCGTCCTATGGCTAGAGATATGAATAATGGTCTTTATGATGTATGGCACGTTGTGTGGAGAGGAGAAGCAAAACGAGGTATTCTTAAAACTCAAGTTAATGGTTTTATCACTGAAACTATAGTTGATGAGAAATATGTATTAAATCCTGAGTTTGGAGATATTAGTATTGAATGGGTATGGGAACCACAAGTATATGAATCAGTTCGTATAGGTACTCGTAATACAGCTATTTATCCTTATAAATATAGACCTATCGCTTATAATCGTAATGGTAAACTTCCATATAATGGTTTGATGGAACTTATTCCAGGTTATGGCAGATTTAGTATTATAAGTACTTTATTACCTTATCAAGTATTTGGTAATATAGTAGCTTATCATAGAGAGATGGCAATAGCTAAAAACAAACTTAATGTACTTCTTATTGCTCGTTCTCTTCTTGGTAAATATCCGGAAGATACTATATATAAAATGGCTGCTGATGGAGTACTTTATATTGATGATACTGATGACGCTGGTATGTTAAAAGCTGGACAGATTCGTATGTTGAATGCAGATACAAGAGATTATATTACTCAACTAACAAATCTTATTACAGCCAATGAACAGAAAGCAATGTATCAAGTAGATATGACTCCTCAACGTTATGGAGAGATTGCTACATCTGCCGGTAAAGGTACTACCGAAGAAGCTATTGCTCGTGGGTCTATGGGTAGTGTTATTGTTGAGTTTATGTTTGATATTATGCGAGAACATGATTATAATAGAGATATTGATTATTCTAAATTAGCTTGGATAGACGGACTTAATACTTCTTATCGAGATGATAATAATCAAATTCGTTATATGTCTCTTGATGTCAATACTCATATACTTGCAGATTATGTTGTTAAATGTAAACTTTCTGGAAGAGAAAAAGAGAAACTTGAACAGTATAGAGAATTAGCTTTTAGTGCTGCTCAGAATGGAGATATGAGAATGGCTGCTGCCGCTATCGAAGGAGAAAACTCTGCCGAAATTAAAAAGCAACTTGATGAACTCGCTAAATTAAATCAAGAACATGAAGAACAAATGAAACAACTTGATGCACAAAATGCACAAATGTTACAACAATATGAACTTGATAAAATTGCAGCTAAAGGTGAACAAGATAGACAAACTCTCGAATTAGAGAAATATCTAGATAGTGAAATAGAAATGATTAAAGCTAATGCTAACATTATGAGTTTTGATAATGGTCTTAGTGATGCTACTAAAGCTGCTGCTGAACAACGTATGCAAGAAGCTTCTAATAATCTTGAGCAACAAAAGATAGGTATGGAACGAGAAAGGATGTATCTTGAAGCTCAAGCCAAAGATAAAGAAATTGCTGCTAAAATGTATGATAGTGATATTAAACTTAAAGTTGCAAAAGAAAATAAGAATAGATTCGATAAACCAAAGACTAAGAAATGATATAGTTGTTTAATTAGATTGTGATTCGGTTGTTATTATGCCTGTTATTGCCTGTGAAGGTAGTAGCAGGCTTTTTCATTATATTTACATTTCATCATATCCTCTACGGGGCGCAGAATTGAGCTACAAAGGACTTTCGGCTTAATCCGATGAATTGTTCACGATAAGATTTTTTGTTTCACAGTGAGCAAGCATTATAGGTCTATATGTGTATCGAGCACCAAATCAAATCAGAATCAGACCGATAGCAGCAATTAAATAGATATAAAAATTAAATAGGTATAGGACGAACTAGAGAATCAAGTATTAGTTGTGGAACAAATAGAAATTATATTTGCCATGTATTAACCAATAAACATAAAGATATATGCCTGACTTTGGATATGGAAGTACTAGTAGTCAAACTACTGCAAATAGTGGTGCTAGTGATACAGTAACAGATTTGGATACCGGCAAACAAGATGCTGCTGGTACAGGTAATGGTAATATTACAGACATTGATGATAATAATAACAATGGAGGTAATGGTACTGTAGATAATAATGGTGGTAATGGAGACGGTAATAAAGATACTGGTTCTCAAGACGGAGATATTGAACTTGTTGAAGGTTCGGTTATTGAAGTAGGAGATGATAGTTATACCGTTGATAAAGATGGTAACTTAATTGATAAAGATGGTAATATCTTTAAAGAAGCTAAGGATGTACAAGAATTTATTAAAGGTTTTGATGTCGACAATAATGACAATACAGAACTGAGTATTAATACTATTAAAGAACATCTTGGTATAGATATTATTGGAGAAGATGGTAATCCTGTTGAATTTGACAATACTCCTGAAGGTGTTGCTGCTTATATTGATTCGGTTATAGAACAAAGAGAAGATGAGCTTGCAGAAGCTGGTGTAAACAGACTTATTGAAACTTATCCTATTATACAAGATGTTCTTAACTATTATGTTGCTAATGGTAATTCTCTTGAAGGATTTGGAGAAGTAAAAGATAGAAGTAATATAACTATTGATGAGAAGAATATAGCACAACAAGAAGCTATTATTCGTGAAAGTTTCAGAGAGTTTGATAGACGTGGTAATGTAGATGAATATATTCAATATCTTAAAGATAAAGGAATTTTGTTCGCTACTGCACAAGAAGAACTACAAGGTTTGGTAGATGCAGATAATGCTTATAAAGAACAAATAGCACAAGAAGCTAAAGAAGCTGCTATTCGTCAACAACAAGAAGAAACTGCTTATTGGACAGGAGTTCAAGAAACAATTAAAAGTCGTAAGATTGCTGGTTATGAGATTCCGGAAACTATTATTATTAATAAAGATGGAAAGAAAATAGCTGCTACTCCTAATGACTTTTTTAATTACGTTTATCAAGTAGATGAAAATGGTAATAGTCGTTATAATAATGACTTAGCTGCTATGACTCCCGAACAAAGACGAGACGATTCACTACTTCGTGCATATCTTCGATTCACCGGTGGTAGTTATGCTGACTTAGTTAATTTAGCAATTAAAGACCAAGAAGTTAAAAAACTTCGACTTGTAGCTAAAGATAATAGCAGACGTACAGCTCGCATAGTTCCGCCAACCTCTAATAAGCCAAAAGGAGGTAATACAGATTTTGGCTATTAATCAATAACTAAATTTTGTTGCGTGTATGTATAAAATGCGTGTAATTAGTACTGGAAATTATGATGATAGAGGTTATTCTAATGAAGAATCTATCGCTAATTTGCAGTTGACGAAACCTGTTGAAATTAACAGTTTTCTTACATATAATTATGGAATGGACGATGACCGTTTTCCATTGACTTTTATGACAGAAGGTCAAGGTTCTCTTGGTGTCAAAGATATTGATACTATTCAGTGGACTTGGAAAACAATGGGACGTATGAAGTTTACAGACTTTGTAACATACTTCAATACTGCGGTTACTAAACCGGGACTTGGAGGAACTGAATTTGAAGTTCATTTCTCTACTCATTGGTTTATTGAACAACATGGTTTGATTGCTCCCGATGGTAAGACTTCTGTTCGTATTCAGAAAGACTTAGGAGAATCAGCTTATGGATATGGTTATATTCTAAAACTTGATGGAGTTAATCCTGAAGCTTATGTAGACCCCGAACTGTTGAGTAAAGGTAAGTATTGGTCAATGACTCGTCCTACAGTTTCTGAATCATATTCTAAAGGTAACCGTTCTAATACTATGGGACCTGGTAAAATGACAAGTCAACTTGAAATTTATCGTCATAGTAAAGAAATAGCTGGTAACTTGGCTAATGTTATCACTGAATATGAGTTTGAAGGCGCAGATGGTGGTAAAAGTCGTTTGTGGATTAATGAAGAGATGCGTCAGTTCAATATCCACATGAGAGTTATGGGAGAAGAAGCTCTTTGGATTTCTCAATATAACCGTATGCCGGATGGAACTATTACTCTTAAAGACCGTGATAATGGTAAACCTATTCCTCATACAGCTGGTATGTTGGAAATTTGCCGTGAATCTAACTACGATACTTATGGTGAATATTTGACGCTGAATAAGATTAAGAGAACTGTAGGAGATGTATTGAATCGTGATACTGATACAGGTAAAATGAATATCGTTCTTATGGGTGGTAAGGGATTCCTCGAAGATTTCGACGAAGCTATGAAACTTGATGCGAAAGAAAACGGATTCTTGACACCGCTTGGAGAAAAGGAAATTCAAGGTAGTGGAGATAATCTTGAATACGGTGCTTATTTCCGTAAATATAAGACTGTTGACGGTCATACGATTACCGCTAAGCACTGTTCGTACTTCGATAAGGGTACAGTTGCAGAAGCTGCAAAACAGAACGGATATATCCATCCTAGAACGGGTTATCCTATGCCTTCTCATCAAGCTTGCTTTATCGACTTCTCGTCCTACAAGGGTCGTCCGAACGTTCGACAGGTGCGCCAAAAAGGGCAAATCTACAAGGCTAAAGTACTTAAGGGTATGACTGATGTTCCGGCATCATGGGGAGTAGCTGATAGCAACTTTATTTCTACGGAAATTGATATGAGCCGTTTTGAAGTAAAAGGAACACGTGGTTTACAAGTTGATAACTCCACGAAGATGTTCATGTTAGAGTGTGTATTGTAATTAATCATTAAAAAGAAATTAATATGGATTTTGGTACAACTGGAGGTAGTAAAGTAGAAGTAGCTGTAAATGCTGCAAATACTGCCAGAGTAACGGGAAGTTCCCCCGTAGGGGATGATGAGAATAACCAAGCACCTAAAGCTGATAAAGTTCTTACTAGTAAAGAACAAAAGCAAGAAGAACTAGATAAACCGTTTACATATAAAAGAAGTATTACTGTATCTTTAATACAGAATTATTCTTTATATCGTAAAGCGAACGATAAAGTCCTTCCTAAGAAAAGAGATTATATAGGTAGTTCTATTCGTAGTTCACAGGTTCTTGCTTCTAATCGTGCTGAAGTTGAAGCTTACTTTCCGCAATTGCTTGGTATATCTGTTAACAATGAGAATTTTGTTACTCGTCTTAAACAGTATTTAAATAACATACAAGTTCCTGTTAATGAACTTGGAGTTACTTTTGATTGTTCTTTCAGATTTAATCATAAACGTGATTACTTTGCATTTAAGGCTCGTGAAGAAGAAATCGAGATGGCTTATAAGAAAGCTAATAAACAGTCTACTAAAGACCTTAGAGCTGCTCTTGCTATTAAGATTAATGATTTGAATAATCTTGAGTCTGAACAATATGCTGTTGGTAGTCCCGTTAATATTACTGATTATATCCTTTATCGTCATTGTCTTTTATATAGAGATATTGCAAAAGATACTGCGCTTATTAATTGTGACCCGTTTGTAAGATTCTATTTGAAAGATGACGCTAAAGATAAAGAACGTCAACAGAAACTTCGTCAGGAGATTAACAATGCTAAACGTAACTATATTGAAGTTATTGGAGATGATGAAGTGTTCGATGCAGTATATATTCAATATTGTGTTGTAGCTGGATTGCCTATTGTTAATTCACTTCTTTCAGAAAGAATAGATAGAGAAAGTCAATTGGATAAATTTAGTACTAGTGAACCTGTTAAATTTAACAGTATTGTTAAAGACAGAGACCTTAGAATTAAATCTCTTATTGAACTCCTTATTGCTCGTGGTGAATTTGTACGTTCTCAATTCAATCAGAACATTACTACACAAGATGGAGAATTTATTGGTGCTAATATGAAAGAAGCTATTGCTTGGGCTAAGAATCCCGAAAACGAAAATGTATTAGCTGCGTTTAAGAATAAACTAAAGTATATCTAACATGACAATAGAGGAGATGCACATAACGTTCAGAGAACTTGGACAGCAAATGGGTGTTCAACAAACCCGTGCTATCTTCTCTGAAAACATAGATATTTGCATTAACTTTGCCATTGATGCGAAAGCTCGTTCCATACTTCGTCAGAATGTTGGAATGAGCTTTTCCGATAAGGTAGCTAGAGATAATGCTAAAGTAAGTCCGATTAACGGTCTATATACTCTTTATACACAAAGTGTTATTGAAGAAACTAATATAGTCGGAAATGGTACTAGATTTAAACCTTATACTACTATTATAGATAGTAATAATGTTTATCTTTATACCGGATTCGATTGTGTATATTCTGATACTGATGTTGTACATTGTAGACTTATAGAACGTGAATCTCTTTTTGATACGCTTGACGATATTTGTAATAGACCATCTAAACGGTATCCTGTTGTAACGGTTAATGGTAATAAAGCAAATCTTGTTGTTGATATTTACACAGGAACAAGTGATTCTCCGACTAAACCGAGAAACATTATTTATACTTATATTAAGAAACCTAATATAGTTTTTCTTGATGAAGATAATCCAGATAACAGTGTAAATTGTGACTTGCCTGAATATTTACATAAAGATATAGTTACAGATGCGGTTAATTATTATCTTCAAAGTATAGGTGCTAAACAAGGTTCTGACGGAGGTCAATAACCAAATCATTAATTAAAAATTTATAGGCTTTATGAGAAACTTTATTCTAGCCGCTAACGCTGCCTATCCTACCGCAGTTCCTTTGACTGCTGCTGGGCAAGTTAGTATTTCGTATTTAAACAATGGTGTTGAAACTCTTGTAAAAGATGCTGCTACTGCTGCTGGTCTTAAAGATAGAGGAATGATTACTTGGAAAAATCCTAATTCGGAACTTGGACAGATTGTTTTCCCGTTTTACAAGAAGGATTTGAGTTATAGTGTAAGTGCATATAGTGCTGCAACTACATTCTCGGCTAACTTTACTATTGCTTCTGTAGAAGCTAGTTCAGATTATACAGTAATTATTGTAAAGAACGGTGTTAAGTTCAATGAACGTAATAAATGGACTTCTACAATTCATGCTGGTAAGAATGATACAATAAAGAATATAGCTGACAAGATTGCTGCTCATATTAATGCGAATACTGTTGGTAGTGGAGTTAGTGCTGTATCTGATACTAAAACTGAAGGTAAGATTACTATTACAGCTAAGAAAGCTGGACAACCTTATACGATTGTTCTTGCTGACGAACTTCAAGGTCTTGCTGTAACAACTACCACTGCCGGACTTCCTGCAATTAATGATGCTGCTGCTATTAAAGAAATGGCTAACAAAGCTGCTGCTGATGCAGGATTTGAATATACTTATGATGAATTTGCTGGACTTTATCCAGCTTATCCATTGAATCCTTTGGCACAACCTGACAAAGTTGATACAGGATTTACAGTATATACTATTCGTTTTGCTGAACCGAGAGATATGAAGACTCGTGATGAAGTTGTTCATCAGATTATTCAAATTGCTTATCCTACTGGTTCAGCAGCAATTGCTACACTTAAAACAATCCTTGATGCTTTAGTGTAAGCACTATTAAATATTTAAGTAAATAAATTTAAGGTTGTTATTAGTATTATGTTATGTAATATTGATAGCAACCTTTTATTGTTTCTATCCATGAATGATTTAATAGAGATTGCTCTAAATCAAGGTATCAGTTCTCTGATAACTGTTGCAGTATTTATACTAGTATATAAATATATAGATAATGCTAAGAAGTCTACTACTGAAAAGTTTATAGAAAAGACTGCTTCTAATCTTGAACATATAACATCTAGTATAAATAGAACTGTTGCTTTTATTGATAATATAACTTCTAAGATAATTCAAAAAGATAAAGAGAAATGTAGAATAGCAATAGAACTTTCATTTACTTCTCTTAATAAAGCTCTTTATGATTACGCTAAAGAAACTATTATTAATAATAATATTGATATTAAAGCTGATATTATAAAATCTAATATATCACATCTTGTTAATAACGAATATTATAAAATATATAGCACTTTAGCGTTATATCAAGTTAATGATGAACGTCCATCTACTGCTATGAAAGAAGAATGGAAACAAGAACTTATAGAAGACATAGAATCTATTATATTTAATGATGGTCTTAATACATTAGATAAGATTAATACTATGGATATTAAACTTTCTATAAGGATTGAAGATTATTCTACTTACGTCTATAATAAATGTTTTAATAAATGATATGAATAGACGAAACGATATAACAATGAAAAGACTTCAACGAGATAGTCTTATTGAAAAACAAATTGCTGCTAGTATTAATAAAGTTAAACTTAATGATAATGGATTTGTAACTTCTGAACATAAAGATGCTATTAATGTTATGACTATGTATCTATTTAATTGTTATGATAAAATAGAAATATATGATAGTAAACAAATAGCCAATCTTGATGTTATTTATGATAATATTACTAACCTTCTTAATACATAATCATGGAAGAAGAACTTATACAGAATAAATCTAGGAACGGTTTTACTGACAAACCTAATAGTATTACACCAGTTTATGTTGAAGCTGCTGAAAATGTAGAAGTAGACGTAGACTGGCTTTATTGTTTAATTCCTGCACAATATGCTTTTGTATATCATAAACTACTTTTAGCTATGGCTGATTTAGGAATTGATATGCTACAAGATTGTAAGTCTAGTTGTAAAGATTCTAATAAGAGACTTATTGATTGTTTTACTATGTTTAATAGTGCAGTTGCTTGTTATAAGCTTGGTAGAGAGAAGGAAGCGAAGTTATTGATGGATTATATAGAAGGACAACTTCACAACCTCTACGGGGGAACAGCAAAGGAAGAACCTAGCATAATTGTCAAAGTCGGTGAACATAATAAATATGAAGCTTTTGTTAGTAGAGATAAATCGACTAATAAACTTGTGTTTAAGATGAATCCAGAAACTGCTAAACAATATAATGCTGAACCAAACTCTCTCAATAGAGTTTATGAAGATGAAGAACTTATATAATATATAATTATAATATGGAATCTAAAGATAAGATAAGAAAACTAATTAAGATAGATGAAGCTACAGGAGAAAAATATACTGTCTATCCTATTACTTATATACAAGCTATTATTGACGAAAATGGAGATAGAAATCTTGACGATATATTAGCTAGTTATAATGCTATTTATGTAGAATTTAATAAAGATTTTGCTACAACAATGAAGGTAGTTCCGGAAGCTCTTAGAACTAAAGGGAGACAAGTTACTTATATTGTACAAGGAGAATCTGCAAAAGCTGCTACTTTTGTATATAATTCTAATAAAGTAACTGATGAAGAATTTTGTAATGTTGATAATTGGATTACATTAACCGGAGGAGATATTAATTTTGTAACAAATGAAATTGCTAGTGTAACTAATAATCCTGACGGATTAGATATTATCACTGTTAATAAAAAACTTCAATTAGGTGACGGTAAAACTATTCCAGGAAATAATCTTTATATTCTAAGACCAAAAGATATAAATGCCGACGATTTAGAATTAGATGATGTTTCTATTGAAGCTTTGAAAAAGCCTAATGTATTATGCGTAGTTAATTATAATTTTGTTGCTACTAATAAAGATAGTATTAATGTTGGAACTAAAAGTGGATTATTATTTGCTGGTGGAACTATGACAGGATTTGTGTTTAATGTTATCGAACCATATAAAATTATAGGACATTATGACTTAGTTAAGTTCCTTGCAGATAATACTTTTAATGAAGAACCTAATCTTATTTTTGACGGTCAATTTAATCTAGGAGCTTCTGATATTCAACAAATAGAAGGTGATTCTTGGAAAAAGCAAGCTGTGTTAGGAAAGATAATATATAATAAAGATGAAGATAAACTTCGAGCTTTTACTAAAGAGAAAATATTTAGTATTACAGAAAATGATGAATATCTTATACCAAATACTGAATTGAATTTTAATTTTATTGTTGATAACAAACCTTGTACAGAAAAAGAAGCTGCTGAATTATCAAAGATTAAAAGCTTTTTTAAAGTACCTATGCGTACTAAATTTTACTTCTATGATAATGGAACTTCTCCTAGTGCTATTACTCATAATTATGGTTATTATCAAGTATGGGTTACTAGAGATGGTGAAGAAGATATTGATTATATAACTTTTCATATTCCTTTCTATGATGGTCGTATTAGAATATATAGATGCAATAATATAAAAGGAACATATTGGAAAGTTAGAGATATTTATCCTTATGATTATGATTATGATAAAATGCCTTATGGTACAATATATGGTTATGGAGGTAATGCTAATGAAATAGTAAGATTTAAAGGAAAGAACAATAAAAATTATGATGCGTTTGGATATACAGCTTCTTTCCCTGTTGAACGTTGTGTTCATATTACTACTAATTACGGAACTCATAAATTCAATGAATTAGATAAATTTATGGAACTTATATATGATAATTTTTCTACTAATTTTCAAACGTATGAAGAAAATATAGTTGAAAAAATGCCAATAGTAGTTCCTGCCAATCTAAGAGATTTTGTTATAGATATATGTAATATAGATTTTACAGATAAAGATTCTAATGACAATCAAACATTTGATGTTTATAAGAATATTTCTAGAGTTATAGTAAAGGATAATACATTAAACGACGGTGAACAATTACTTAATAATTATAGAGTAATTAAATATGGTGGTACAAATGACGGTAGTATAATCTATTATAAATTAAGATTTGAAATAGATAGTTTTTATAAAAGAAGTTATCATTATATATTGAATCTTGATGTAAGAATTGCAAAAGGGTTTTTAATTAACCGTAATAATGTAGAAATAGAACCAATTATTATATTAGGTAGTTGTTATGTTATGCCTTTATATACATTTAATAATCCTCCTGTAATTCAAAAACCTATTAGTCTTAGAGATTATCAAAATCTTGCTGACCCTGACGATAATACAGAATATTTAATATTTGAATAGTATGCCAATATATGTAGGTTCTAAAAAAGTAAAACATATAATACATATTAAACAATATGAACATACTGTTGATTCAAATGCTAGATATGTTTATTCATTGGCTAGAGGTAAGAACGTCTCTAATATAAATACTCCTTTTGTTTATGGAATGAAGATAGTAACTAATGATGGAGAAGAAACTGAAAAGAATAATTGGTTTACTTTTAGTCAAGATGGTACTGGATTCAAAATCAGAGTTATATCTAATAAACCTGACTTACCTCTACATATATTTAATCCTCACAATTATTGTGGTGATGAATCTGGAGAATATTATGCTGAATATCATAAGATTTATCCATTTGCTGGACAAATGAAAAGTTTAATAGATGATTCAGTAGATATTGATTTTAAAGTTCCTTTGGAATATATAAATCCTGCTTATGATACTGTTGAAAATAAGAAATATATTGCTGAAATAGCATGGCAATTTGTAACTAGAAATTATGAAGATAATAACCAAAATTGGTCTAGTAGTGTAGCTATAGGATTTAAGAAGTTTGCTAGAGCGATGGCTATGTATTATTATCAAACAGGAATGGCTAGTGATTTTATAACAAATATTATATTATGTAAATATCAAGAAGAAAATGTTTGGAGAGACACTGTAATACCAATGGATATTATGACAAGTCCTGCAAACGTTAATATGAGATATGGTATTAATAGATATTATAATCCTGTAGGATTATTTCTTAATAATCAACTTACTGCAATAAATAAATTAACTGTTACTATTGATAAACCATCTCTATATTATTGTGATATGGCAGTTGGATGTAAGATAGGATTAATATATAAAGGAAAAGAAAATAATATTGCTGGATATTTTAAAACAAACCAAATTAAATGGTATAATGCTGATTTTACTCCTTATGATGATGAACTAGATAAAGATGTTACTTTTGTCCCTAAATCAAATAGTACTAATTTTAGTTTTAATTTCAAAGTAGAAGAAGACGATAGTGTTTTAGGTCAATTAACATATAATGGTAATATTGGAATAGTAGTGTGTCCTTATTTTATTGTAAATGATTATAATAGAGAAGGTACAGGAAATTTTAGTGTTAATTTAAAAGTAATTGCTGACGGAAATACTATTTATTCTTATACTATAAAAGGAACAGAACTTAAACCAAGTTAAAACATAATAGATATGGAACATAATCAAGTATATAGTGGTGGTACATTTGTTACCAACTTTCAAGTTGCTCGTATGGGAACTATTCCATCAGGAAATTTTAATATAACTGTTAGTGGTCAGAAACGACCTTTTCTTATCAAGAATATTACAGAAGATAATGTTGAAGTAGAAATAGTACCTGCCGGACAAACAACAGCTATTACTACTGTATTATATCCAGGATGGAATGTTGAGATAGTTAATCAAATTAATAATGCACCTGCTGATATATTACAATATGGGTTCTAAAAGTGCAATAGGAATAGGAAATGGTATTTGTTTTAAACAAGTACGAGATAAAGGTGGAGGGTCTTATATAGACCCTCTTGTTCGTGATAGTATAGTCGGACTTTGGAAGTCCGACCAAAATACAAATGAAAGCCCTACCCGTAATATCATTAAGAATACAATTAAGGGTAAGGGTGGTGATTTGGAGTTATTAAACTTTGGGTATAAGCTTAATAGCGGGTATGGTGGATATATAGAAGATTTCAGCTTATTTACTTTATCTAATAGATTTGAATATTCTGAAATTAGTAATACTAAAGTAACAATTACTGCTGTTTTAAATAACCCTCAAGGTATCTTTCATGCTGTAACAGAAGAAGAGTCAGCTCTTTATTGGAACACTTTTAAGATAAAAGTTAGCGGAAGTACAGATGATGTATATGTTAGTTATACTACTACAAAAAAGAGTATAAGATTATATAATGGTATTAATACAGTAGTAGTACCTAATGAATTATCATGGCACTCTTTTGTCGCTAGTGCAGCTAATACTTCTTGTAATATAACTTTAGAATTTGTTCCCCTATACGAAGGTGCATTAGTAACTGACGGTAAAGATGATATAATAGTAAGTCAGAAGACCGTACAGGAGATGTTGGGAGGGAGTAATGTTTGTACAGTAGTGAGCATGATTCATCAGATAAACTTATCTGCTGATGTAAATACTTCTATAAATAATATAAGAAGTGAATCAGTAGCTCATGTCTGTGCTAGACATTTAAATACAGCTTATGGTAAAACAGGCATATTTGGATATTCTAAGCAATTAAATACTACTAGTAATCCTACTTTAATAAATAATATATTAGGCGATAAAAAGGATTATATAGCAGATGGAAATAGTGTAATTGATACTACTGATAAGTACTTTGTTCAAGGATATAAATATAATGATTCATTATATGAACTTAGCGAAGTAGCAGTCTATTGGACTTTCATATCCAACAAAGTCCTAACCACTGATGAGATAAACCAAATCATAGCTTATTTTAAACTAGATAAGTACGTAACTCCACAGGTTATCTATGATGTAAAAAGACAAGGATTAACGAATGATACTCCGGATGCAGATTGGTATCTGAAAGACTTTAGTAGGAATGGGCATGATATGCAGTTGTATAACTATGCTAAGAAACTAAGTAGTGGAATTGGTAAATATGAAGTAGATTTTAATACTTGGATACCTCAATCTTACGTTGCTGATTCTGCATATACTTCCAATAAGCTTCATATTACTAATATAAAAGGCGGTAACGCTATTTTATATACTAAGAAAGGAGCGAATGCTATGAAAGTAAAAATTACTGGGATTCAATCATTTAATTTAGTATATAGATATATTGCCGAAAATGATGTTTGGGAAGCACTTGAAGTTGATAGAGATGGAATTTATGAATTACCTGCGAGTACTACAACCACAAAAACCTATTATACAGGATTCACTGTTCCATATTATACTGGTGATTGTGATATAACTATTGAGCAAATCCCTGACTACGAAGGTGCTCTAGTTAGTGATGGTGAGGATGATTATGGTAAAGCAGAAGGATTGCCTATATTTAAAGATTATACGGTTGCTGCTGATAGAGCTATTGTTGATGATTTAATTACTAATGCTGACGGAGGAGTATTTAGTAAAAGTACTACTGCGAAGGATGGAGCTTTTATCTTTGATTATAAAGACCAAATATTTAGTTTTGGTTCAGTAAATAATAAGAAAGTTAATACTAACAGATTTATAAGTTATCAATCAAAATATATAAATAACGGTAAATCTATTAGTGCTGGTAGTATGGCAGATGTTAATCATTTACTATTAGCTAAACTTGCTTTAGAAGATAATAAATATAGTGCGTTAGCTCTATATTCCATGTTACTCTTCCCTTACTCCCTTTCCGAGTTCCTGCTAGAGCGTCAGTTAAAGAGGTATAAGTTGGGTACGCTGTATCCAGATATGGTGGAGTTTAGACCTATTATTAAGAATAATAATCAATATAGAAGAATAGACTTTTATACACAAAGCTGGGATAAAAAAATATATCCCGGAGACTATGTACCTATTAATTCTATACTTAGAGCTAATATTTATCTTAATAATGAATTAAATGAACTACAAAGTTTTAGAATAAATGGCGTTAATGTTACTTTTGTAAAAAGTTCTGTTGATAAAACAGCTTATAATATAGGAAATATTCCTATTGCCAAATCCCCTCAAAAGATAGACATCACCATAGATGAGTACATAAGGTTTGAAGACATTATACAGCCGTATCCTGCAATAGTTAATCTAAGTCAGGATGGTAAGAGTATTACTTGGGGAGACAAGTTAAAAGTTGGTAGTGAAGTTACTTTTGTAAATCATACTAATCTTCTTCCTGATTTATATACTGTTAGCGGTGGAGTACAATATAATGGTACATCTATTTCTTGGAATACATCCATTAGAGTAGAAAAATCTATGGTCTTTGTTAATCCTCATAGTTATAAGAAAGCCAATGAGCCGAACTGTATCCTGTCACCTAATAGGTTGAGGATTCCAAACTCCAGCTACAAGATACTAGGATACATTCCGGACTTGACAGGTAAAGGTAATCATGGTAGATTGAATAACTTCGCCTACACGGAAGAAAGTGGAGCAAATGAGGACGGTAGTATTCGCTTTGATGGAACGGATGACCATATCATTATTCCTACTATTAAGCATGGCGGTAAAGCTTTACTTATGAAAGTGAATTGGAGATATAAGAATAACATCGCTATGGCATATGACCAACGTATTAATTGGGGTGGACTTGGAATTTCAATTTCACGAGACCAATTACCACTTGTTGCTTATAAACCATATAGTAAAGTCACTTATATAGATGGAATAAAGAATGAATCTGTATTAGTTCAAGATTTAGAAGGTATCACTCATAATATTACAGGTATTTACGATAATTTAGATTTAAGTGATAAGAGAGACGTTTGTATTAGTAGAACTTCCGATGCTTCAAATAGTGGCTTTGCAGATATGTCTATGTACGAATTTATGCTCTTCCCCGATGTGCCTGATGAAGAAGAAATAAAGGAGCTGAATGATATTATAGGTATTGAAGGGGGATATGTAGAAAGTCCGAATTATTATTGGGATAGTTTTGGTAAGAAGAATACTGATACAGATAGGAATCTTATTGCTGACCAAGTAAGTAAAGATGTGGCTAATGCACTAGAGGTTAAGAATGTTGCTTATAATAGTGAGAGTGGATATACTGATGATAACGGTTTACTATTAGACGGAGTAGAAGACCATGCCATTAATACTGTTATTTCTGCTGTGACTGATTTTACGGTTATTGCTAAGAGAACTGATTTAAGAATCACAGATGACCTAACGTCTTCATTTATACAAAAAGGGTTATCTGCTGTATGGAACGTGGGTGGTGCTTTTAGTGAAGGAAGAAATGAAGCTGATAAACAATATTGTAGCACATTTGGAAATAGTAATGATATTTCTAATGTTTATAATAAAGAGTTTTTCTACGAAACTAAAAATTCTTATAATGGAAAAGCAATAACTATTAGAACTGATAAAACTGATAGTAACGGTTTGTCTATTGGAGCTATTATGAATAATGGTTCAGCTTTAGGCGGTTATTGGAAAGGAATATTCTATAAGCTCATGTTCTACACCAAGACCATAGACCAACTATCTATTAATATGCTAAAGAACCTGTTTAAAAGAGACGAATTAATTGATATAACTAACCCAATATTTAAGAAAAAAGAATTATGATTGATTATGTAGAACTTACAGTAGCAAAGCTAGAGACTGCTTTGCCTGAACGAATTGAAGAATTGCATTTAGCTCCGCGTAAAAGTCCGAAAGGTGGTAAAGTACTTATGAAGTTGGATAACTATAAGGCGCTGTTTAAGGAAGAAGTTGAGGAACAACTTGCTAGTATTCCTATGACTCTTGCTGAAACAGGAGAAGAACAAGTTCTTCCCGAATACGTTTGTCCGTTTCCTGTTTATAGTGGTAAAGAACTTGAAGACTTACTTCAAAATGATAATTGGAAACAAGAAGATGATATACTTTAATAAGTAGATTTTGCTATAAGTACCATATGTTAAATATTCTAAATCACTAGAAAATGAACTACTTAGATGCTGTGATTGATAAGATAATTAATAACTTTGATTTCGCTTATATGTTTATAGTCAATGTACTAACATATATAATAATAAAGATTATAGATTATGTTAATGGTGATGCTAAAGTTCCTACTTGGACTAAACGATTAATATTAGTTATATCTATTATAATAGTTACTACTATATATGTTATATTAGATTATGATAATAAAATTACATTACTTAATTCTGCTATTCTTGCTCCTGTATTTTGGAGTTGGATAATGAAACCAATCTTTATAAAGTTAGGTATTGGTTATAAACAGATAGATGATTATATGAATTAACAAATTAAACTACAAAAGTTATGGCTAAAGGTAGACCGACTAAAGGTGTAGGAACTACAGGACCTAAGAAACCGACTAAAACAAAGTAATGAAAAGACTGTTTGTTTTAACAATCAAATACATACCAATCATACAATTGATTGGTATGTTAATAAACAATAGTTTATATACGTATGATATTAATATTGAATTTGACTATATTGGAGACTTTCTTTTAGGAAATTCAATAGTGAATATATCTATGCTTTATGTTTGTAGTTTCACTTTTGGATTTTGTAATTGGTATAGACATATTATAACAGCAAATCTTATAAATATTATAATAGCAACTATTGATAAAGTATTTCATATTCCTGTAACAGATATTGAATTACTTAGCAGTTATTATATTGTATCTGGAATATTCATATTACTTGCTGCTAGAAGTCATGTTAAAGAAACTAAGAGAAATGATGAACGTAAAGATTAGATTACTAAGAGGATTACTTGAAGAAGCTATAAAGAATATAGACGCAGGTAATAGTAATCATACCGAAGAGGAACTTAATGCTATTATAGATGACCTTACTAAACTTAATAGAGGTATTAAAAGAATAAGTAAAACTTATGCTTGTGAGAAGATACTACATTGTAGTCCTAGTACTTTTGATACTTATGTTAAACTAGGTATAATACCTCCTGGTCATAAAGAAGTAGGATTCAAAGAACTTAGTTGGAGTCCTAAAGATTTTGATGAAGCTACCATGAATAAGGTACGGAAATATAGCAGCAGAAAAGGCTTATGATGTATGTGGATAATCTACTTGTTGCTCAAATTAAGAAATATCCTGAAGTTCTTGGAGGAGTTGAAATTGGTAATGGTAAAGTTCGTATGAATATTCCTGTTATAAACAAAGTAATAGAATTTGATACTGATGATGTTAAGACTTTAAAAGAAACTTTAATATCCAAATAATATGTATCATTTTAAAGATATAATTGCTGGATATAGTATTAATACTATACCACAAGCTGACCTAGCAAAAGGTATTGCAGGTTTTCATAAAGTATTTGACCATGTAGAAGCTCATGATAAAGATACATTTTGGGATGCAATGAAAGAGTTCCATGAATGTGTAAAAGGTGAACATTTTGACGAAACGTATGCTATGTATCAAGTTAGTAATATGTATCATACTAAAGCTAATGGAGTAGTTTGTCGTGGACAAATATTTACTGTTGAAGATGCTAAGGCTATTTATGATAAACACGTTCGTAATATTAATCGTGAAATAACTTATTGGGATGTTTATGTTGCAGTTAATGCTCAATATCATGATTATATTCGTATGTATAAACAATGGTTTCCTAATCTGACAGAAGAACAATTAGATGAAAAGATAATTCATTCTGCGATTAACTTCTGGTTTGAAGATGAAGATGCTGGTAGTGGCAAAGTATGGAATTATTTCAAGGACATTTGATAAAGGTTTTCATACAAAAGGAGAAGCGGTAGTTCGTTGTGATAACGGGCTACCGCTTTCTTCATTTTAATCAATTATAAATTTTCGTGAAAGTCTTGGATGTAATGATTAAAGAGTTATATTTGTCGATATAGATATTAATACTAAAGTTACTACTGATTATGGCATCTATTAATCAATTGATTTCTGAAATTGCTCATGCAGTTGGGCAACCTAACAATATTCCATTAAGACGGAATATTAAATATGCTATTATCCATACTCGTAATGAACTTATTAGACACGGTTATGAAAATAATCATTATGTTGATAAGGGATTACAACAGCGAGTTAAGATAAGTCTTATTGATGTTCCTGATGGAGATTTTCATAATAGTGCTGAATATAATATTCGTCCTATTAAACGAAGTAAACAGAAACTTCCTCGTCCTGTTAGACTTACTAATAATCTACCATTTCAAAGTATTCGTACTGCTGGTTATGATAATATAGAAATTCCTTTTGCTAAAGAAGCTAGTGCTAGATTCTATACTCATTTAGTTGGTATGTGCAATCTTCCTTGTTATGATTATATAAATGAATATCTATATTTCTTTACTAAAGAAAATGCTTGTGAATGGTTTAAAACTATTAATGCTATTGTAGTAGAATCTGTATTTGAATTACCTCATATTATCGAAATAGAAACTAATGAGAGTAAAACAGATAATTCAGAACGTACTGTTGATAATGAAGATGATTTAGATGATAATGAATTTCTTCTTCCTGAAGATATGATAGGTTCTATAAAAGATATTATCTTTAAACGTAATCTTCTTCAAGTTCCTAGAGAGACTAATGAAGTTCCTACTGATAATTTATTAAATCGTTAATAACTTATGGTTCCAGATATAGATATCCATCACTATTATGAAAAGTATATAGAAGATGCTAATAGTGATATAGAAAGATTTAAAGAAAATCATAATGTAGCTGTTAAAATGAGAGATTCATTAAAACAGTATTTGCTTTCTAACATAACTTATATTGCTAATTCTTTAGGAATTAAACTTGTAGAATATGGACAAGAATGGATAGACGGTATATATAATCCTAAAAGACTTCTTATAAATAAAGTTTATGATAAACTAGAAGAATATAAAGCTGGCGAAGAACGTATAATGCTTATGCAAATAGTAAAGTACTGTAATGTACTTAGAAAGATTAATGCTCTTAATACTTATATTAGACTTGCCAAAAAACGTTCAGAACTTACATTCAAACAATATAGAGATTATGTTGCTAAGTTCTATCAATATGGAGTTCATAAATGTTGTTTAGAAGGTTATGCTTATGGTTATGGTTATGGTCTAGGAGACTTAATGATAAATCGTTGGACTCATGACCCAAAGGATAATAAACGTAAACGAATAGACCATAGAAAAACAGCTATTGCTAAAGAAAAACTTATTGCTGAAGGTAAAAAACCTTATGATAAAAAAGAAGCTGAAATATATAAACTTCGTGGACTTAAATATGATGGAGTTCCATATGTTGTCTATCAAGAAGATGTTAGTTTTTATAATATAGATATTGTTAATAATCAATATGTGGCACATCAGAATCTTGATTTTGAACATACTGAATATTATAGTACACAACTTAGAGGTAAAAGTCATGAACAAAATGCTGCTGAAATAAAAGATAAAAAAGAAGTATATAATATTAAAGCTGACCTTAGAACAAAACTTAAATTATATACTTTAGTAGATAAAGGTGCTTATTTAAATTATATTAGAAATGTTGACCAAAAGAAATATCAGCGTGGAGCGCATAATAGTAAGAATAGAAAGAGATTTTGATATAGTTCGTTATATATATAAGATAGTTAACACTTATTAATCGCTGACAATCAATAGGTTAGGTTGATATTATACTGTATTACAATACGGTTTTAACTAAATTTTAACGCCAAATACGGTATCTCAATACCGGTTTTTTGTTATACTTGAATTAATATAAATCATTTAATAGATATTGATATGCCCACATTTAAATATGCAAAACCAATTCTTAATAAGAAAATAGAAGATACTAAAAAAATACTTGCTGAAATAGTTCCTAGTCCATTTTTTATAGAACGAGAACTTAGAGATTCTAATATAGTTGAATCAGAAGCCGCTCGTATAAGGGTAGTCCAAAGCTTCTATGAAAGACGTGGATATACTCAAATGAGTACTGATTTGCTTACTTATATGACTTATTGTAATAGTAATAAATTGATGAATTTAATATCTCTTATTGCTATAAAACTTAATTTCAATAGTAATAAAATTGTATTGAAATCTAGTTCAGAAGATGTTAAAAACATTATTTCAAATGATTCTAATTATTATAGATATATTGCTGAATTAGAAAAACAAAATATTATTCGTAGAACTACTAAAAAGAATGTTTATGTTGTTAATCATGAGATGATATTTAAAGGTAGTTATTCTGATTTTATTAAAACTTATCTTGATACTTATAAAACTACCGGAGTAATGTTAGATTCTAATGGTAAAGTAATACTTGATAATACTATTGATTATGCAAAACAATAATACTATTTCAGTAGAAAAGATAATAGCAAAAATAGACAACGATTTTAATCCTGATGGTAGTGATTGGATACCTAGAATTATATCGTGGACTATTGATGCTATGGGACAATTAGATGTTCTTAGAATAGTTCCTAAGAAACGTAGAGTACAAGTTATTAATAATATTGCTAGAACTGCTTGTCCTTTTAGTACAAAAGGACTTAAAGTATATGATGATAATGGATGTGAAGTTAGTGTTATATCGGCTCGATGTGGTAGTTGTTCTTCTCCATCTCCTACGGGGGAACAGCCCGACAAGTCATTAGAATTGTCGAATACTATGTCAATAGTTGATACTGGTTATAATGGTAAAGAAACTTATGGAAGTTTAGCTATACATAATAATACTCCTGACGTTACAAAACAAGCAACTGTTGTTGAGGAGCTTTATTCCGCCCCCCGTAGGGGAAGTGAAGATAGAGGTTATGTCCTCGTTGATGACCATACAATAGAGATTAACTTTGATGCTAAATATATAGATATTATATCCAATGAAGTTGAGACTGAATATAGCGAATATTATAAATGTGATATTCCTGTTATTCCCAACAATTATATATTGATTGAAGCTATTGGATATTACTGTATGTATAAGATGTTATGTCGTGGAATGAAACATCCTGTGTTTAATCTTGGAGCTAGTCAATATGGAACTAATCCTTATTATCAATGGGAGCAGTTAAAGAATAAAGCTAAAGCTGGAGTTATTAATGATTGGCAAGCTGAATCTGGAAATAAAGATGGTGACGCTTGGCGTAGTTATTTCTATAATTATACTTTTCCGAAATAAATGAGAAGTTGTTATGGGAGATATAATAGATATTGTTACAGTTAATGGTATTTATGGCTTATCTGTGAGAATGAGTTCGGATAGTCGAAATGATGAAAATGAGGCTCGTAGATATGGTTTTCCTGACCTCTGCGTAGAGATAATTTTCACATCATACAATTAATCAGATTAAGTCGAGATAATCGCCTGTGAGGGCTTAAAATAAGTCAATCGTTATGGAGATAAACAAAAAACTTAATATAGATACTGATATAGAATTTTTAGATACTGGTGATATAGCTCACGCTAGTAATATAGTAGCCAACAATACTAACGATGGAGTATTGAACGAAAATTCTATTGAAAAGTATTTTATACTAGATAATCCTAATGAAAAAGTTGTAGGATATATAGCTTGTTCTGATGAATTTATAATATTTACTAGTTTTAATAGAATTTTTAGATGTAAAGAAAGTTCTAAAGAAAATATAGAAGTTAATACTAATTGGAAATGGGAAGGTGGTAATGTTATAGGAGCATATACTTATAATATAAATAAAGAACTTATTATTAGTATTACAGAATTAAACTCTGACCATGATGTTCCTTTGAAGATTATAAATCTTAGTAAGCCTGAATATGTAATGGGTGAGTCAGATAATAAATATACTCTTAATCCAGAAATTCCTCAATTTAATCTTATAAATTATAGTACTGTTAATGGCGCTAATATGTATCGTGGAGTATATAATTTTTTTATAAGGTTTAAAAAAGGAGAGCAATATACTGCTTGGTATAAAATTGGTTATCCTATTATATTATTTGACGATTCTTATAATATTACAGTAGAACGATATGTTTATAATGTTAATGATGGAAAAGGATTAGGATTTAGCCCTCGTAATTATACTATTACGGATAATGTTAATAATGATGTTGAAAAAATAAGTAAGAATATTATATTAGGTATCGATATAAATGATAAAACATTATCTTATACTCATTACCAAATAGGATATATAGTTAATACTACTTCTAGCGAAATAAAGATATTTAATACTAACGATTATGATATAAAAAATAAAAGAGTTACCATAAGTAATGTCGATACTAGTGGAGATTTTACATTAGACGATTTAACTAGTACATTTTTTAATGTTTATAATGTAAAAACTCTATGTAATTATAATAACAGATTATATATTGCTAATTATAAAGAAGAAAATCCTAATACTATTGTAAGTAAAATAGATGTTAGTAATATAGTAGTAAGGGCTGTTCCTTTAAAGAATGAACCGTCTCCTTTATTAGTAAGAAATAATATTAATAAACGAAGTAGCATAGCTAGTACTTATGCTCCTGTAGGTGATAGTCAATTAGTAACAGAAGTTTTATTTGGTTCTAAATATGTAATTAAATTAAGAGCTAAAATATATTTAAGTGACGGAAGTTACAAAGAAGTCACTAAATGGTTTTATAGCGATGATACCGTATCCGCAGGAACTCTTGGTAAAGGACAATTAATGTTCGATATTAATATAATATTTAATTCTATTTTATATGATATTGATGAAGAAGTAAAAGGAATACCTTATGTGACTGAAGAATACCGTGATGCTTATTATCTTATTGTACAAAATAGCGATAATGGTATAATATCTAAATTTTCGTATAGTCATGGAAGTTTAGGAAAAGATAATTTTAAACTTGCCGGAAAAGTATATACTTCAAACGATTTTATTATAGAAGAACTTTATAAAGTTGAACCAGGAGACAATGAAGTATCTCAATCATGGTTTTGTGAACCTAATATTAAATTTACTGAAGCTAATAAATATCCAGATATAGCTAAAAATTTACGTATATATCTTACTACGGAATTTAATAATATATATGGAGGTACTATTAAAACAGTATATAATGGAATATTTAGATTAGTTGAATCTAGTATTTCAGGTTCTGTAAATGGATATAGACTTGATTATACTTATGTATCAAAATCTTATTTATTTCTTTATTATACTAATTTCTTTATAGATAAATATTTAGAAGCTAAGTATCCTGGTTCTACTAGAAAATATAAGTATCAATATACACTTAAAAATGGAGCTGCTGAGCCAACTAATAAAGATGCTATATATTTGGATTCTTATTCTAATGCTGCATCTTTAAAGTCTTCTGTAAAAGTTATGTATAATTGTAGCTTAAAACGTTTACAACTTTGTGCTACAGCTGTGAATCAACAAAGTTATAATCAAGGCACAGAATATGCTTATATAGACGATGAAATAACTATTATACCAACTAGTGGAGAACAATTTACTTTTAACGTTAATCAACTTATTAGTATCCTTCCTGTTACTATACCTAACTATAATAAAACAGTAGAAGATTTTGATAAGAGTTTTGAAACTAGTTATGAATGGACAGAAGATAGAGAACCAAATGAAAACGATTTTGACCCTAATCTTTTTTATAATTTATCTATTTATCATCATGGTTCTTCTGATAAATTTAGCATTATTGATGTAAAACCTAAAGTAGTAGGTTTTAGAAATAGAGTAACTGAAGATAATGTTATAAAAGTAGATAAAGATTTTGCTATAATGATTCCTTTTAAAGACTGGTTTAATAATACTTATGATAGAAAAACAGATGATGGTTCTACTTATAGAATTAGTGCAGGAAGTTGGTCAGACCCAGTTTTTGATGAAGGACAAGTAGGACAATTATATATAAGTTTTGTAAAAAATAAAACTATAAGAATTAATAATACTGATAATTACGCTGCTTATTTATTAAAAGTTATAGATGCTAATAATTTAATGAGTGTAGAAGTTTTATTACCTTATACTGATGAAAAATTTAATATCAGAGTAAATGCTAAGGATACTACACAACCTTCGACAGATGTCACATATCCTGTTTATAACGCTCCTATAAATGAAGTAAATGATAGTAGTGGTGGCGGAGAAGAATTAAATTTATATGGGGATATTACTAAGCAGGCTATTAATAATGCTGTTTATAACCTATTTATACATTATGTTTATCCTAATGGTTCTTATACAGACGGTATTCGTATATCCAATAATATGACATATAACAAGACTATTAAATTAGGAACAGCTAATGATAATGGAACTACCATAGAACTTAATTACGATGTTAATGAAGATACTAAAATATCTGATGTTAAAAAGAGATATACAGAATTACTTACTAAATATACTACAATAGATACTACTGACGCTCATCCTGTTGTTAGAGTATTTGATGATGTGGCTGATGTTAGATTTTGTAATGTATTTCCCGAATATAACAATAATGGTATTGCTTTATACAAAAATACTAACGGAGATAAACTATTTAGAGGTAGCATTTTAGGCAATTATATTACTACGCAATATAATAAAGGATTTAAATTTGTGTTTGATAATATACCTATGTACGAAGAGTTTGTAGGTTATTTTATAAGTTATGAAAAATCAGAACCTATACTTACAGGCGAATGTATAGTAACTCCTTTAACAGGAGGACTTAATGCTAATACTGGCGGTTATGAGCAGGATATTAGTGAAGTAAGACTTTATTATCCCGAATTTGACTTAGTAAAGAAAGTATCTGGCAATATATTGTTTATAGAAAAACAAGAAGACTTTAATACTAATTGGAATGAAATATTTAATGATTCTTATTATAGTACTGATACAGGAAATGGTCGTGCTGTTGGAACTAATTATATATCTTCTATAAAATCTATAAATGTATATGCTCCTAATGATTTATCTAATAATAGAGGTAGACAAGGAATTTTAGCTGTAAATACTACTAACGCTATTAGGTTATATAATACTATAAATCAATGGAAAAAACAATTAACTTTCGGATTATTACTTAATATAGTAGATAATATATACCTAAGAAAGAATAAAGAACTTATCAGTCTTGGATATATTAAATATGTAGATTATGAACCTAATAAAAAATATGAATATGGTTATGAAGGATATAATTATAACTATGATTATTATAAGGTAAGTAATCAAGTATTTGATATGAACTATTGGGGAGTTAATTATGATGAAGTTCATCCTTCTGCTAAAACAAACGATGGAAGAGTATATACAGAAGATTTCCCTAAAGAGGATTATAGTACTTCTAAGTTTTTACATTGTCCTACTGTTGGAGTAAGAATGAATAGTTATTCTTTATATCCTACTTTTGCTAAGAATATTAAATCTAAACCTATATCTAAATATTATGGTTTTAAAGGTACTGATTCTGATACTGCTCATATATATACAGAATTAGTTACTCATGTATATTATACTATGCTTAATGATATATATGAACTTAAACCTAATTTTTATGATTATGCTGATAAACTTATTTCTAATTTTGATAAAGATTATTATGCTAATTTTATAGAACATTATGATAAAGTTATTCGTCGTAGTGATATTATAACTAATGAGTCCGTAGAAAATAAATGGAGAAAATTTAGACCGGAACAATATAAAATTATAACTGAAAATAAAGGAGCTATTATAAATATTATTGGAGTTGGCGGTTATCTTATTGCTCATTGCGAACATTCTATGTTTGTATTCAATAGAGATTCAAGTATGAGAACAGAAGATAAAGATGTACAACTTATAATTCCTGATGCTTTTGATATAGATTATGTTGAAATGTTTACTAGTACTAGAGGATATGCTGGTATTCAAAAAGTTAATCAATTTGTTTGTAGCAATTATGGTTATATTTTTTATGATAGCGATGCTCATAAACTTTATAGATTTGATGAAAATAATCTTGATGAAATTACTCCTGGATTTAAGAATTTATTTAAACATGATATTATTGATATAAACTTTGCTATAGATGAGCGTAATGAAAGAATGATATGTTTAGGTAAAGCTAAAATTGATAATGAAACTAAACATTTTGCTATAAGTTATAGTTTTAATGGTAAATATTGGTTAAGTACTCATAGTTATTGGTATGATGATTGCTTTAATACTAAGAATAATTCTTATTTTATTAATAATCAAATTATAGAATCTTCTGTTGATAAATTTAATTTATATAAATTTGGAGATTATACCAATATTATAGATGACAATATTAATATATTTAAAACAGAACTTACTATTGAAGGAAAACCTTGTTCTTTTGTAGATGTTGTGTTTAATAACGATAATGTAGATAAAGTATTAAATTATATATCATATTCTGTTAATAAAGCTACTGATGATAATTATAGCGGTCTTAGACTTCTTATTTATACTAATTGTTGTTATACTGATTATATAGATATTAGTATTCCTAAGAAAACAATGAAAGATTATAAACATCCTTATTACAAATATGGAAGTTGGATATTTAATTGGTTTAGGAATAAAATTGCTAATATAGATACCAAAAATCCTATAATTAGAGGTAATGGTAAATTACATCCTGATACTAAATTTATAACTACTAAACGTCTTAATGACGCACTTGTAGTTGGTAAATATTTTGTTATAAGATTTATATTTTATAGTAATGATAAGAGAATAAGTGTAAATAATATAGAATGTCATTAGTGATGAAAAATAATAAATATAAACCTAGAAAAAAAGCTTTTATTGGTGCTATTATTGGAGCGGCTACTAGTATAGCCGGAGGAATTATAGGAGCACGTAAAAGAAAAAGAGCTGCTAGACGAGAAGCTGCTCGCCAAAAAGCAATTAAACGTAATGAAGAAACTTATAAAAGTATTGAAGCTCTTAATGCTGGACTTGAAGGTCAAGAAGAAATCCAAGATAATTTTATGGAACAATATATGAGATATGGTGGTATTGCTAAAAATAAAAAATATAAGAATAGAAATAAAAAAGCTATTGGTGGAGTAGGAGAAATTATCGGTAGCGCTATTAGTGGAGCTGCTAATATAGTTAGTGCTGTAACTGAAAGTCCAGAAATTGCACAAACTGGAAATGTAATAGGACAAACTGTAGGAAAAGGATTAGCAAAACATAATGCTAAACGTATTGCTGAACAACGTAAAGATAATCTTACTAAGCCTATTCCTATTAATGGAATTAATGCTAATTCTGATTTGAATCTTCCTACTACTTTACAACCAATTAAACGTTACGGTGGTCGTAAATCAGTATGCCGAATGGCTTGCGGTGGACAAAAACGGAAGTGAATATTAACGTAGACTATGTTTATTTGCTCGCTGTTGGATTTTGATATAGGTTGTGATAATTAGTATTGATTTTGATAATCGTTTGACAGAGAGCTTTAAAATGGCTAGTTTTGTCTATTTCGTATAATAATATATAATCATGACTAGATATAAACCTAATGTTATTCGTGGCGGACGTGCTACTAATATAAAAGGTAATCTATATTATATGTCAGGTAGAAAACATGAAGCTGGCGGTATAGATATTGGTAAGAATCCTAGAACAGGACTTGAAGTTGAAGACGGAGAAGTTGTTCAAACAAGTTCTAATGGTTTAAAAGTATTTAGTGCTCAACCTATTCTTAATGGTAATAGTCCTGCTAAACTTGTAATGGGTGGCGCTAATCCTGCTAAAGTATTTAATGCTCAAGAAAGATTTAAAGAAGTAAATGGTATTAATGATGATGGTACTAAAAAGAAACGTATGGGAGGATTAAGTAGAGATAAAGATTATGGTTCAAGTAAGAAACCATATCCTAATGTTAATAAAAAAGATTTTGCTGGTGGTGGAAGAAGTTATCCAATACCTACTAGAGCAGACGCAGTAGACGCTTTACGTCTTGCTGGACTTCATGGTCGTTCTGATGTTAAAACTAAAGTTTATAAAAAATATCCAGATTTGAAAAAGAAACGTATGGGAGGCATAAGAGAAGATTATCCTACTCTTGCCGGAGATTATTATGGTAGACAAGAAGCTAAGACTATTAAAGCTCTTAGAAATGCAAGAACTAATCCTCAATATCAAGGACGTAATCTTAATCTACCTACATTATCAATGAATGATGCTTATGGTAATTTACCTGTTACTTCAAGTAATAGAACTGCTATTGAAAGAACTAATGCTAAATATAATACTCCTGCTGTTAAACCTAAGACTAAAAGACAATCATTTAATAGTGCTTTTGCTGCTGCTAGAAAACAAGGTCTTAGAGAATTTACTTGGAATGGTAAACAATATGGAACTCAATTAGCTGGTTCTACAAAACAGAAACCTGCTCAACAAACCACTACTAGAAGTAGTATAACTTCTAATAATCTTCCGGAAGTTACAGTTACCGCTCCTAGAATTAATAGTAGACTAATTAATCAATTAGAATCTAATAGATATGTTCCTTCTAAACCAAAACCTATCCAAGAACATACAGTTAAAGTAGAAAGTAATACTGTTAGTCCTGTTAAACGTAGAAGTACTATTAATGATAAACCTGGTAGAATTGGTTATATTGATAACAATGGAGATGTTATTTATGGTAAAAGTGGTAGTAATGAAGTTGGTGATATACTTTCTGCTGGATTTAATGATATGATTGAATATGGTAGAGGAATATTTAATCGTAAAAAAAAAGTAGGAGGTAGAGTTGTAACAGTTAATGGTAATGTCAAATCAGGTCTAGTTATCTCTCCATCCTCTACGGGGGAACGGGAAAAAGCCGCCGTTGGTAAAGACTATGACTTTAGAATCGATACTACTAAATATAAAATAGGAGATACTTTCGAATATAAAGGAAAACAATATAAAGTTACAGGACGTAATGCTGCTAAACCCATTGGTAAAGGAACTGATAAAGATGTTGAAGCTGCTGCTCGTAGAGACGCTAAAGGAGCAAGAACCGATTTTAGAGATACGCTAGAACGTCCACAATATACTCCTGATAAAATAGAAAGTAAACCTAAGACTATGGCTACTAGAAGTATTAAAGTTGAACAACCAGTTCAGACAACTACGACGACTAAGCAGACCAAAGTAACAGCCCCCCGTAGGGGAAGTGGAAAGAGTAAATCTAAGCCTGCTGCTAAACCTACTGAACCAACTAAACCTGCACCTAAATTTGCAGATTTAAATAGTATGATGCAAGGTATTAATACTAAAGGTGCTCAAACTCCTACTAGAATAGAACCACGTACTGTTGAAGGAGCTAGTACTAATAAAGGAGTTCCTGATGTTATCGAATCTCCTCGTAAGAGACTTGCTTTATTTGATAAATTAGATACTAATGATATTATAGGTCTTGCTGGTAATATAGGAGGAAGTATTGCTAGTGCTATTAATACTCGTAAATCTCTTAGCAATATGGAAGCTCCTAGCGAACCTATGTATGAAGTTCCTGCTGCTATGAAAACTCATTTTAATATAAGACCTCAAATAAGCGAAATTAATGAGAATACTCGTAGAAGTATGGATGATGTTACTGCTAATACAGCTAGTAGTCGAGTAGCTCTTCAAAGAAAACAAAGATTACGCAATGCTGGGCAATATGCTAAAAATAATCTTTATGGTCAAAAAGAAAATATAGAAACTCAACTTATTAATCAAGATAGATTAAATAGACAAAGAGTTGGAAGTAGAAATACTGCTGCTTATAATGATTGGCAAAATCGTAGTGCTCAATTTAGAAATGCTATTAGAGAACAGAAAGCTAGTTCTCTTAATAATATGTTTAGCGGTATTAATGCTGGACTTCAAGATATGCTTAGTCGTATTGAAAATCGTAGAAATTATAATAATACTCTTGGTATTTATGATGCTACACATCCTAATACAGATAAGAGATTATTTAGAGATAAAGGTGTTACAATTTAATATTGATAAATATGCCTATACAAGAATTTAATCCTGTGTTTAGACCTGTTGTTAATCCAATTGATTTGGAGAAATTAGGACAGGCTTATGATACACTTGAACAAGGACATCTTAAAGCAATAGATACTGCCTCCGCTGTGGAGGCAGAACTTGCTAAGCTTGATTTAAATGAAGCAGAAGATGAATGGAGACAACAACAAGTGAATAAGATAAGAAGTGCAGTTACTAATAATAGTACTTATGGAAATGCTTATGGAGCTTTAGATGATGTTATTCGTGAGAATGGTTCTATAATGTCAAATCCTGGTATGATTGGTAGACTTCGTGCTCAACAAGATTATAAGAAGTATATTGATAATCTTGAAAAACGTACTGATATTCCTGAAGATTATAAGGCTTATTTTAAAGAACAAAATACTTATAATTATAAAGATATAACTGATAATAAGGGTAATATTATTGGTGGTAGTAAATGGAATCCTGCTGTACAAGAAGTTAGTACAGTTCCTATGAGCCAATTACTAGATAAAGCTCTTCAATGGGCTGCTAAAGAATCTGGTGGAGGTAGTCAAACAAGATGGCTTGATTCTCAAGGTAAAGTTACTAATGATATTACTAAATCAGTTACAGGCGAAATTTATTCGTCTGCTACTAATAAATGGGAAAGACTTAGTAAAGATAAATTAGCTGCTGCCGTTGCTGCTGTAATTGAAAATACTCCTGGAGCTAAAGCTAGTCTTGACCAAGATTATAAAATTGCTAAATGGAAATATGATAAAAGTGGTGGTAATAATCCTGATATAACTAATAAAGATGGTATTCTTTTAACCCCCGAAGAGTATCTTAATAAAAGAATAGACCCATTTTATAAAGCAGCTACTTATTATAATCAAACTTCTAGTACTACATATGGAGAGGCTTGGAAAGCTCAATTAGCATTGGCTAGACAACAAGCTGCTGCTGGTAGTGGAGGAGCTAGTAATAGAACTGGTTATTCTGACATACTTACTACTACTACAAATCCTATAAGAATTGATAATTTTGTTCCATCTACTGCACAAGCAGAAATTAGTACTAATAAACAAAATATTGCTGATTTACTTAAAGCTTCTAATCCTAATCTTGATTTTAATCTAGATGGTAAGACTAGCGATGACATAAAACAACTTATTAAAGATAACATAAAAGACCCTATGGAACAATATAGGGCTTTAGGCAATCTTGAAATTATAGACGATGCACAAGATTATCTTAATGGATTAAAAGAAGGGCAAGAACCTGATATGGCTGAAGCGTTTGACGCTTATAATGCCATAGTTAGTATGAGCGATTTACCTAAAGATAATAAATATGCTAAACAATATAGTAAAGCTGTAAATAATATATTTGGTAGTTCGCAAGCCATTAGACAATATTTTACATCGGACGATTCATTTGATGGTTTTATAGCTTCTATTGGTGGAGAAAATAAAGCGAAATCTTTAGGTATTACATTTGGTAGTAAAAATGGTAAGAAATATGCTGAATTACCAAGAGATTATAATAGAAGTTTATACAGTTTTGCTAAGGCTTCGAGAGAAGGTATTTCGCAAAATACTAATATATTTGGAGTCATATGGAATGATTTAAAAGGTACAGTAAACTCTTATTGGGGAAATAATGTAGTTCAAGTAGGAAATAACGGTGATGAAATTCCTGTAACAGGTAGAGATGTACAAGATAACATATTAGTTGGTAGTGCTAAATCCCAAAATAGAATAGTATTTGGAGATTTAATAGATTTTGTCGATAATAGACTTAAAAGTAAAAACGATGACCTTCTTAAAGGAGGTAAACTTCAAGTTGGTCAACAAGTTGTTACTGAACCTACACCTAATGCTGCTGAATTAGTATTTCAATTACAAACAGGTGCTATTAAATCATCAGAATTTACTAATCAATATAAAGTAGCTAAAGACCAAGCTATGAAGGCTATACGTAATATAGACCTTACTCAAACAGGTGCTCTACGAGTTGGAGATAATAATATGTTTGAACCTATTGATAGTGAAGACCGTAAAGAACTTACTGCTATTATTAGAAGTGCTAAAGAAAACGAATTAGATATAGTTGCTGTTCAAGATTTCAAAACAGGTGAATGGAGTCCTCAAATTACTATATTAGGAACTTATGATAATGAAGGAAAACTTAAAAGAGAACCAATCACTCTTTATGCTCCTGGAGGATTCGATAGTGCTATAGTCGAAAGCTGGAATAATGATACAACATTTAAAGCTAAGAAAGATATAAATATATATGGAGCCGCTGGACGTAATATTAATCTAACTAATGCTTCTGCTTTTGCTAATATTGATAAGATAACTATGATACCTACAGGTGAAGGATTTAATGTTTATGATAAAACTAATAATCGTTCTTTAGGTTCTGTATCTCCTCAAACAGCAGTTGATTTAAGAGATACTTATTATCAATGGAATGATATTTATAATTTATATCAAACAGGAGCTAATGTTAAACCAGAAGCTATACAAGCTATTGCTGAAAAAACAGCTACTAATTTAGCAAATATTACAGGAGCTGCTGGTAATGAAAACATAATTGCTTATTATTATCAACAATTGATTAACAATATAATGGGACAATAATATGGATATACTAAAGTTTGCACAAGAAGGAAACGTTAGAAGAAATCCTGACTATAATCCTAAGACTAAAAAGGGGGCATTACAGCCCCCTACTATAACAGATTTCAATCCCGCCACTTCTACAAGTGATGCGGGACGTTCTATTTTAGGACGTACATTAGCTAGAGGTATATATAATCTTAATCAATATGATGTAGATAAATATACACCTTATGATACTTATGTTAATCCTTATGATACTGAAGAAGAACTTAATAAAGAACGTGCAGAGAATCAAGGAGTACTTGAACAAACAGGAAGATTTGTTGGACAGGCTGTTGGTTCTGAAGTTGTTCTTGGTACTCTTCGTGGATTTAGTGATTTAGTTGATGCTGCTGGACAGCTTATAGGAGTTACTGATGATGATTATACTAATCCTGTTAGTTCTCAATTTGCAGAATGGCAAGATGCTATTCGTAAAAGACTTGAAATATATAGAGAAAATCCTAATGAAAATTTTGATTTTAGTGATAGTGGTTGGTGGCTTGGTAATGCTGTAAGTATAGCTAGTACATTAAGTCTTTTAATACCTGGAACTGCTGTTGCTAAACTAGGTAAAATTGCAGGTCTTGGACGATTAGCTCGTGGTATAGGTAAAGTAGCAGGTAAGCCATTTGGTAGACCAAATACTTTTGGCAAAATGGCAGAAGTTGGCAGCGATATTATAGGAACTGCTGCTGCTAGTAGAGTTGCTGAAAACTATATAGAAGCTAGAGATACTTATACACAAGTTTATGATGAAGCTAAAGAAAGATTAGCCTCTATGTCAGAATCTGATAGAGAAACTTTATATAATGCTAATCCTAAACTTCGTGGACTTAGTGATGATGAAATTGCTAAATATGTATCAGGAGAATCTGCTGATGATACTTTTAAGAATGATATGTGGCTGATGTTATTAGACGCATTTCAGCTTAAAGGATTAAGAAATATTTGGAAAGGTGCTAGAAATATAGCTACTAATAGAACTTTAAGAGAAGCTAACGAACAAGCTGCTGCTAGATTAGTTGGTAGAGAAATACAAGCACCTACTGGTATTAAAAAATATCTACGAGTTCCTGATAAAGAAAGTCTTCTTAATGTTGTTCGTGAAGGAAGTGAAGGATTTGAAGAAGGATGGCAATATATACAACAACAAGCAGGAGTTGATAAAGGACGAGAAATGCTTAATGACGCACATGAATCTCGTACTTATACTGATTATCTTAGAGACCCTCAAATGTGGGAACAATCATTTTGGGGATGGCTTGGTGGAGTAGCATTTCAAGGTATAGGTAGTGCAGCTAATAAACAATATGCTAAATATATATCTAAAAATAAAGATATTCTAACAGAAAGTCGTAAAGCTGAAATAGATACTAGAGCTAGTATATTAGATAAATATATTAATGATATGGCTATATTAAATGAAGGATACAATCCTAATAGTCCTGTCATTAATGACGAAGGTAATATAGTCCAAGATGCTGACGGTAATAACGTTTATGAAGAAGTAAATGAAACTGAAAAAGAAGCATTAAAACAAAATGCTACTGAGAAACTTATTACAGATTTAACAATTAATGCTATTGATAAAGGTAATTATGATTTGCTAAAAGATTTCCTTATGTCAGAAGATGTAGCTCAATATATGGACAAATCAGGAGCTATTGAGCAAGGGCAATCTAAACAATTTATGACTAATATTATTGCTAAAATGAATGAAGTATCTGAGACTTATGAAACAGAGCTTAATAAAGCAATAAATAATGATGCTAAAGATGCTAATATAGCTAGTCAAATAGCTAAAGAAAATACATATAATAAATTAGCTTATAGAAATGAACAAAATATAATAAATAAATATACTAATGAATATAATAAATCTCTTAATGATATATCTGATGTTAGTACTAAAACTAGAGTTGACGAATTAAATAAAGCTGTTCAATTAGAAGGAGTTGCTCAAGAACTTAATTATCTTAATCAACAACTTAAAGTTAATGATGATAATCTTAAAGATAAAACTATTACTAAGTTTGAACATGACCATATTGCTCGTAAAATAAATAAAAAGAAACAAGCATTTATTAAATCTATTAATGTTGATAATGAAACTGCATTTAATGCTTTATATAATGAAAACAGAAATAATACTGCTATTCAAGAACTTAGTAATATAGATAAAAATATAGCTACTGCTGTTATTGGTCGTAGTATGGCTGAAAGAAGAAAGACTTTAATAGATAGTGATGTTGCAGAAACTAATCAACAAATTAGAGATAGAGCTAAATATATAGAAAATGAATATAGAACTATAAAAGACGAAGCTCTTCAAGATAATATTAAACGATTAGATAATGCTTTTGAATCTAACGATATTGATACAGTTCTTGATTATTTAGCTGGTAATAAAGATGTAGAACTTAATGATAATATTAAAAAAGAACTCGATGATATAGTTAAGAATATTAATATGTTCGATGAATCGTCAGAACCTATCACTGATATTATAAGTAGACATGCTAGATTAAAAGCAAGACAAAAAGGACAACAACCTGTAGCTACTGTTAATAATAAACCAGTAGAACAAGTTCCGCCTGTTGCACAAGTTAAGCAAGAAGCTCCTGTTGAAGAAGAACAGAAACAAGATAAAGATAATACAATCTCTCCATCCCCTACGGGGGAACCTCAACAAGCACCCCCAGAAATCGTTAGAGGTGTTGAAGAAGATACTACTGATAAAGAAATAGAATCTGTTCTTGCACAACAAGAAGCAATTCAAGAAAAGCAATTTAATGCTAGTTCTGAAATAAATGCTTATGTGCTAGATAAATTCTTAAAGAATACAGACGAAGAATTAGTTAATATGCCTTATGATGAACAATATGCTACTATCAAAAACGAACTTATTAATGAAGGATTTGACGCTAATATAATTGATGATATACTTCCAAAGGAACTTAGTAGTGTAAATTACATATATAAAAGTATTCAAGAAATGAATGCCGACGAACACGCTAGTAGTATAGATTTTGTTATATCAAAGATAGTTAGTGACGAACAAGCAGATAAAGCTGAATACTTTCGTAATCTGATAGATATATATAAAGCTAACAATAATATTCTATCGGTAAACGGCAAAGACTATTTTAATATAATAAGTCTTATGAGATTTGCAATTAAGGAAAGTAATGCTACATTTGATACTGTTAATAAGTTATATGATGAATTAAGAACGTATCTTCTATTAGGAACTGATGAGAATCTTATTAATATTTCTCCTAGAGATTTAACTTTAAACCGTGAAAAACTAATGGAGTTAGTTCAAGACCAAGAGCGCGAAGACCCTGAATTAGATAATAATATAGGTATCTATACAGAGAATAAGCAAGGAGAAGAAGCATTAGCTACTTTACAAGTTGGTCAAGAATTAGAAGTTAAACATGAACCTAAAGGTATTTCGTTTTGGTTAACAGTTAATTATGGAGGAGTTGATATTCCTGTAAAGATAGGATTTAATAAGAAGATGCGAAAGACTACTGATAATGACGGATATGTATTTAGTAATGAATTTTGGTCTTATGAAATAAGATATACAGAAGATGGTTATAGTAGTAGTCTAGATGAATTGTTTGATAGATTAAATCCGGAAAATGGAGAAATTAGTGATGAAGCTAAACAATTTATAGACCTTATTTATAAAGTAAGACTTAATAAACTTACTAATGAAGATATTAATAATTTATGGAATAATCCTTTATCAGATTTATTATTACCTTTACTTAAAAATAAAAATAAGAATAATGAAGTAGGTACAAGATTACTTCGTAATATAGGTAATATATATCTTTATAAAGTAAGTGATAACTTAGATATAAATTATAACTCTTATTTGGAATTTATTGCTAAACAATATAACAACTATAAAATGGTTGATAATATTGATAATAATATAGATAATACTAAAGTTACTGTTAAATATGTTAGTAGAGGAGAAGCAATATTTGATATAAACGCTGAACCTCAGCCTATAGATAAAGCTGTTGTAGGATTTAATTATAATGATATTCATTTAGGTATAGTAGCAGCTGATGGTGAAATTAGAGACGTTTCTAATGGAACTGTACGAGTTAAAGCTGGATTTAAAAATTCTAATTTATTAGTTATTGTGCCTAATGGAACTAATGAACCTTTTTATGCTAAAGTAATTCCGCAAGCATTTGATAGTACTAATAAACTAGGAATTGCTATTAGAAACGAAATTCTTGATTCTATTAAAGAACGACAAATGAATAATATATCATTTGAAGAACTTAAAGATAGATTGATGTCTATATTTGGAGTTAAGAACTTTATTGATGGAGTTAATTGTATTGAATATAATAATCGTATTATTATAGCTCCTGCTGGAAGTAACATACCAATGCTTACTATTTATAAATATAAAAATAATAGTACAGAAGAAGGTACAGGTATTACATTAAATCCTACTATGGTAGAAGGAGCTGGACTTGGAAGAACTGGTTGGGGAGGTTCAATAGAAGCAGAATTAAATGATACTATTGATAAACTTCTTGCAAGTTCTGTATATAGTATGAGTTATGATATTCCAATGAATAGAAGTCAAAATCGTTACGTTAAACATGAAGATAATGGTCAATTAACTATAACATTTGGAGATACTTCTGTTACTTATGAGAATTATTTAGATTATATTATTAAAAATAATGCTGGCAAAATAAGATTAGGTAAAACTAAAGTTGGCAATGTAGAAAGTAACTTTAGACCAAATCCTAAAGATAATTCTGCTAAACAAAAAGTACGGATTGAGTACGAAGTGCTGCGCCCCGTAGGGGATGAGGAGATAGCTAGACAATCATCTATTACTGCTATTGAACAACGTGGAAATCAAGAAGATGTTAATACAGAATCTTTAATAAAAGCTATTGCTCCTGATTTTGCAGATTCTGCTAGTAGAATTATTCTAGAAGAATTAGTACCTGCTAATATAGATATTGTTACTGATAGTAATGAAACTGATTTTGCTGTTTATAATACAGGTACAGGTAAAGTTACTTTATTAAAATCATATTTTGATTTAGCTAGAGGTAGTCAATATAAAGCTGTTAGAACTCTTGTTCATGAACAATTGCATAAACGTATATATGATAATGGTATTATGCGTTCCCAAGCTTTTATAGATGAAATGACTATTATTCGTAATAGATTTATTGACGCCCTTAATAATCCTGATGCTTACCCCGAATTTGTCAAACATATACAAGATAATCTATACGATAAAGATAATTATATTGCTCAACTTCGTAAAGTAGTTGACCCAGCTAGTTTTCCTAATCAAGATTATAACTATATGCTTGAAGAATTTATTGTTGAAAGTCTTACAAATAATGTTCTTAATGAAGCACTCAATAATATTAGTAGTACAAAAAAAGTATCTGCTGATATTAAACGACCTAATCTATGGCAAAAAGTTATAGAGCTTATTAGACAATTATTTGGTTTTAATAAGATTAAAGATAATACTCTTTTAGCTCAAGAACTTAGAGCTTTTGGTAAGAAGTTTAAAGATATACAAAGTGTTGAAGAAAAACTTGTTCAAGATAATGCTGATAAACAAGTAGAAGAACCTACTCCTCCAATATCAACAATTATTAATGAAGAAGTTACTACTGCTGCTGAAGCATCTCAACAAGCAGACGATACTATGGGACTTGATGTAGATATTAGTGATATGTTTAGTTCGATAGATATTGCAGGTGAAGATATTATAGTTCCAAATATGGCTTCTGTTTGTGCCGGACTTTCGATGGCTGAACGTACCGAATTTGACCGTTCTTTGGCTGCTGGCGAGACGCAAATTTATTGCAAATAAAGAAGTAAAGACTTAATCGAGAAAGTTCGACAGAGAGCCTTAAAATCGTTCATCTGTCGAACGTTCTCATAAAGATAATTATATGGACGGATGTTCTATTGTATTTCATGAAGTTCCTAAAGTAAATGATATAATTAAGGAACTAGAATATAACAATGCTGCTAATTGTTATAGACTTGGAACTCTATTAAAGACTGATGGTTTCCTTCAGTTTTGTAGAGAAGATTCAGTTGCTAATACTGATAATCTTGAAAATATTAATAAGAATACTCTTCGTAGACTTATTAAAGATTATCGTAATAGAAACTTCTTTAATGTTAATAATACTTCTAAAGTTAATGCTAATAGCGGAATGTATGCTTTTCGTAGTCAAGCCGCATTTGATGCTGCTACTCAATATTGTGCTGATGTTATTAGTGCTATTGATTATAAGCTTACCGCTACTAATAATAAACCTAAAGATAATTATATTACTAGTCTTATAGCTACTACTAAGAATGCTCTTAAAAAACAATTAATACTTAAAGCTAATCAATATGGCAGTTTTGATATAAATAATATCGAAGCTGCCTATTATGCTATTGAAGAGAATGGAACTGACCAAGAACGTAATTTTAAAGATATGGTTCAAAGTGCTCTTGGTGACCCAGATTTTTGGAATGACGTATTCTGTAATAGTAAGATAGCCTCTTTAGGACGTAATACTGATTTTGCAGATGAAGCTTTTAAATTAAGTCTTATGTCAGATAATACAGAAGATATTATATCTGACGTTGAACAATCTGATGAAGTAGACCTTAGTACTAAACAATGGGATTTCGGTTCTAATATATCTAATTATACAGAACATATAAGTAATGATGTAAGACAATATTTTAATAGTTTACAGAGACTTAATAGTACACAAAAACATGAGAACGGAACTTATGATATAGACCGTAGTAATCCTCTTGGAGTTCCTACTTGTCATACATATCAAGAATGTGTTATAGAATTATCTAATATTATAGGTAATCTTGGAGGTTTTAAATCTATTAACGATTTTATTGATGCAATAGAAGCTGTTGCTAATAATAAAAAAGAATTTGCTTCTTTTATTAAATTAGCAGATGATATGAGAGCTAAACCTGATTTTGCTAATAAAATATATACTGATTTAAATAAGTTTACTATTGATAAACTTGAAATATCTATTAATGGTTTTGGTACTATTAAATCTATTCAGAGCAATACTTCTAATAATCCTGTACGTAAACTATACTTTAATCTTAGAAATGATTTAAAAGGTAGTTCTATACAGAACGATAATATTTATATAGAAGGATTATTGGATGAACTTGAAGACAAGATTAAGAAATTAGATACTGCCAATAATGTTCGTGGTATTAAAGGTGGACGTTCTACATCTAAAATTAAACAAGATGTTGCTATTGAATTTGATTCTTTAGTTAGAGAACTTAAAGATATATATAAAACATACTTCCCAAGTATGAATGATTTAGCAATAGATAATTATATAGAACGTCATAATAAAACTGTAGATACTCATAGAAAAGATAATCTATATAGATTATTGACTTATGCTCAAAAAGTAAATAGTGCTGCTAAGAAAAGTCTTGCTGAAAAAGAAAGTAGAGATTTAAAATATAGAGAAGTACAAATAGAAAACAAACGCAGATTAAATGCTTATCGTCAAGCACTTGCTGCACAAGTTCCAAATGCTAAATATACAGAACTTGAACTTCCTAAATTTGATGGAGAATATCTTGTTGGTTCAGAAGAAGCATTAGGTAATATAGCATTAGCTATTGAACCTTATACTTTATCTAAAGCTGAACTCAATTCTAGAAATACTGCTGGTAATCTTAATAGTGATGTTATATATAATAACTTCATTACTAATATTGCTAAGATATGTGGAGATAGAGAAGTTCTTAATAATTGGGTTAAAGAGAAACTTCGTTCTACAGAATATGCTTATAGTAATATTCTTATTGATAATCCAGAACAAGGTATAGTAGGTTTATTCAGACAAAAACCTAATGGAGATTATGAACTTAGTCCTTATGCAGAAAAGATTATAGCTCCTTATTTACTTAATGGAGTTAGCAATCAACAATCAGGAACTAATACTGATTATACTAAAATGTCTGATGGGGACTATTATTTAGTAGGACTTTATGCTTATCATAAGAAACTTCAAACTTATAAAAAATATAATACTATAACAGCTAATGGTCAAGAGATAGAAACTGCGCCATTCTTAATGAGAATACCATCAGACGCTCCTAAGAACTTTGCAATAAGTATGCCTAAGTATCATGCTTATGATTTATGGCAATATGATACTAAAGCTATGAATGCTTACATAAAAGATAGAAAGAAAGAACTTATTAAAGTAGCTAATATAGATATTGCTAACGAACAACTTACTAAACTTAATGCACAAGCTGCTACAGTAGAAGAAGTTATCAATCTTGTTACTAATACTCCGGAAGTTATTAAAACAAGTCCGGGTAAACTTCTTAATATAAATGCACAAGTAGGTACTGAACAAAGAATTGCTTATGTCATTAATGACTCAAAAGAAGGATGGCAATATCATTACTTTAGTGGAATATTTACTGATGACGGTAAAGGAAATTATTATTTAGCTAATGCTAAATATGATGGACAAGCTGTATTTAGCGATTATGTTTCTGCTTATGCGAATGAAGTAGAATCTATTGCTAGAGAAGAATTTAAAGTTAATCATCCAGAAGCTCGTTCTATTAATAAGAAGCATCCGTTATTTAATGGATTTATGAATATTGTTAAAGGAGAAATATTCGATTATTATAAAGCTCTTTATGATGTACAACATAACGATAAAGAACATCTTGTTGAATGGTTTCATTATAATCCTAAAAAAGGAGTTTATGATGGTAATAAACTAACAGGTAATGCTTTCAAATTTACTAAACTTGATAGTAGTGTTGGTTATAATATTGGTGAAGAGCTTGAGAGATTAGTGTCCTCCACATCCTCTACGGGGGAAATTAATCTATCAGGATATTCAGAATCGTCAAATGCGTCTGCAACTATCAGTATTAGTGAAGGAATTGAATCAGAACTTAAACAAATAGTTACTAAATGGATTGATGCTTATCAAACTTATTTTGTTAATGAAACTCATAATAAGTTTGGTTCATTCCTTGAAGGTATTAGTGATAATGAAATTATAGAATACGGTCTTAATGCTTATATTCATTTTGCCAATTTTGATGATTTATTTGAAGGAAATAGTAAGTATTATAAAGACCCTCAAACATTTCTTAAACGTGCTAAAGAAAGTCAAGCTGGTGGAACAAGTTATTCTATAACTAATTATAAATCTACACAAGGAGTTGATAGTCCATTTACTCAATCAGTTAATGAGATAGCAGGTTCTCAACTTATGAATGGAAATAAAGTATTAACTTTACCTAATGGTAAACCTGTAACACTTAGAACTGGTTGGAATGCTATTACTGTTAAGAATAGTATCAGACCTAGTAGTAATCGTAATATACTTTATGATAAACTTATAGCTGCTGGAACAGATAAAGCTAAAGCAGAAGAAATTGCAGAAGGTTTTGGTTATGTTCCTGCTGAACGTGAAGGAGAAAGTAGTGCTACAACTACTACTATTAATGATGCTCAATCTTATATTACAATATATGAAGCTGCTCGTCGATTGAAGATATTAGGAGAATATCCTAAATATGCTAGATTGATTGAACAATTAACTGATAATACAACTGATGTTAACCAAATTAATCCTAATGAATTACAAGGATTTATACAAGTAATGAAGAACTTCTACTATGACCATTATTATAATAAACGTTTTGGTAGACATCTTCCACGTCAGATTAAGAATGCAGAATTTGTTCTTGTACCTAAGTTCCTTGAAGGAACAAGTTTGGGAGAACTTGCTAATTTCATGATAGAAAATGATATTGACCAAGTTAATACTCAAGAAACAAGTAAAGCTGCTAATTATGATGTACTTACTTATTGGAATAATGAAGGAGTTGTAACTCCTGAAAATCTTGCTGTATTTAGAGAAAAAGCTAAAGAAGTTAAACAACCATTTAGTTATATGTATCTTTATAAACAACAAGATGTTCCTCAACATATGGTTGATGCTCAGAATAAAGCAGGTATTCAAGTGATGAAAAAAATACTTGATAATAGTCAAGCTGCTGTTGCTAGTCATAAGAATAACTTTATTAGAGCTTATGTTGCTAATATTCGTGAAGACTTTAATAGTCTTATGGATAAGTATGGTATTAAGTTTGATAAAAACTATCGTATTATAGGAGACAATAACGGTAAAGTTGATTACAATCGTATATATAAACTAGCATTAATAGAAGCTGCTCGTCTTGGACTTGATAGTAATACTATTGAATATCTTACTGTTAAGAATGAAGATGCAGGACCTGTTATGCCTAGTTATATGAATATAGTTTCAAGTAAGATTGAAAGTATTGCTCAAAGTCAATTTAATAAGTTTATTACAAGACAAAAACTTTCTGGATGGCACGGAGCACAGATAACTAGTGTTGGGCTTGATGGACTTATTAAAAAGAGTAAACAACTTAAAGCTGGTGAAACTATTGAAACTGATACCGGAGAACGAGTAGAACTTGCTTATCATAAAGATGGTTCAGAAGTAGAAATACTTCTACCTAAATGGGCAAAAGCTATGTTCAATCAATATGATGAAAATGGTAATCTTGTTAAAGAGATTCGCATTAAAGATATTGATGAAGAAGTTCTTAAATGTATTGGTTATCGTATTCCAACAGAGGGTAAACAGTCTATGGCTGTTATGAAAGTTGTAGGTTTTCTACCTGAATGGATGGGAAGTACTATTGTAGTTCCAGATGAATGGGTAACACAGACTGGTTCTGACTTTGACGTTGACTCTATTTATGGTATTGCTTATGAGACTTATCTTGGTAAAGATGGTCGTATTCATAAAGTAGAATATATTGATGGAGAAACTGATGAAGATACTGTAAGTAGATATAAAGCTTGGCAAAATGCTGGTAATACTCAAATGAAGTTTGAAGACTTTAAACAAATGTCAATAGAAGACCAAAATACAAGACGTGCTCGAAATAATCGTATAGTTGATAGTATGATTGCTATCATGAATGATAAATCAAGTCTCGAAGAGAATCTTGCTCGTAGTAACTTTGATGATATTACTGCTGCAAATAAAGCTCTTGATAAACTTGATGCTGTTGGTGCTAAACAAAGAAACGTTTATAATCTTTTTGACCAGATTCAATTCCATAGAAATGCTATGGGAGGTGCTACATTGAAAGCATTTAGTGTTGCTCGCGATACAGGTAACTCTGTATTCAATGTTGCTAAAGCCGAACTTAGTGTTCCTATTAGAGTAAGATATGGTAATAGAGTTAATCTAGATATTGCTGCTCAGGCATTTCCTGTCAAAGATGGCATAGTCTATCATAATCGAATAGGAAATAGCAAGAACAATAAGAACGTAGTAGGTGACTATATTACAGTTGCAAGTTCTCATACTACTGCTCATATTCTTGATGCTATCAAAGAAGGGGCTATTAAGAATGAGAATGAATATACGTTTGCCGCATTTAAAACTCTATTTGATATTGGTTGTGACGCTTATACAGCTATGGCTTGGCTTCGTCAGCCGGGTGTTAGTAGAATAGTTGAGGCTTATTATGAATCTCAATCTGTATTTGTTCGTGGTAATTATAATCCTATTCATACAGCAATTAAACGTGTTGCTCATGATTTAGGAGTTAAAGTACGTAATGAAGTAGTTACTGATAACAATAATATCACAGAAGTTATGAACGCTCTTCAACAACAATATGGAGAAGAGTTTGCTAAGATGTATCCTAATAGTACTATTAGCTTTGATAATAGAGATAATGCTGATGTATTTATAATAGATGTTCCAACTATTGAAGAACGATTTGCAGCACAAAATAGTGATGTATATGATGAAGCAAGTATGTTGATAGATTTAGCTACTATACTTAACTTTAATTATATTAATGATTATAGTCGTATTATAGCTAATCATGTTAAAGTACTTAATCCTGATAAGTTTGGAGCTAAACAAACTATATATAGTACACGTAAAGTAATTGATGATATAGGAACTATTATTAATAGCGACGATGCTAATAGAATTAATGTAAATGGAGAACCATTATTAGAAGCTATTTATCCTGGTATCACTAAAGCTACTGAAACAGGAGTATTTATGCCAGAATTATATTTAGCAGAAACTGATAAAGTTAGTGCTTATCCTGCATTAGATGCATTCATGAGATATAGTACAGTTCCTAGTATTCTTATTAATAAAGGTCTATTTGAAACTGAATCTCATAGTTTTGTTAATGCCATTAATAGTATTCAGAATTATATTAGCGGAAGTGTTAATGAGAAACTTTATAATGATTTTAAGAAGTATGTTCTTGAATATATGTATAAAGGACGTTCTGAGGTTATAAATTCTCCTATATATCTTGATAAAAATGGTAATATAGAAATAGATATTGATACTATTAATAGAACGTTGGAGCAGGGCTTTTCCCCCGTAGAGGATGAGACAAGGAGAATCTATGGATTTGGTTATGATATTAACTATAATATTAATATAGATAATGTTGCGAATCCTACACAAGAAGAAGTTAATGCTTTTGCTAAACTCACTCCGGCTCAAAAAGTACACTTCGTACAAAGCCATTTACTTGGCTCACAGCGAACTATCTTTTCTGAACTGAACGTCAACCTGTTTAACGGATTTGAGTTCCGTACACGTGGAATAAGTAGTCAAATCATTCGTTTTAACGACCAACAACAAGACATGGAGAGTATATATAAAATGTTCGATGCAGCGTTCAATAATACTAATCCTATTATTAGACTAACTGCTATTGACATTATTAAATATGCTTTTGTTGTAGAAGGCTATCAGTTCCGTAGAGGAAATGTTAGTAAAGTTATTAAGAATAGTGCTTTATATACTTCTCGTGAAGATGGAGGTACTGGAATTATTGATAGTATAAAATTCGGTGTTAGTTCTGTGAACGATAAAGAACTTGCTGCTAATAATATATATGAAGATTATATTCGTAGTCATTCTAATATACCACAAATTCCTACTTATAGAATAAGATATAATAAGAATAAAGCTAGTCTTACATATCTTCCTAATAGTCAAAAGATGTATTATTTTAATCTTGGCACTGTTAAAGATACAGAACTTGCTAAAGAGATAGGAATAGTTAAAGATATTACTGATAAACTTGGTAGAACTAAAACAGTTCTTTCTACTAATTATATTAATATAGTTAATAAGAAAGTTTCTACTTTATATAAAGTTGGATTATATGGAGAAGATAACAATAAACAAGTATATCTTATTCCATTAAATAATCTTGAAGAGAATGAACATGGAGAATTTAGTTCTAATCCTATAAATAATAAATATCCTTCTAGTAGATATTATGAAGATATAATTAATCTTAGTCAAGAACAACAAGCTCCATTCTCTCGTCTTGCAGAAGAAAAGAATGAATTGTTTACTAAAGAAGGAATAGAGCCTTATAGATATAAAAAACCTACTGTTGATAAAGAAATTATAATCCCTACTGATAGGAATTTTATTGCTACTATTGCTGAGCAAGATGCATCAGTTAGAAACTTCATTCGTAGTATAAATAATAAGTTTGCTAATCCTGGAACTAAAGTATTTTGGGCTTGGAATGGAAGTCAAACTCTTAAACAAGCATTTGGTACTAAGAATATAGGAGCTGTTCAAACTATAATGGATAATGATGGTAATCTTAGAGATTATATTATAACTCGTAAACAAGTTAAACTTAATAAGAAAATATCTGACGATGCACAACTTGAAGGATTAACTAATGCTAAACGTAATGGAGTACAATCTACTGATAATATTTATACTGTTGTTCCTTATATCAAAAGTGAAACGATTGAAGTAGAAAAAGATATAGAAGATGTAGAACACGCAAGTTCTATTGATATGGATATTGAAACTACTAATATATCTAAGCTTGGTAATTTGGCTCAACAATTTGTATTAGACCTTAAAACTAGAGCTAGAATTAATTCTGACGAAAGTGCTTCTATTGCATATCAAGATATTCTTAATTATGGAGTAGAAGAACAACGTATTGCTAGTATAGAAGAACGTAAACAAGACACTATTAAACGTTCAGCAGAATTTTATATAACTAAAGCTCATGAACTTGAACGTAAACTTAATAACTTTATAGTTGACGAAGAAGGTACAGTACATGATATAGTTTCAGATTATACTATTAATGCTATTACTAATAATGAAGGATTGCGTAATGAATATATAAGTCTAATATTACAAGCTAGTACATTTGGCAATTCATTCCCATTAATAAATGAAATAGCTACCGATAATGTAGATGATTCTACTAGACGTAATATTAAAGGTATTCAAGATACTATTAATAATATTAAGAATAATCCTAAACTGAAGCAAGGATTTGAAATTGTTGCAGAAAATATATTCAAACCATTAAGTACTAATCCTAATTTTGATAAAGGACTTTCTGATATAACTAATTATATACTTAAAGATGCTAGTGTTCTTGATTGGTTATTCCAAGATGCACAAGAAATTAGTTATCCTATTGTACAAATCATTCTTAGAGAAGCTACTTCTAAACTCGATAAACTTAAGTTTGAAGGAGATGAATATGTAAAGAACTATAAGAAACAATTAGCTAGTATTAAATCAGAAGCTGCTAAAGCTGGTAAAACGATTAATTGGAATAATATTATTAATCCTGTAACTGGTAAATTTGTTTCTAATCATACTGATAAATTTACAGAAGATAAGAATGGTTTAAATGCTAAAGTTGCAGAAGCCAAAGATAATTATGGAGAATTTAGTAAAGAATATCTAAGAGCTAAACATGAACGTGACTTATGGTATCTTGCTAATACTGAACAGAAATATGTTTCAGAATATTATCAAAGAGTAACTGATAATGAAGCTTCTATGCTTAATGACTATAATATTGATTATTATATTAAGTATCTTAAACTAAATGATGAACGTAATAAGTTATTAAGAATATTCAAAGGTAATCGTACAGAAGAAGATAATGCTGCTATTAAACGTTTGAACTCTGAAATTAGAGAGATGCAAGAAACTACTGATTTCAATACAGGAGAATGGAAACCTCAAGACGCTTATAATAGAGCTTCTAATCTTCGTAAATATGTAGACGAAATTACTAGAATTAAAAAAGCATTCTTTGAACGTAAAACTAGAGAAAGTTTTGAAGAAGATTTAAAACATTATCTTAGTATTATTAATAAGTACAAACATTTTGATAGTGCTGGACGACAAATAGAAAATGAAGATGCATTATTACAAGTAGATGAATATGCTACTGCTGTTGAATGGTTGAACGAAAACACTTATTATAGAATTAATGAGAAACTTCAAACAGAAATTAATGAAGCTTTTGCTGCTCTTAATGGAAGCAAAGAAGAAAAGAATCCTCAATTCAAGAGTATAGTTCAACATACAGAAAATGCTTATGATAATTACGGAATTATTGATGGTCGTCAATTTAATGAAAAACAAGTAAAAGCTATTAAAGAAGAGCAAGAAGCTCAATATGCTAATCGTGCTAATGATGGAGAATCAGCAGAAGTTAAACTTTTTCGTAATAAAGCTCCTATAAATCAAATATATAGTAAGAAATTCTATGCTGGATTTAGTAGTACTACAACTCCTAGTACAGTAGTTACTAAAACTCGTAATACTATTGTAAAAGAGATTAATACAATTCTTAAAGACGCTCTTAATCCAAATACAGGTAAGATTAAACTATCTGATTTGACAATAGAACAAATACGAGAACTTAGTGAACTTTATGATAGACTTGATGAAGTTAAACGTTTACATCGTAAAGATGAAAAAGTTAAGAAGTTCTTAAAAGAAGAAGTGTCATTCCATACTGATAAAGTTACTTATGATTTAGATGAAGATGCTGCTAAACAAAAAGGTAAAGAGTTCTTTGCTGCATGGAGAACAGTAGCTAATGCTAAGAATTATGATGAGAATGGAATCTTTATAGGATATACTAACGAACCTAATAATGATATATTTGGTTATGTTACTCCTAAACTTGACGATAACGGTAATGTTATTAATAAAGATTATGTTGACGAAAAACGTTCCAAAGCTCTTAAGTTTTTAAATGAGAATATAGAATTTGTTCCTACAAGTTACTATTGGCAAGAACGTGAACAAGCTATTAGAGACGGTAAACTTAAGGAATTTGAAGATAAAAATCATATCTTTAATCCTTTGAATGGTAAAATGGAACCAATTCGTATTTGGACTACAATAAGAGTTAAAGACGAAACTAGTAATACTAGAAATTATGTAGCTTCATATAATAATACAAGAAGTAAACCACTTCCTGAAACAGTTAATGCTAATTATAATAGATATACTGATAATTATAATGGTAGTGCTAAGTATTATAGAACTGATAATTCTAATGAATATGAAAGACGAATAAGAAAGTTAATGCAAGATACTCTTTATGATTTAACTAAAGAGAATAATACTGCTATGTCATTCGTTGCTAAAGGGCTGTTCCCCCGTAGGAGAAGGACAGAATCATCGTTCCCTAATACTGTTAAAGCCGCATTTAATGCTATTGGATTTGGACAAAGTTTAGACCCAGATAGACATATTAGCGATAATATTGGTTATGAATATGACCGAGAAACTAATATACCGTTATTAGCTTCGTTGAAGGACAAGACTTATAGAAAGATAGAACCTATACCGGAACAAGGTCTTACTGAATCTGATGAAGATTATAAAGCTAGAGTTGATGATATTAAGAAACATAATGAAGAATCTGCTGAGTATAATAGACAGCTTGATGTTAAACTGATGGATAAAGATTATGAATCAGTATTTGAAGAGTTTATTAAAGGTGCTATTCAAGCTAATGCTAAAACGCAAACTAAATTAGACCTTTATTATCTTCTTGAATATATGAGAAGTCAAGCGCAAGCTTATCGTCTTACAGGATTTAATAATCTAGCTGTCGATAGAAGAACTTCCACAGAAGATAGAAAAGTTTATAAGACTCAAGCTCCTAAAAGAGTTATTGACTTAGTTGAAACTTGGGCTAAACGTTTCTTATTTGATGAATATAAAGGTAAGAATATATGGGATAAATTTGCTGCTGTTGGACAGAATATTGCTAGCGCTAAATATATGATGTTTAATATTACAGGAGGTATTGGTAATATACTAACTGGTTCTACTAATATATTTATGGAACGTTATGCAGGAGAATACTTTAATCATAAAGATTGGGAAAATGCTAAATTTGGATATTATATTAAAGCTGTTCCTAGTTTCCTTGCTAATATGAATAAAGATACTAGTGATAATCTTACTGATGCAATAATTAAACTCATGGGAGTTGTAGACTATAATGGTATTCGTGAAACATCTAAATCTATTGATAGTATTGAGATAATCAATAAGATGAGAGATTTTGCTTATAGTCCACAAAGTGCTGGTGAACATTTTATGCAGAATACTGCTATGCTTTCTATGATGCTTAGTAATAGAGTTTATAAGAATCAAAAAGGAGAAGTTGTTATAGGAGACTTCCATAATTATAATCGTATGCTTGAAGAAGTTGCACTTCGTAAAGTTATCGAAGGTAATGCTGAACTTGAAGAACTATATGCTAAGTTTATCAATAGAATAAAAGAAGATAAGAATAGACTTAAAGATTATCTTTGGTTTAAGAAAGATGTTAATACAGAGTTCTTACGTAGTCTTAGTGATAAAACTTATGGATTAAGATATGCAGAAGTAAGAAATGAACTTACTAAAGAAGCTAAAAAACAGTTTGAATCTGAACCTAGATTAATAGACCAATTTGAACTACAAGATGGTTATGCTAAACTTAAAGATGATAGTTTGGTAGATTTAGGTAAACTTGCTAAATTCAAAGGTAAAGTTGTATCAGTTAATAAAAAGATTCATGGTGTATATGATAGATTAGGTGGTGCTCGTATAGAATCTACTTGGGTATTTGGTAGTCTACTCATGCAATATCATAAACATATTTATACAGGAGCTCTTAAACATTTCCGTGTAAATGGTTATTATAATGAAAGTAGAGAAAGTATTGAACGTGGATCCTATGTAAGTCTTTGGGATTTTGCAACAACAGAATTTAAAGGACTTACAGATAGAACTAAAGCTAAAGCTAATGAAGATGGTACTAATCTATTTATTGCTGGTATACAACAAGTTTGTAGAGCATTTATTGATACTTTCTTAAACTATAAGTTTAATTATGCTACAATGTCAAATGCTGAACGAGCTAATGTTCGTAGAGCTTTAGGAGAACTTACTGGTATTGCTTATGGTCTACTTGGTGGTATTGCTGCTAGTTGTGCATTACTTGCTGCTGACGATGACGACGAAACTGCTAAGATTATAGCTAATCTTGCTCTTTATCAAGCAGACCGTTTATCTTCTGAAACTATTATGTATAATATTGGTGCTGTATCAGAATTTGATAAACTTTGGTCAAGTCCTGTTGCTTTAGGTCAATCATTCAAAGATGTACAGTCTGCATTTGGATTTATTGCTAAGTATCTAATTGAAGGAGATGAATTTAATCCTAATTATACTACCGGTCTATATAAAGGTGAGAATAAACTTGCTGTTTATGTTAAAAGACAAATTCCTATTTATCGTGGAATTAATCGTATAATGCAATTAGACCAAAATAATAAGTATTATAAACTGACTGAAAATATGCTTGGTATTATTCCTACCCAATCTATTGCTGAATGGATTGTTAATGGGAAGTAATTATAAGGTCTATGATTGGACGATAAGTCTGGTCATAGACCAAATTTTTATATAAATCACTATATCTTATAGATAGAGAAACGGCTGTAACATATTGATAATCAACGCATTACAAAAAAATTTACGTTGCTGTGGCAAGGCGTTAACTAAATATTTAACACTCTTTCCTTGTTATTTCACGGGAAAAGCCGTATATTAGACGAAAATATAAGAATTAAACCAAATATTATGCCAAATTTTAATAAGTATGAAACTAAAGCTAATACAGCTTATGGTGATATAGCTCGTAAAAAAGCTATGATTGTTACTGAAAATATTCTTCCTACTCCGTTCCCTAAAACAGTTACTAAAGAATATAGAGATGAGATTTTAAAATCTAGTAAAATAAATAAAGAATATAGAATTATAACTGAAAAAATTACAGGAAGAGATTATTTAAGTTCTTCAACAATACTTGGAGTAATTTCTCTTAATTGGGATATAGCTGCTTTTAGGATATATAATTATATACATCTTCATTTAAAATATAATTCAAATTCTATAATGATAAAATACGAAGATTTTAGAGGTTATTGTGGTATGGGAGAAAGTTCTTTTACTAGCGGATTAAATTGTTTAGTTAGACCAAATGTAGATTATAGTGCGGCTGGCGACGCTTCTGTATTATTAGCCAAAACTACAAAAAAGAGTCTTTATATAATTAATCATAATCTTTTATTTAAAGGAGACTATGAATTTTTTATTGAATGTCTTAATGATAAATATCCTGATGGTTATGAACTTGATTCTAATGGAAAAGTAGTTATAAGAAATTAAATATAAAAAATATGGAAAAATTAAATAAAGAAGAAATACATAATGAAGAAACTATTGTATTTCAAAGATTAGCTCCAAGTCCTTTTAATCGTAATTATTCAATTGATGCTAATAAAGATAATTTAGATATTTTAGCATATGATTTTGATGTTGAATTAATGAAACATTATGAAAATATAAAAGAACATGGAGATTATATTACTTATAATGCTAATATAAGACCAATTATAAATGATAATAATTGGAATAATACTACATATTATTTATACAAATACATTATAGATAATATACCGTTTTGTTGCAATTATATAGAATTAGATTATGGAAAATTTTATGATAAAATATCATTTAAAGATTATACAAAAGCTTTACATAATCTTACTTATATTAAAAATGTAGATTTTTATATAGAAAATAATAAATGGAAAATTAAAAAAGTAAAGTTACTAGCTAAAACAAATGTTCATGGAATATTTATAGTAGACCATATAATTCTTAGTAAAGGAGAACTATGGTTTATGTGTGAAGTTATTAATGAATTATATAACGGAAAATATAAAATAGACGGAGACGGAAGTATAATATTAGAAGATTATATAGATAATAGAAAATAATATTAAAGCAGGTCTAACTGCGGATAAAAAAGAAGCCCGTAGAACTAGTAAGGAATCAACTATCCTACTAGCCTACGGGCTTTTCTATTACTAAACTATTGCTTTTTGGCGGTTTTATGGCTCGCCTTGCCATTTTCTTTATCGAATTGAACAACTATATTAATCAGACTAGAAAATCCAACAGAGAGCTTTATAATCGTTCCCAATTTGTCAATTTCTTTCCACAACGAGCACAAACATAATAACCACCATCAACAACTCTTACGCCCCCACCTTTACCACCTTTTCTATTAAGACTTATAACAAGATTTCCATAACGATGTCGGGACTTACCTTTAATTCTAGTTCTTGGTTCAATCACAAAAACTCTATCATGACCATGTATTTTACATATTAATCTTTTCAGCCATATAAATTTCTTTTTCATACTTAATCTAAAAATGAATATTCATATTGACTAGAATTAGGGTCTTTAATATTTCGTTCACAAGCTCTAAAAGCAGCGCAACACAAAGCAAATATAACAATCCCTATAATAAAGCCTGGTAAACAACCAATACCTTCAGGTTCATTAGGTACTTGATAATTTGATTGACGACTTATATATTCTTGTAAATCTTGTTCGTCATCAAGATTATAATGTCTTCCATATTTATCTTTCATATCTTTATCTATATTAATGGTTAGTGATATATCTCATTCATATCCTCTACGGGGGGCTGAGGTTGCGAAGCAACCGATTCTTAGATAATATCTTAATCGTCAATATCTACAATATCTGTAGATTCTTCTGACTTTAAGGTCGGCAACTGCGTTGCCTCCGCGCCCCGTAAGGGAATGATGAGATGAAATAATTAAGCCTACCATTGATAACAACGATAGGCTTATTCTGTATAACTTAACTATGAACATTAGCTTGTTTTCGCTATATAACTTTTTATAGAGTAGTTACATCAACTCCAACTCTATCGAGTCTACTTGCAAGAATATTGCTATACTTGTACATAGCTGTAAGTTGTTCCTTCATATCTTCCTTTTCATCTTCTACAAGAGATTGATAAATAGGACTTTCAGCAATGAATTTAGCAAGTTTGGTAGAACGGTCATCAAGTTCTTTATACTCATTAATGACACGTTCAATATGAGCCGGATATTTACTTTCTTTAAGTTTATGAGCTTCATTAAGACTATATTTAGCCCATTGAAGAACAAAATCAAGATGTCCCCATAAATCATCCACAACTTTTTCCATAGCAAATTCTTTACCAAGTTCTTCATTATAGTTCTTAGGGTCAACGCAAGAAGAATGACGTATCATGTCAAAACCTGTAAGAGTATGAGCGTTAACAACTGTAGTTTTTTCACCAACAGTCATAACCTCTACATTTGTAACGAAGTTCTCAACATCTTCTTTGAGAACTTTAGTACCATCATTTTCTGGACTAAAACGAAAATAAGCAGCATCAGCTATTTCTTTAGGACACCAAGATTTATATCCATCACCATAAGTTACTTCATAACCTTCAGTTTCAAATGAATGTTCTCCAATTCTATGACCTTTATCGTTAGCTTCACGAGCTGTCATTGGTACAAGGTCAACCATTTTAATTCCAATTGCTTTCATTCTTTTTCAAGTTTATAAATAATATCTGTAATATAATTCTCAGGAAAAGTTCCTTTTAATCTAGTAATTTCCTTATTATCTTTTTCGATAATAGTAGTAGGAAATACTTCAACATTAAGTTCCACAAGTTTATTTGGTGGAAGATTAGCAATATTTACAATATTAATATTACAATCATCATTAACTTCTGCAACAGCATTGCCTATAATACTAATCATAGTATGACAGGCTTCACAATTTTTTTTGGTATAGCAAGTAATTCGTATCATGTTTCAACTATATTTTCAACATCTTCAAAATTAGACATAAAATTCTGAATAGTTCTTGCATAAAATCCCGGTGAATTATCGGCATGAACATAGAACACCGCATCATACCAATAACCACTTTCAGGACATTTGATTTTACCAATAGCAACTACTTTATATTCAATTTTACTTCTAGTTTGAATATAAGTATGTTCAATAAGAGGTTTATCGTCAAGCATTATTTAGCAAAGCGATTTTGTGTAGTCCCAGATACTTTGGCTGGTTCTTCAGCAACTTCTTCAACTTTAGAACCTTCTTCTACTTTAGTTTCACCATCGCCACCTGTAGAACCAAATCCTCCTTCGCCACGTTCAGTACTTCCAAGTTCTTCAAGAGTTTCAACTTCTTCCCAAGTAATTTGTTCTCTACGACGAACAAGTAATTGACAAATACGGTCTCCTTCAAAATCATCAGTCATAGGACGATAAGGAAATTCATAAACAGCTTTATCAAAATCTTGTGAGCATTTGTCCAACGAATGATTCTTAATACCAAGCATAAAACGAACTGTATCTTTAAGTTCTTTAAATGCTGATAAAAGATATTTATTAGTACGTCCTTTAAATATGACAAGAAGTTCTCCACGATAACCCCAATCAAGTGTCATAGGAGCATTAGGAATATAAAGTTCAGTTTTAGTCAAATTACTACGTGGACGAAGTTCCATTTCGTATTCGTTAGGAAGAGCAAAGTGAAGTCCTGTATGGACAATATAACGGTCTTTATCGGCATCATATTCAACAGATTTACAATAAACATCACAACAAGCATCTCCTTCTTTACCGTATTTAGGTAATGGAATACGTTTATCTTCACGCCATACTTTAACAGAAACAGTATTATTTAATTCAACTTGTTCGTCCATAAATGTAAGAACATCATCTTTACTAGTTCCAGCAAGATACATACGTAAAGCTGTATCTAAATAATTGAAATCTCTTTTCATTTTCGTTTATAAGTTTTGAATAAATATTTAATCCAAGCATAATGTTTTCTATTCTTTAAATACTCCATATCTTTTTCATAATAATAAGCTTCTTGTTCAAAGCTAATATCTCTATAAGCATGACAGAATAGAATAATAGATTTAATCACATATTCAACAAGATATAATATATAGAATATAATATATAGCAATTCTTTTTGTTGAGCAGTATGAATAGATTCATGATTAATAGTTCTATCATCAATTCTAACTCCTTTTCTAGCAAAAAGTATTCCAAATAGGTTAATACATTTATAACCTTTAAACGGTATGATATTATTATATATTATCTTCATATTAATTAAATGTATCTGCTAATGCAAAAGCGGTTTGAATTTTACGTGATTTATCTCCAAATATGAGACTATCAAATCTCTTTTCACCAACAGCATTATCAATATTGGAATAATATCCAGATATAGCATTAGCAGCTCCCCAAGCAGTTCCAATAATATCTTTTTGTCCAATACCTTCATTATAATAGTTCCAAGTAGAACTAATAACATTCAGTTTTCGCATAGATATTCCGGAATCTTCATAAGCCGCATTACTACGATAACAAAGTTCTTTATGAGAATGCCCTGTATTTAGTAGATTTTCTTCTTCCGTTTCACTTAGAACATTCTCACAAATATACTTCATAACGTCTTCATCAGTAACTTTAATATTAGCAAGTATAGTATATACTTCTTCTAAATCTTTACGTTTAGTATTACAAATACCAAGTATTTCATAAGCAATTTGTATATTAGAATGAACACTAGCAGTATGTCTAAAACTTACATAATTAGTAGCAGTACGAATAGTAGCATTTAGAGTATTTCTACATACAACTCTAATAGGTGTAAATAATATCTTAACTCCTCCTGTTCCATCATGACTATTAGTAAATACTAAATAGTTTTCAACAGGGTCTCCTTTAACCATTATATTAGAAGGAAGTTTAGCACTAACAAAAATACGTTCACCATTTCCAAAACTACCAGCAGTTTGCCATAAAGCTTGTCCGCTACCTATAGCATCATCAAAAAACTTAAACGCTTCTTTATTTTGAACCGGTGTATATTTTCCCTTAACAACTCCAAGAGGAATATTATGATCAGTACGATAGGTAGAATAAGCATTAGGGCAAATCCGGAAAATATCTTTTCCATGTAAATGGGCATCAGAATCTTTTGTCTCTTCGATAACTTTATCCAAGTCTTCATCACTATTTATATTAACAGACATTTTACCATAAAGTTCACATTTATCAACTTCCCAATCAAGATGTGCTTTAGCTATAACATCTTCTGAAGTTTTACAATCAGTAACATCCGTTACTCCTTTATATCGCCAGGGTACTCCTTTAGCTACATAATAACTCATAACTACATCGTATTTAATAAGTCCTTAATAATATCAATAATTCTATCTCTATCATTAATTCCTCTACTTTCTCTTATATATTTAATAAGAGCTTCTAGCTTATCTTCAACATCAAACATAATAATATCTTATTTAATAATTAAGCTTTCATTGTAATCAAGATTAGCAAAAGAACTTTGAATACCATCTTTAAGCATATTCTTAATTACAGTTTTATTAATATCCGGAGCAACATTAGAAATATGTTCTGTATCAAAGAATCCTTCAAGTAATCTAAAATTAGATTTACTTAGTAAATCATATATACTTATTGAAGTTTCGAACTTAATATTAGTAAGCATAAGGTCTTCAATAACAAATAATCTACCGTATTCTTCAATCATACGTTCAGCACGTTCAGGATATTCTGCTTTAAACTTAGCATTAACAACATCAATAAATCCTTGTAGGTCGAGAGAATCAACATTGGTATCAGTAATATCAAGCATATCATTATTATACAATTCTCTAAATTGGTCAAATACCAAATCTTTAAACGTAAGAAGAATATCTTCATTAATAACAACAACTTCTGTTTTCTTAGTATAAAGTTTACTATCTATAAGATTAATAACTTTATTACCAGATTTGCCTGTTTCTCCATAAGCAACAACAGCTTCATACATACTATCTTTAAGACGTCTAGCGTTATTTTCTTTAGTCTTACGAATAGCAGCAATACGAGCTTCTTCTTTCTTACAAGCATCAGCTTCTAAACTAATAGCTGTATAAGCTTTACGATAGCCGTCAAGCTTTTGCTTTAGGTTTTCTTCTGTAATAGCGAGTTTAGCAAGAATCTCTTCTGTTACTTCGCCACCAGCTTCTTCAATCTCAAAGAAAATATTTTCAAGTTCAGAACTAATAGCAAATAAACTTTGTCTTTTATTATCTTCCATATCTTTATATTATTAAGGTCTACCATTAACTGTATATACATAAGACGTTTTAATCTTTCCACAATTGGAACAGCGACTTATAATCGCTATTCCAATAACATGACCATAAACATCTTTAATATCTTCTTGTTTAAGAACTTCACATTTATGAAGTCCAAAAGCACAACGAGTATTTTGACTTACTTTCATTTTAACATCTCTACTAATTTAACATTACAATTTATACCATTACATTTACATTTATATTTTTTAGAGGACAAGTAGAATCATCACAATTAAAATAATTAACTCTAGTAACTTCTAATTTAAGTCTAACAAATTTTTTACCATCATTAGTTTTAGTATCGAATATAAATTGATAACCAATTTCTTTCCTTTCTGTAATATCAATGTCTAATAGATTTCTACCTTCTATACTATATTCATCCAAAATCGTATCCATATTCTTCAAGTTTATCTTTAATCATACCGGCAATAATTTTAGCATTTGGATGTGGAGCACCAGTCTTACCAAAATATCTTAAATCAATAATATGACGCCACTCACTTACGCTATATGTATAAACAACTTCTGTAGCTAAATCAAGAGGTAATTCTCCTCTTGCATCTTGAGGTTCCATTCCATCTGCAATTTGATTAAGATAAGATTTACAAGATTCATAGTTATCAAGAAGATAACGTTGAAGCATAGGTTGTTTATATTTATAAAGTACAATTTGACTATTATCATAAGGATGCCATTCTCTATCATCATTCTTGATATAATGACAATACCCTTCATAATCATACTTATAATAAGCAACTTCTTCTTGCATACAATCAAACCAATGTGGTTGACAAATAGCACATTCTCCTTCAAATCTACCACGAGAATAATTGCAATAACGAGTAGACTGTTCAGCAATATTATTAGGACTAACACGATTCAATTCACGAGATGTACTAATTTGTGTAATGATATTGAAAGTATATCTCATAAGATTATGTCCTATTTCAGTTTCAGCAAAATACTCTCTAGAAACTATATATTCAAGTAGAATAGTAGCAGTATCTGGATGCTCAAAAATAAATTGTCCGTTAGTAGCAACATAAAGTTTATCTTTATAAGCTTCAAATTCTATATAAGGACATTCTTTAAAATTATCCATAATATGTTTAGCAGCAGAGGTAAATTTACTCATTATATAATAATAAGATTCATGTCTTAACATACTAAGATGTTTAGACTTTATCAAATCATCATAAAGTTGTCCATCATCTCTTCCAGTTTTAAGAGCATAACAAACTCTTGCACATCTAGCAACATGACTAATATCATCTTTAGGAATCCATTCCTCTACTTTTGGTCTTACTATTTTCATATTCGTAATTTTTATATCTAGCTAATTGAGCCGCTTCAACAAAAGTTCTAGCTTTACGTTTACCAACAATAACTTTGAATACTCCTAATGGAGGATATTCATCTTTAACTATAAATTTACTATCATAATAAGCATTAATAACTTCACGTATTCTAGTTCTAGTTACTACATAATGAGCTAATATAGTTTCAGGATGTGTAACACTTTTAACAGGCGGACGTATAACAACATATTCCATATATTATTTTGGGCTGTTCCCCCGTAGGGGATATGAAGATTGATTTATCTTATCTAATACTGACAACACTTGGTGAAATAACTTAAATTTATTGCCATCATTATCAATAATAAAATCTGGATTAATACCTTCAAGAGATTCACTAACATGAGCAAACTCATTAAGCTTAGTTTCGTCCTCATCATATCTTTTAATTTTAATAACAAATCCTCCTTTTTGATTTCTTATAGCATCACATTCATTAGCAAATCTTACATCAGCTATAGCACAAAATCCAAATCTATTACGTATTATACCAGCATTAGACATAGTAGCATTAATCCAACAATTATCTCCTAATTGATTTCTACCAAGTTCTGTTCCAACATATTGTAACATAGTTCTAAGACTAATAGCAACTTTATTGTTATAACCTTTAAATAGAGAAGCAATGGAAGTAGTACTTAATATAGCATGATTAGCAATTATATAATCGCTCGGTACTTCGTTAAGTTTAACGAACTTACCATTATCCATAAGATAGCATAATTGTTCTTTATAAAGAATTTTGTCAAAATATTCTCTATTAATAAGAAATACTCTAGAACAAATATCTTTTACAAAATCAGCAAAATGAATAATAGCACCAATTTCTCTAGTAACTCCTGGTTTATCAAAACGTATACTCCAATTCCTATAATCGGCTCTAAATAGTCCTTCTCGTATAATATATGCAATCATACCAGCAACTGTATCTTTACCAGATTTAGCTTTACCTGCTATACCAATAATAGGTTTAATATCTTTAATCATATCTAATAGGTTTAATTGCATTCGTAAATGTAACAATAATAACAATATACCAAATTATATAATAATATATTTTTTGACTCATTTTAAGGCTCACCATTGAACGCAAATTAGAATCTTGACAAGACATTGGCTGATAGGGTTGAATGCCATGACGGGCAAAAGAATGCTATCTACGGGCACATCGTAGTACATTTTGCCAGCATAAAACAAGAAAGCGGAAGCAGCCATAGACATTAAAATCTACAACTACTTCCGCAACTCAATCACTAACCAACATCTATATATTAAATCCTATAAGCAACAAATTCATCATTCATACTATCTAACACAAACTGAATATTAGAATCTCTACTATATACTGTTTGCAAATATTCTCTATGAGCAACAGGTTTTATTTTAAGTCTACCATAATTATCAACTTTACATTGACGACAATTTTTATCAATCTTTTCTTTGCTAAGTATAATAATCAATTTACGACCTTCAGTAGGACTATAATAATCAGCTTCAAGATAATATTTATTATTAAATAAAGATTTATCTCTAATATAAATAACATTATCTTTAACAACATAATACGGTTTATCTTTATCTACCGTAGTATCAATAACATTATATATTAATCTAACATTATTCATCAAGTATTATTTTGGTTTTCTTTATATGAAAAGGTACTTTCTCAACACCACTACGTTCTCCAAATTCAACAAATAAACGTTTGCCAATATAAAGATGTTTATCTCTTAATATCATTTGTTGATATTCATGAGTAGCACTAAGTCTTGTTTCAAATTTAGCAGTATTTACATCATTTTGACAAAGAATAATAGGTAATTCTCTCTTAGGTTCTTTATAAATATCTAATATAAGAAACTTACCATCAGTAGCAGATTTAAATTTCTCCATATAACCTACACGACGACGACCATATTGATAATCAGCAGAAGGATTACGAAGAATAAGTCCTTCAAACCCAAGACCAATAAACTCATCTCTATATTTTAAAGCTTCATTATCGTTTGTTATAAAAATAGAAGGTAGACGTATAAGACGTTTGTCATTATTAAGATGTTCTTTATAATCATGAAAATTAGTTATTCTATTATCAAGATATTTATCAATAAGAACAAGTCTATTACTTTGACTCATCTCTGGCACAGCTAAATCGTAACACCAAAATTGAAGAGCTTTATTTTCAACACAATTAGCGTCTTTAACAAAATGATTAATTTGATTTACAGTATATCCCGGAAGATAAATCTCACCATCAAGCGACCATTGTTCTTCAATCATAGCTGTAATTAAATCTTCAGGAAGGACGGTAAGAAGATATTCTTCAAGATTACTAAGAGTGCTCCAATAAATACCTTCACGAGATTGAAATCTAAGTTTTATAGGCTTAAACATATCTCCATTGTTATATTCAGCACTAATAAAACATCTAAGACCATTAATCTTATATTGTCCAATCATAACAGGAACTTTATCCCATACTTTACCTGTATAAGATTTGGCAAGCATTGGTAATAGTCCACCATTATTTTCATTAGTACGATATTTTGGTAGATAAGCGGCAAGATATTGATAGAGATTATTTATCTCTCCATCCTCTACGGGGGAACGAGAAATATCACCATCGTCTTTAATGTCTTCAATAGACATATATCCTGTCTTACGTTTATCTCTATATCTACTTTCAAGTTCAGCAGTGGCATTCTTTTGAGTAACTTTATAAGCTTCAAATCTACTAGCTTTACCGACAATTCCATATTCAACTTCAATAATTAAACCATTATCGGTAATTCCAGCTCTCCACCGTGTAGGAACTTCATTATTATTCTTTCTATATAACCATTGTTCCATTTAGTTTTTAGCTTTAAAATTTCCAAATGCAAATGTAACAGCTTTATTACTAAGTATTCTAGCCTTACGTTCGGCAACAGTTTCTTTTTTAGGTTTAGCTTTAACGGCTTTTTCCCCTACTTTAAGAATATCACCATCAAACATAGATTGAACTTTATCAACTCGTACTTTACGAGTACTACTACGAACCTTCTTACTATAAACAACAGGAGGATTCTCAAGTTCATATAATTCATTTTTCTTTAAAACCTCTCCATATTGTTCCATAACTTTAGTATATTCTTCATTAGTCATTCCATTATCCATAGCTTTGTTTAGAAGATAAGCAAATTCTGCATCACTTCTTTGCCAAACATAGCTATTAGTTTGACGAGGTCGACTACCATCAGGAAGAACTAAAGTAGCATCAAGTTCTTTTAGCACAACTTGTATAGCTTTGTCTATTCCACCATATTGTTTAATATGTGCTTCAACAAATCGTATATCTTGCGCGTCAAGTGTTACCATTATAATGATGATTTGCTACATTGGAAAATTACAATACGTTCCGGTTTACCAATCAAACAATGATTGTATTTAAACCATTCAACAACGTCCCAAGTAGGTTTATATTTAATAACACCGTCATGATGTGCAACACCTTCTAAATAATCAAATCCAGACGGGACTATATTTCCTTTATCAGAATCATCTAATAAATTAAATTTCTTAATAATTCCTATATCGTCAGGATTTGTAACATCAACAGCTCCATAAATATAAATAGATTTTCTACTTATAGAAGCTCCATTAGGTAAAACAGTCTTTTCGTCTGTATCAAGTTCATGCTCTACTTCTTTAGTAATAGGACGCATAACTACATACTCATAGCCTGTAATACCTTTAGAACGGGACAGAATAGCTTTCTCCCGTATCCCAAGAAAATTCGTTTTCTGCATAATTATCTGCTATATAGTTATATGATAGATTAATAAGTTCTTTTATAGTTTCGATTGAATATTTACTACGTAATTCAGCAAAGTCTTTAACTTCATATTCTCTAGGAATACATAACGGTATTATATTATAATTATTTCTTAGCCAAATAGCTTCACGATATCCCGTATTATCATTATCCATTAAAGACAATATAAGTCCATTAGGACATTTTGCTCGTAACCAATCGTATTCATTTTGTTTAAGTTTATATGATTCATGAGGTATATTAACAAGACCTATGGTTCGCAGGGCTGTTCCCCCGTAGGAGATTGATAAGTCTATTGCATCTAAATACGCTCTAAGACTTATTCTATCTTTAGTACTTTTAGTTATAATAATAGAATCATATTCACTAAGTTCGAGATTGAGTAGTCCTTCTAAACAATTACTATTAGTAATAAATCTAACAGTTCCATGTTTTCTATTAGGAAAGTACAGTTTAATATTATATACTCCTCGTTTATCTTGTCCTAGCATATAAGCATAACATACATCCTTTCTATCATTCTCATAATAATATTTAGGTTCAGGATTAACTTTTCTATTAATATAAAAGTAATCAACAGGATAAACAAAGTTAGTATTAAGATAACTAATAGGGACATGAAATTTCCTCCAATAATTCTTATCATAATTATTCCATTGTCTAGGAACAAATTCTATAATAGGTTTTCTATTTCTAGCAGCATTAACTCCTTCGGCTATTATTCCTTCGATATTTTCGTCTTTATCCTTACCATATATTATATTTCTAAAAGTATATGCAATATGTTTAAGAACAAATATAAACCAGCCTTTATTAGATATATCAACGTTTTTATGAATAATCTCGCTGATAACTAATGCAGCAGCATCAAAACAATCTCCATGAAAATAACCAGCAAAATCTTTAGCTTTTAACTTACCACGACTGTCATATTTAAAACCGAAACTAGGATGTTCATCAACACGAAAAGGACTTGATATAAATTCTCCAGTTTCAATACAGTTTTCTATTACTTCTGTATCTACACCTGTATAAGCACTAAAAATGCTTACTTGACTTATTTTAGAAAGTATAAATTCTTTAGTAAGATTACCGTTAGTTACAGTTCTTCTCATATTGGTTTTAACATCTTAAACGTGGATAATAAAAAAGGAGTAAGACACCAAATATAGTATCTTACTCCTTTATATCCAACTATTTAACTAACTTTTCTTAGAACGGTAGGTCGTCAGCAGGATTTCCACCAGCAGCAAAAGGTGAAGCTGCAAAGTCAGTCGGTGCAGTTCCAGGCATTGCTCCTCCCATTTGAACTCCTGGCATAGCTCCACCCATCATAGGTGCAGCAGCAGGCATAGCAGGAGCAGCAGCTTTTGTTTCACGATATACAATAGATTCTTTAGCTGGGTCTACTTTCAACATTGGAGCAACATTCTGCTTATAAAGTTCAATACAACCTTCTCCAACAAAGTTAGTAAATCCTAAATCACCCATTGTAGATTTACCACGAACAACAGGCTGCCAAGCATTCTTAACTTTAGTAAAGCGAAGAAGCTTAATCCAAATCGGAAGAATACCTCCTGTTGCACTCTTATAAACAGGTTTACCGTCATTGTTCATCATCTTGATAAAGTTCTCGAACATAGACTTCCAACCGTCTACAACAACTTGCGGTTCAACAGGAATATAGTTTCCTTCATCATCACTGTCCTCAAAAGGTAAACACAAAGCGTCTTCTTCTTCCTCAGTCATAGGACGACCTTTAAGGATATATACATCCATAAGATGTTTCATCCAACCAAGAACAGAATCAACTTTCCAAGCTTCTGCACCACCAACAATAGTAAGAGCATTACTTTCAGCCGGCATCATACGGTGAGTAACATAACGACGAACAGATTCATTTTCATCATTACTTGCAAATGTTACAGTAAGGATAGGAATAGCCAAACCAGCAAATGATTGCAAACCTTGAACTTCTTCTCCAAGAGTTACCCATTTGATTTCTACATTATCAAGATGTCCAATGAACAAACCATTAGGTTTAGCATCTCTACGTTCGTCAAACTTTAAACGAGAAGCAGCACGAGTATCGTTACTAATACCTCTACGCTTTTTCTTAGGTTGAGCTTCTTCTTGTTTGGTACTTACAGGTTTTCCTGCATTAACTTTCTCTTGTTCTTCTTTAGTTTGAGTACTCATTTCAACTAAATTTAAAAGATTAATAAAATATATAGATAAAAAGAGAGCCGCACTTAGATTAACTCCATGTACGGCTCTACATTATTAAATGAAAAAAGGATGTCTAATAACGGACGAGTTATTCAGCAGCTTGTTCAGCCTTCTTTTCACCAACACGAGCAGGTTTCTCTTCACGAGATTCACCAAGTACAGCAACTTTAACAGCTACATTTTCATAACCATTGAAGATTTCTGCATCAGCAAGTTCTTCCGGATTTACAGAGAATACCAAGTTCATAGTCTTAGCACGGTCTCCCATGTGAGCCTTCAACTGCATCCAAACGTTAGAGTCAGTAAATGTCAATGAAACTCCTGTACCAGTAGTTCCGGCAGGATTTGCAGATTTGCTTCCTTTACGTTTCGGAATTTCGTCACCTTGAATAGCTTCCATAAGAACAGCTTTCAGTTCCTCTTCTGTAGCTCCTTCACGGTTCAAAGCGGCAACCAATTCTTCATTCTGTGAGTTACGGGCAGATTCCAAGCAATCCTCGAAGTGTGCTTCTACATACTTCATCTTGTCATCTTTCGTCATACGTTCACGAGTAGTTTTCGGATTACCTTTTGCATCAAATTCCTGGATACCTTTGGCAATACCCCACATATCAAATTCTCTGTGGATAGCGATAGCAGCTTCCGGAGATTCAATATCAAGACCATTTGCAGTACAGAACTCAACAAGTTCAGGAACTTTGTTACGAATAGCTTCTGCAACATTGTCGGCAGTAGTTACAAACATAATGTTGTCACCGGCTTGCAAACCAAGTGCTTTAGAAACAGGAGGTGTAATACGGAAACCGCCCAATGCAGCGTTTGCTACAAGTTCTGGTTCATAACTTACATTTCTCTGACCTGCATTAACTGCACTAAAACCGAATGACATTTTTCCAAAAGTTTTCATAATTTTATGGATTAAAATTGTTTATAAATATGAGCTTTAATAGCTCGTTAATTTCACTTTACTTCTTGAGCTTCAATATCAATAATATCTGCATCGTTAAGCTCTGCACCAGCAACTATTTTAAGTTCGGTAGTTTCATACACACCAAACAGAATATCGCTAGCTATATCACGAGCAGCATAAGTAAATGCTCTATGACTAATAAGTATTCGAGGATACTTTTTATATGTATCTTTCTCAAACATTTCAGCAGCTTGAGCTTCACTAAAACTAAATTTACCAATAGAATGAACTTCTTTACCACGAACTACACGACAAATATCGTATTCTGTTACATAATCAACTGGTTGATTAGGTATTCGATAAACAGGAACAAGACCTTGTTTAGCAAGTTCTTGAGCATGAGCAGGATTCATAGCAATAGATAATTTATTATTCCATTGATAACTCTTATATATATTGCCATTAAAATCTTTAAAATAAAGAGTAGGATATACATAAACTACATCATCATCTTTATTCTCTGCTTGTTTCTTCTCTGCTTCTTTACGATTATTGCATTTAATACAATAGTCAGGAAGTTTATCTTCAACATAAACGTTAAAACCATCTGTATATTCATACAGAGGACTATAATCTTTTGTACATTCCCATGTTAGTCCTGCCTTTGATAATAACGATTTAATAACATGAATATCAATTCCTGTTTTACCGTTTATAACGTGGATATGTTCAAGGCAAGTACTAAATGGAAGATTAAGGTCTTGTGCTCTCATTAGAACAGCTAAGCCATCTTCTACACTAGCAATACCACCTTTCTTACTCCGCATTATCTGTAACATAAACACTTTAGCGTTCTCTAGTTGAGTTGGGTCTAAAAGGTTTATACTATTCAATGCGTGAACTACATTTCCAACAGGTTGTTTACTCACATCTTTACTTGTTACTGCAACGGAATGTTCTTTTGCAGCAACTTCTTTCTTTTGTTCTTCTACTTTCTCGTCCATTAATTCAAAGACCGTTTGTTTTCACACCACAAATATAAATCTCTTTTTATTATCCGCAAACAATTCCACAATTATTTTCATCAAAATTTGTATCTTGACTTAATGTGGTTGTTACATCAGTATAATGATTCGGTTTAAGCTGCATTAACTTCGTTTCCTCAACAGTTCCCTGCATGAATACCTTATATATAATATGTGGTGTAGAGTTAAACATAACCTTATTAAAACGGTATTTAAGAGCCGTAACTTCATCGCATAGAGGACTTGTAATTATCCACATATCAACATTAATTCTAAGCTCGTCTGACGAACTATTTTTGATGGATAATACTCTTAATCGTCCCTCTTGAAATAATCGCTCGTTGAAGCTGGAAATAGCCTTAGATTTGATGTATCTAGGCTTGCCTTTACTAGACCCACTCTTATAAGTTACCGGAATACCGTTTTCGTCTAATAGAAGTTTTGGTTCAATACAATCATGATAATCTCCAACAGCAACTCCATATTCTTCTAAATACTTAGTTACTTTAGCAGCATAGTCTCCTCTTTTAGATATAATCATTATTTGTTTATCAGGATTTCCAAGAACAAGACTTAATATCATAGGCAGTTTTGCATCACTATCAGTAAGGAGATTACTTCTATTACGCATTATCTCATAACAAGTAGTAGCTTTATCTAATAGAATATTAGGATTATAACATTCATCAACTTGTCTATTAAATCCTATAGTCATATCCAATTCAGGAGACCAACCATTATCTAACGCTAACTGATTACGAAATTCTGTACCACTAATACCAGCTTTGGTATCTCCAATTCTAGCTTTAGTGATATTATCAAAATCTCCAAATATATTCATACACTGAGTTATAAAATCAGTATATTTATCATATAGTTCTCTGTCAGCAGTAGGCAGTGTACAACCTACTCTTCTTTCCTCTACGGGGGAACTTAAATTAACAGCATTTAAATCATTGGCACTAAGTTCTGTATTTACAGCAGGATAATGTTTGTATATTTCTGCTAAATCATCAGTCTTAATAACATCTTTAGTTATAATAAACAGATGAAAATCAGAAGTAGTTCCTACACAATTAACATACAAACTATAACGTTCAAGACCAACAAAAATAGCAAGATTATATGTATATCTATACTTAGCATTAATATAAGTTTCACTTAATATAGTAATATGGTCTTGATTTATATTATTTTCTTTAAGAGCATCAATAATATTCTTTCTAGTATAATAACTATCAACAGCTATAAATACTTTTAAGTCAGGATTCTTAGCTTGCATCCGTTTAAGAATAACCAATATAAGTTTGGTATATTCCATAGGTTTAATGCAATGCACAGTTCCATGTCCTTTATTATTAATACCCCATTTATCAGCTAATTTATCATACATCAAATCCAGTGTCTTCATAATCATCTAATTCAATATTATCTTCTTCAATATCTTCAAATGCGGAATCATCAAAAAGACTATTAAATTGTCCATAGGCTTTCTTAATACGAGTACGTCCCTTACCTTTAGGACTAATTCCTAGTTTAATAGGATTAATAATCTTCATCGCTTCTTCGTAATAATATTTATAATTTATATTCCGCAACGAAATATCCATATCGTCAAGAGTATTAATAACAGTAACAACTGAACCAGCAGCCATACGAGAACGAGACGCAGTATCGTTATGAACTTTCTCAACTATACAACCTGTATTAGATACATAAAACCTAACATATCTTTGACATACAACTCTTTGAACTTGCTGATTATTAACAAACGTTTGTTCTACATGAAATTGTCGTCCAACGTTTTGAGTTTTACAAAAGTCAAGAATATTAGTAGCATCACGTAATGTTTCCATTACAGGTTTATGTTCAAGAAAATAGTTACTAACTGCTTGTGCAACAATTGGCATATCATAACCTTTTTGTAAATCAACAGCATACATAAGAGGATTTAACGCTCCTTTATATTCAAGTTTCAATCCTTTTTTGGTACGAAATTGAGCAATATAATTATTTACATCACGAGCAATAAGACAATGAACAATATCCGCATCTGCCTTCAACTTAGACCTTTGTTCCCATCTATTAGCAATTTCGTTAAATGTATCCCATTGACTATCTTTAATCTTAACCATAAGACCGTCAGTATTAGCACTAACAACTTTGATATGGTTCTGTACTAATTCCTCTATCAACATTAAGATTAATAATTGTCCATTTATCGTTACTTTCAATACAGCTAATCTATCATACAAATCTCCTTTTTCAAATCCAAGCTTGCCGTATATAGAATTTATCACAATCTTTAATACCAATGCTAAAACTTCTCTAGGAACTCCATCTATAATTTCTTCTAAACTATGCTTAACAGTAACTCGTGTATCTTTCATCCATGTTATCAATCCAACAAATACTGATTTAATCATATGTTCTGGATATATCCAATAAGAACTCATGATTGACGGGTACATAGAATTGATGTCCCAATGTACTAAAGTAAACCGTTCTGCTTTTTGAAGTTTCCCCGTAGGGGATGGACAAGGTATAATACCATTACATCCATAATCACTAGTACTCCATATTTCCATAGGAATATCTTGACTATGAAGCCCACCAGTTCCCATACTATAAGTAGTATCTCCAATAGTTAGAATCTCATTAAATTCTTCTTTATTAACTCTATAAAGAACCTTCTTTTTAATCCTATCAAGAAAACTTTTAAGTTGAGGCGTTTTAAATTCGATATTATCAAATATAACACGACTAAGTTTCATAGCAGTTCTTTCAGTCTTTTTACCTTTCCATTTTTCAGGTGGTAAACCGCTTCGTTCTGAATAGAATTTCTCAAACAGTTTATCAGCCATATTACTACGACTACTGTTAAGAAGGTCAACTTTATATACGCTACTAACAGAATATCTAGACCTAATTTCTTCCGGATTAAGACGAACAATTTCACATACAATAAATACATCATTTTTATTATAATGCATCATAGGTGGAATGTATTCATCTAATATATATCTATCCCATTTATCAACAAGTTTATTAACTTTATCAGCAGGTAATCCTTTATATAATAAGTTATCATAATAAAGTTCTACATCTTTTTCACAAATAGGAGGAAGTTCATATTCTAGTAATTCAAACCATTGAAGATTTATAGAAGTTTGTTTAAGACCTTTAGGAGTAGCTTTTCGTTCTCCTGTATCTTTATCAATTCTAACACCAGCTTTATTAAGAGCGAATATTCGCATAATATCAATATCAACATAAGGAAGCTTAAAACGTTTAACAGTATTAATCTGAAAATCATTATATAGTTGTTCCTTATCTTCTTGTAGAGAAATAATCTTTTTACTAAGATTATATAGATACTTTATTAAGTCCTTAGTATTATCATAGTAATTAACGTTCATAAGAAACCCAGCTATCATAAGATTATCATAACTAAGTCCATTATAAGTATAAACATTAATTCCTTTATTACGCATTGCATTAAGATAACCAACTAAACTCAATAACTGACTATCGTCTTTATCTGTAATATAAAACGCATCGCACTTAACAGTATCAAGTCTACGTTTAATTTCAGCAACAGTCAATTTTTGAACTAATGGTATAGGTTTACCTTTATCATTAACGCAATCTGCAAATATTCTTAGATAATCATTAAGACTAATAAAAGTAATAGAATAAAAATTTAGAAGTACTTCTACGTCCGCAGCCCTACAATCAATCACTTCTTATATATTTCATATATTATAAGCACTAAGTTCTTTGACAAGTAAGTCTTTTAATACTTTATATCTATCAGCATTATAATGCTTTATTCCAAGAGAGCCATATAAATGTATAGAACGATTAATACCACAGATGTTAATTCTATGATGTGTAAAATCAGGTTTATCTCTAAAGAAAAGTTTATAAGCGTCTCCAAACACTATTGTATGTTCATAAGATGTTTTAATCCAATCTTTAAAGAATAAATGACTACATTTTACAACTGCATCATCCCAACAATTATATTTAGAACTAGTATTACATCTAACAGCATAGGTAAGATAACATTCTTCTTCAAAGTTCTTTCCAGTAGCAAGACTATATATTTCTTTTAAGTCTTTGATTGCTTCTTCATCATAACGTGGAAACACGTATAGAACTTTAGAACAAATATTACCTATATTATTAGATATAACTTCATTTTCGTTTAGAAGTCTTGCTGGACAATTTTCGCACGTTTTGTTCATTTATAATAATATTATCAGGATGTACATAATAAAACGAATAATTATCTTGTTTAAATCTTGTATAAACAAGAACATCTTCCGGTTCTTCCATTCCGCGCCATCCAAAATCTTCATGAACTCTAACAATAACAAGACCATTTCTTTTATTATATCCTACAACACGTCCTTGTTCTCTACCATTAGTTGTTTTATTAAATTCGCAAGATTTACCTTTATATTTAATAGCGAATTTACGAGCTTTATTATCTTTATCTTCCATAGCACAAGAATAATTCTGTTGATGGTCTACTACAAGCAACATACAATCTACGTAGAAGTTCATCTTGATTAGTATACGGATGTCCATACTTATCATATACCATATCGTTAACATCTACAAAAACTGTATTATAAGTCGAACCTTGAGCTCTATGAGAAGTTATAGCAAATCCGTAATCAATATCTCTACTAAAAAGTACTTTACCATAAGGATTAAGTATATTATTAGCTAATAGATATTTCCGTTTAAATTTGAAATACTCTTTCCATTTACCAGCTCTAGTAACACTTGTAGCAGATTTAGCATCAGCAATTAGATTATTAAGTTTATTAAAATAAGATTGAATAGTGAATTTATCATTATGGTCAATAATACATAGAGGTTGTGTAATCTTACCTCCATTAATAGCTTGAAATTTAACCATAAAACATTTGAAATCATGAATCGGGTCTTGAAAGTCAGCTATATCATATATAATATATTCATCACTATTCTGTATAATAGTATCATTAAAATCATCAACAATAGTAGAATATGACATTATTAAGTCATTTCTAGTAATAATGCTTTTTTCAGCTCCTTTAACAATAGCTTTACGAATATAATTATTCCAAGTTGTAACTTTAGCATTAGTATATGCAATAACTTTATACTTATTTACATTCCTAGAATATTCTTCATCAGTAAATGCTTGTTCTATATGATAATCAAATTCAGAAGGACTACAAACAGTATATCCACATCCAAATTCATTATAAGCACTTTTATGTTTAGGATTACTTATATAAGAAAGCATATCATAACGTTTATTAGCAATATCAGACCGAAGTAATTCAAGAAGATATGTAATAGGATTATTATCTCCTTGTCTTACAACTTCTTTTAATACATTAGTCTTAGTAGCAATAGTAAATGCTCTACTAGTTTTCTCATTAACTGGTGGAAGTTGGCTTCCATCTCCTACATAAATAATCTTTATTTGTCTTTTACGACAAAAGTTATTAATATAGGTAACTAGTTTCGCATTGAGCATAGAAGCTTCATCTATAATAAGAAGTCTAACTTCTTTCTCTAACAGTTTTATTTTACCAATAGGATTAAAAGCTGGATTCTCAGGGTCAAAGTTTTCAATATCTACATCAAGTCTAAAACCAAAAGTAGATTGAATAGTTTCAACCGCTTTTCCATTAATAGCTTTACTAAGAACTCTACAAGCTTTATGTGTTGGAGCAGCACAAACAATTACACTAGAACTGAATTTACAATTCTGTATAACATACTTAATAACGAAGGTTTTTCCAACTCCGCCAGCTCCAACAAGTGCATGAATATAATTCTTATCGTCCCATTTAGCAGCTATAAATCCAATTAAATCATCAACCGCATTTGCTTGGTCTTTGGTAAACGTAACATTATCTTGTTTAGGTTCACCATATACATTCATAATTCGTTTTCAATATCAAGTTCTCCATTCTTAACTTTTTCTTCATATTCTCTCCAATCACGAAGAGATAAAGCCATACCTTCAACGTCTGCTATATTATAACACATAATTACGTGGAACATAATAGGACTAAAAGCGGTTTTAACAATCTTGCCACGAACTAATAAACCAGGAGCAATAGCACAATAGAATTTAATGTTAGTAGCTTTACGACTATCTTTATCACGAATTATTTTAATTCTATGACCATATTTATCTAGCCATCTAGCATATATAACTCTTTTGTGTTTAGTTTCGTAAGATTCAGTAGTAATAGGATATATTTGCCCTTTATACTTTACTCTATATACTCCTTGTTTATCAATTATAATCTCACCGTCACATTTAGTCTCTATAACAACATATTTGCTACTTACTCTTTGTCTTTTAGATTTAGCACTTGAGCCAAAAGACACTTTAAACGTAGGCATAACATATTATTTTCTATTAAATTTACTCTTAGAAAGACTAGACTTAACAGAGCTAATAATATCTACTTTGCTCTTACGTTTTTCGGCTCTAGCAGCAGCTTTAGCAGCTTTTCTTGCTTCTTGTTCAGCAATTTTAGCAGCTCGTTGTTCATCCAAATCCACTTGAGTAAGTGTGTAACCACAGTATTTAGTAAGAAAATCAATTCTACCCCAAAAACTGTTACCAATAAGATTAGTATCTTTAATAATACTAATTACTTTACCGTTGATAGTTACAGCCGGATTCTTACACAATTCTCTAACTACTGTTACTTCATCATATTTTCCCATATTTTACATAACATTTAAAAAGTTAATAAATTCACATCATAAAAGTAAATATCAGTAAGTATATAATAACTATAACACAATCAGCAATAATAGCTCTATTAAGAGTTATAAATTTAACAAGATGTAGTTCCTCTATAATATGAATAGCTACAATTAATAATAGACATATAGTAAAAAATATAATATCTGTCATAACAATATCTATTTAAACTATTAAACCAAAGGTCGGAACTTCGTTCCTCCCGCCCCCCGTAGAGGATGAGAATGAATATAACTTATACCGACTCATTTACTATCACTACCGATAATATGTACATGAACTATATCAACAATTCTCTTAACATTATCAGTCAAAACCTTAATATGTTCGGCACTTTTAAGAACATTATCAGCAAGATTAAGAATATGTTGTTTAAGATTAACTTGATTCTTTAAAGCTTCATTAAGTTGTTCTTGTAGTTTATTTACACGTTGTCTTAGCATAATAACATCAACAATTAACAACGCAATAACAAGAAGCATAATCCAAATTAAATTTTCCATGCGGCACTATGTATTTTTCTAATAATATCATCTCTAAAATCCTTACATTCATGTCTTGCTAAATCTTTAATAAGAATATCACAAAATTCAACATCAGGATAAGCAAATATAACATCAAGAGGTCTATGATAGTATTCAAGCCATTCTAAATAATCATCATCGTTTCTTCTATGAACTTCAGCAATTTTAGCAATAGCTCTAGCAGTATAACTGTTTTTAGCAAGTAAATCATTCCAATGTTCTTTGATATATTTAATATCTGACCAATTCTTTGCATTCTTAGCACAATTATGTTCTATAACATCGAACCATTGTTTAGCAGCAGTTTTAGTATTATGATAACAAAAATCAACACTATTCTTATGAAGAGTAATATCAATACCATTATCAATGATTTTAAGCTTTAATTCTCGTTTAGCAAAATCTACCCAAGTACAAATAGCAAATTTATCTTTGAAATAACCTCGCTCAATTCTTACAACATCATAGACATGAACACCATTGATGTTATCTCTATATTTCATTGATTGTCGTCGTGTACCCATAAATATTAATGAATTTGGTTAAATGCTCATATATAGAACCATCAAGATATTCTTGAGTTACTTGGTCATCAATTCTATCTTCAAGCCCTAAAC
>ERZ832317.188-NODE-188-length-92125-cov-7.534832_pt1 | contig 92125 bp, 145 predicted proteins | sample MGYA00519695_ERZ832317 | MGnify/ENA primary metagenome ERZ832317 (study PRJEB31850, sample SAMEA3708726) | human gut metagenome | biome: human gut; feature: human-associated habitat; material: faeces | place: China | collected 2014 ...
AACCTCTGGAGAAGCAACAAGTAGGACGTGCTCTGCATTTGCAGCAGCTGGGGTTAGTTCGTAATGATAGCTGGTAACAGTACCGTCAGCAGCCTGTTCCATCTTACCGATAGTGACAAGAGTGCCATTATCAATGCCAGAAGTTGCCACACCAACCTTATTCATTGCATCAACATTGGTGCAGGACATACCCATAGTATTAACTAGACCATGAAAAGCCATAATATATAATCTCCTTTTTATTAAATATTTTCAGATTTTCTCTTTAAACGAGTCCAAACGTCCTCATCTTCACGATTTGTCTTGGCGATAGGAGCCGCAAAGCGGAACAACCCATCATTTGTTTTCTTTACATTCTTCTTTACGGCAGAGAAAGATACGGCCTTGACCTTATTTGTCCAACCATCAATCTCAGACATCTTGCAAGCCATGCCCTCATCGCGCATTTCCTTATACTGCTCATCAGACATATATTCCTTGCATTCAGCCATAATAGATTCAACGGTTGCGGCTTTACGCTGTTCCTCAACTTCCGCCTTAAACTTGCGTAGTTCTTCTAGTTCTGCGTCCTTTTCCATAATGATATTATCACGGGACTCAATGTCCTTTTCAAGTTCAGCCATCTTTGCCTTCATTTCGTCTGCGGACATTTCTTCCTCATGCTCATCATCGTCGTCGTCATGCTCATCACAATCAGCTAGACGATATTCAGCAACATTATCAGGTTCAGCAAATTTCTTGATATTATCTGTCTCAGTAAATTCCTGCTTGACCTCAACAACCTCATCTGCAAGAATAAGACCGTCCTCAGTCAGACTAAAATCGAGCCGATATAGCTTCTTGACATCATCAATGAGGATAGCAAATTTCTTATTGTCCTCCTCGTAGATACCCTGAATGCCATATTCCCAATTACGAGCTTCACGTATAGCGGTATATAGTCTACCCCACATATCGCCAATATCAACTGCGCTAAATTCAATTTCAGCCATTTTCTTGTCCTCCTTTCTTTCAGAATCGTCATCAAGGTCTAACTTCTTATAGATAGCCTCAATTTTATTTACAACCTCAGTCTCATCATTCTGCTTTGCATATGCTAATGCAGACGATAGAGCATTTCGGTTATAGATGAATTTGTCACCATCAAGCATCATAACTGGGTACTTGAGGTGTTCAGATGGCGCATCTTTCCAACCATCTTCTACAAGTAGATATACAGATTTAACAAGTGTGTCACGATTCTTAGCGTCCATGATTTTATCTCTCATAGAAGCCTTGTCGTAATTTCCCCAATCAGCCGTAGACACGGCTTCTTTGGACTTGTCAATCTTATATGTTTTCTTTTCAACCATTGATTGTTTCCTTTCTTCGACAAATTGCTTTAGATTAGATAGAGAATCAGATTTATGTAGATTACTGTAATAGCTCTCCGCATCTTCCTCTGAGAATCTAACGATTGTAATATTTGCGTCAGGCACAGATGGGCGCACAGTTCGCCCAAGAGTTGTGATTGTTTTAATGTTAAATCCATCACATTCATGTTCATCAATCATTGAGAATGTAGCCTCAATACTTACAGAGCGCGTTGCATCATCCTCTGAGAAAACATTACAATATTCTTTAGCATATCGTTTACTGATAATACAATCAACATAAGCATCAAGATAGCCATCATCCGCTTCAACAAACTCAACGTCCTGCTCTTTCGGCACAATCCCAACGATTGACTGACCGTTAGTATGCGTGGTACAATCATTGAATTTAACCTCAGCAGTGACCCATTTGCCAAGCACTGACGGCGCATATTCTCTAAGTACATTTTCTGGAATGACAATATCATGCGAGTTTGGACGTGTTGATAAAAATGCCGTCCGGCCTACCATATAATCATCATTGTCATATTCACTCATATCAATATGCTTGATACTTGATACTTCAAATTTAATTGTTTTTTCCAATCATCTTCCTCCTTTCTTCAAGGATATAACGAGACATTCATCTCGTCTACGGTGGCCCAAAGAGCACTATGCCCAAGCCGCCAATTTATGGTTAATTGACATCCTGTGAATCAACCCCAGTATAGTCAACAGACCACGTTTTCATTTCCTCAATAAGCCCCTTAGTATAATGGTTCTTTTGCAGCTTATTGACATAAATATCCTCAATCTGTAGCATATGCATCTTTTCATAATATGGCAGTGTCTTGTTTCCAATATATCTGTAGAACATATTTTTTATTTCACCACGACACGCCTCAGTTGTATATGCTACAGTTGCATCTAGCTTACTCTCAATTCTCTTGAGGGTTGCTTTGAGAGTATTTTGCTTTAATTTATCATCTTGTTCGCTCTGATATTTCTTTAGAGCATTTGCAATGTATAGTTTAATAGGTTTACAACATAGGGTAATAACCGCTGCTAAAGAAAGAATTGCTCCTAAAATTGCAGCAATGTTCTTGACTGTTTCCAATCATAGCTCCTCCTTTCTAGCGTATTATCCTTCTTTTATTCCATTCTTTTCAAGCCATTTTAGCAATTTTGCATTACGCTTATAATAATGCGCGTCATCATCTAAATATTTAGCTGAGAATCCAGCTTGATCTAATTCCCATGCAAGCGCATCATCAGCAATAAAATAATCTTCTGGATTTCTTGGGATTCCAAGGATAATCATTGATAATCCTCCAAGCCAACAATGCCCCAACTGTCAATATGGCGGTCGTATTCATCATATTCTGTTGACATTTGTTTGGCTTTATCATCCAATAGAATAATCTGCGCCACAACCTTATTCATATCCTGCATAAGCTCTTGTAGCATAGCATTGGCGTTAAAATCTTTTTCTTCTTTGGCAATATAATACGTCTGCTTGATAACTTGATATAGGTCAAGCGTTTCTCTAAGCATAGTACCCATCATTTGCTCAAGATTATCATATTCGCGCTTATCACCGCGCGTCTCAGGATAATATGTAGTAATATTCCACTGATGCTTAAAATCGCTTACAGTATCAGCCATAAGCGGCCAAAGATGCGCTAACTTGTGATGGATAATATTTGCGGCATTAGGCATAGCAAATTTTACTTCCATCCACGAAACGCAACGGTCGAACGTGCGGTTCAACTGAAAATACTGCCCAACTAGAATATCTAGGGCTTCACTTGTTCTTTCTGATAACATCATAATATCATTCCTCTAATGTTTCTCGGCTTGCCTCGCCACTTTCAGTAAGTGATGTTCCTGATTGACGGGGACGACCACCTTCATTTGATTGCGCCGTGGTATTTGCGTTCAACATAAGCATTGAATACTTATCAATCCATCCAGTATATTTACTCTCAGCAAGCATCCTATCAAATGTAACAGGGTTCATACCAACAGCACTAGCCCATGCAGACGAATTGAGCACAAGTCCCTTATCAGCCATTTTCATCATCTTATCAAATCTGGCATCACGCTCAAATTGATAGTTAGAGCCAACAAACTCAAACTTAAACTTATATTTGCTAGTCATTTGATTGACATAGAAATCAAGGAAATTATTGAACTGAGCATACATTGGCTTCATAGTCTGATAGACCTCGTTAAGCGCCGCCTCTAGTTCAGCATTGCTCATCTTATCAGATGAATAGATAACACGGCTAATACCAGTACCAATGCCAGCCGTTGTGGTTAGCTCATTTGTATAGCTATTTGGATTCTTATCCTCAAATTGGAAATATTTAATATTCTCAAGTGGTAGAGCTGCTAGTTTGGCAGCATTCTTTAGACCATTAGCCGCCTTTTGCATAAATGCTCCAAGCGTTTTCGGATCAATAGCAAATTGATTTGCCTTCGTGCCTGACTTGGCTGAATCAAATAGTCTAATTTCACCAGCTAAAATACCAGCCGCAGAGATAAGGTCTTTGTTATATTGCAACTCACCAACCTCATCACTGCGTAGAACATTGGCTACATATGGTGCTAAGAATGGATTGTTAGCAAAGTTGTCTGTGGAAAATTTCCAAGCATAAGCACCATTAAGCGGTGATACATCTGCCCATAGTGCATAACTACCATTACGTTTATCGAGTGGTGCAGACGGCTTATAATTTAGCTCCGCATTTTCAATCGCATCAAGATATGTCTTTTTAAGACTTGGGTCAAACCCCTCAATATCTACGCCCGGTTGCATAAAATACAGTACATTAAAAGACCACAGCAACCCTTTTTCAAAGTATCCAGTAAGCATACAATAATCTTGTGGCATAATTTGTAGAGCATACTTCATCTTGCCGCGATTGCCGCTCTTAGTCTTTCTGAACCAAGTAAAATATGAGTCACGCTTTAGGACGTTTAGCAGAACATTATAAAATTCTTTCTTGTAGTCAAAATTAGTCAAGAAATTATCTACTGTTTGCCGGTCTTTCTTATATTCCTCTGATTCATAGTCGCCTTTTGTATATGCGTTTTTGCAGGTTATCTGAAGGTCGAAAGATAGCACATTTGCATAAGAATATAAAGTACGCTTGAAAATCATATCAAACGCTGATGCAAATTCTACAAAACCTTGTAAATCAGCGCCACTATTCTTGTAATCATTGAGCGCCTTTTTTACCGCCTCCGCATTAGGTAAGCGTGGATTATTGTTTAGATTGGTCAATAGCTGATTGCTCAAAAATGGTGAATAAAAATTATCAACCGCCATCAAGCCAGCACTAAAATCAATAATGTCTTGAAGGTCATTTTTAGATAGCTTTACATCTTCATTATTTTTTGGCATCTTCAACCTCCTTTCTTTGTTTTATTGTTTATATATTAGAGCGGTTAGATTATGGAATTCATTAACGTATGCCAAAGTTCATTGAGCTACTTGTCCTCCCTATCCGCTCGTTTGATATTTTTGAGTGTTTTTATTTTCAGCTTTCAATTAAGCCTAAGTTGGAACTTGGAGTATATTCACCACACAACCCTAATAGCACCTCCACAGCCACACACCAACATAGTAGCCGCTTCATAGGCAAATATCAATATACTAATTGAATGTCATCTAAATCATATTCTTCAGCATGATTCTGTCTATTCCATTCATTTTCAATATAATCACATATTAAAATACCCATAGCTAATGTAACAATACGGTCACGATGCCCTGTTCTCGGCGCTTCCAGTTTAATGTTTTCGCCTTTGAATATGGTGGTTAAATTAACTGCCTCCGATATAAGCAAATCAGTATTGCCATGAGGCGCAAGTATATCTGCTATCTGTTCGCCGGTGTATTTGTAATATTCGCCAGTTTCAACAATAACATCTTGCTTATCGCTCATCCCTATCAAGAATTTTATACGATTATTCTCAAGTGACATTTTAGTTGCTTTCCAATAAGACGTATTGAGCGTTTCACTACCAACAATAGGTATGATACAAGGATAAGCATTTGGGTCTACTGCATTGGCTCTATAGTAATCTAGCTTATCGGGTCGAGCCACATGATATTCTTTTTTATCAGCCATAGTTAGGCCATGATTATTGATGAACGCCGAATAACGTTCATTGGTATATGGTTTAGATAAAGCTATCATAACCGCTTCGCCACCCGATCTAGCATCAGGCACTAAATAGTCTGCTTGATACAACCAAAACAATTCTTTTAACCTATCAGCACAACCATCTGCGTCATCTGCCGTTGGTAGCAGTTCAATATATTCTACATATTTATCAAAATGGTCTTTTTTCCACTTTGCTCTTATACATATAGCAATGCTATTATCCGATTCGTTTGCTTTTTTGCCAGTTGTTGTCCAAGCAAAGTCAGATACAATGAGGCGCACTTCATCGTCTTTTTTCTCGTCATCTTCTAATTCACTAGCAACCAATAAATCCATCGGTTTTGGTGGGCAAAACGCATCTGTAATAACTTGATTTTCCTTAAATGATTCAAGACTAAAGAAAGAATCCTCTGACTCGCCAATCGCTTCATTTAAGTATTCTGTCCTAAATGATATATCGTCGTTCTGCCTTTTAGCTCTACGATAATCACCCCATGTTTTTAAGCCATTTTCTATATTATCAAAAAAGTCAGTTGCGAATATGCCATATTTAGTACGCTTATCAACATAATATCCTGTTACACAATCGCACCACAATCTATACCACCACTGGAACTTGAACTTAGATGATGTTAGATATATACTCTTAGATTCTTCTATCCATCTCTTGTTTCCAGAATATGCAGGATTGCTTAAATAATTTGGTTGCCTTGGAAACAACATCCCATCAAAGATTTGGTCTATTGCCGTTTTCTTCATAATGGCAACCTCATCATATATGGTAAAGTTAGAACGCGAACCTCTAGCTGATTCAACAGGGGCAAGAACAGTAATGGACGAATTGTTAAGTGTACACTCTACATAATATCCATCGTTCGGCTTTGTTATTTTTATCCAGTCTTTTTCATAATAAAGCAAAAGTAGTTGAGATAACTTTTTTATCAATTCTTTCTCTAGCTTTTCTTTGACCATCTTATTAGCTTGGTCAACAGTAGAGGATGTAATAACTATCTGACAGTTTGGATACAATAGTAGCTTGCAGACCGCCGCAAGCATAGTAATAAACGATTTTGCGCCGCCACGTCCTGCTCTCCAAAAGTACACATCTGATACACCAATTTCATGTAATGCCTGACGCTGATATGGTTTTAATGGAATCCCTAGATAAAATTCAGCAAATATATCCCAATTTCGTCTGAATAGAGTTGTCCACTCTATGATGTTATCTTCTAAGGCACTATCTATTTTTTTAGATATGCCAGATACGGCGCGAAGTTTATCAGCCTTAAATGATTCTCTAAGACCGCCCATCCTAGAGCGCATTATGCTTCCTCCTTCGGGATTGCTGGATAATCTCTAGTGCCAGCAACAGCGTTGCGCAAGCTACGCATCTTTTCACCCTTGTCCTTTTCATATCCAACCATATCTACGAATCTTGTCAAATCTTCACATTCAGATGGTTTAGTATATTCCACCCAAGCTATACGTTTCTCAAATGCTCGTTCCGCGTCCGACTTCTGATTACTCTTAAAATCATCAAGTTTAAGTAGTGACATTAACGTTTTGATCTGTGCTTGAGTGTCTTTATTAACACCATTTTTATACTGTTCAAGTTCTAGCTTACACAGATCACGATAACGCATTTCCATAGCGGTATCCATTTCAAATATATCTGCCGTATAGCTATCGAACATATCATCTAGCCATTGACAGTCCTCATCTTCATAGTCACCGCCCCATTGTTTGCGCCATCTTGCTTTAAGCGCAACTTCATCTGTTTCACCCTTAGCTACATCGCCCAAATCCTTGAAATTAGACAACTCCATATCGCTATCCCATACGCCTGTTAATTTATCAGGAGATGTTGATAAGTATGTATGATACAACATAAATAGACTAGGCTTTTTACCTTTAGCCGCCTTTTCTAGCGTATCAAGACAAGCCGTATATTCAGCACGTCTCATGGGAATGCCAGTCTGCATACAAGTTGACCATAATGCCGCGCCTTGGTCTTTAGTAGATTCAAGAGCTTGTTTATATATCTCAGTTACGCATGATTTGCATGGCTTAATATATTCGCCCGTTTTGATTGGGCTTTTATAGAATTGGCTGTCTTGCTTTTCCTTGCCGCAATATGGGCAAAACATATTCTCATTCCTTTCTGTTCCGTTTACTTTCCTATAAATATGACAAAGCAGCCAAGATTGCTCTCAGCTGCTTTGTATTTGTCAAGGTTCAATATTCAGTTAAACAACAGTTCCCATTGAGTTGGGCTTATTGTAGATATGAGCCGATTGGCTCTGACCACCATCCTTTCTTTAATTATGCTTCGGATAAACCAGTGGATAATTCAAGAGAATAGTGACCTCCTTTCGGATATTCATAGCCGCCAATGAGTAGTAGCGACAGGTAGTTTATTGTCCTTGCCTAGGGACTCATCAATGTCCGGTATTTATCAAGCGCATGCCGGTATCGAGCGCCACTCATTGTTATGTTTTATCATTTTACAAGTGCGACATATTTACCGTGTCGCTCGGTATTATGGTGCAATGGGTCTTAGATGCCATCACATCTCGCCTTTGCATCGTTCTAATGGCGATGCGGTTTTCATTGTTGCCATATGGTATACCGCAAACCTTCGATTAACGTCCACATATTGCCGAAAGACAACCCGGTTCTATGCTTCATACGCTCGTATAACACACCTGTTGCTATACGCCTATCGTCAAGGATAGGATTTTGCAAGAGCCGCCATAAACGACCCTGAAAACTCCATGTACGCATGGTACACGAGATAAATTGTCATATCTCGCCACAGTATATGACACGCTCGTATCAGGCTCTGCTGAATTGCAGATTCACGGCGAAGATATCCAACTCTACTAGGTGGGTCAATCGCCCCACAAGCATGATTAACACAGCTAAAATAGCTATCACCTAGCAGAGAATGAATCAATTTAAGTTGGTAGCGCCATTTGCAACTGACGCTACCGATTGTTCTAAATTCCGTCTTGTGACGGCGAAAAGAGTTCAGACTTTTCCTCTATTATGAGACTTGTAGGACGCATCCCCAAGCCAAGGCTAACTCCGCAGATATTAGCCGCAATTCCATAGTTGTATTATATCACATAATCTATTGATTGTCAATATTAAAGATAAAATGTTTTACGCCATTCTGCACCATCTTCTGAATATGTAGTAAACATACAAGATGGTCTTGATGCTTTACGAATAGACTTGGCAAATCCATCAACACCGCATACCGAGCCAACGCGCCAACACAGTTTATCACCTAACTCAGTAATACCAGCATTCTTCATTTCTTGTCGGTGTAGATGCCCAACGTAGCATTCATCAATGTCAATATTATATAAATTTTCAAAATATCGCATTGTCTCAGTTACATCGCCGCCATCCCCATGATGAAGCATGATTGCATTGTTCTTAATGTATTTAATAGCACAATCTGTGTAATCATCAACTGTAATTCCATCTACTGACTTTAACCGCTCTTGTAGATACCATACAATGATTTTACCTAGATTTTCTTCCTCAAACTGTGGCTTAGATGTCAACAGGCGGCATACATCATGGTTACCACCAACCATCACCACATTAACAGGAATTTCAAGCCGGTCATGTAACTCAACAAACCAATCAGCCAGATATTCAGACAACTTGATAACCGTATCAATAGCTGGCTCTCTTAGCTTAGTTAAACTAGATGTACGTAAAATATTCTCTACGCAGTCACCGAGCACAGCAACCGTAATATCATCAATCCAGATGCAGTTGTCATCATTACACATCTTGTTAAGCAACCCATCAAGCCGCGCCCTCATAATATCAAAATTGTACTTGTTTACAATTTCATTATATGCACCCTTGATTTCATAGGTCGAGCCAGCATGAAGGTCAGAAATACAAAGAAGTCCACTTACATTCATTTGCGGCAGAATGTTAAACTCACGAATAGTAAACGGCTCAAGGTTCTTAATCGACTCAGCAATCTTTTCTTGAATCAAGTCTGCTCTTGCGTCAAGTCTCTGATTTTGAACATACTGAATATTCTCGCTCTGTAATTTCTTGCGTTCTTTCTCTAACTCAATTTTTGCTTCTTTAAGCTGGGCTAAAATCTCAGCGTCTTTTTCGTCTGACTCACAATCGTCTGCGCCATTTAGCATATTGCGAACAAATACGGCACATCTGCGTAGATATTCCTCTGACCAAACATCCCTATAATCTTCACCAAGACAACGCGCCGTCCATTCCTGCAAGTCAATCAACTTGCTATCTAGCAACTCAGTCGCTTGTCGTATCTTCATTAGATTCATTCAATTTCTGTTCCTTTTCCTTCTTTTTCCGTTCATATTCTTCTTTTTTCTGATTGATTACATTGATAAAATCATCATAACTCTGTTGCTTTGCTTTCTCAATGCGCTCATTCTGCATTTGCTCTAATGTTCGCTTTGCCGTTCTTTCTGCTTCGGCTTGTGTAATTAACTTGAGATCATTAGGTGTCAATTTGCGCTCACGAACGCGCCTACGATATTTCTTTGTAACGCCGCGTCCATTTACATTATTAAGAAAATCCTCATTATATTTGTATAATATCTTAAACCAAGCAGGGTTAATTTGCTCAACAAGTTCACCCTGCTCATTCTTAGCCATTACTCTACGCTCAGGCAATTCTTCTAGTGTAAATGTGCCTACACTTGGCATTTGGCATTTGCCATCAAAATGAAGAATATGGATGATAGTATCAACAAACCCCATCCAATATTTCTTGGCAGTCTGTGGCGATACATTGAGCAATCCACCAGCATAAGCATAAAATTCTTGATTCAGCTTATTATATTCAGCCATCTTCTTCTTCCTTAGCAAACTTAGGATTATTAGGATAATTCTCTAATACCCAAGCGTCCCATTCTTCTTTGGTTGGCCCTTTACCATACAATGTGCCAGCTTTAACATAACTAGCCATATGTTTCTCAGCCTTGAACTCTAACCGATAATATCCCATTCTGTCAGGATAGTACATACGCCGCTTTTGGAAACCATTCCAATATTCGCCAGCTGGCTTAGGTGGATGGTCGCGGAATGTAATAACACCAATATCTGGTAATGAATATTCAACGCCATGTTGTAATGTCTCACGGATAATGTCATGATAATTTCTTAATACTAGCTCAATGATTTTTGAATCAACGCCGGTACGCCGTCGTAGCTCTTTGCTCATATCAGCCTTACCAAGTCGAGGATATTTATTTTTATGCAATTATATCGTTCCTTTCCCTATTAGTCTACCACAACATATTGTGGTGAGTTAATTTTATCCATATATTTCCTACTGTTTTAACATGTCCCCCGTGCGGACAGGTGGGGCTTCGCGCGATTCAGTACGCCTCTGATTATCTGCTTTCTTATAACATTCCTCTGAGCAATAATGCTGACATACATCTCGCGGCTTGAAGCGCTTGCCGCAAATGGGACAGATTGGATTAAGTTGCGCCGTATTGGTTCTCAAATTTTCTACAATCGTCCAACCAAAACAAGCCCATAGCATTTTCTTATTGCTTGATTTTTTGACCGTATATAAATACGCCACCAAGCTATTGACCACAACATCTATTGGCTCGTTGCTATATTCCACTATATCTTGTGCTATGCAGCGATATTTATATAAATCATCCTCATTGATATGCGGGTCATCGCCATAATCAAATCGGCGCTGATTCCACATCCACCAATTATACCGCTCAATGATTGGTGAATTTTCTCTAGTGGTATAATCGACTGATTTATTTATCAACATCGTCCAATCGAATTTCTCAATCTTGTTATTATATCGAATTCGAGAAGTAGGAATTTTAGCCGAGATACGATTCATAGTGGAATTGTTGGGAGGTTCTACTTGGGTATCTGGGTCTTTGTCTTTAGCATAGATAAAAAAATGAGGCAATTTTGACTTTGTATATTTTTTTATAATATCTGCAATTTCTTTTGGTGGCTCACTTTTCCATAACGTTTTCGCAAAATCAATAATTTGATTGTTCTTCATTGTAAGCCAAGCAATTACTCTAATTTGCTCCTCAGTCATTTTACCACCATTAGCATTTTTTACCTTACTGATTGCATTACTAATCGGGCCAATCGACCCACCTGTATATGCAGTACTTACACCTTCATACAGTCTATCCGCATCAATAATACCGCCACGTGCTTTTTTGAGGTCATACGATAACGGTACAATTCCTTGCATATTGCGCTTTGCCACAGTTGTCAACGTCTTATCCTTCACAACCAAGGAAATATCCCCATCAAAGTCCTGTTGTAATATACGACTAATCATATCGTGTGCACTGAAATATATGCATTTTGTTCCGCCAAGCCATTTATCGGTCAGCTCATTTCGCTTGTTGATTCTAACCGCGTGTTCCTGATACAAGTGTGGGCTTCTCAAACAATCAAGCTCGTCACCATCTTTGAATTGATTAGTATAAACCTCTCCATTCTCAAGTATACCAGTTGGGAATTGCTCACCTTTGAACAACCACTCACAAAATGCCACAGGGTCAGGCGAAATAAACAGGTATTTGCCGTTAATTCTCAATCTGCCACCTTTTGCTTGTTTTACCAAACTTTTCTTTGTCTGTTTCAACAACTCCCGGTTATACGCATCTTTAAATAATTCTGGATATATTGTCAACGCTTCTTGCATGGCTGATTTTGTTTGATTGTATTCAGTCGCGCCTAATAGTCTCATGGTAGTTTGATAATCTCTCCCGACACTATCAATTTCATCTGCTGTCTTGGCAATAAGCCGCTCAATCTCATTATCTGTCATATCACTTAGAGATTGAAGCATCTGATAATTGATTCGCGCCTTTGGTATATAATCTTCCTCAACTTTACAGCATCCAAAATAACAACCATAACTCTTAAAATTAGCCTTGTAGCAAAGCCAAGATGGATAGAACTTATGCAGCTTAAACATTGACTTCGTTAGAATGTACTGAATATCGTCCTCAAGAATCTTCCATTCTTTACCATATATATCAGTTACAGTCCAATCGTCAGCGGGGCAATATTCTTTGAGCCATCCTCTGAAGTCAAAATAAGATACCAACCCTTTTATCCACGGAGCTCGAACAATCTGTGTCTTGAATCCGGGTTTACAACACATACCCCAGCCATCTGTCTCGGCTATAATTGTTTCAGACGTTTTGCGCGTAATGCTATAATCCGTATAATCAATGAAATCTGATTCAGCCATAACTGGCATTTCGAAATCATCAACTATAATGCAACGGTCTATGTCAAAGTCTGTAATTCTATCTGTTGCAGATGCCATAAGGCTCTTATAGCTCAATAGTTTATTTTCATTCATGCCACCCAGCGCATTGATTGATTCAATGGTCAGTCCACACACGAGGGTTTGTTCAACCGCCAAATAATCTTTTTCACGAACAGCCATAAATCGCTTTGTACGTATCATGCCAGCGCCACATGAATAGAAAATATAATGCTCCCCATTGTAATTGAATCCATTATGAATGATGCTGTTTAATACCTCGAAAAAGAAAACATTGACAATAATAATTTTGTCACTTCGCTCAAATGTCTTAATGCCAAGGCTACGAGTCAACTCAGAACAAAACAGGTTAATAATTGTCTTATCTGTTACCGCATCTGGATTAAGTTCTCTTGTAATGTTGTCTTCAAACGATTTTCTCAGCAACTCAACAAGTTCATCTTTATGCTTCTTGATAACACGGTTAATTGATGAAACACGCCATTTTCGATTCTGACCATCCTTCTCGCGCATTCTCAAGGCATATAGCTTGACAAGTCGATTATGTATTACTTGTTCCTCTGGCGTATAAAAAGCATCCGTTGTCACAGAAGGTATATAACAGAACTCTGTCAATGGCAAGTCAGCCACCTCCTTGATTATTTATTTTTCTGTTATATACCTAAATGATAAATTAAATTTTGTGGTACGCTCAAATTTACAGATTCTCCTAATTGTTTCTTCTCCCAAGCCAGTTTTCTTGTGCGCGTCCGTAACAGATTCAAATACTTCTCCAGTTTCCAAACATTTAACCGGTCTACAAACAACTGGTTTTCTTCCTCTGTTAGCGTCTCCAATTTTCTTTTTATGCTCGTCACTTAAATGCTTGCCATCGCACCATGTTTTACCACCATTATCAAAATACCTCTTTCGAGCATCTTTAATGGCTTGCTTATGATCTTCACTTTTTGGTTTATTTTTGCTTGCTTCAGACATTTTCTTCTTTGTGTCTTCGCTATGTGTTCTTCCAGTAAAAATCTCAATAGCTCTCTCACTTAACTTCTTTCGTTCTTCATCCGTAAAGACATGATGACACATAGGGTTATTATCGCCTTTCATACAAGAAACAAATGCTATTCTTGCTTCTTCATATTCTTCTGGCGTTGGCACATACCTTTCATTACCTCTAACAGTTGTGCATCGGCTCATCGTCCACCAAGCAAACTGTAGTCCCTTATCATGTGGATTTTCTTGAGCAAGCAATCTATGCACTTCATAATGTTCTCTTGCATATAAATCAATTAAATTTAATTCATCATCATTTCCACCCATACATTTCGGTACAATATGATGTCGCTCTTTATATTCTCCTTCAGGAACACCAGAACGCCCACGAGTATCTAATATGTTTTGAATAAACTCATTATATGTCAGGCTCAAAAAATCACCTCTAATTCATTCTCTGAACTACCATATATCCAAAGCACCCAATCGCGCTCAGTTGGCTCATATTCATCATCCCACACTTCTGGTTCTGTATCTTCCGATACATACCAGTTATAGCTCATTTCGCTCCACAAATTATTATCACCTCCTTGAGCTTAATGCTATTATATCATATAATTGATTATTTGTCAAGTATCTAATTTTTCCCGATTATAAATTCTAAGAAAGAAAAGAACCAAAAGAAAGAAACAATGTATAAGTAAATACGTTAGTATTTACTTATTTACTATATTATATCATATATTCATCACTTTGTCAAGTGGTAAAATAAAAAATTTTTCTATTGACATTACATGCTTTCTATGTTATAATATCTAGTATATATAATTACAATTTAACTAATTATCTACTTCATATACATTCGTAGATAATTAGTTAAATTGATACGAAAAATCAATTTAACAAAAATTATGCTTGACAAGTGCAAATTGATATGATATAATCATAGCATGAGGTGAAATAAATGCCAAGAACAAAGAAAATTAACGCTGTAATCCAATATGGCAATACTGATTGGATTATCAATGATTGCGGCAATGGACAATTCGAGCTATATAATATCAGCACCAAACAGATTTTAGCAAAGAGCAATAATCCATTAGATTTTGATAAGTATATAAATAAGATTTTCGGCAAGGAGGCGACTAAGCGTGTTCGAGATTTTCAAACTGAACAAGAAGAAGAAAGAACTTGAAGATCAGATTGCTCAACTTAAAGCAGATATTTCTAGTATACAAGTAGAGATTGATAACTATGACGAACATCGGCAAATTGCGGCGCATCAATATGAAAACACCATGCGATCTGCAAAAGCGGCTCAATCTGTCCTTGATGCCATAAACGGTAAAATCCATGTCATTGAAGAAATGCAGGATTATAATATCCCATATTATCAGGATTCACTAGATGAGCTTGAGCATAAACGTTATGAGCTACAAGATAAAATTGAATCTGCTGTGAATACTGGATTATATCGAATTGAGCAAGGATATACCCTTAATGATTCTGCTAGGCGCGGCAAAGAAATGCAGGACGTGTATGGTAGAGGCTTGTGCTATGCAATGTCCGGATATATTGACAACAAAGAAAAATCTGTAACAACTGGCAATATTACTAAAAGCAAAGAATTGATTAAGAATAAATTTAATTCTTATCAGTCTAAAGCAAATAAAGTCGGATTGGCGCTCAATGCTGAATATGTAAAGGCGCGACTTGATATGCTAGATATCAACTTAGCAATTAAGGTTAAACAGAAAGAAGAAAAGGCGCGAATTCGTGAAGAAAAGCGCAGATTGAAAGAACAAGAACAGTTACTTGCTGATATTGCTAGAGAACGCGCTAAGTTGCTAGAAGAAAAGAAAGCAATGAATATTGCGTTTGATAAAGCGCTAACAGATGATGAGCGTAATAGGATTAAATCTCAATTAGCTAGTATTGACAAGCGGCTCGATTCTATTGCTTATCGTGAATCACATAGCAAAGCTGGTTGGCTATATGTAATTAGTTCACCAAACTTGCCCGGATTGGTAAAGCTCGGTTGCACTAGAAGATTGAATCCTGCATTAAGAGTGCGTGAACTTAGCTCAAGCAGCTTGCCAGAACCATATCATGCTCATTGTTTTGTATTCAGTGATGATTGCTTTGAGCTGGAAAATAATATCCATAAATATTTCGACAAAGAGCGGGTCAACCCAGATAGAGAATTTTTCCGCATCGAGCCAAAAGAAGCTATTGATGTTCTGAAAGAAATTTTCAATGTAGATGTCCATTTTGTAGATGAAAATTGTGATGAAAATGAGGAGGATGAATAAATTATGGGAGCTTATGTTTATGAAAGCCATCTAGGCGGTTATTATACAAGTGATGCTTATATCTCACCACACGACTTATACTGCGAACAATGCGGTGATAGAGACTGGTGTTTAGGATGGTATGATACATTTAGAAAATTTCTTAAATTCAATGCAGACGGTATTGATGTTGGTGATGGATGGGGTGGATATGCTCTTGACTCAATAATTGAAGATGTTGGTCATACGTTTGATGATGTGTTGACATATGAAGAAGCAAAAGAAATTGTGTTAGCTAATAGAACGCTAGATGAGGAGGATAAATAAATGATTATCTATACTTGCCCAAAGTGTGGTGGCGATATTTACCATACTTGTATCTGTACATTGCCGCCTATTGATGTATGGGCTTGCCTAGATTGTGACTGGCGGTATGAAGAAAAAGACGGAATTGAATATCGCCCATTCAAGCCAGTTAAAGCCAAGCTCGATGAAGATTGGACAATGTATGAAAATATTGAAAATGTCATGTTGAATGATTGATGGAAGGATGAATGAATATGCCTGTTGAAATGCCTACTGAGATGATGGCTAATGCTCTTGAGAAATGTTGTGACGGATATAAAAGATGTGCTGATTGTGAGCTAAAACCAAAATATGACAAAGAAGTTAAGGAATATACAGATGATTATGGATGCTCATTTGAAGATATGGATGAGCAAATAATTAAAAAAATCTATGACTGGTATAAAGAGCTTGACCCAGCAGCTTGTGAAAATATTGAGGCTAAATGTTGCGACAAAGAGCCAGATGAACTAAAGTTGCACGTTGAACCAAAAGTGGCACGTCATTATGCAATCTGCCAGAAGCTCAATCAAGTATATAAAGCAAAGAACCATGATTATGGTGATTCGTTTGGTGATACATACAAAAAACTCGGCATTATTAGTGCAGTAACCCGTCTTAGTGATAAGATGAATCGGCTCATGTCGCTTGCTGTATCACATGATGCCCAAGTCAAAGACGAAAAGATTGAGGACACATTGCTTGATATGGCTAATTATGCTATTATGACGTTGATTGAATTGGGATATGAGGTGAATGAATAATGGCTATTTATATCAAACTTGATGATGCGGTTGAGGCATTTAAAAAAGCTGAAGCAGATGATGAAGCGAATTTTGTGAAGTATGGTATTTTTGACGATAATTCTGCTAATTTCTTTCCAGCTCAAAGAGCTATTGATATTATCTGCAAATGCCACAAATATTTAATTAAAAGTGAGGTGAACGAATGACTAATCGTGAATGGCTGATGAACCAATCTAAAGAACAAACTATTACAAATATGTCAAAGCCATGTCCTCATTATCATTGTCCTGACATTATCAAATCATGTACGGAATGCTGGATTGATTGGCTTGATGAGGAACACAAAGAACCAGATGAACCAGAGAACTAAGCGCGGCATTGAATCGGCTTGTAGGGCAAGCAAAGAATCTGAATTTCCAAGATACCACCTTGGCGCAGCTCTGTACTATAAGGGCGTATTGCTGGCTACTGGATGCAATAGTACCAAAACAAGCCCGTTGCAAAAGCGGCTTAATGCAGAGCGTGAATTTGACCCAAATCAAAGCGGCGTGGTAAATTCGCTCCATGCCGAAATCAGGGCATTGAGCAAAGTAAAATATCTGGATATTGATTTTAGCAAATCAACACTGTATGTATATCGTGAGTATGCAAATGGTAATAAAGCAATGGCGCGTCCATGTCCTGCTTGTATGAAATATATAAAAGAATTGGGAATTAAGCATATTTGCTATAGTACGGCTGATGGAATTGCTGAAGAAAGGATTGATTAGATGGGAACTGATATTAACATGATTGCCGAAGTGCGGCGTAATGGTGTGTGGGAAATGTCAACTGCTAAAGTATTCAAGAATCCATATTATGACCCAGCTTCAAACAAGAAATGGGCTATGGAAGAATATATGAGCGAACCTGACGATAGTCGCAATTATAACTTGTTTGCCATTCTTGCAGGAGTTAGAAATGGTGAAGGATTTGCTGGATGTAGAACCGGGGAAAGATTCAATCCTATTGCCAATCTAAAGGGTTATCCTGACGATATGTCTAAAAATGATGTGTTGTTTGGTGATGAATATGGCTATGGTTCTTGGCTTACATTGAGAGAGTTGCACGAATATGATTGGGAACAGCTGCATAGAAAATACGGCTATGTTGATGAAGCTACATATCGTGATTATATCATGAAGGGTAAACAACCAAATTCTTACAGTGGTGATATATGGGGATGCAACATTGTTAAATTGACCGAGCCAGAAATGGTTGATTTAATCAATGGTGAATATCTAAGAGACGAATCAAAACAATATTATACTGCTTGCTATTTTGCGCCAATCACCTATAGAGAATGCGCGGATTGGTTCTATAATGAAACGATGGAAGGGTTGAGGCGACTTATTCCAGATGGTGGCACAGAGGATGATGTGCGCATCGTATTTGAGTTTGATTGTTGAAAGGATTGATTGAATGAAATATATCAATCAAGATTATGTAGAAATCAAGCCAATCGAATGTGCCGGACATGACTATTATCAAATTGGCACAAATGAGTGGAATATCGTTGTTGGGCTTGGTGGATTGGTTAATATAACAAACCAAGCTAATAAAATTATTGAAAATTACATGAATAAACTTGATAAGAAGGATTGAAATGGAGGATGAGAAAGATGGCAACAAAACGAGTATGTGACCGTTGTGGGGCGGAAATAAACCCCACAAGCTCTGCGACGTATGTAAATGTACGAAGCGCGTTTCATGAGGAATCACCCGATATCGAGCTTTGCTGCTCCTGCGCAATGCAAATCAAAGAATGGCTTAAGTCGCGTGTAGAGGAGGACAAGAAGGATGACTAAGTTGAAGCTATGCCCATTCTGCGGAGGTAAAGTTAGCATTGTTTTGTGCGATGACGAAGGGAATCTGCATGATGAGACATATAGAGAACATCCCTATAGTGGGCTTGGATTTATGCTTCACCATGCTCACGAGGAAAACCCGGAATGTCCGATTGCAAGCTATGAGTGCGATGGCGGGATTTTGGGTGGTGTATATATTTACGACACGGAAGAACAAGCCGCTGAAGCATGGAATAGGAGATTTGAAGATTATGATGAAGGTGCATTTTGGTAATATGGCAAGTGGATATACGTCAACTATTGAGACTTAGAATAGGAGAGTTGATAATGATTTGGCATTATCCAACACTTAAAGATGATGGGTGGTATCCGTCTAAAGATAAAGCTTGGCCTGTTAGTGGGGCATATCATATTTTACAAATGAAAGAAAATCCGTATAGATTGTGTGCATATGACGATGATGATTTTATTGTTGCTTATTACAATAACCTATTAGAATGTTGGGAAACAGAGAGCTGTGCGGAGTATATTTCATGGAAAGATGTAAAACGTTGGTGTGTGCTTACTGATAAAGATGGTAATCCAGTAAAAGATATGGAGGAATAATGATGCGACTAATTGATGCTGATGCCTATAAAGTGTTGCATTGCAAAGAATGTCCCAGTGATTGTGGTGCGTGCGACTTGGTTTATGATAAAGATGATATGTGTGGACTGATTGACCAAGCACCAACTATTGATGCTGTTCCAGTGGTTAGATGTAAAGACTGTAAGTGGTTTGCGGATAACAATGGTGGGGAGTGGTATGGATGTCAAATGTATCAGGTCATTCGGATTACCCCAGAGGACGCACCGAAACCTGACGATTTTTGCAGCTACGGAGAACGGAGGGAAGGAGGTAACGGCGATGAGGCTGATTGATGCTGACGAAGAAGTTAAGTGGGCGTCCGAACACATTCTTGATGCAAAAGAACGACACAGCGTTCTCAACTTTCTGCGAAATTGCTCGACCGTTGATGCTGTACCGGTTGTGAGATGTAAGGATTGCGACTATTTTGGATTAAACAATGAAAATGTACCATATTGTTTCCATTGCTTTGGATTAGATGATCCAGAGCCAAATGGATTTTGCAATTACGGGAGAAAGAAAAATGTGGACTAAATTTAAGCATTGGTTGATTAGAAAACTGGGTGGTTGTGTTGCGCCATGTATCAAATGTAATGAATATAAAAATACTCTTATTGAAATAACTCGTCCAGTTGAGACAATTAGGGTGATGTATCGAATTGATGACCCGACATGGGTTAATCGTGATGATGCTCATGATGTTATTGAAAACGCAATTCTGTATGATATTGGAAGTCGTGTAATGCACGGTGATTATATTAAATTAACCGAGCATGATGGTTGTATATATGGAAGTTTGAAGGTGGTGAGACAAGCATGAAAATTACAATGAATACAAATGAAATATCAGTATGTGATGGATGCTCAAATTGGCGCATCTGCAAATTTAGTGAAGATGTGAAACGAGCTGAATCAGAATATAAGCAATTGAGAGAAAATGCAAATTGGCCTGAATGTGTAGAAACGACGCTAGGATGTAAATATAAGCAATTTGTGACAAATTGGAGAAGCGCCAAAATTTGTACTGGTCAAAAATACGAGTACAATGGATTAACATATGTGAACACAGGCAACCCACCGTTCATTTATGATGAAGGTTCAACTTGTAATACAGTAGAATAAAATGAAATCTGCCCCAAAGACCCTATACATATAGGGAATAAATTGGGGCAGATTTTTTATTGATTACACTTTTTACTAGCAACTAAATCCTTGAGTTTATCGCTTTGCTTATTGTCCATATTGATGTCAACAAATTCGCGCCGCTGTTTGCCTGTAATACAACTAAGCTGGCTGGTCTGAATAATCTTCGCACACGCTTCTTTATTGATTTTCTCAAAGCTAGGATAATGCTCATAGACATCTAATAGCCGATTGACAATCCATTCCTTTGTGGCTGGCTTGATGATATAAACCTCTTTGACTTTGACATATTCACCATCAAATGCCTCTTGGGTTAATTGTGCAAGTCGTGCTTCAAACGCCTTATATTGTTCTGTTGACACATATGGCTTGTAGACCCTATTATCTATGACCTTGCCCCAATTTGGCGGCATAATCTCATTGACGGCTTTAGAATAGATGGATAAGCAGGTCTGATGATCTATGCTATCTTCTGGCACATCATATGTTTCGAGCCACGTTTCTTTTCCCTCTGGGTCGCGACGCTGCTTATAGAGCCGATATCCTCTATTCAGGTCTATAACATAACGATTTTTCATGGTTAGCAATTTGCGCCTAGTCCATTGAGCTAGGATATTATAAACAACGCCATTGACTAAGCTCATATATCCATAATGCTCTGAATTTTCTACGGCTTGGCTATATGTATAGCTGAAATTATCATTAACCTCTTGGAACATCCTGAGCAAATTGCTGGTTGACGCATATATAGTGGCGCAGTTTGTCTTTAGAAATATTTGATAAAGAGCGGCTTCAAATGCGGCTTGATAGGAATCTTTATCTAGCTCATTGATAAGGGCATCTGCTTCAGGATAGACCTCTTGGACAATATAACGGGTGGGATGTTCTAGAGTATCTAGTTGGCAATAATTCCGAACTTTATCTAGTTGAGATATCTTAGTGTTGCCAGATTTGGTTGGAATATCAAGCGCCTTGCATAACTCTGGATATTTTAATTCGCGCCCTTCTATTTTGATAAGAGCGTCAATTAATTTATTATCTTCGTTGGATGGCAGGTATTTTGGTTTGCTTGGCATATTTTCTTCCTTTCTATTTTTTTGTACATTGATGTAAAATTTTTGTACATTGCGTGACACTATAATAATACTAACGTATTATATTAGTATCAGCGATTGTACAACTTTTTTATCATCATCTAATTATACCATATTCTAATCATCTATTTGTTAACAAATTGTAAATTATTATGATGGGGAAAATAATATCTGTTACGGGTTGTGTGAATTGTTGCTAAATAGTGATGCGTGGGTTATATGAATTTATGATGTGATTACATGGTATGTAGCTTGTTGTGCTAAATGCCAATTTCTTCCATTTCTACCATTCCCATCCATATCCTAGCCCCCGTACTGGAAAATGCTACCATCTTAAAAAACGCCTGAAAATAACACTTTGCCGGCGTATCGGGCTATAATAGGAATGATTCCTATTATTATAGACTGATTTTTCCGGATTTTTAGAATAGTCTAAAATTTCTGTTGTCAAAATCGACTGCAAAAAATTAGATACTCGCGTACGTGTTACCTGATACACGCTTTTTGGTAAACCATATTTACCCCATGCAATAAACCCTATTTACTATCATTTACCCCATTATCTATATCATACCAACTACTATAACATACAATAACATCTAATACACTGCACAAGATACTATATTCAATACTATTATATCGATATTTAAATACTGTTACCAGTATATAACACATTGTAAATCTTTTGCAACTATTATAATCAGTACAACATATCGCTATCTATACCGATATAATATATCGATAAAAATATACAATAATCAATATCGATATAATTATATCTATATAACTATTAAGACACTGTACCAATAAGCAATGAATGAATAAATATGTAGTATATGCATATCATATCTATACAATAATCTATGTAATTCTAGTATATTCTAACTTTCTAAGTGTATATCATAGCTATTTACTATCAAAACAATGAATAATCAAACTGTATAAAAACTGTATAACGGAATAAAAAGATCAGGCATATAAAAACACGGCTCGACCTGAAAACTACTTAAAACGGCTCCAGTGGCCTTACAATAACATTGTAGTAAATTGATCGCATATACATATAATATATATAATAACCATATATCAAAATATACAAAAAACATTATAAAAAATTTATGCAAAACGCCGATAGACAAATGGCGCATAGTCTGCTATATTATAAACAAGCCACAAGGCAATAATACATTATCTGGAGGTTATTACAATGACATATTGCAAGGGTTACGATCAGAAGTCCGGTTTGTATGCATCCCGTTATTATGCAAGCAAGGCAGCAACAAGAGATCAAGTGATTGTTAAAGTGGACGGAGGTTACAAGATTATGAGTGCAAGCGATTATAATATCTGGCGCAAACAAAAATAATAGTTTTTCCCGGCTGGCCGTCATAGCTGGCCGGGATTTTTATGTCCATATCCTTCGTCAATTTGCATAAAATCAGCCGCGCTTTTTTGTGCAATATTTTTATAGCTGCTATATTGACTTTTCCGGTGTCGTGCTGTATCATATAACCATGCAAGGGAGGTGAGAACAACGGAAGAACAATACAAAGGATTCTTAATTCAGGAATCCGAAAGCGTCTATTACATTCGAGACACAAGCGGTAAAATTATAGCAAAGGTAGAAACCGAAAAAGCCGCTAGAGAATGGATTGATAGACAGTAACTAGCAAGGCGGGAGCAATCCCGCCAAGCTATATAAAATAAACAAAAACATTCAATCAATTTTATACAATATGCCGATTGACATTATAAAAAATATTGGTTATACTTAAGGCACAAACAAAAAAACAGGAGGAACAAAAAAACATGAAAATCACTGTAAAATCTTTCGAGCCGAAGGAAGAAATGAGCGCGTATATTCGAGACCAGGAAGCAAAGCATCTTTGCAAAGGTTTCAAAGCAGTTACTTTTGACGGAGAAAAAATGACAGAATTAGTCGATTTAAGAATCGGTGCGACAGCATCTACGGCTTACGCTTGTGTATGGTTCAACGGTGAAAAAAAATGGGCGTACGGTTCGGGCAAAGCTGGTGGTTATGGATATGATAAAGGGAGCGCCGCGGCTGAAGCTGCGTTCCTGGCGGCTGGTATGGTAACTTCTGGTTTCGGCGGTACGGGGTGCAATCGTGAAGCGGTACAAGCTGCCGGTGAATATCTTGCAAACGGCGCGCCGGTCTATGTTGTCGAATTTTACGGATAAACATTTCCGCGCGGTTTTCTAGGCCGTTTTCCGTAAAAAAGCGGCATTTCATAACATTTTTTTAGAATTTGGAGGATTTTAACAATGAAAAACGACGTATCAAAAATTTCCGTCTCTGTTATTGTAAATCATACGGAGAAAACGACGACCGTTAAAATGTCAGGCGAAAAAACGCCTGTCTCATTTATGCAGTCTGCTAGCCAGTCGGCATATCTTGCCGCGCTTCGGGATGCGGCATTCTATCTGCTAGATAAGGCGGCGACACTCGACGAAGAAAACCCGTACAATACACGGGCGCAAGTTGTAAAAATGTTTGCAGAACATTGTGGATTCAATGAAAAGGAGCTTATTTGAAATGAAAAGACGCAAGCGTCTAAATCCCATTTACTGGACGCTCCAGTTTTTAGGTGGTCTGGTAGCAATTTCCAACTTGTTTTGGATTCCTGCTATCATTGAAAAAATTTTGGGAGGTTAACATAATGAAACATACTGTAAAATTTTGGGATAAGAAATTATTATCCCTACAACGTCTGGCCGACTCCGTAGGATATGACATTGACAGCGATGTAGATTATATCGCGGCTTGCGCTTGCCAACCTGCGACGTATAAGGAATTTTGCAAAATGAAGTATCCGCGCCCGGAAATTCTGCCACTTTTTTACAAGGTGGTCGAGCGGGTACAGAGTGTTAGAAATTGTAAAGGAGAATAACCATGGAAAAGATTTACAGACAAGGGAACGCTTATTTTGACACGTATTACATCCATACAAAAAATGGATATATCGGAATGTTACAAGATCATTGTAGAAGCGTTAAACAAACTTATTTTATAGCGTGGGCGGGAAATCCTTACACTTGTAAAAATTGGGAAAACAGAGTCAAAATATTTGACACGGAAGAAGAAGCAATGGAATTTATTGTAAAAAATTATAAATAAGAGGAGGATTTTACCATGGAAAGAAATAGGAAAATCCGTTGCTATGTTAACGGGGAATATCTTTTCACTACCACAAAATTTTCCAGTCAAAAGGCGCTAAAAAATTACTTACACAACGTAAAACATATTGAAATCGCGTCAATTCCTGTTAAATATGTTACGATTTATGACTATGATAAATTGACTTTTGAATATGTTAAATGATAGGGGGATTTTACCATGACGAAAAAACAGATCAAACAGTTAGAAACGGCTGGAAGAAAATTGGAAAAATGTGGTGGAGACTGCCGCCATTGTGACAAGTGCCATATTTATACACGTTGGACGGAGCGCGCCGGATATATGGCGGTAGGTTGTGATTTGCTCCCGGCGGAGCTATATGACTATATCGCAAGCGTGCCGTCTCAGCTACACGCGGCCGCTGTGGAGCTTGTCAAGTTTGAATTATCTTAAGACGGCATAGCAAGCCCATCACGCCGCAAACAGAAGGAACGTTAAACTATATGCCGATGCGCTAAAAAGTCCGTATAGGGGCGCTGAAGGCGCAAGAATAGAAAAAGGGAGGAAATTCTAATGGTTGTTTATGCCGTTTTAACTGGTATATTTGGGGATTACTGGTGCGAAGATGTCAACATCGAAGGACTATACAAGTACAAAGAAGTTGCGGACAAGGTAGCAGAAAAATACAATTCGGATAAACACGCACCAGATGCAGTTGTCGAAGAATTAAACATTTACACTAAAAAGACGATAAAATTATAAATAAGCGAAACGCGTCAAAAACTCGTAGTGGGGCGCTGAGTGGCTGAGAACCGGAAGGAGCAAAATAAAATGGACAAATTTATACCAACCAAACGAACTGCGATTGATGGGAAAGTGTGGTGGTGCGTTTATGATGCAAACAACCATAAATTTTCGACGCTTCTTTGCTTTAGTAAATATCGCACGAAGAAAGATTGCCAATATGCTATTGTTGCATATTACAACAAGCTCGTTGTGAAACGCTGAGCGGCTGAGAATATGAAAAGGAGTAAAATCATCATGAAAAAAGTAAATGCAATGACTGAAAAACAAATAAAAGAATTTTACAATGCCTGCCCGTCTAGTTACGGAGTGGAAGAAGTACGGCGATTTGATACGGTATCTTTGCAATATGTTACCGTGTCCATGCGATATATCAAACTGTTTTAATTTGTAAAATTTGGAAGGAGCAAAATTATGAAAACAATTATCGCCATTATCTGCATCATTGCATCCATGTTTACTGCATCAAATAAGCCCGTTAAAATTTCCGACGTATGCGATGCCAAATTGTATGCAATGAGGGCGCGCTGCGTTTCCGTGGAAAATATAGACAATAACACCGATGTTGTCACCGTGGAAAATTGCAACGGTTGTCAATTCACGTTTGAGTCTCCCCGGCATGATTTCTTCGAGGGGGACGACGTGTCGTGCATTGTGTCTGATATGGGCACTCCGTCCATTTTAGATGATGCGGTTGTTTCCGCCACCTATGATCGATATGACCTTCTCCGGCCCGTGGATTAAGTTCTGCGGGCTTTTTATATCCCTATGTCCCTATATCCCCGGCACAGTTCGCGCCGTGTAAAGCCGCCAGAACCGTCATAATGGCATTGTACAAGTTGCCTAAAATGGGTGGCTTATTTTTGTACAAATTTTTTTGTTGACATATGGCACACGATCTGCTATAATTAAAGTGACCTAGGGAAGCACCTATGAGGAGGGGAAAGTCGGCCATGAGTTAGAGACATTTAACTAAATTGCCAGTGGTTTCCAATTATCATATTTTCCCAGATACACTTTATTCAAATGAAGCAATAAATCGATGCAAAAAATCCTCGCGTATATGTGACCTTACAATTTTTTACATTTTCCCCAACTATATACAGTACATACACTGGCTCGGCGCGAAAAAATCGACTAGATTTTTCTCATGTGTGTGTGCGGCTTAAGCTATGCAGATTTTCCCCAGTAATATATGCCTACATATAATCGTGGCGGTGCGGCTCTGATGACGTACAACGGACTTTTGCGCCGAGTCTAGTATGTATATGAGATTGCGTTGAAATTGGCATAGTGAGACGCAGATGGTGCAATACAGCTAATTGCGGCGATTCTGCCATAGTTGACAATCAAGCATTATATCTATACAAAATAATGTGTGCATGTAATAGACTGATGATAATAGTATATATCTATATGTCTAAATAGAAAAAGCGGCAAATCAATACATAAACTTGTTGGGAAAATGTGTGAATATTCACATATATTCATATGAAAAATGTGAATGACATTGACTTTGGTGCTAATATGTTTGCCGATATGTGCATGAAAGTAAATGTGGCGTTTATATTTATAGACACAAAGCCACGTATTATCTATAAATACATCTATCTACATCATTTATATGCATGATGATGCAGATGAATCTGCATATGAATATGTAAATGTATGTGCAGATAGATATGTATATAAATATCTATGTATGCACGGGCTAGAAAATGAAAAATGATTTTCGAAAATGAAAAACAAGTTAGAAATTGAAAATCAATATTCCTATTCAGAAAATGAAAATTGAAAATTGTACTTGACAAATAGAATTAAATGTGATATATACATATACAGAGGCAGAGATTGAAAAAGGAGAATCGACAATGAAAAATGAAATTCGATATATGATTGCAGGAATTGGGTTGGCATTAGTTGGATTTACAGCTTGTGGCGGATTTGTGTATACACAGATTCAAGAATACAATTCGATGATGGATGAACGGCGCGAATCTGAACCGGTTGTTAAATGGATTAAATGTGAACCAATTGATACAACCAAAATTGAATATCAACAAGATAATGATGTGGTTGTTATGGATACTGTAGTAACTGAACCACAGATTGAAGAACAGGAATCAGAATCTACTATCGCCTATGAGCCACCGTTTCATCTAACTGAATATGAAACATGGTTTGTTGAATGTGTAGTAGGTGGTGAGGCCGCTGGTGAGCCGTATGAAGGCAAGCTGGCTGTTGCTCAGTGTTATTTTAGCGCAATGCTGAAAGATGGTCTGTCAGCTACAGAAGTAAAATCGGCATATAGATACGATGGCTGGAATGAAAATTTGGATAAGCAGGATAAAAAAGCATATGATGAAGTAAAGAATGCTGTAATGGATATATTCTATGGTGGTAAATTTGTAACAGACAAGCCGATTTTATATTTCTATAATCCTGCATATGGCTATAGTGAATGGCATGAGACTCAGGAATATTGGGGAAACATTGCTAACCATAAGTTCTTTTATCTCTCTGAAGATGAAAATGCAGAATGGGCAAATATTCTCTTGACAAAAGTAAATGAATATGGTATAATTGAACCGTGAAATCGAAAAGGAGGTGTGGATTATGATTGAATTTCTTGCTGATGACTATGATATTTGGGGCGGCTATATGATACATAAAGATTGGGTATATAAAAAATTATAATATATTCAAGCCTATTGTAATGGAATTAAGCCTGTTGCATATGTAGGTGAGCCAATGGGCAAATTTATTTTTAATATGAAACATGATGATAAAGAAGTGGAACGGAATGGATTCAAAGTTAGAATGGATAAGCGTATTCCGATTGAGTTTGTTGTAATATATTCAAAACGCAATAACTGGAGAATTAAACGTCCTGTTTTATGGTGTTCCGTAATGCAATTTGGCGATTGCTCAGATAGAGATAAAGAAACAATATCGCGTATTCTATTGGGAAATTTGAAAGAAGGTATTGATATATGAGTGTTGAAATTTCTGCTTCATCTGGTGTTCCCATTTCTATTTCTGGCGTAGGATATGTATATGATGAATATGACATTGAGATTGGTAGATTCTTAGTTGATTCTACGTTGAGAATGAATGCACCTCAATATTTCTTTTTGCATACTCATAGTAATATTGATATATGGGCATATGCTGATTATCTTGAAGATTGTAATCCAGAACCAGATATGCTAGAATGCTTTACAAACAAAATCAAAATTGTAATGGATGTAGTTAGTGCAGTTAATGTCAATTGGGTGATTGGTGGATTTGGATTTCTTAAAGAAGGCTCGAAAATTGGTGAATTGACATTCTGGTATTCTAAATGTGAGAAAGGAATATATAGAATTGAATCACACAATTGACAATATTGAATATGATGTTATGTATATTGGAAAGGATTAAGATATGAATACAAATAAGTATCAATTTAATGCTGGAGATTATGTCAAGTTACATAATCGAACTGGAAGAATTACATATTGTATGTACCCAACCAACGAAATGATTGATAAGACGTATCGAATTGGAATTGAATTTGATGGATTTAATAGATCAATATGTCTGGATATTGACGAACAGGACATCGTGTTATTATTTGATTCTATTGGCAAGTACGACTTTTTTAGAAAACGAGATGTGGGTGAATTTATGTGGAAACAACGTGTATTGAGATGCACAGATGAAATTTCTAAGCTGATTGAAGAAGGAAAGAAATATAGATGAAGAATAACATAATTAGATTTTTGAAGCGAACATTATGGATTTTTCTTGTAATGATTTTAGCCACTCTTGCGTTTGCGACACTAGCTTTTGGTGTGACGTTACTTGAAAATGGAAATTGGCTTGGATTGATTATGCTACCAATTATTGCAATTATTATATCTGGTATAATCTCTATTGCTTATTGGGTATCTTAACCAAATACCGCAGATTTTCACATTTTATAAAAGTTAAAGGAAAGACATATAGATGAAAATTATAGTAAATGAAATGCCTAATTATCCATATTAATGCCGCAACTGCCGTCAAGAAGGGAATATGGAATTTCATAGTTGGGTATGTCAAGTTGGTGAAGATAAGCACATTTGCGAAGATACGAAGAAGTGTCCGTATTTTGTTGGATTGGATGAGGTGCTAAATGAACGATAGGATTTTTGAATATTTGGAATCGTTCGGCGATGACGAAACAGCCACATGGACTATAGGATTCGATGAATGGTGGAACAGATGGTGTGACAAATTAAATTTACCATACGATATATCCTTCTACGATTTTACTTTAGCATTGAAGGATTATCTATATCCAAATGGTGTCTCATTTCCTCCAAATCGAGCCGAACGTCGTAAATCTAAAAGAAAGAAACGATAATCATGTATGTACTCTATAACAATAAATACTATCTCATGCATAATGCCATAGGGCAATGGATTCCAACAACTGAATTAAGCGAGTCATTTCAATTCAATGATAAAACCAAAGCCGATAATGCGCTTGCTAATTTACCAAAGCAAATGCGCAATCTTGGATATTTTGTGCAACAGATTGATGTACCATCTAAACCCGTCGATTTCGACCAGTTTAACAATTCAAATTTGGTCAATTATGATTTAGCATTGGCGCAAATTGGCGCGTTCTGTGACCTGCATGACCAGCTTGTAGCAAGGGCGACATGGGTCGAATATAAACTGCAAGAAGTAGAGAATAAAATTCAAGATGTGCTTCATGCTATTGAGTTCAATTCATACAATGCAAGAGATGGATATAAGATATATAAGTTGCTACATGATTTACGGCTCGAACGGCGCAAATATAAGGATGAGATTTTTATTCGTGAATTGATTGACGATAATATCCGTAGTGCAGATTGGGGCAAATTCAAAAGTCGAGTTGAATATGTGAAGAATAGAAAATACAATGCTAGAGAAATGGAGGAATTGTTCAAATGATTGAAACAACGATTTATAAATGTGAATATTGCGGCGCAGAATTTGATGATGAGTATGAGGCGCATTGCCATGAGTATGTGTGTCAGTATGAAGATGTAAAGAAGCGCGAAGGAAGTTGTCTTGGATTTTATAGAGAAGATGGGACAGAAATCAAATTTAATGTGCAGGCTGTTCATGATGAACTAGGCGATTTGGCGGTATTTACAGTAGGTAATGATTCTGATGTAAAGTTTGTTACGGGTTTGTTTGGTTGGATTGGTTATGATAATCCATTCAGCAATATTACCAACGAGGCGCATCTAAACTATTATGGACTCTGGTATTTTGACCCAGACCTGAATTGTTATGGCAAATGGGTGCGAGTAGATGACCAGATTAAAAAGTGGGTTGCTATTGAAAATAAATTTATCAAAGATGCTTGACAAATCTAATTTTATATGGTATAATCCAATTATCAAATGAATGGAGATGATAATATATGGGGCTAGACATTAGAATCAGTCGTGCAGAACCAATTTATTGTCCACATTGCGGTGAATTGGTTACATATCGAGCCGTTGATACAGTTGATGGTGGCGGTAGTTGGTGGTATGAATTTCTCGAATCTATTGGTTATTATAAGCCATATGTAAAAGGACAACCGTATTCACAACCTATGTACGGTAAAGATATGTCACTTAACGACAAACAAGTTGATGAGCTTAGCAAATTTGTCAATCGACCTGATTTTGAAGGTTTGTGGCATATGGATTGCGTCTATCGGCTGATAGAATCAGCTCGTATTGATGGCAATAAAATTATAATCAATGCTGATTGGTAAGGAGTAAATTATGGTAGCAAAAACATTGGAAGAATATCAGCTCAGGGAAGAATTGCTTGGTAAGGCATTTCAGAAGATTCAGTCTGTGATGAAAAATCTTGGGATTGACTGCAAACTAAAAATTGTATATGAAGGCGCAAATCCAACATATGCAACATTAGATATTAAATCGAACAGAGATGATGTACAAGATGTATGTGAAACATATTATGTAGAGGATTAACGTATGCTTAATACCTATTTCAAAATCGGTGATTATCTTTGTCATGTAGATTGCTATGACCGTGAAACTGGATTGTGGGGTTACAACTGTGATGAAGTACCAGTTCTAAATGGATGGGCTTGTGAAAAATTTATTGAAATGAATAAAATTTGTTCTTGACAAATGAAAGTTGGTGTGATATAATGGATGAGAAACTTACAGATTTTATCATGAAGCAATATGAAACTGGTAAAACAGAATTGCCAGACCCAACCGGTCTTGTTACAAAGTCTAGTATTATGACATTCGTGCGTGGTGCTATCGCATATGAAACTTATAGAACAGGCGATACAACTCCAGTTATGTTGTGGATGGAAAAATGGGAAAAGATGTTTCAAGAACTATAAAAAATAATTCTTGACAAACAGCAACTCATATGATATAATACAGATGTGGTTGAGAGATTGGGTAATCTCAATTACAGTTCTTCATTGTGAACCTCCTAAAATATAGTCCTGAGCATGACGATAAAAGGCTCAAATATGCTGGTGTCGGTTAATGGTAAGCCAGCTGTCCTATACACAGTTTAGCGGTCGATTGCCGCAAAATCTCGGTTCGAGTCCGAGCGCCAGTACCAAAGTGATCGCAGTTAAAGCAATTTCAGTTAACACTTAAACAAACAGTTGAAATTGCGGGTTATGATTGTATGAGCCAAAAATCAATTCGTTCAGAAATCAATCGTTAACTGACCACAATTCACCTATGAGTGTATAAAGTAGGGGCCAAATTTTAAGGAAACCGTTTATAAGGCATTAGATAATAATAAACGGAACCAATTATCAATGAGGTGATAATATGGAAAAATCTCCACTAAAAGCCATCCGTCAGCACTGCTTAGAATGTAGCTGTGGCTCGGCTTATGAAGTAAAGAATTGTACTATCCACGATTGCAATTTATATCCGTTTCGCCTAGGCAACAATCCATTTAGAAAAAGAGAGATGACCGATGAACAGAAGCAAGCTGCGGCAGAACGGCTCAAATCAGCTCGTCTAGCAAAGAAATCATTGACTAATAATGAAGAAAAACAGGATTAGTTAATTAGGTAAGGTAAGTTTGTAGGGTAAAGAGTTTGGGAAAATTTATTGATTATTAGTGTATGATTATTCTGTTAGCTTGTTTAGGTTCATTTGCGGCTGGTGTTGCAGTTGGGATGCTGATAGTCGTATATCATTGGACTAAAGCCAATGTGCAAATGGAAGAAATCTTAGAAAAAATAAATAATAATTTCAAAAATAATACTTGACAAATGAAATCAAGTATGCTATAATTGAGAATGTAAAGATGATGGTGCTACGAAGCTAAAGATTATGAGCGCCCGGTAAGACAGGACGGCAAAGCCGATAATGAATAGCAATATAGAATCTTTGGAACACAGGAGCAGTAGTAAATGGAGTGAGATGAACAGCCATCGTTTATAATATCCGACCGGATTTGAAGATAACCGTCAAATCTATATCACGCCTGTGAAGCAGGTCTGTGCAGAGTTTGAGAAGCGGCAGATAGCTTATAGAGAATTGGGGTCGCGCCTGAGCGTGTTCCGTTAGCATGAGGGCAAAAAACATAACGGCAAAGGTGATATAAGGATATTACATACATATGAAATGTTGGCTTAGAGGCAGCCATCGTCTAAGGAGTAAATCGTGGCAATGGTGACAGTTAAATCAGAGGAAGCCTGATCGCGAGTCACTAACAGTGAATGAACATAGTGCTTTGCACAAGAATAAATCGGTCGCACCGTCCAGAAATGGTAGTTCGATATTCACTTGTTCCCAAGAGTAGTTAGCGACTACTGGCACACAAATTTGTCTTGCTAAGCATTATGTTGTGTGTTGGGATATGCCTTAGCAACATGGATTTTTTGGCGTGATAGCACATCATATGTAAACATCATTCACGAGCCGATGCTAGAAATAGCTATGAGGTAGAAAGTCGGCTTAAGATAAATATGGCTCGGTACCCCAATCGGCAGAGGGAGCGGATTCAAAATCCGTAAGGCGTAGGGATTTGACTTTCCTATCCCGCACCATTAAGTCCACTTGAAACGATATATAGTGGCTGGTTTATAGACTACTAATACGGAGAAGAGAATTGGTCATAAGCACTTCGTTATCAAATGTAAATCGAGCTGGTGAGAGGAAATTAAATTGCTTAACAGCATAAAGGCATATGCAGTCAATCATGTCGATAACGAGAACCAGACGGATTAAGCAGGGATTGGCCCCTAGGCAACTAAGGGATACTAATTATAGTTGCAATCAGTAAGTCGAGGCGAGGCATACAAAAATGTGGAGAGGTTCTAGCAGTCTTAGGACTAGGTTAGAGTGTAGACTTGCTGATTAGTTCTAATGGGTTTATCTTTAAAGCCCATTACCAAAGTCCACTGGTTGTTGGATACATACGACTTAATAAACTGAATAGGAATCCAATGCTTCTAATGGGTTGACGCTTAAAGCCCATTTCCATATGACCGCGTCTCCTAATTGGTAATACTCTCCGTTCATAGCGGATGAGATGTAGGTTCGAATCCTACCACGGTCAAAAACGTCTATCATGCCTCTACTAGCATTGTAAGCACACTTGATAGCCGTCTGGTGGAAAAGCCGAAAATCCTAGCTTTGTAAGACAGTCCTCAAGATTTGGTCACTGCGGATAGTCTAGTTTATAGGTTATAATGCTAGTTGCTGAATAGTTGATAGCTGACCACTTGATGCTATGAGGCAACGTCGCCACACTCTTGATTTTAAGATGGTTGCGCAACTGTAAATTCAATTTAACATGAATTTGTAGAGAGTGTGGCAATTCTAAAAATCCTTAGTAAATAACGCGCGTCACTGCTAAGGTTGGCTGTTGGTCGAATCTCATCTAGTACCATCCGAAGAGCAAAACTGGAAAATGTGCTTATAGTGTGGTGATAATCCTATTCCGCGCAAATAGTATAGGGCTTGGTGAAGTGAGTACCTGTAAGTAGTTAATAGTGCGACAAAATAACCCTATATATCAAGTCAATATGCGCATGAACATTGCGACTTGTTTTAATAAAATTTTATTAGAAATCGAAAGGAAATTAAAAGGAAATTATGACAAAGAAGGAACTAATTAAGTTCGTAGCAGATAGCACAGAAAATACTGTCAAGGACACAACTGAAATCGTAGACACGTTCATTGATTATGTAAAGCGCAGTCTAGTCCAGCATGAGGACGTTGTGATTCATGGCTTTGGCAAGTTCACAACTAAGCTGAGAGATGCAAGAACGGCTCGTAATCCACAGACTGGTGAAACCATTGAAGTTCCTGCCAAGTATGCTTTGGCATTTAAGCCAACAAGTACATTGAAGGCGGAAATCAATGAGTAAATAATCCGCCTGTTAAAATCCCTATGGTCGAAAGATTATAGGGATTTTTCTAAAGGAAAAGAATGGTGGTGAATATATGATATTATTTAAGAAACGAGAAAAGAAATACAAGCCAACTGATTTTGTAATTGTTGAAAAATGGGGCGCGACATTTAAGACCTTAGATGGTGATGAGCATTCATTTAGGCATAAATTTTACATTGACCCAAATACAATCAGATGTAGTATTCCTGAATGGATTATGATCGATATAAAACATGAGGGATATATTATGGTAGGCGAAACTGCTTATCCATTTCAGAACATTATTTCTATTGATTGGTATTGTGTTGAAAAGGGCGTATCGCTCCGCAAATGGGAAAGTAAAGCCTATAACATTCCAGCGATTTACTATTTTACACAGAACATTGAAGAGTGTGAACGAGTTTTATCTGGTGGGAAATATGATGAGATGATTAAGAAAGTTAAAAATAATACTTGACAAATCGCCGCTATGGTGCTATACTTAAATCATCAAATGAAGGAGCTGAATATTATGAATGAACTGTTTATTATGAGTCTGAAAGCAAAGCATCGTAGCGAGGGAACGATTCGTGAATATACCAAGTCGATTGAAAATTGCTTGGAATATGTCAACAAGCCTGAATCTGAAATCAAGGCGATTGACCTTGAGTTGTGGCAGTCCAACATGAGTAATCTCAGCTCTGCATCTGTTGCCCAGAGAACATCTGCCGTTCGTGAATATTTCAAATTCCTCTATCGGAATGAATTTATTAGTCGCAATCCTGCTGAATTTCTTGAAGCTCCTGCTATCAAGAACCGGGAGCAGTCCGCGCTAACTGGTGAACAGGTTAGAGCAATGGTCAATGCGGCAACCAATTTGCGTAATAAAGCAATTATTACGATGCTTGCACAGACTGGATTGCGTATTCACGAATTGCTTAATATCACACTTGAACAGTATGAAAGCCGCGCAAACAATGTGCTGGTCATTCGCGGCAAGGGCGATAAGGATAGATTGATTGGTCTAGGCGATGAGACAATTAAGTTGATTGATAGCTATATTATCAACGAGCGCAAAGATGGCTGCGAATACCTATTCGTTGGTAATCAGTCCAAGAAGATGGACGGAAAGAATACCAGTGCTATGCTCAAGGTAGCAGCTAGAAAAGCTGGTATTGAGAATTGGGAAGAATTGCATATTAGCAATCACACGATGCGCCGCACATTCGCTACGATGATGTCTGAGGCTGATGTGCCGATTGAGGTCATTAGTAAAGCAATGGGGCATTCGTCTATTGCTATTACGGCAAACAGATATATTAAGCGCACTGAACAGCGTGCAATTAACGCTATGAGTGTTGTGAATTTTTAAGATATAAGGAGAACAAAACAATGATGTGGGAAGATGTGTTCAATAGCTTGTATGATGAAATTATGAAAGAAAGGATGAAGAAAAACATGAATCTTGAATACAAATTCTATGAAAAGAATCTAGCACCTAAGTGGCTAGAGGGCGATTATGACCTGCATATTGAGGGCAATCGTATGACGATGACAAGTAAGGACGGTAAAAAGGTTGAGGTTCGGTGCCATCCTGACGATGATTGGCGGCTACAGGTTGGCATTGATGAGCTGAAAGAAAGAATGTTTGAAGCAAAGAAGCCAAGAGAAATTAAGGTTGGTGATAAAGTCAAATTCAAGCATGGCGTTGTTGATTGGTATTATCCACATACTGTATCTGATTGGTGTAAGACAAATCATATCTCAGTTGATGATGTAATGACCGCATATGCTTCTGATCTTATTTTTGGCGAGCAGACATACGAACTTGAAGACTATAGATTTAGAGTTGTAACAGTAGCCAAACATAAGAATCAGACGCTTGCTTATATCATGGATGTAAATAACCATTATAGCTTTATTGTTGACACAGAATGGCTGGAGCTAGTGCTATGACAGAAATGCACGATGAAATAATTGAATCGGTATGTGAGTATTATAAAGATGATGAAGATACACTAGTAAATTGTCTAGTGTATCTATCTAGCCTAAAAGTCCTGCCATTAGCCTACACAGCTGATACAGCGCTAGAATCAATGGGGCGATGTCCTGTTTGTGGCTCTAAGCTAGAAAGATATACACATAGAGAGTTGCATACCGAGTTGGATGAGCCATGTTATGAAACATTAACAGAAGTATATTGTCCAAATTGCGATATGCCATATAGGGAGGGAACATATGTCTGATAATGAACTACAGGACGTACTCAGAAAGGAACTTGAGCCTAAATTTCAGAGCTATTTCACACAAGGGCTTATGACTGGATGGGATGCTTATATTTATGAGATTTATAAGCTAACAAGTGGCTTGACATCTGCTAAAGCAATTAAAGATGTTATCAAGAGTAAAGTAGCTGAAGCCAACTCAAGAGGTAAAAAGAATGGATGATGTATGGCGGCTGGGCGTATGTATGCTGCTATGGCTCTGTTTAATGCTATATGAAATCAAGAAAGGCGATGTATGAAAGAAAAGAATAATCTATTACCACTATGGATTGCTGGCGGCTCGATATTATTTGTATCAGCCGCTATGCCATTGATTGATTCTGTGGTTACATGGATTTCATCCGCTATCAATGCACACATCAATCGTATGTAGATTGATTTAGAGCTTGACCAGAGAGAGGCACAAGCTGCTGCTGAGACGATTAAGCCAAGTCCACAGATGACGCAAGCTATTGGTTTTGATGTAAGCTCAGAACCTGAATATGAGGAGGAATATGAATGGGCCGTAGACCTCAAAAATTGTATGAAATCCCTTGCAACCGCTGTGATTATCAATCTGATTGTGACCGATATGTAAAAATCGACCCACGCATGACGGCACAGAGAGATAAAATGTGGAATGATGCTGATTTGAATTGTATGGATTGTGTTCTGAGAAATGTGCTAAAGATAAAGAAGGAAGGCGAGCCAGCTTAATGGAATGGATTGAAAAAATTGTATGGCATGAGGTTGTAACCAGACCGCCAACTGAGGAAGAAATTGAAGGATTTGCCGAATGGGGTTTAGCCGAATATGAATATCCTCTTTATATGTTTGCCTGTGAATTACCGGATGATAATAGAGATATTCTAGTATTGGGTGCAAGTGGTGATGTATGGCAAGACACCTGTATGCTAGATGATGGATGTGCTGGATATAACTCATATTATCTTGACAATCATGGAGATTGGGACGATGTGGTAGCATGGGCTTATTTACCAACTGGTAAAAAGAACGAGGAGGCGGCTAATGCCAGCTAAATCATCTGGAACATCCAAGCCCTATCTACATTTCATTGGTGGCAATTCCGCATCTGTAACTGGTTCATGCACGATTGTTAGATTCGACAATATCAAATTAGCTGTTGATATGGGTCTAATTCAGACCAATAATCTAGTAGCTGATTATCGCGCTAATCGTGACCAGATGAAGAAAATCAAACCAAAGACGGTGCATGGTGTTGTCATTACTCATCTACATGCCGATCATTGTCTTGGGGTGCTTGCAGCTGTTGCTATGGGTATGCAAGCATATATCTATATCCCTCAAGGCTCAATTCCTATCCTCAAGATAATGATGGATGATTGCATTAAAATCATGGCACAGGATAGCCTAAAGATGCAGAATAAGCATGGTATCAAAGCACCACCATTGGCTACTGAGGCTGATATTGATAAAGTAATACAATGGCTTGTCGAAGTGCCGTTTAACGTTCCTACGACCATTGTAGGCGGTGCAAAGCTGACATATTATCATGCTGGTCATATAATTCATTCGGCTCAAGCTGTGTTGGAAATCAAACAAGGTTATAGTATCAAGCGAATTGGCTTTACGGGCGATTTTAATACAGAGGCTAAGAGCGTATCTGTACCGCCAATCGAGCCATTGCCAAGATGTAATGTAGTAGTTGGTGAATGTACTTATAGTGATTCGACTAGATGCTATAGCATGAAGAAAGACCGCTGGTATGATGAGCAAATTATTAATGCGGCTATATACCAATATAACCGTATCTTGATGCCAGCTTTTAGTCTACAGCGCGTAGAGGATATTCTTGATGTCCTATGGCATACACGAGCCATGGAGCGCAAGATTGATGGGCAGATGATTCCTATTTATCTTGATTCGCCGCTTGCCTGTCGTATCTATAGAGCATGGTCAGAGCAACTAGATTATGAAGATAAGCTCAATTTGCGACTAATTGAGTCATGGGAAGAAAGTCAATCTATTCAGCAATCAAATGAACGAGCCATTATAGTGGCTAGTAGCGGTATGCTCAATGCTGGACGGGCTTTGGCTCATCTCAAATACATTCTTCCCAATAACCGCAATACCGTGCTATTCTCTGGTTATGCTAGTCCTAATACGCTTGCATATGAAATTAAGCATGGCGCAAAAGAAATCATGCTTGATGGTGAGCTGATTCAGAACAATGCTCAGATATATTGCTTAAATACATTTTCATCTCATGCCAATTATAATCAGCTAATGCAATATTATCAGAATATAGATTATGACAAATTATGCTTAGTACATAGTGAATTTTCAAGCAAGGTAGAATTTACTCATACCCTACAAGATGAGCTAATTAAACAAGGTAAATCAAGTAGGGTTGTATGTACTCAACAGGATCAAAAGGTGTGGTTGTGATATGAGATTTGACGAATTTATAACGAAGAATTTCAAATTACAAGTTGTTCACAAAATTGATATTGCTTATGTAGTGACAAATGTTAAATTGCATGACGCTTTGATTACATTTGACATGAATATATTCCGTTATATTTATAGGACAGACCCAAGATTAGCTGGTCAATGTGGCGCAATTCGAGTTACTATCGAATATGAGAAGGATAGGTTTTTAATTGACGAACAAACGAATCGTGCAATGATAGATATTGAAAATGGTTTAGAATGGCTTAATCAGAAAGAGTTGATTGACGCTAAAATTCTAAGAAAAAATTAAATAAACCCTCTTGACAACCGCTCTAATCTATGATATAATCCAAGTATTAAATGAAAGGGGCGGTTGTTATTATGAAATTCTGCTTAAATATCACATCGATTGGCTACACATCTTATGTTGGGGCAATTAACAAGTATCCTTGTCTTAGGGATGAAAAGTATAAGATGTATATGACTCGAGTGAGGAATAATATCAATAATAGTGAATGGGATATTACATATATTGATATTTCATCTATGGCTAAGCTAAAAGAATTGATTGATGAAACGGGACATGAAGTTATAATTGCACCACCACGCAAGTGGGGAGACGAGAAGCATTATGTGCTTGAAATTTATGACGATTATAGGGAATAAATAATTATGGATGAAAAATTCAAACTACCAATTCTTACAGAAGAACAATTTGAGGATTTGTGGAACAGATTGCATAGTTACGAATGGTTTAATAATATGATAGATAATATCATACCTAAACCATCTCAGGATTTTAACCCTAATAATAGATTAGTAGATTTTAGAACTGATAAAAAGGCGAGAGGTAAATAATTATGACAACTGAAAAACTGTATGATACTATCAAGGTGTGGCGTGATTCTGTAAATGCTGAGGGTATGATTTTTACTAGTGAAGAGATGGATAATGTTCTAAAACAGCTTGAAGCTGATATGCTCATTGAGCAGTCAAAGAAATCTGATACTAAGTCGATTGTGACTGCGGCAAATCGTATCATTAAGAACGCTGAATCCACTGGTCGAGATATGTTAATGGGTATGTTTACCAATCAGACAAGAGATGGCTCAACACTGTATTGCGTATGTGATGGCTTTGTAGCAATCCGATTCAACGAAAAGCCGCTCCTGCCTGAAATTGATGAAAAATATCGTGGACAGGAAATGCAGCTTGAACAGATTGTTAGACCAATATACGACTCTGAGGAAATTGCCCTGCCTGATATTGACAAATTAAAGGTCTATATCAAGACGCATAAAATCAAAGAAAAGAATAATCCTAAGAAAGTAGCTGATTATCTGCTTGATGAAGAATTGAATCTTTGGGTTAATCCGCAGTATTTGCTTAATGCTATGGAATGTCTGCCTGATTGTAAGGCGTATGCGGCAAATAGAATCAGCCCGATTTATTTCAAGGCTGAAAATGGAGATGGTGTGGTTATACCGGTGAATCATAAGTAAGGAGGAATCAAATATGGCTTGGAAATATCGACCACATAGGGGCACGCTTGAAGAATCAATGAAAGAATGCCGCGAATTTAATTCATTAGCAGACGTGTTTGAATATGCTGCAAGTGAATGGAACATTCAGAGATTCGACCTAACCATCAAATATGTATGCGATGATAATCGTATTGGATGGTGTCCGACATATTATATTTGTACTGATACATTTGATGGATTCGAGCGGTTAGATTATCCACAATGTATTGGTATGTGTACTGAAGTGGAATAAATATGAATGAACCAATTTGGGTAAATTACCATAAACATACATCATTAAGTAATCGCTATATGAAAGATAGCCCGCTCTTGCCTGTTGATTATTGGAATGAGCTAAAAGCGCGATATGGAGATAAACCGTGCATCTATACCACAGTAGAGCATGGATGGGCTGGTAATTATTTCAATCAATATGATGACTTAGAAAAATTTAATAAGAAGAATGGCACGAATATCAGATGGATATATGGCGCTGAAGCATATTGGGTAAAAAACAGGCATGAGTCAGATAGAAGCAACTGCCATATTGTGCTATTAGCTCGAACCGATAAAGGGCGTAAAGCAATCAATAAAATTTTATCTATTGCCAATAAGGATGGATATTATGCACGTCCTCGCATTGATCTTGAATTGATTGACCAGTTGCCATACGATGATGTGATGATTACAACGGCTTGCATTGCTTTCTGGAATAAATATAACAATATAGACGATATTGTTATTAAACTGGCACATAAGTTTCCGCATTTCTATCTTGAAGTGCAAGCCCATGATACATTAGCGCAGAAGCAATTAAATGAGCATTTGCTATTGCCAAAATTTTATGGAATTCCACTTATTGCTGGGTGTGATAGTCATGTTATCACTGAATCGCAAATGCTCGATAGAGATGAATTGCTTAAATCTGGCAACATCCATTATGAGGATGAAGATGGATGGTATATGGATTATCCAACATATGATGTTCTATTTGAGCGATTTAAGCAACAGGGCGTATTGACAGATGGACAGATTAAAGCCGCTATTAATAATACCAATGTGTTGTTTGAATTTGAGGACATCAAGCTCGACCGCTCATTGAAAGTGCCTGTTATAAAAGAGCTGCGCAATAAAACTCAAGAGGAACGCAATCATATCTTTGAGCAGATTCTTAAAGATGAATGGTTCTTGCAAAAAGCCGATATTAACAAGGATAAACTGCAACAGTATTATCAAGAGATTAAGCATGATATAGGTGAAATAGAGGCTTGTAATATGGCGGATTATTTCATCTTGTCATATATGGTAATGAAGCGCGGGCAAGAGAAATATGGCGGTATTTTGACCCCATCAGGGCGTGGTTCTGCTGTCTCTATGTATCTCAATAAGCTCTTGCGGCTTACTAAGGTTGATAAGGTTAATAGTCCAGTCCTTATGTATTCAGAGCGATTCTTGACTAAAGAGCGCGTCTTGGATAGCCATACGCCGCCCGATATTGATAACAATGTTAGTGACCGTCAACCATTCATTCAAGCACAGCGCGACCTAGTAGGTGAACTTGGCACATATGACCTATTGGCTCTTGGTACGCTTAAATTCAAGGCCGCATGGAAAATGTATGCAAGAGCACATAATGTCGAGCCTGATACAGCTAATGAAGTAAGTAAGCAGATTGACCAATATGAAACAGCTAAGAAACACGCTGAAGATGGTGAAACGGTTGATATTCATAAATATATCGAGCCAAAATATCAAGAGCTTGTAGATGGATGTAAAAAATATCTAGGCATTTATAATACTGCAAAGGGTCATCCATGCTTTACTGCGGATGAACTTGTTATGACGAGCAATGGTTACAAAAAAATTAAGGATATTACCATTGGAGATAATGTTTTATCTAGTGATGGACAATATCATAAAGTAAAACAATTATTTATAACATCCAATGTTGATGACATTTATAACGTTGTAGCATATGGCTCTCCGGCAATTCAAGTTACAAGCAACCATCCATTTTACACAAAAAAAAGAAATAAAAATCCTACATGGAAAACAGTTGAGCAACTTGAGCAAGGCGATTTAATTGGAGTTCCAATCAATCAATTAAGCAGATTACCAATTCTTAATTTTGTAGATTCAACAAATCTTGACTTTTGGTGGTGTATTGGACGATATTTTGGAGATGGATGGAGAAGTCATACAGTTCGTAAGTCTGGTGAGAAAGTTGGGCAAAAAATAAAAAATGTCATTATTTGTTGTAATAAAAATAATGATGAAACAAATAAAATCTTATCTCATGCAAGCTGGTGTAAGACTAGAATAGCAAAAGAAGTGACTACCAATAAGATATATTTCAAAAGTAAAGAATTATATGATTGGCTTGGTGAATTTGGAGATTATGTGATTGGGAAACGCTTGACAGGAACAATTCTTAATCTACCAGTTGAACAGCTTAAATCATTCTTACAAGGTTACTTTAGTGCAGATGGGCATTTTGATAAAGTAACAAAATGTCAGATATTTTCTACCATCAATAAAGAATTAGCGCTGGGAATTGTTGCTTGCATAAATAAAGCATATAATCGCCCATGTTCTTTAATTAAATCAAGACAAGATAGAATTGAGAAAATTCAGGGTAGAATTGTAAATTCTCATACACAATATCGTGGTGAATTTCATTATGAAGCTCGAAAACAAGATAAAGCTTTATATGAAGATGGCATGATTTGGGTTCCATATAGAAACAAAACAAAACTTGAAGAAATTCAGACCGTTTATAACTTTGAAGTGGAGGATACACATACTTATACAGTTAATAATCTTCTTGTTCATAATTGCGGTTGCTTGTGCTATGAGGGCGACATTGAATCTGATATTGGTATCAGCTTGTGTAAATCTGAAGCAACAGGTAAAGAGGTGCTTGTAGCCAATATTGAATCAGGCACGATTGATGCTTTTGGGTATCTCAAACAGGATTATCTTATTGTTGATTCAATCGGCTTGACATATGATATTTATAAAGAGGCTGGTATCGAGCCATTCACTGTCAACCAGCTTCTTGAAAAAATTGCACATGATGATGCAACGTGGCAGATTTATGCAGATGGCTATACACAATGCGTCAATCAGTGTGAACAACCAAGGTCGACTCAAAAGGTAATGCGATATAAACCAAAGAATATTGCTGAGCTAACGCAATTTATAGCTGCAATCAGACCTTCTTTCCAATCTATGTATCAGACGTTTGAGCAACGGCAACACTTTGATTATGGTATTAAGGCACTTGATGATTTGCTTCAAGATGAATACTGTTCATCATCGTTCATTCTATATCAAGAATCTCTAATGAAAGTCCTTGGATTTGCTGGCTTCCCTATGTCTGAGACATATACTATTATCAAGGCAATTAGTAAGAAAAAGGATTATATCATCAAGGACGCAAAGCCTAAATTTATCAAGAATTTTGCCCAAGCTATTCTTGATACTGGCGAAACAAATGATGATAACAAGGCACATGAGCTTGCCGATAAGGTATGGACGATTATTGAGAATAGCGCCGCCTATGGCTTCAATAGTGCCCATGCTTATTGTATGGCTATTGATAGCGTAACGATTGCTTATCTCAAAGCGCATTATCCACTTGAATTTTATAAGTGTGTTCTTCAGCGATTTACCGATAAGGGTGAGAAAGATAAGGTTGCGCTTATTAAGCAGGAGATGTTAAAGCGCGGCTATAAGTTAAAAGATATTCAATTTGGTGACGATAATAGAGCGTTCAATATAGATCGTGCTAATAACTGTATTGTACAGACTATGGCATCTATTAAGGATATGCCTAAGAGCGCACCAGAGGCTCTATATGAGCTTGGTAAAACAGATATAAAGAATCGCGCCGCTCTATATCAAGCTCTTATGGATGACCCTAGAATTAATAAAAAAGCCATTGAAATTCTATTCCATCTTGGATATTTTGATAAATTTGCCCAACCGAACCGGCTCATTGCTGAATATGAGATTTATCAAAAATATATTTCAGCAAAGGTATTGACAAAATCATCATTTGATGATATAATGATAGATGTAATTAGACCGTGTTGTGACAAAGAAACTGAGAAGCAATTTAGAGAGATTAATAATAAAGCATTGATAACGGCTTTAATTAAGCAAGCTAACATCAAGCCAGCTACTATTGTTGATCGCATTAAATGGCAACTTGAGTATCTAGGATATTGCACAGTAAATGACCCAAATTCAGACCCAAATGATTGGCTCGTGTTAGATGTCAAGACAACAGGATATGGTACGGTTTATTGTACACTATATAATCTATGTTATGGAGCAGAACGCACGTATCGAGCCAATAAGAAATTCTGGACGAATCATCAATTATCAAAGGGCGATGTGGTTAGAGCTGTATTGCAAGAGAAGAATAAAATGAAAAAGGATGAAAATGGTGAATGGGTAAAACTGCAAGAGACGTATCAGGAGATGAAGGCATGGAAGAAATTAGAGTAAAACGAGAAAAATTACTCGATGCAATTCAAGGTAGACTTACAACCGGGAATAATGTTGTAAACACGTTGCTATTGTATTTTCCAAATGAATCATCTGAATATCTTATCAAATTTTGGAACGATGTGGCTGATGCCGTTGTAAAAGATTATGAAGATTTTTGTTGTGGCATATTTGGCAACCCCCAAGGAGGTGTAAATAATGGATGCTGTTGAATTTTTAAAACAGTTTAATCGAATGTGTAAAGCATACAACGATGATGGGTGTAAGGAATGTCCTGCTTATAAGTATCGTTGTGGAGAAGAATTTGATGGACAAGAAGAAGATGGCGTTTCTATTGTTGAGCAATGGGCAAAAGAACATCCTGCCAAAACAAGACAGAGTGAATTTTTGAAGCAATGGCCTGATACTGAAATTAGTGACGATGGACTGCCAAGTATCGCGCCATGTCAGTTGGATGTTGGGTTGACTCATGGTAAAGCTCAGAAAGATTGTGAGGATAGAGGAGTATGTGATAAATGTCGTCATGATTTTTGGCTAAAAGAAGTTCATGAGAATGAGGAGGATTAAGTAAGTAAATGGGCGTAGCAGTTCTTATTTTAGGTGAAAGTGGCTCTGGCAAATCAGCGTCACTTAGAAATTTCAAGCAAGAAGATGTTGGCATCCTAAATGTGGCGTCTAAGCCGTTACCATTCAGAAATGTAAATAAACTACAGAGTATGAACAAGGCAACATATGCTAGTATCAAAGGCGCGGTATGTAGTGGAAAGAAGCTAAGTTGGGTCGTAGATGATGCTCAGTATCTTATGGCATTTGAGAGTTTTGACAAGGTAAATGAAGTCGGATATGGCAAGTTCACTACGATGGCTAAGAACTATGAAGATATGTTGCGTGTTGTTCAGGAAGATACCAGTCCTGACACGATTGTATATATCATGCAACATATTGATACTGATGAAAATGGCAAGGTAAAGGCTAAGACACTAGGCAAGATGCTAGACCAGCAGCTCACAGTAGAGGGACTGTTTAGCATTGTCCTGCTATGTAAAGCTGATGAGCGCAAGCATTATTTTATCACACAGTCTGACGGCTCGAATCCATGCAAGTCGCCAATGGGGATGTTTGATTCTCTTGAGATTGATAACGACCTAAAGATGGTTGATGATACAATCAGAGAATATTATGGGCTAAAAAAAGGAAAGTGCGCCCAAGGCTAAATCTGCTACTAAGGAGAATAAGTGATGAATTGCAAAAATTGTTCAAATTATGGAACTTGTAACATTGATGATATGTATGGTTGTAAAACAATGGATAACATGAATGGATACCAAGAATCAAAGGAGTCTACTACAGCTAAAAAAAGCTGAGTAAAATATAAAATTCATTAAAATCAAATTAAAGCGAGGTAATAAAAATTGAGAAGAATTGAAAATTGGGACTCTATCGTTGAAAGTACGTCCTTTAAGCGTCTAACACCAAATGGTTATATTTGCAAGATTCTGAAGGTAGAAGATCATCCTGAGAAAGAATATCTAAAGATTTATTTTGATATTTTCAAGGGCGATGACAAGGGATATTTCAAGAAGCAGTATGATGGCGATACACGCAAGGAAAAGAAGTGGCCTAATGCTGGCACATTTATTCGTTCCTATAAGGATAGCGCGGCATCTATGTTTAAGGGCTTTACAAACGCAGTTGAGAAGTCTAATAAGGGCTATAAGTGGGATTTTGACGAAAAGACGCTTGTTAATAAGGTCGTTGGTCTAATCATTGCAGACGAGCAGTATCAGAACCAGAAGGGTCAGGTTCGTGTTCGTAACTATGTTGCGGCTGTTCGCTCCGTTGAAGCCATTGAAAAGGGCGAATATGAGATTCCCTCGCTCAAGGAGCTGACTACTACTAAGGCAACTGCATCTACTCCTGCTAATGATCCAATCACCGATTCTGATTTTGAAGCTATGTTCCCGTCTAGTAATACTCAGGAGACAGAAACATCACAGGTTGATACTGATAACAATTTCAATTGGGATGATGATAACCCATTCTAATCTATAAAAATATTAAAGGCGGGGCTTGACAATCCCGCCTTTTTATTATATAATAGCTGTGAGGTGATAAAAATGAACACAGATGTAATATTTTCAAGTGCAACAGATAATTGGTCTACGCCGCAAGATTTTTTCGATAAGCTGAATGATGAATTTCATTTTACATTAGACGTATGTGCTGATGAAAACAATCATAAATGTGAACACTACTACACAAAAGAAGTTGATGGATTAAGTCGCCCTTGGATTGGAACAGTATGGTGTAATCCTCCTTATGGACGTAAAATTGGTGAGTGGGTACGACGAGCTTATATTTCTTCTCATGTTGGCTCTGTAACAGTAGTAATGCTATTACCGGCTCGAACCGATACGCGTTGGTTCCATGATTATATTTACAATAAGCCAAATACAGAGATTCGCTTTATCAAAGGACGGCTTAAATTTGGTGGATGTAAAAATTCAGCCCCATTTCCATCTATGGTTGTAATTTTTAGATCGAAGTAATGACAAAGTAGGTGATGATGCTTGAATAGATTTCTATGTATATCCCAGTTACAAGAGCTGCGAATTGACCTATATCAAACCCATATGAAAATTAAATTCAGCGTCATCACCAATAATCAATGCTTGACCATGAGCCAAACATTAAGCCGCAAATGGAATGAGCCGCAAATCAAATCATGGCTTAATATGGCACAATATATCCATCCACGAATAGATAGCTATATATATGTCAAAAATAAACATTATTATACAATGAAAAAATCTGATACACCTACTAGGCTATTGGTATCAGGCAATATCAATGAATGGAAAAAATCATTGTATTATAATGTGCAATATTGCCGTATAGTTGAAGATAATGCGGCTGATAGCATGAATATAGAAATGGATGGGCAATGGCTGGATTCAAGCCGATTCTTGAATATATGCGGCGATTCGCCTAGAGTATTTAATATTAAGCGTCCTGACGGCTGTGGAGGCTGTATATGCCAATTGCGGCTTGAATATGATGCAGGATATAGCATAGAGCAAAATCTGGTTATAACGCATCCTAGCGGTCTTAGAGTGGTTGATTGTAAGAGAACAGATGCGGCTATGAGCCAAGAAGAAATTGATAAGTGGATGTTAGAATATGAGATAATTTCCTCTTGACAAATCGATCAATATATGATATACTTGGATTATCAAAAAGATGGAGGGCAAATCAATGAAAACGTGGCGTGTTTGGTGTAGTTATTGGTGCAATGGGCGTTTTGTGGATGACATTATATATATTCAAGCCAATAGCTATGATGAAGCCATTGCTAAGGCTCGTAAATATAATCCAAAATATGATTCTGCTCAGGTGATCGAAGATGCTAAAACAATCTAATCCATCAAAAGAAAAAACAATTAAATGCCGCCAATGTGGTAAATCAAAGCCAAAGCAAGACGCAATCGAATATAAGCCTAAATTCTATTTTTGTTGTGAGCAATGTAAGCAGGATTATATCAATGCTCATGCTGTCAAGCCTAAAGCAGAATCAAAAGATGATAGGCGCAAATTGCTGGATTATATACGCCAAGTCGCCCCTAATGCTAATATGCGGCTTGTAGGAATCCAGCTTGCTCAGTTGATGAAAGATAATCCTGATATGACATATGGTGGTATTGCTTATACAATCAGATATATCCATAAAGAGCTTGGAAAGGACATATCTAAATCGCCACTTGGACTAGTCAAATATAAGTACGATGAATGTAAAAAATATTATACTTGGCTAAATCAGGTAAGACAGAATATTCAGCAATGGCAAGTTGAGGATGTTGTTGCGACGATTATGAAAAGAAATGATGAGGAGGATGTGTTTAGATGATTTTGGTTGAATACTATCCGGGTTATGATATTGGCTATGATGCTACCAAGATGTATGTCGATGTTTCAAGTATTCGATATATTACTCATACTTATGTTGGAGGGCATAAGTATCTCGTTATTGGACTTAATGGGGAATCTTTTACTCTAACAGATGAGAGTGGTAAGGATTTATTGGGTATAATGGGCTTATCTAAAGAGGATTTAATTAGATGAAACATAAAATGATTGGATGTTCTGAAGAATGCCTGAGATTGGCTTGTTGTGATTTCTGCATTTATGTCGCTCGTGAGCCGGTGTATGATGAAGCTGGTCTTATTGTTGATACCGAACCATCTGGATGTAGATTACATGACGATGAGCGTCATCAAGACATCGCTGAAAGTTGTGGTCATTGCCCTGATTTCCATTGCTTTAGAGCTGATGAGTATAATATGATTGTAAAGGAGATTGATGATGATGAAATGGCATAAAGTTGAGGATTATCCGGTTGGGTCGGATGAATATGTGTTGGTTTCCCGTTATTACCCAAGAAAATCATGTTTTTGTTTAGTTGCTAAATTAAAAGGTGATGACGTAAAAGTATGGACTGATGGCGTAAATTATACAGAAGCCCTACCCACAGACCGTTGGTGTCATATTGAATTGCCGGAGGATTGAGAAATGAAATATGATTATAATAAGGCACTACGCTGGGCGTTCTCAAATATCATGTATGAAGCTGATCCAGAGGTGCTTTGTGCTATCGTAAATGCCATCAATAAGCAGTTGCCAAGCAAACCCTATTATCGTAAAGAAGAAGATGCAGAAGGCTGGGCTTGTCCTAATTGCGATATGGGCGTAGAGAATGACCATGGTAGAATTAAGGATACATATTGCCACAGTTGTGGGCAAATGATTGGTTGGAAAAATATTAAGACTGTAGTAAACAAGAAGGAGTAAACAATGAAATGGAATAAGGTATTTAATGATGAATTACCAAACGATTTTGAAGAAGTATTAGTTGCGCATTGTACAGAAGATGGAGAATATTTATATCCGCTGTGCCATATGTGCGAATATCGTCGCGATGAACATGAATGGGTAGATAGTGACACGGGCGAAGAGCGTCTTGTAGATAGCTCTGATTGCTGGATTAGAATTAAACTTCCGGAGAATGCTAAATTATGAAACAATATGTTAATGAATATGATGAGGCCCTTAATGCTCTAACTAGCGGTATGCTTGATACAAGCGATATTGCGCCGTATCTGGGCGCTATTGTTGGAGCATTGCAGAAACAAATCCCCATATATGCAGTTGGTGTGCGCTCGTCTGGATGGTACAAAGATAGTGGCATTTGCCAGTTATGTGGTAATGATGTCAACTCATATATGCAATATTGTGAATGTTGTGGGCAAGCGTTGAAATGGAAATGATGATGTGTCCATATAAAGATGGTGCTAAATGCACTGCTCCTGATACGGATTGCCCGCATTGGCAAGGCACGTTTTGTGAATTAGATGAATCGAGCAAGGAGGAATAAGAATGAGGAACGAAACACTAAATGCTAAAATTACAGAAACTAAACTGGGTGAAGATCATGGATGTCTAACAGCTTATATCTATGTTGAAGGTGCTGGTTGGGGTGGTGGTATGGGTGGCTATTGTCTCGACCATTGGTGTAGTGAAGTTGGACATTATGGCTCATCTGATGGATATGGTGCTATCATTGAATTGATGAAAACGCTTGAGGTTGATAAGTGGGAAGACCTAAAGGATAAATATGTGCGTGTCCATGTAGATGAGCATAACACGATTGATAAAATTGGTCATTTGATGAAAAACAAATGGTTTAGCTTCAAAGAATATGTTGAAAAGGTAAAAGAAATTAAGGGTATAATGGAGGAATAATCATTGCTCTATGACCAAAATTCTGTCAGATTGCTATTAGGTTGTTTGCTAATCAAGCCTTCTCTTGCTATTTCTGACAAGTACCCCCTAAGCCGTGATGATTTTACGATGGATTTTCACCTCAGATTGTGGCAAGGGTGCGTCGCTCTTAGTCGTCGTGGAGCTGAGTCTATATCGGCACTAGACCTATATATGCTATGTAAGACCAACAAGAGAGTAGAGGATATATTCAAGCTAAATCAATTAGATGATTTTATTGATACGGTCAAGCAGCTTGCTAATGTTGGCAATTTTGAGGTCTATTACAACAACACGCGCCGCGCCACGTTACTCAGAAGCTATAAAAATGCTGGTTATAACATAGATAAATTTGAGCAAGATGATAAAGCAACCATAGAGGATATAGTACAATATTTTGATGCACAGCAAATAGCTATAAAGAAGCAATTCTATAAGGACAAAGATATAGATGAGCTAAAAGCTGGTGATGGATTTGAGGCGGTCAAAGAGGGCTTCAAAGCAGAGCCACTATTTGGCGCAACGACCTTTAGTGAATACCTCAACACAGCTGCTAGAGGCTGGATTCAAGGGCAATTATCCATCTATTCAGTCGGCTCAGGCGTAGGCAAGTCAACCATTGGTTTGGCTAATTTAGTGCAAGTATGCTGTCCTAGAATCTATGATATAGACAAGGGGCAATATATAGATAATCCATGTTATCAGCATAAAGCTGGTCTATATCTCCAATTTGAGATGGCTGGTGATACTGAAATCACGCCGAAGATTGTGGCTACAATTAGCGGCGTACCATGCTTCAGCATCTTAAATGGGCGATACGAAGAAGGTGAAGAAGAACGTGTAGATGAGGCTATTAAAATCCTGCACGAATCTAAGCTATATATTGTCACAATGCCAAATTATACGGTTGATTTAATTGAATCGTATGTAAAGGATTATGTAGTAAATAAACAAGTAGGCTTTCTATGTTATGATTATATTGTTGAATCTTCATCTGTATCAAGCGATTTGGCTAAAAAGAATGGCGTATCTACTCGCTCAGATCAGGTGCTATCTGGCATAGCAAGTAAGCTCAAGGATTTGGCTGTTGAATACAATATAGCCGTACTGACATTTACTCAGGTCAATGCTAATGCTATGACGCAAGAAATTATGGACAGTGGCGTTGCGGCTGGTTCAAGAGCGATTCAAAACAAGGCTGATGTAGCTGGCGTAATTATGCCATTGCGCCGTAAAGAGCAAGAAATAGCTGATATGATGATGGAGAAATATTCTGATAAAGTAAAGCCAAATCGCGTGCTACATCTCTATAAAATGCGCTTCTCACAGGTTGAACAAGGTATTAAGATATATCTCTACCTTGATTTGAATACGGGTCGAACAAAGGATTGTTTTGTAACGAGCAAGTTCGACAATCCAATACAGCTTCAAAGAACAAGGTTGGTGTATGCTAAATGAGCGAAATTGAATTAGCTGAAGAAATCGAGCTATGGCCTATTGCCGATGATAATAGTAGAGACGCTATCGAAGAAATGGCTGAGCAACTTGGAGAAACGCCGGAACAGGTTAAAGAATATATAAGCAAGATAACTTTGGAAGATATACATAAGGCGTTCCAAGATTTCCGTGATGCTATTGTAGCAACAAAGGGGATAACTGAATGATTAAACGATTTTGTGATATTTGTGGAGAAGAACTTGATGTAACAGGGCATATCATTAAATTGCCCAGAATGTTTCGCGTATCTGTTAGAGGTGGAAAAAGTGGCGATAAAATCATCGGTAAAGTAGACACAATGGGGTATAACGAGACAGAGGTGTGCCCAACTTGTGAATATAAAATAGCTATGTCATTACCTATTATTGAAGAATGATTGACACATGAATGAATTATTAAAACAAAAGAATACTGATAGTTGGCGCGAATTTTATCTGCGTAATCCTGACATTCTCGTTGAACAATATTTTAACATCAAGCTATTATGGTATCAAAAAATTGTATTGAAAGGAATAATGAAAAATGCAAAGAAATGTGAATCGTGCAGATATACTGCGTCTATGTGCTCAAGATATTGCCGCAAATGCAGATAAGCTATTAGCTGATGTACCATATTATCAAGACTGTGATATTGTGATTGGGTTACATAATGATGAAGCGCCATTTGTCAAGATAGTGGATAAATATGTGCCAGAGGAAATTGTGCTGTGGTATAAGGAGAATAACTAATGCTATGGATTTTAGTTGCTCAATGCTTGATTGGCGCGATTTTAGCCATTGCTGTTGGTGGTAGCCACTATAAGAAATATCGTCAGTTCAGCTCACTGGTGTTGTGCAGTCTAGGCTGCGGGCTATTTGCATTCACATGTATGGTTGCAACCATGGCAGTATTTTTAACGTAATAAACTTCGTTGAGGGAATATTATGATTCACATAAATGTAAAAGAAGAAAGAGAACATATAAATGTACCATATGCGTCACCTCGCTCATATCTTACAGGATTTGAAACAATCGTATCGTTCGACACTCAAGATGATTATGATAATTTTGTAGTAGAATCCCATGATAATGCAGATGGCTCTAAACATCTAAAGCTCGGCATCAAGCTATATAAAGAGCCGGTTTATTTATGTCCTGCAATTACTCATTATTTTAATGTTCAAACGTCAGATAACAAGCCAGATGATGGGTTGATTCTTATTGGTACGCAATACATTGAATTTGAAAAGATATGTTTGAATCATGATTGACATCGCATCTCTTAAATCCCAATTAACCGATGACCGCATTATAGAACTAATGGATGCTCTAGGTGCGCCATTGATGAAAGCTGATAGCAATAATCTGATATTTGGCTCAATTTGTCATTGGGGCGCTGATTGGGATAAGCATAAGCCAAAATTATGGTATTATATAGAATCTGGCTCATTCCATTGTTGGAGTTGCGGCTTTTTAGGTGATGTCATATCTCTAGTTCAGCATGTCAAACATATTGACTTCAATCAAGCTGTATCATATATCTGCTCAGTCCTGCATCTACAAGTGGGGCAAATAGAACAGAATGAGCAACTTGATAATTGGACTGAATTGCGCCGATTTTTGCCCAATGCCGAGCCAAAGCCAGATAAGCTCTTGACATATGACAAGTCCATATTATCTCTATTTGACCATTTATATCCGCAAGAATGGCTAGATTATGGCATTTCAGAGGATACACTTGATAAATTTGGTATAGGCTGGTATGCGCGTCAGGCGTGTATTTCCATACCTGTTGTGTTTAATGGACAACTAGTAGGTGTAAGAGGACGATATACAAGAGAGCAGGATGTGTCTAAGGGCAAATATAGACCAATATGTACGTTAGATGGGACAGTATTAAAATTTCCAAGTAGTCAGTTATTTTATGGCTATGACCAAAATAAAGCTGCTATTGAAAAGTCGCGCCAAGTAGTGCTATTTGAGAGTGAAAAGTCAGTGCTAAAAGCGCCTCAATATGGTATAGATAACGCCTTAGCTGTCTTTGGCTCTAATATAAGCAAACAGCATATACAGCTATTGCTAGAGCTTGGTGTGAATGATGTGGTGTTATGTATGGATAGCGATTATCACCAAGTAGGAGATGATGAATTTAAGTTCTTTGTTGTAAAGATGAAAAAATTGGCGGCTAAGTTAAAGCCATATTTTTCAGTTAGCATAGTCTATAATAATCAAGGTTATGATATGTATAAATGCAATATGATGGATATGTCATATGAACAAGCTATGAAATTATGGGAAAGTAGGGTGAAAGTATGAGTAAACCAATTATGGAAAAGTTTCTAAACGGAGAAAAGCTAACAGAAGATGACCGTGCTAATTTAGTATGGGGCGATCTTGACGATGAAGGATATGAATATATAGATCAAATTGATGGCTCGTCTGGTAGATGGACACAGAAGATGCGAACTATATTCAAATATAATGGTGAATATTGGGCTATTGACTGGCGCTCTGGTTTAACTGAATTGCAAGAAAATGAATATCCGTCAAACCCATATCGTGTTGAGCGTAAAGAGCGTGTTGTTACTGTTGTGGATTGGGTGAAAGTATGAGAACGCCATGTAAGTATACGCATAATGTCACATATTTGAGGTGGGTAGATGGCGCTTTTGTTAAGGTAAACATAGATAAATGTTGGGGCGAGAAAGAGTCGACTGTATGTGATGCAAAACGAATGGAAATCTGTGATAAATATAAACCACTAAGTAATAATCTTGAATTACTTTGGATTCCAATGAATAAATTTGATGAGCACTACGGTGATGTGTATAAGTGCACCAGATGCGGAAAAGAGATTATTGGTACATCCAATTATTGTCCTCATTGCGGCTACGAATATGAGCCTTGGGATGGCACAATATTTAAATAAATTTAATACTTGACAAATCAGCCTCCTTTATGATATAATTGCTATATCAATAACAAGGAGGTTGATTTTATTTATTACGTTAGTAAATTTTATCTATATGATGTGGTGAGACTTATTGGTGAGACACATCCTTACAGGTCTCATGCTATTAGAACAGGCGATACGGCACAAATCATTGCTATTCAATTCAATGATATGAATGGACATTGGGCGTATTCTTTAAGACGCGCAGGTACTATATGGAGTCCGTTGGATAGTTATGATTTGTATTATGACGATGAATTAGAATTAGTGGAAAGAGAGGTTGAATCTTTTTATGAGTAAATTCAAAGTAGGAGATAAGGTAGCTTATAAAACAAACCCTTACGAATGTATTGGCAAAGCAGTGGTCAGAATTTTACCGAATGATATTATGATTGTTACGAAAGATTATGAGTTTATCATTGAGCCAGAAGATAGTATTGTTGCGTATGAAAAAGAAATAGATATTTCAGATGATGAAATCTACAATATGCTCAAGCCAAAACTTGAAAGTATGTGTATGAAGACAGAATATCACAAATTATTGCCAACTGTATTTGAACTAGAATTTGAATCAAAAAATGATTATGAGCCATATGTTCCAGAAAGTGATGTAATTAAGGCTGTTGCTTTAGCATATCGTTCTGGTTATCTTAGAGCTAAAAAGGGTAGACCGTTTAAGATTGGAGGAGAGAAAGAATGATTGAATGGCATAGAGTCGTAGATGTATCTGATTTGCCGCCAATAGGTGAATGGGTACTTACATATAGACCGCGCAGTGGGCAACATTATATTAAGCAAAGCAGATATGTAAAGGTTGATGTCACGGTTCATGACTCGCGTACAGGTACGGATGAAATTGAAGAAAAGCTAGATTGGCAAGACAAAAATGGCGGCATTGGGCCAATATATTTTTCTAACGATTGGTGGTCTTATTTTAATCTGCCAGAAAAGGATGGTGATTCAGATTAAGATTCATCCACTGCTTGATTCCCTTAATGAAGCCACATTTTTAGGGGAATATTTATCTGCTTGTGGGATAGCCGATATTGACACATATCTAAATCCAGATAGTATTGAATATCAATCGCCTGATATGTATAAGAACATGGATGTGGCTGTTGATATGCTTCATGGAGATATAGGTAGAATTGGAATCGTTATTGACTCTGATATGGACGGCGCTTGTTCTGCTGCTATTGCCTATATGCTATGTAAAGAATATCATCCAGAGGTAGAGCCAATTATCTTTGCCCATACTGGCAAACAACACGGGTGTACTGATCTGCTGCCAGATATTCTTGCCGCAAATATTGATATGCTCATTATCCCTGATGCTGGGTCGAGTGAGGTTGACGCTTGTAGAGAGCTATATGAACATGGTATCAAGGTTATTGTTCTTGACCACCATATCATTGAAAAAGAGAATAGACACGCCGTTGTAGTCAATCCATATAATAGTGCTATTATTCCACCAATGCCGGATGACCAACTTGAGCTAGTTGAGCGAGTTTATAATGGTGTTAAGGTCACATATACTTGCAATACCGACATTAGCGGTACAGGAGTTGTAGAAAAATTTGCTTGTGCACTCGACTCGACTCAATCTTTCAAAGACCTAGTAGCTGTTAGCCTGATCTCTGATATTTGCAGCTTACGTTCACCTGAGAACCGCAAATATGTATATGACGGCTTGACTAATCCAACCAATCCATTTATTAAATATTGCTTAGAGCATTGTTGTAATCGCGGCGTTAATCCAGAGGGTGTTGCATTTGGTATTGCGCCTCTTGCTAATGCACTGGCTCGTAGTGACGACCAGTCTACTAAACGGCTATTCTTTGATGCGCTGATTGGTAAAATTGAGCCAGAAGCTGCTGTAAAGGTTATGAAAGCCGTAAAATCTAAGCAGGATTATCAAGTCAAGAATGTAGTAGATAAGCTGTCAGATGGACTTGATACGTCTCATAAGGTTATTATCGGTTTTGGTGAACCTGAGAATAAATCTTATTTAGGGCTTGTAGCCAATAAATTCTGTGGTAAATATAATAAGCCCACATTCCTGCTGATAGAACTAAATAGCACAACATGGTCTGGTTCGATGCGCAGTCCTATTGATTTGCTTGAGATTATCAATGAATCAGGATTAGCCAAGTGTCAAGGACATGATGCCGCAGCTGGTATAACCGTGAAGAAGTCCAACCTCAAACGATTTGCACGATTCTTAGATGGGCTTGACTTGGACGTAGAGCCAGATATTGAGGTAGCAGCTCAAATCGAGCCTAATAATATCACACGCAATCTTGCAAATGTGTGTGTAGAAAATAATATCCTATGGGGTAAGGATGTAAACAAGCCATTATTCCATTGTACTTTAACATCTCCTCAGATTTATGTCTATCGTAATCGCTCAATTACTGTCAAGCTAATTCAGGACGGTATTGAGTTCATTAAATTCTTTGTTAGCAATGAAGAAGCAAGTCAATTTGAATCAGCACAGGGCAAATCTATCAAGGTTGTAGTATCGCTTGGATTGAATGAATATAATGGACAAATTAAGCCACAAGCAATTATTGAAAGATATGAAATTATTGATAAACCAAATGAAAATGAAATTGATTGGAGTGAATATTTTAATTGAGTAAGCTGAGAAAATGGATCAAGGCGATTAGTATGGTCACATCTGTTGTGCTATACACACTAATTCTGCGCGGATATAGCAACAAATGGATGCTACTGGCAGTAGCTGCGATTGCTTGTATGGCAAATAGCTTAGATGGTTGGATTGGAGATAGTGAATCTAAATGAGCAGAGCAGAAAGAAATCGTCGCAAACGGACTGAGCATCCTCTAAAATATGCCCCTATTAAATGCCCCAAATTGCGGCTTAATGGTAGATGAAAAATATATTATTGGTCTAGATTCTATTTGTCCTATTTGTGGCAGAGAGCTATTTGCAGAGTTAAAGAAAATGATTGAAAAATAATTAAAATAATGCTTGACAACCTCTTGTTACTATGATATACTTGATTTATCAAAGAACAGGAGGTTGTTTTATAATATGTGCAATTATATTGTAAAGGTTAAAAATACTTGCAGAGATGAAAATAGAATTATACTTACGCCTAAATTGTCAGATAAAAATGAAGCAAGAGATTTTGTCAAAAAGAAATATTTTGACAAATACGACGATGTAATTGTTGAAATTTGTGCCATTGTTGATTTAAGAGATAAGGAGGTTGTTTTATAATGCAAGACGTATTGACCTATGAAGCATGGCTTGATGCTGTATGTCATATCTGTAATAGCTTATTGAAAGCAAATGTAAGCGTAACAGGCAATAGTGAATTTAAGGTAACAGCTACAAAATATCGTTGGATTACATTTGTTAATTGTGTCGGATTTGAAGTAATGTACAATGAGGGCTGGGAACCAGCGTTTGGTGCAACTAAGCTAATGAAGCTGATTATTGATGCATGGGATATGCTATTGGTTGGGGAACAGGATTGATGCAAACAGTAAAATTAACCCCAATGCGCATGATATTCAACAATCCTGAATCCAATTTCTCAATCATATCATGTCGCACTAAGGATGAAACAATAGAATGTCATCCTCAATATGGCACAATCAGCCTAAAAGGAACTGGCATTGCTGACCTAAAAATGGGGCAATCTATTGATTGTATCATTGAGCCATGTAAGGATGACAAGTACAAATACAGTTATAAATTCATTGGCTTTGCTGGATTTGTAGCTAAAGACGGTAAATTCAATCTAACAGAAAAAGCCGAATTACAGACGCTACGCAGCTTAATGACCAATGGGCAAGCTGAGTCATGCCATGACGCATATCCTCATTTTGTCAGTATGGTGTTGAATGGTGAAGCTGATAAGCTAGACTATAAAAAAATTCGCGGCGTAGGTAAGGTGCTATTGCCAAGATATATTGATAAAATCAAGACAATCAATAAGCGCGTTGAATTCATGGGAGAAACATATGCTTGGGGCATTGAGCATGATGAGGATATAAACAAAATCGCCGCAACATATAAGAACGTATATGGATTCAGTAAGGATATAAATACCAATCCATACGCTGTTATGATTAACTTGCTTGAGTGGTCTTTTAATAGGGCAGATAGGGCAATAATTAATAAAACAGCAATTTGGTTGGATAGCTATGAACGATGTGAAGCGGCTACTATATATGCTCTAAAGCATAATGAGCTGGACGGCAATACAAGGATGCAAGCCAAGATGCTATTTGATATGGTTAAGCAGAAAGCGCCTCAGTGCGTTCATCACCTCCTCGATGTTGTGACGAAATCGGCGCAAGTACACTATGACGCATCTAGCCAAAACACGGCTCTACAAGCCACATATAGTGCTGAACAGCATATTGCTGATGTCATCAAGAAAAAAATAGCCAATCCACATTATTATCCTATGGATTGGCAGAAGTTTACAAGTGTAGACGGATTAGAGCTGACAGATGAACAGGCGCAGATTCTTGAAATGGCTTGTAAGCAAGATGTGATGATGCTGACTGGTAGTGCTGGCGTTGGCAAATCAGCTACCACTAAGGCAATTATTGAGATGCTAGAAGCCAATAATTATACTTATACCTTGTTATCCCCAACTGGAATCGCGGCAAAGAGGTTAAGAGAAGCAACAGGACGTGAAGCAAGCACAATACATATGTTCCTGACTTGTGGCGGAAATCTGGGTGATTATGTGCTAATTGACGAAATGGGCATGGTTAGCGTCCATCTACTATCAATGCTATTTGATAAAGTAACAGACCGTACTAAAATCATCTTCATAGCTGACCCATCTCAGCTTGTATCTATTGCTTGTGGTAACATTGTTGAAGATATGCTTGATAGCGGCATTGTGCCTGTATGCAACTTGACTAAAGTATTCAGATATAACACGTCTGGCATTATTACCATAGCTACTGATGTACGAAATGGAGCAAATGAACATCTGACAGATACTTTCACAGATTATAAGTTCATTGAAACTGATACATTAGTAATCAAGCAAATTGAACAAGAATATGCGCGGCTATTAGCAGATGGATATAGCAAGGATGACGTGCTGATTCTATCCCCATTTAATAAGGGTGAAGTTGGCTCATTGGCTATCAATGCGGCGATTCAAGCCAAATTCAATCCAAATGAATTAAGCACGGTTGGGCATACGGTCAATAATATACCTATCTATTTCAAGGTTGATGATAAGGTAATCAACAAAAAGAATGAATATTCTATGCCGCTTATTGATGATGACGATACCGCTTTTGTAGCTAATGGAGATATTGGCACAGTAATGGAAATTATGCCTGATGAAAAAGAGCCATATATGATTGTGCGATATGATTGCGGCGATTGTATAGTAGATAAGGCGCATATCAAAAATACACTATTAGCATATGCAATTTCTATTCATAGCTGCCAAGGTAGCCAAGCAAAGGCTGTGATTGTAGTGATTGATAGAAGCCATGTAAGGATGCTTAGTCGTAACTTGTGCTATACAGCGGTATCACGAGCACAAGGGAAATTAGTCCTGATTGGAGATGTGGCAGCTATTCAAGAAGGATTAAAAGTACAAGAGGAGAAAATCCGCGACACTGAATTAAAGGAGATGTTGATTAAATGACGGTTGGTGAATTAAGGCAACGGCTTGAAAGATATAACGAAGATGAAATTATTGACATGAAATTCTTAGTTAACAACAATTACTATAGAGGGTACATTAAAGATGTCTATAAGCTATTCGTGTCAAAATCACAACAAGAACAACCAGTAACGATTGAGCTACAAGTAGACTTGAATTTATCCATCAGACAGAGATTTGATCTGTTGGGTAAAGCAGTCGAAGATGCTATTGACCGTAATTCAACAGAGCTTACGAATATTGCATATGGAGGACGATAACTAAATGAATTATCTAACACCACAAGTATGTGGTATCAGCGATTTAGACGCAGAATATAATAAAGAGTTAGAACAATATGCTGCTATAGTAAAAGAAAAGAAAGAAATTGGTGAACTTGATGATATAGAAAACATTGATGTGAAAGACTGGTTACCCGTCTTTGTAGTACATTGTATTAGGGATTGTGTTGAGAGAATGGCAACAGGTGCGCCAAGATGGTTCACGGCTTATAGCTCTGATTATACTCCACATACATTTGATGAATATGAGGCGGCTATGTACCTGCAAGATTTGATTGATGAAAAATTTGGGAATAGGAGACATCACAGATGAATTATGAATTTCATGTAGGAGATTATGTTGAAGCCGCTGGTGGTTTTGTTGGTTGGATTTCTGATATTAAAGATAATAACTATATTGTAATTACAGACAAGGCAAACGATAGCCGTATGTATCATTTGCCGCGAGACGATAAATATTTTCTCCGTATTGGCGAATATGATTTCACTAAGAAAGAAAAGAAGAAGATTGACAATCTGGTAAAGCCGCAATGGACTGTATCAGTTACAGATTTTATTGATAAAATCAATGAGCTTGTTGATGCTGTGAATAAATTGATGGATAGGGAGGATGAGGAATGAACCACCATGAACTAAAAGAATGTACTTTCAAATTGTCTATTCCAGTAGGTGAGATGCGCGGTGAGCCGACTAGAGTATGTGCAGTATGTAGAGCAAATGAGTATAGTAAGACTGAATGTTTGCTTTGTCCAGAATTTCTGAAGATATTAAAGAAATTGCTTGACAAATCAACTGAATCGTGATAATATATATGACAAGGAGGTAATGTAATTGAATCCAATCGAAATTGAGGATGCGTTTATTAGAACATTTCGACAAAAGGACGTAAATGAATATACCCCTATTCGCATTCATATTGGAACCCAGCTATATGATGTTGACCACATTGACACAGTAATTGATATGAATACCAATAAGCCAAATATTGTTATTCATGTTAAGGAGAATTAAAAGGAGGACGATTTATTGTTTGTTGAAGAATGGCTAGGCAAAGAAAATCAGCTTGGTATTGACATCTGGAAAAAGAAATATCAACGTAATGGGGAATCTTTTGAAGATTGGCTTGAGCGTGTAAGTGGTGGCGACGCAGATGTAGCAGAGCTTATTGCCGATAAGAAATTCTTGTTCGGTGGACGCATCTTGAGCAATCGCGGCATTGATGATGAAAAGGTAACATATAGTAATTGTTATGTTATCACTCCACCTGAAGATAACATTGAGTCAATTTATGATACTGCTAAGAAGCTGGCTAGAACTTACTCATATGGTGGAGGCTGCGGCATTGATATCAGCAAACTTGCTCCATGTGGTGCAAAGGTAAATAATCAAGCCAAATCCACATCTGGTGCAGTCAGCTTTATGGACACATTCAGTCAAGTCACAGAACAGATTGGTCAGAATGGTAGACGTGGTGCATTGATGATTAGCATTGATTGCACCCATCCAGACCTCGAAAAATTCATTACGATCAAATCCGACTTGAACAAAGTAACATCTGCTAATATCTCAGTTCGCGTTACAGACCGTTTTATGGTTGCAGTTAAAAATGATGAAGATTGGGAACTATACTATAAGCGCAATGAAACAGGCGAAGAAATCAAGAAAACAGTAAAAGCGCGAGATATTTTTGACCTGTTATGCCGTAATAATTGGGATTATGCCGAGCCAGGTATTCTCTATTGGGATAGAATTGCCAACTGGAATCTGGTAAGTAACGATAAGGAATTTGAATATGCTGGTGTAAATCCCTGCGCAGAAGAACCACTACCAGCAGGAGGCTCATGTCTACTTGGTGCAATCAACCTATCTGCATTTGCCGATAACGGCAAGTTTGACTGGGATGATTTTAACAGAACTGTAAATATTGCAGTTAAAGCACTAAATGATGTGCTTGATGAAGGGCTTGAGCGGCATCCACTTGCTGAACAGCGCAAGACGGTTAGAGATTGGAGACAGATTGGGCTTGGTATTATGGGGCTAGCTGATATGCTTATCAAGCTAGGAATTGAATACGGCTCGCCTGATTCTATCGCCCTATGTGACGCTATTGGTTATTCTATGGCTAGAAATGCCATCGTAGCTAGTGCTAGAGTAGCCAAAGATAAAGATTATTATAATAATTGGGACTTCAACAAAGTAACTACATCTCCGTTCTTTGTTGAACACATCAAAGATGATGATAATGAAGCTGGGGCATTGATTTATATGTATGGTATGCGTAATAGTCAACTATTAACTATCGCCCCAACTGGCTCTATTAGCACAATGATTGGTGTATCAGGTGGTATTGAACCAATCTTTGCTAACTATTATGAGCGTACTACAAAATCCCTGCATGGGCATGATGAGGTATATAAGGTATATACACCAATCGTTAAGGAATATATGGACGATAATGGTATTAAAGACGAACTTGGGCTACCATCCTATTTTGTTACATCTGCTACCATTCCTATCAAGCGGCGCATTGATATGCAGTCAGTATGGCAGAAACATATTGATGCAAGCATTAGCTCTACTGTTAATCTGCCAAACGAAGCGACAGTAGACGATGTAAAAGACCTATATATGTATGCTTGGGAGAAACATCTAAAGGGCATTACAGTATATCGTGCTGGATGCAAAAGAGCTGGTATTCTAAATGCAGAACCAAAGAAAGATGATGAAGCTAAGCCAGAAAATACATCTACTATCCTTCCTCGTGGCTCAATCATCGAACCAAGTAATGACCTGATTGGCAAAAAGCGTAAAATCCAGACAGGATGCGGTTCACTTCACGTTCTAGCATTCTTTGACCCAATTGACGGCAATTTACAAGAGGTATATTTCAATAAAGGCTCGACAGGTGGATGTGCTAATTTCATGACAGGTCTAAGCCGAATGGTCAGCCTACTATGCCGTGCTGGTGTGGATATTATGACCATCAAAGACCAGCTTGATTCAACTGGTGTATGCCCATCTTATGCTACTAGAAAGGCAACTCACCATGATACAAGTAAAGGCTCGTGTTGCCCTATGGCTATTGGTAATGCTCTAGTAGAGATGTATAATGAGATGCAGAGTGAGCTAGATGATAAAGAAGATGATACACTATCATCCAAACTTAATGCCACGTTCAAAGAACTAGAAGAAGCATCAGCAAAGACAACTAAATCAATGAATGAAATAGCCAGTGCACTTAGAGATATTGGACAGACTTGCCCTGAATGTGGCGAACCTCTAGTATTTGAAGGCGGTTGCTGCACCTGTAAATCCTGTGGATATACAAAATGTGAATAAGGAGTAAACTGAAATGACAGAAAATCGTATCAATTTCTATCTAGGCAGACTAGGTAATGAGGACTGGATTTGTTCATGTGATGAACTAGACTTAATGGGCGAACCAAATAAGGGTGATTTGGTATATCTGCCTATTGACGCCGATGAAGATGAGCAGGAAATGTATGTAGTACTACAGAAATATGTTGCGACAAACGAAATTAGCTATTTCTGCAAGCCATATGATTGGGAGGATTGATTAAATGGAATTTCTGCTAAGATATTTTATTGATGATAATGTGGAATGCAAAGGTCATGAATGGTCATATACTCATGCCGCACGTATGATTATCCCCCGTATTGGTGAGCGTGTATGGGTCGATGATGATACCTGTGTAGAGGTTGACATGGTGACATATTCACCTGATTGCTATGATGGCGATGACCTATATCTAGTGGATGTAGAATGCCATGATATTACAGAGGATGTTCTAGCTGAATATGATGAGGAGGACTACTAATTGCCTAATGTATCTAATGTTCGTGTATATGCACTAAATGATTCCATTAGAGCAGCTAAGTATCCAAAGGCGGTTGAGCTTGACGGTTTGACCGCCGAGCTTACTAAGGGTATTTTGGCTTGCTTGAATTGCCCAACAGGTGAAGGACACGATAATGCTCTAAATGGTATTATTGTCCAATTCGACCTTACATTTAGCCAGAAGGCATGGGTAGAATTGCAAAGATACCACTTCATGGATTTCGTCTCATCTTGCTCTACAATGCACAAACTACAGAATATGAACCCCAGATTGCAATGCAATCGCTATGTTGACCACAGAGCTATTGATATTCTACAAGAAAAGATCGACCACTATAATTGGCTAGTTGCTACGAATAAAAAGCCAGAATATAATATCAATCCAGATGAAATAAAAGAAGCTCGGCTTGAGATGCTATATAACATCCCTAGCGGCTTTGAGCTTACAGCTGCAATGACTACAAATTATAGACAGCTTAAAACAATCTATCAGCAAAGACGGCATCACGCCCTTACTGACTGGCAGGTGTTTTGTGATTTTTGCGAAACGCTACCACGCTTCCTAGAACTAACACAGAGAGGATATGAACCAAATGAAGATTAAAGCAAAGCGACTATCGGATACCGCCAAGCTACCTACTTATGGTAGTGAAAAAGCGGCATGTTGCGACTTGTATTGTGATCTAAGAGTGGATAAGTGTATTGACCTAAATCCTGCAAATGTCGATTTCAAGCATATGGAATATAGCGGTGATTGCTTTGATAGGGTACACATTGCGCCACACGAGACAATTAAGATTCCTACCGGATGGGCATTTCAGCCACCTGAAGGTTATGCAGGATTCATCTATGCACGGTCTGGATTAGCTACTAAGAATGGTTTAAGACCGGCGAATTGTTTGGGGGTCTGTGATTGTGATTACGTGGGCGAGTATATTGTAGCAGTCCACAATGATACAGACAAATATCAATTTATCAACAATGGCGACCGCATTGCCCAGCTTGAATTTAGACCATATGAACAGGCTGAATTTGAACTAGTGGATAAGCTAGATGAAACAGAGCGCGGGGATGGTGGATTTGGCTCTAGTGGTACTTAATTATGATTATCCCTACTCTACATATTACAGATAACGAGTCATGGATTGAACTCATTGATTTAGCCCATCCAGACAATGAGCCTATTGTCGAAACATCTATGACAACAACAGAAGATACAGTTGCTATGTGGTATGATTTGTTGACTATTTGTGTAGGTAATTATAGTATGGGGTATGGCATAGGATATATGACAGCCTATGATGAAATGGACGAAGAGGATGATTAGTAATGTGGAAATTTAGACGAATTGGTGATTATTATGAATTGCTAGATGACGCGGAAACATTATATTTATGTAAACGGCTCGATTCTATTATGGTTGCTACATTAGAGGATTTATGCAATAGACATAATGCTGAGATGGCTAAATATGAGAATCTGGACGTTGAGATTGTCAGCTGCGATGAGGCATACTTAAATGGTCTTGAAGATGGACGCGAAGAAGCCGCTCAAGAACGATATGACGCTGGCTATGAGGATGGATATAGACGCGGACTAGCGGATGCTATTGCTTGTGAAGATAAATTAACATAGTAAAAAAAATGGGGAACACGGTAGACATAATTATCTATCCAATGTTCCCCATAAATTTATATTAACCTCTATAATATACCTTTTATAAAATTTTACGTCTGAGGTGTCTCCTCAAGCTGAATATCAAGCGTTTGATCTTTATCGTTGGTAATGGTCAAGTGCTTACCGGTATAGCCTTCCTTTTCAACATTAACTCCATATTTATCACCAATATCACTAAGCAAGAACACATTGGTTTTCCCAGCAACTGGTGTAACTTCAACAGAATCAGCATCTACTACTTTAATGCTTGCGGTATCAGGCGTTACATTAACGGTAAGTAAGAAGCCATCCTGTAACGTAACTACGCCCTTTACAATCTTGAAAAAGCGCCCATCAAGACCAACGCCGCAATTACCCCTACCCATAATAGGAGTACCAATTTCTTCGCCTTCCGAACCATGTAGAGTGATATAACCAGCGCCACCAACTTTAGCAACGGTAAATAATGCGCCATCCCAGAGCTGACCGCAAGTAGATACTGCTTTACTTCTATCAACAGTTGTTGCATTTGCATCACAAATCACCCCGTTAATAACTTTGAGTGTGGTTGAATCTAGTCTTATACCACCACAAAAATTAGCCATATTTCATTCTCCTCCCTATATTATGCTTTAGCAACCCATGCTAATGCGCCGTTTACGATGCCTAACACCTTACCATCATCAGCAGCCGTAAATGCTGGTAGAATAGCGTCAACATATCCCTTATCAACTGCATCATTATCCTCAGTTGGTTCAGCTGTTAGCTTAAGCTTGCCTACCATAGTGCCACCTGATTTAAGGATTGCACTAGCTTGGATTGCGCCTGTCTTGCCATCCACATATTCTTTAGTAGTAGCATGATTTGTTGATGTTGGCGCGCCTACACTAACAGGTACATAAGTAGCCTGTGTATCAGCCTTGACGAATGCCGCCGTTCCATCATTAGAGCCAGTCAATCTAGGCGCGGTTGTACCGGTCGGTTCAATGGTTGAGCCAATATATAATGGAGCTGGGCCGTCCGTACTGATTCTATGTGCGTTGACAATGCCATGCTCATTCATGTTTAAATCACTATCAATCATGCCATCATCACCAAGTAGACTATGCTCGTCTACATATGCCTTGGTTGCCGCATCTTGGTCAGCGGTTGGGTTAAGCAGGTCAGTGATTTTATGGTTATTCAAGCTGACCTCTGATTCGATAGCCATGCCGCTATCTGTATTGCTAATAGACTTAACGCCCATGATGTTATTGCCATTCATATATAGGTTGCCGCTCATAGGCACTGTACCATCTGACTTAAAATCACCTGATGCCCCACCAGCACCAGCTACGTCTTTTACATTAAGCACGGGTCGACCCTGTGCATCCTTGGTATAATTAAATTGGTCTGAATTTAATAGATAGCCACCATCTGCGGCTCTGATTGTTTCCATATATTATCACATCCTATTTAGATTAAAATTTATCCTCTATAACCCGATTTGAGCCATAGAGGATATTGTTTCGTTTACGCCTGTTCTTGCCAACCAGCCGGATACGCTGTTGGTGAATATACATTTCCGTCAATCAGGCTTATATAATGCTTACCATTGAACGTCACCTTGTCACCTTTTTTGTAGGCATCATGCGCACCAGTAGGCTGTACAAATTCCGGCCATTCATCTAGTGAAACTATCGCAAACATTGCGGGTGTAATATCAGGTGTCCAATCTGCTTGTGAAGTATGCGCTTGAACAACTCGATATAGTACATTCTTGTATTGTAACCGCTCACCTACCACATAAGTATGTTCTACTGCCCACTGTGGGAATAGCTTTACCGCTTGTAGTGCATCCTCATCGGTTAGGTTGGTGACTGCTTTTTCAATGTACGGGCGCATTTTTCGTGCCCTCTCCGTGTACGTCATGGCGTTTCCTCCCCCAGTAAGATTTTCGCCGCCGTCTCGGTATCGGCAAGCCGCTCACGCAGCTGCATAGTATATTTGCCAGTGAATGGCACCATAGCCGACGTAACATCAATTGTACAAGTGCGGCTTGCATCCATTGGCAAATCAATGATGTTGAACAATTCTTCACCAGTGCAACATTTTACCGGAAACCGCACATCTAGCTTATACGTCCAAGAATCGTCAGTGTCCACAGTGAATGTCATCTGAGCAGTCAAATTATCTTTCTTAAACGCTAAAATCCGCTCATCTTGTGATATTTTCTTGCCTGTTAATGTTATATTCACCTCGACCAACTCCTTTCCTTGTTTAATTGTAATCATCTGGATTTTCATTCTTTTTAGCAAAGATGCGCTTAAATGCCAAAGAAATCAGCTCAAAGCCAAATGCACCAGCTGCATATATTAGCACATCGCTAAGGTCACATCCAATTGTCTCACCCCATCGTATAACAGCATATGTTTTTAGGCAAGCTGCCCATATCATTACTAAAGTTAAGAGCCGGAGACAGTATATTACTATCGTCCGGCTCATTTCCCCTTTAGCCCATCTTCGCTTATTTCTAAGTTTAAACATGGGTTATCATCCCTTATTAGCTAATTTATCCATCAAATCTTTATTGTATTTATATGTATCTAGCCAATCTACTGTAGCATCGGTAAATCCAAAACGGCTCTTTACCTTGGCTTTATTTGCCTCATGCTTTTCATCAATCTTTTCAGCTTTAGACCCATCGTTAAGCACCATTACGGTATGTCTAGACTCATTAACTAGCACATCGCCGCGCTTGAGATAATCACTAGATGTTAGATATTTCTTATCTGTAATCATCTCAAATTTGCCTGTCTTAGACCATTGTTGGCGCATCTGGAATGTTGCAGGAGCATTACCCTGTGTATATGCCACATCCATATTGACATCAGCAGCTTCAGCGCAAACCGCCATAAATGCACTACAGTCTGTTTCACATGGCGTCTTGATTGCGCCTAGATTCCAACTAGCTTTCTTTGCTTCAACTCTAAGCGTATTTCTCTGCCATTGATCATAGCCAATATTTTTATTAGCTACACCGGCTTCACACGCCTTAGCCATCTTTTCAGCCGTCTTTGGGTCTTTAGCTCGAATCAGTAATGTCCAACCGCCATTATACCAATTAGACCGATTCAGCTCACGACCTGATTGATTACCAGCTTGGCCATTCTTAATGCCGCCATTTTCATCAATGCTAGCTTGACCAATATAAACAGCCATTATTTATTCTCCTCTTGCTTAGTGCCATATAGCTCATTGTGGAGCAGTAGGACGCTGGATTCAATCATATTCTCAATAGTAGCCGTATCGAACTTAATGCCACGCTCAGACAGGTAATTGACAACATATGCCTTTTTCTCTTGTGCTTGTTCGGTCTTGAACAGTTGTTCTGCGGCTCTGACTGCAATATCTACATATTGCTGTGTCTGGGCAATCTTAGTTTCACCATATTTCTGCTTGAGATATGGTACAAGAACACCAGTAAGAACAGCAATGATAAGACTAATAACACTAACAATAATCTGAGTATAATCCATTTTATATTCCTCCTATATTCCTATTATTCAGTAATTTCCTTCCAACCAGCAGGATAGTCAGACGGGCTATATGCATTAGCATCAATTAGGCTCTCATAAATCTTGCCATTGAATCTCACTTTATCGCCCTTCTTATATGCGTCATGTGCGCCTGTTGGTTGGACAAAATCGGGGATTGTTTCAGCAGGTGGGGTTTCCGGCTCAGTTGTACTGCCTCCACCAGTTCCACCTGAATCACCACCATCTCCTGTGGATTCAGTCACTTCTTCCCAGCCATATACGCCCGGTTCCCATACATTGTTGTCAATAGAACTTTTCCATTTCTTCCCATTGTGCATAACGATATCACCGAGCTTATATGCGTCGGTCGCGCCTAGTGGCTGAACCCATAGAGGGATACCAGTTGGGTCAATGCCAACCGCCTTATACAGGCTAGTGGCCGTATCTGGTGTCCATTCAGCCGCAGATGTATGATCTTGTAGTACCTGATATAGCTGTGGGTCTCCTACAGTATTAACACCATACGCCACCCATTCACCAGTTACATATTTTACATTAACAGCCCATTCATCAAAGATACTAGATACAACTAGCGCTTTTTCTTCTGGTAGAGTTGTAGCGAAATACTGCACTGCTTTTCTAAATTGTTCTGCATATGCAATTCTTTCCATTATTCAGCCACCTCCTCTTTTGTAGACAAGCCAATCATAGTATCGATAACCTTATTGGCTTCATTCAGTTTTGTTTGTAGCTCATCAATTAGAGCCTGTTGTGCTTGTTTATCAATCGTATCTTGAGTAGGTGCATATACATGATTGTCATACTCGTCAACGATTTCTACATACCCAGCTCTTGCCGGTAATTGTGGAGTTATAATCATATACTTCCCTCCATTTTAATTACTTTTTGATTTTGCCTTAATGTAGGTATACAACCCATCTGCAACAGATACTGTGGGCAATACAAAGTGTTGTGATTTAGGGCAACTATACACAATACTACCAATTGTAGCATAATATTTATCTGCGCCAACTTCGATATCTGTTGGAGTCGACAGGTCTGAATCCCATGGATGTGCAACATTCTCTTTGTCAATATAACATCCATAATACGAAATTAAGAAGTTATCAGAAAATACAAATGGATGATTCATATAACTAGTAGAATTGGTATTTTGGACAATAGTGTACGTACCGTTAATAGTATCGCTGCTATATAAGGATTTGTGATATGTGGTGGTTGTGCCACTAGTTGAAATATCGGTGCATTTATAAATGTAATATTTGTTGTTAAAATAACAAAGTGCATGTCTAAACATAGATAGTTTTGGTATCTGGTCATAATACGGGGCATCAGATGTAAACAACTCTGTTGTTCCGTTAAACGTTATCAAAAGAATGGGGATGTTTTGTTGTGACGTCGATGAATAAATATGTCCTGTTGTCGCTACACCATTTGGTACAGGATACAGTGCCGACCATGCACGATAGGAGCTGTTATAATTAGTATCTACAGTGGATGGAACGACCGCTAAATCTGTATAAATTAAAACATCTTTTTCGGTATTATTGCTTTTTGTATACTTAGACAAAATATAATATTTGTCTCCACTATAAGCAATGTCATCGAAAGTGTACCTTGGTGAACTAGGAACTGAAATGTTAGCAAAGTTATCTGTCGTGACTTCATTGCCAGAATAATATTTCCAATTAGTGTCACTAATTACTATCCATGTGTTATTTAGATAATATACATCAGCATTTATATAGGTGAATAATTTAGTCCAAGAAGCACTATTAATCAAATCGCTTCCAAAATATACCCCATCATTTGTTGAAATTAAAAATTTCTCATTTGTCTGATCTGCATTCGTTGCAAAACTTAATATTGTTTTCCCGGAATCACCAATTGATATCCAATCAAATTCTTTCGAATTAAACAGCTCTCCAAGCTCTGGATAATTTTCAGTCAAAACATGTGCACCATTGCACAATAGCCATTTATTACCTAAGTTTTTTCTAGCCGTTGTCAATGTATCACCAACTTGGAATCCACCACCGTCTTTAGTAATACCATTTAGCGCATCATCTAGCGTTGAACCAGATGAAAGGTTGGTACTGGCTTGAGCAACACTATCTAATAGCACCTGCCCACTATTTGTTTCTGGATATAGTGTATCGTAATCTGTTCCATTATAATTCTCTATGATAAAATTTTTCTTTTCAGCCAATTTGTTCACTCCTTCAATTTGAAGTATACTTGTCCGCTTGTTATGCCCGCCGGAGGCTCATCGGCAACCTTGATTTTATCCTGCTTAAATGTAGGGTCTGATGTTGATTGAACTGCAACAATGCGCCCAGTCACATAATTGAATAATGCGGCTACTACTGTCTTATCTGTTAACTGGTCGTTCTGTAATATAGCTAGAGCTGCCTCATATTGACCGGTTGACATATATTGCTTAAACTGGGTATTCAATGCGACATCAGACAGATGTATATCTTGATATCTATGAGTTTCTTCATCTTTAATCAAATCTGCATTCTTTTGCAACCATGCTGATAGAGTGCCCGTTGGAGCAGTGTCAAAGATAATTGTTTTATATGTATCATTATTCCATTCGAATACTCCGCTTGACTGCGGGTCACCTAGATTGACTCCAGCATATGTTACACCATTATACTGTAGCTCACACGTAAAGCCTCCATCAACGACCCCTAATGATGTAAAACTCTCGTTGTTCGAAGTAAAGTTAATACTAACCGCAGAAAAGAATTCATTAGGGTCAATCGGCGCAGTATTTTTAATTACCCATGTTTGACTCATATGTTAGCCGCTCCTGTCACATGAAACCAAAAATCCGTAGCTTGCTGAAATGTCGGTTGCGTCTCAGATACAACATAACCGGGGCTATATCTATCGCCAAAATATTGCTCTGTTGCTGTAAGCCCGTCTAGCACATCATTCATAAGACCAGCTGAAATAATCTTCTGTTGTCCATTTGGTATTTGAGATAATACCTGTTGCGCCACATCATAGCTACCAGCCTCCATAGCATCTTGATATTGCTTGACCAACTCAGCATCATCGGCTGTAATATCAAGCATGGTTGGAAATATATCAACTTGACCGGGAAATTTAGTCGCCATTTAATCACCTCATTCTTTTTTAACAATTGGCCCAGCAATAAATTTACCCGTGCCAAAATTGCCATAAAATACGCTATGCACCTTATCCCATAATCCGACATTTCCCAATTTATTTTGATATGGAATATAATTTCTAATCAATACACCATTGTCCCATATCTTGCATGAATATAGAAATGATGACAAACAGGGAGTCTGGAAGAATCCGTCTTTAGTATAAGTCAATAGCGCCATATTATTTTTCATCTTGAATTCTTTTGCATCATACTGAATAGATTGTCCATTGACAGTAAGCTGGTTTTTATTCATGTCAACCGTAATACGATTAAAAGTTGGCTCTATAGTCAACGTCTTGGTATTTTCTTGGTCATACCCCATTGTAAATACACCCTTATCATATTGTAATGAATAATAGGTGAATGTATCGGGGTCTTCTTGCTTCTCTTTCTCATTAGTATAATGTGAGCCAAATAAATATCCGCTAACATCATTAAGTATTGCTAATGTCATCTGGACACGCGTATTATTATTAGGGATAAAGCCCGTGCTGATAAACTGTGTTCCAGTTGACATAATATATTCTAGCTCAACCGGCTCTTGTGTTCCATCTACAAGATAATATGGATACCAACTTGACGCTGATATAGTCATACTATTTGATTCACCGTATGTTGCATTATATGACTGTATCATATATTTCTTTGGGTCGCCTTGCAATTTCATGGCATGGCTCATAATAATGTTGACATCTAACCATGGAATTGGTATAGTAGCTAATGATATGCTATCATTAAGCCGACAACTCCAATATAGCTCAAGGTCGGCTCTTTGCTTGGCTAAATCATTAGATGTGATATTATCATATTCGCCGCTATAACACACATGCCTAATAATACCAACGGAGCTAGAACCAACAGGGTCACCCACATAAAATGGGCTGTCTGGGTTATTATCATATGCTATTCCATATGCTTGATCTTGTCCTAGGTCTAAAAATGTGCCGTCCGCTTGGAATTGTCCAACATAATATTTGTCTTTTTCAAGCTTGTTTACATATGAGCCATCTTTATTGACAAATTTATATGTGCCTAATGTGGTAGGCTCTGCTTCACTAGCACCAGCTGTAATTGTAAGCTGGATATCACCTGTTACATCACTAGGCGGAACAAAGCCAATTTCTGTCCATTCTTGTAATGGTGAGCCACCTGTTTCAGTTGGTGTTAATGACGGGATATGCAATGTCACAGTTGAGCCTGATACAGTTGTCTTATCGCTGAAATGGTCAATATCATGGCTTCGTCCATATACCTCTATATAATTCTTGACATTCTCAAAATCTGTACTTACTGATTCTGAGATAAGGATATTCTGCCACATATCGTCATCAATTAGCACAGGGTCGTTCGCGCCAGTTGGAATTAGCTCATAGTGAAATACGCCATCTGTATCAAAATACATCTGATATTGTGGCAATATAGCACATAGCTCTTTGAGAATGTCATATACTGTGCCGCCTTGTGCTATCTCAATATCATATGGTACTTCTTGTATGGTATCATCCACATTTTTGCATTCACTTACTATATACTTATTAAACCCGCCTAATTCCAATGCGGCGATAATAGCACCACGCACATCTGAGCCAATAGGTATTTTAGTTGGCACACCCGGCAGTTCACCATTTCTCAACCCTGTCAATTTGGACATCAAGTCAAGCCCTGAGAAAGATAATGTATATGTCGCCGCATCATATTGATAACTAGGTGCATTGATTAGATATATACCCTGATTATACCACTGGATATTACCTGTACGGATATTCAAATAACCTATCCACGGACGAATATATTTGTCAAGAAAAATCTTACCGCCAGCCTTAATCTCAAAGGAGTTGTCCGTAACAACTAAGCTACATTCACATGAACGCCGCAAATCAGCATTAGCATCAACTGTAACTGATAATCCAATCAGATTTCCGCTTAGTTCATCTACGACGTTCATGTTGAAATCCAATAGGTCTAGTTTAATATATTGCTTGATATATGATTGTCTAAGAATATTATAATCATCCTGTGTGATATTCAATGCCATATATCATGCCTCCGTTGGGATAAGCCCATTCATAAACAAATCAAACTTATTATCCGGTTTACCTGTTTCTGTCCAACTTGCACTAATATCGCACATGCCCATACCATAATTACTATCATAAGATACTGAGGGATTACCCGTGATAAGGCAGAGCCAAGCCTCACCATTCCAGTCCTTTATTATCTTGGGTTTCCCATTCGTTAAGAACTTTAGCAAGGTATTCTTTCTAGCTGTGATTTCCTGTCTATCAAGATTTCCATTTTTCTCAAAATCAACAGGTAGCACCTTGCCCTGAATTGAGCCAATCTGATAATTCTGTAAGCCATTGCTAATAACAATAGGATATTCGCGCCCATATGGTGTAAATACACCAACTTGCCGTACTTGGTCATTGTTACCATAAGATACACCACTATATAGCTTATATACTGTATCTAGGTCGCAAATAAATATACCCTTGAAATTAGTAGCAATCTGCTCTACAATATAATCACCCTCAACGCCGCTCATCATAGGTACATAAGCATATTGATACTCAGTAAAGTTAAGCGCCAAATTATCAGTGAATGTAAACGCCAATTCAGACAGGTCGTTGATTTCTTCCTCTTTAATCGTTGTCCATTCAAATTCGCCCACTTTGCGCCGCTTTAGTCTGTAACCTGTAATATCCTTTGCAATTTGGTCAACATTACCAGCTGAGATATTATTCTCAAAGTTGCAATCCATCAATGTCTCCCAATCCCAATCAGTAGGGATAACCGGATTATATGGCTTAGTTACATTTTGACTTACATTAAAATGGTCATATATACCATTTTCAATGCGTGTCTTAGTAATATGTGAGACGTTAGTTGGCATAGGGTCAATAGCGTTTCTATCTGCACAAAAATTATATCCTAATACAGCAATCATACCGTCTCACCTCTATTCTCAATTTTTAAGTCATATACATTGTTGATGCGCCGATTCCAGATAAATAGATATTCTGTATCAGCTGGCTTGGCTATTTTGTTAGATACGATGTTGTAATAATGCCGCCATTTTGGATGAATAGCCACAAGTTCAACCCATGCTTGTGTATTTGTTTCATAATATGATATTGTGACAGTTGCTCCATCATCATTAGTAAATGTTAAGATGGTTGAATTAGGATTGAAGTCGCGTCCCCATATACCCATGGTATAATCGCCAGCTATCTCATAGTTGTCCTTCCATTCTACCCATGAGCCATCAGCTCTAAGGTCAACCTCTTTGCCATCAATATAGATAGGAGGATACGGATTAGAATCACCCGGAATACCAACCATATTATTCTCAATGGTTACGTAACCATCACGACAATTATTGGTTAGGTACATGGTTGTGTATACACGCGGCACATAGTAAACAATATATATACTAGTCTTGCCTGATTCTACAACCGTTCCTTCTACAGTCTGCCCAACAACCTCAATTTGATATGTCAACTTATCCTCAAATCCTGAGAACATATATGATATGGTTGTTGGCACAGCTTGATTCTGTAGATACTTAACGCCACTAGTTGCTACCAAATCACCCTGAGCGTCATATAGATTAAACTGATATTGCGCCAATGGCTCAGATTCAGCCTGATTATATTGTGCCTCAAATTCAAATGATGCGTTCGGAATATTATTGCTTGCTGGTATATTAGTAAACGCTAAAGTAGGCTGAGTATAGCAATAGAATAAAATTGGATCAGATTCAACTGATATATTGCCCTGTGCGTCAATGGTCTGGATTGTTGCCTGATATCGCACACCATTGGTTAATGTGTTGGCTGGTAATGTATGAATATAAGCAAATGATGTAACCGTCTGTTTATATACCTGAGCCAACGTTGCATTATTTTTTATTGTTAATATGTTACCTGTGACCTGAGAGCCGCCTTGTGAGTAGAACTTAAACTTCTGCTCTTTGCTTGCATCGAATGCGGCTACTGGATATAAACTAGGTTTTGTTAAAGCCATATCTCATCCTCCTTCCTATAATGTTTTCCAAATTAGCTTTCCTTCTGAATCTATTGACAAGACCTTTCCAGTATCCTCTTTTGTATATGGTGGTAAATTAAATTCTGTAATAATAAATGCTTGATTTAATGAGCCATTTGGACAGAATACCCTATAGCTTTTATTTACACTAGGCGCATCCCCATAATATGCTATATTACTATGCGTCTTGCCATTTATTCTAACTGAGCATGTGCCATTATTGGCTATAGCTGTTACTATAGCTGTATATATCTTAACCACATCTTTGACCGCATTTTGTGCCAAGATGTCTATGGATTGTAATAATTCTTCACTAGGTAACACTAAATCACCTCTTTTAAATAATCCTAGTAGGTATATTTCAACCTACTAGGATGTTATGTTAACTACGTCTTGTCACATATTGTTGCGCCAATTCTCTAAGTCCTGTTACGAACGATTGAGCGTCACGTACATTTGGCAATGTGACATTACTAATATTAAGCGTTTGCGCCCAATTCTGTGCTTTTTGAGCCAAAGAAGCCAGCATATCACTAGGAGTCATAGAGCCCCATCGCCATAGATTATCTGTGATGCTGTTAGGTAATATACCATCGCCCTGATTCAGCACTCTTAGTTCTGGGCCGTTTTCACCAACTAGAGATAAGCCACCGCCAGCTTTTGTAGTTCCTCTAGCATATCCCTGATAACCAGCTTTATGCATCTCAGATGCTAGATTAAGCAAGTAGCCCTTAGAAATGTCAGATTTTGACTTGTTATATAGGTCTTGAATCTCAGACTTAGTGATAGAGCCTCTAAATATTCTGTCATATAATCTCTGCTCGCCTAATCCTTCCATATCAACAGCGGTCGCAGCATTATACTGTGCTACTGTGAGGTCTGGATTCTTTTCAGTATATTTATCTTTTTCGTCAAAATAATGTTGCCTTTCGAACTCGGCTTTTTTAGTTCTCCAAGCTTCACTACCAGACTCGTAAGCCTCTTTATATAAGTCTTTATTAGATTTCCATTCTTCTTGCTTACTAACATCTGTTCCGAAATATTTTGAGGCGGCTTCATCGCCATATGCCTCTCTATATTCCTTAATCATCTGTTGCTTGGTATCTCTAAGCTTAGTCCAATATTCAACCTCTGCTTGGGTTTGTGCGTTTAATATCTTCTCACCAAAGTCAGTTTGAACTCCGTAATATTTTACGTTTTCTTCCTGAATTTGCTTTTTTAACTCTGCTTTTCGTTCAGCTCTTTCATCTGCGGCAGCTTGTCTTGCGGCTTCAGCGGCTGCAAGTTGTGTATATGCTTCGCCCGGTTTCATAGCTGAACCAAAAATCTTTTCTAGTTGGCTTTCGTCCGCGCCTTCAAGAACTGTTCCTTTTGTTTGCTTTTCAAGATAATCCATTAGGTGCTTTTTCAACACCGATGGATATGCCTGTATGCTACTACTTGGAAGGTCGCCGTATCCTTTCTCTTTAGCTTTTGTAAAATAGTCAGCAAAGAACTCGGATGATTCTTCGCCTATCTTATCCAAAAGTCCTTGAATCTGGCTTTGCTCAACACCTCTATATGTTTCTTGATATTCAGCTTGTGCAGAAGATATTTTATCAACATCTTGCATATATTGGAAGCGACCTTCACTATATACAAGCATGCGGCGCTGTTTGGCTCGTTCTAATTCCTCTAGCTTTTCTTCTAGCTTGATTTTGTCCTCAAGTAGCTTATTTTGACGGTCATATTCATCCGATACGCCTTGTGCTACTTCTGCTTCTTTATCAGCTTTCGATATAATTTCATCTACAGCAGAACTATAAGCATCATCTATGGCGTTGCCCATAGAGCTAATCATATCCCAAGCATTTTCAATTGAGCCAATAATACTATTAGCATCACCGGAAGCAAATGCCTCATGTGTAGAAGTAGCTATAGATGTTATTGTAGATTGTACCTCTGTTTTCAATCCACTTAGCATCCCGCTAATGGTGGTTGATAGATTGCCACAATTTTGTTCAATATACCCAACAAGCTCATCTACGCTGTATTTGCCACCAGATACAAGTTGTGTGAACAGCGTTTTTAATACTTCAACAAATTGAGCAAATTCAGCCTCGGCTTGTTGATACTGTTCACTTGTTTCATCAAATCCCTGTTGCTTGAGCTGAGATAGATAATCCTGATAGGATTGATATATAGTAGCTACTTCTGATAGAGTTGACTGTAAATCAGATTTACTAATATCTGGGTCAATTAACTTGAGGCGAGTTGATTCATCAGTTAAATATTCACGCAGTTCTTCAATGGTATTGATGGTTTGAGCTTTAACTTCTTCTTGGTCTTGCTTGGTTCTGGATGAACCACCGCCACCTCCTCCACCAGATGGGACAAATGTACCTATCTGCTTGAGCTTATCAGCATACTCTTTTTGTTGCTTCTCAAATTTTTCTTGTGCTTGTTTTTGGATATATGAAGCTGCCCAATCTGTAAATTCTTTGGTGTTCTGCATTTCAACTTTGCCGCCCACCATTTTAGACCCAGATGTACTACCTTTACCGGTTTCAAGATAATATTGATGCCTCAGGCTTGCTACTGCACTTGTTTCTCCGCCAGAAATATCAACGCCAGCCATAGCCATCATAGATGCTAATTGGCTGGTTGTAATCATAGCCGCTTCTCCAACTTTACTAATAGCCAATATCAATGCGCTAAAATCTGCCTGTGCTTGTGCTTGCTGTGCCTGAATAAATGATTGCGCCATGCTTGCCATAGCACCATCTGTGGTTAACGCTTGTTTGGCGGCTTCTGTCAATTGTCCATTTGCGTCAAATAGGGAATTGACAAAAATCTCAGACGAACTGGCCGCATCTTCATTTGCACCACGATATTCATCAAGAGCGGAAATATATGTATCTAGCTTAGAGGCTGATTCTTCTACTGCATCGCCAAATTGTCCAATATCCTCAGAATTTTGTGCATATTCTGCGCCAAGACCAGCTACAACTTCTTTTTGATGCTCAATGATGTCAACAAATATCTCTTGCTGTTGTGTGAGCTTATATTGTTCATCCCCGGTCTCTGCATACAGGTCTTTTAACGCAAGAATATTGTCATATGTTTCTTGAGCACCATCAATTATATTTTGTAACCCAGCAATATATTCTTGCTGTGACATTCCATTGTCATATTTTTGTTGTAAATCAACAATCGCTGCGCTTAAATTCCGTGTCGCTTCTTCGGCTTTAGTCGTTGTATAGACAGTATATGTCTGTCCCTCAAATGTGAGTGTAGTACCTGTACCATCACCTTCACCATATTCCCATCTGCTGCCACCTTTTTGCTGTTGTTTTTGCCACTCGGTATAATATGCCTTATTTTCTTCAACTGATTGCTTCTTTAGAGTATCTAACTGTGCTTGTAAAATACCAAGTCGCGCCTCTTCTTGTTCTGTAAGATTGCCCGCCTTTTTAATTAGTGTATCATATTCAGAGCCATCAGCTGACATTTCAGCTATTTTATCATTTGTTGTTTGCAATGTATCACTGAGAGATGTGAGCTTCTTGTCATCAATCCCATCAATGGCTTTCATTATCTCGAACATGGCTGTAAGTGCAGCCACAACGCCACCAATGGCAAGCACTGTTTTTGGTGTTGTTAGCAATCCTAATAACCCAGTTGCTCCGCCTGCATTTTGCAGCTGTTTTGCTACAAGTACCAACTTAGCGCCCATTGTGCCAATCAAGCCAAGTGTGCTAGCAACGGCAGTACCAACACCGGCTATTCTTGTCAATGATGCGCCAAAATCTGTATTCACAAATTGTAGAACTGCCTGTCCGGCATCAAGGAATCCAGATACTAATTCTTTTGACAATACACGATTAGAGAAATCTTCAAATTCAGCCTTTACAGCTTGAACTTTTGCTTCGAGGCTCTCCATATAACGTTCATTTTCATGTGCAGCAGAGCCCGCAGAGTTGAGCGCTACTTTTGTTGCATCTGTAGCATGTTCAAAGTTCTGCATAACACTAGCCAAAACCTTGTACTGATTAGTACCCGCTATAGTATCACCCAAAGCAGTTCTTTGAGCATCTGTCATTGAATCCCATTTTGGCTTTAATTCAGCAAGTACGTCATATGTGCTCTTTAAGCTGCCATCTACATTCTCTACTGTGATACCATATTCTTTTAATGCATCTTGGTTCTTTACAATACGAGAAGCAATCGTTGACAAGCCTCTGGCTACCTGAGATGATCTACCAGACATGATTTCTGTACCGCTAGTGACCAAACCAAGTATCTCTTGGAAGCTATTGCCATAAGTAGCCATACCACTAGAGGCAATCTCCATGGCATTAGATAGGTCGTTTGTGCCTACACTAAAACGATTTGCTACTTCGTTGTATGCGTCAATTACCGTAGTGGCAAAGCTTGCATCCTTGCCAAATGCGCGAATCTGAGAAACAATAGATGCGGCGGCATCTTCTGCTGACACCGCAGTATCCGCTACGTTTTGATATTGTGCGGCTACCTTTGCTAGTATCGCGGCATCAGAATCATTAAAGCCGGACTTCCTAAACATAGTAGCCGCAGAAACCATTTCTGACAGTTATTTACAAATTATTTAAGAATACCCCATTGGTCATCAAGCCCGTATTCTTCAACACGCGCCTCTTCCTCTTCTGGCGTTTCGTTGCGCACATTATATTTTTCTTTCAGCTGTTTGTCTACCTCTTCATTGTCTTTTTCCATCCAATGAATAATATCCTTAACGATAATTACCCAACCACAAATGACAATCAATGGGCCTATAAGAACAAATGTCGCAATAGATAGATACATAATAAATACTTCCTTTCGTAGATATTATTTAAGTATCTACATACTATCACATCTTAAATAATTTGTCAAGGGGTTTTCAATCCCTTCCCGAATAATTCTTCACCCTATATTATTGGAGGGTCGCTCTGTATATTCTGTTGACACATCCCTCATCAGGACTTCGCGCCCAATCTGCCCTTTTGTCCCAAATATTATACATTATTTGCAACAGATTCTTTAGGTCTTTCAACCATGGAATCATCCTTATCGTCTTTCTGCTTTCGCACTAATTCATTGTTAACAATGAATAATTCACACTCAGGTATATCTAATCCTCATGTTGTAGTGATAAGGCTCTTTAGGCTTTCAAGGGTTTAGGAGCTGTTCTTTATGCACATTTACCATCTGTACATACCGGCTCAGACCGATTTGGTTTACCGGTTCTTGCTACTGTCTTTCCAGATTCAGATAATTTCTTAGTATAATTATCAAGTGCCGCGCCTTGTAGATCAGACACCTTCTTTAGTTCTGTCTGCGCATCATCCAGTGATTTCACTGACTGATACATTTTTTCGGTGATATTAATTACACTATCTAAGACTTGACGATATTGTTGATATGTAAACATCAAATCTTTAGTAGAATTATCAAGATTTTTAGTAGATTGAGTTACACCATCTAACTCTGTCTTGGTTCGTTCTGCTCCATCTGCTGTAACGCCAATCTTTAACTTGGTGTCTTTGCTATTTTGTATATCTTTAAGTTGCTTCTTTATACTCTCTTCTTGTAGCTGAACATCAACCAGAATCGAGTACTGAGAGTTACTTCCAGCCATTCATCACACTCCCTTTTTTATTTGTGAGTAGGCTATGAGGATTCCTTCTGCGCAATCATCCTCATTTTTTTTGCTACTTGGGGCAACCCATGCCAAATCGAGGCTAAATTCTTCATTCGCCATCTCTATGGCTTTTTTTTTCAGAACATCCCTTTGTAGACCAGCTCTTGTGCCATCAAAGAGATTAAGGTCGCCACGCCATTTACTTGGCATCAAGAAGCATGGCTTTATCTTGAAGCCAGCACATAATGCTAATATTACGCCTTGTACTGCACCCAATTTCTCTATAGTTGACGCGCCTTTTTTTAATGGCACTTCCTCAGCATAGAGAATTGTTGGCTTATACTGTCTCAATATGCTTGATAATTCCATAGTAAGTCCCATTACTCTATCATGCCAATCATCGCCCTTTGGCTTAATTGTGCCATATGCAATGAGCCTCCCATTATCAAATATAGACCATCCAGTAGAAGACGTACTAGCATCTAATCCTGCTATAATCATATCTAGTCCACCTTAGTTGTCGTGACCTCTATGGCTTTATTGTGCATCTGCACTTTAAGCCCAGCCGCCTCCAACCCCTCTTTCATCCATTGTTTCATCTTACGTCTACCTATACGCTTATTCAATTCTTCCCATGCGTCGCGCTTTTTTCTAAACGCACCATCGCCAAAATAGCCGCCAGTTGCGCCATTATATATTAATTCGGCTAAGTATGGTCGCGCATCCTGCCCATAGAAATCACCGGCTAGACCAATATGTTGTCCATAGCTAGAGCTGTTTGGATCAGTGCTACCAATACTCATCTTATCGGGCTTATATGTGAACTCGCCTCTGGTAGTTCTTTCATTTAGTGCTTTAGTTGGTTCGCCCATGCCCCATGCTCTATAAAAATCCCCAGTTCGCTCATACTCCTCTGGGCTATATGCCATATATACTATATCATGTATCGCGCCTATATTCTCATCATATATCTTATCTATGACATAGTTGATAGCATTAGCTATAGGGCTATGCAACATAGCTAAGACCTCTTTATTACTTCTTGCTTGAGGCATTTTTCATCACCTCATCCACCTTATTGCTGAATCTGGGCAGTTCACGCGAAATCTGAACAATCGCCTTCTTTAGTGATTCCTCATAATCAATCGCCTCATTGAGCTGATAGATATTCACAATCTTATCATTCACAGCTTCAATAATGCCAGTCTTGAGCCAATAATCATGATCGTGATTCTCAATTTCTTCCTTCTTTAGGTCAGTTGCAAAATAGAGTATACACATATCAATACTCTGCTGACGCTCTGCCCATGAATCTAGCTTTTTTAGCCCATCAACAATAGACTGAATCTGACTATATGTCAGATAACGATTAACACGAATACCATAATCAGCCAATTCTACAGATTCAAATGCCTTAATATTTTCCTTCATTATTCCTTATTCTCCTTTACTACCTTATATTTTCCTTTATATTTCCTTAATTCTACATTATCTGGGATATAATTATATGGGTTTTGTACCTTAATAACCTCATTGCCTACTTTAACATATAGATAACCATGCCGTTCAAACTGCACGTTCCCGGTTGGCGCGGATTTGATTGGGCAATTAGCCATAAAATTTAGTGGCTTCCATGTATGATGCTCAATGCACCGCCTGACATGAGGGCAAATAGGATGCCCCTCTTGCTTGTTGCAAGTTGGGATGGTATCATAATTTACTACATTACAATATGGACAATCCATTATTTCTCACCTGCTTTATTTGAACGTAATAAAATGGGGAAAGATATTGCTATCTCTCCCCATTGAAATCAAACGAATTAGCCAGTTACAGTGACCTCAAAATAGCCAACGACAGCAGGGCCGTTACCGGGGTCTGCACCCTTTAGAGTCGCGGAAATGTGAGCCTTACCAGCTGCCTTAGCGGTAACAACACCCTTAGCATCAACAGATGCAAACGTATCGCCATCTTCAACAGCAAACGTAAAGTTGGCATTATCAACAATCTTTGGTGCTTTATTACCGTTAAACAAGACATAACAAACAGCAGTCTGAGTGCCCTGAGCAGCTAGAGACATGTCAGCATCTTCAAATGCAATCGCTCTAACTTCATTCTGCCACTTTGCGCCAAAGATTTCCTGAGTCATATAACCAAAGATGTAATCGCCTTCACAGCTAGAATCATCTTCCACGGCTAGAACAGTACCACTCAGAGACGTACCAACAGTAGATGCAGCCGCAAAGTCAAGGTCGGTTGTACCATTCAACTTATATCTTGGACAAATAGTAATTACCTGACCAGCTTTTGCACCGGGAGTAGTAACACCCTTCTGAACGCTAGCAGAATACAGGTCTTGAATAAGAACAAGCTGAAGTTCAGCAGGTTCACTGTTTGCATTGAGAGTCATAGACTCTGCGTTAGGATTGTTCCAGAAATACTTGATGCAATATACTTCGCCAAGAACAGCGCCCGGAATGGTCACGCCATTGGTATAAGTAACATCCTTCCAATTGTCCTCAGTAGGCTTCTTGTACCAAACAAGAATCTTGCCTCCCATTCCAACAGGAGCAACAGGTGTCTGAGTTGGAGTTACAACGCCACCGGCAGCCGCAACAACCTGTTCTTCCTTTAGGGAAAGACCACCCTGTTCGATAGTATTGCCAGTGACTAGACCAAGCTCGTTGAAGTTAAAGAAAACGTTCTGTAGATCAACGGTCATGTTGGGGTCATGAAAATACTGAGCAAGCAGGAAATGTTTCTTGCCGCCACGAATGTCTTCAGCTGTAATAGAGAAATGAATCGCATTGTTGTCAAGCGTATTACCGACAGAATAAAGCTGTTCGCCAAGGAACAGTAGCGCTCTGCCAGCACCGCCAGCTACATAGTTCATATATTTTCCTCCTTAATTTTTTCTAAATGAATTAAATTGTTGGTCAAAACTAGCACCAACAGAATTTTCTTGAGATACGTTAGATATTTTTACACCAGATTCTCCACCAAATTTTTCTTGATATGAGCCAACACTAGTGAAATAGCCATCAAACTTATCTTTCTTTTTCTTATATATCCAATGTTCAAGCTCTTTAGCTTTCCCAGCATATAGCATAATAGGACGCAAAGTTGTAAACTCAACTTCTCCAGCGCATTCTTCAAATAGTAACTGTAATGACCGCATTGTATACTGCATCAATGCTTGTTTATCAATGCCGCAATGAGCTGTAATAATAGCCATGCGCCGCTCTAGTGTCGGCATATTGATATTAGCGCTTTTCAGTTTATCTAATTCCTGCATTGCTGCCTTTGCCTCTGGGTCAATATAGGTATCGTCATAATGCGGCACATTCTGATACAATATAATACGCTTAATATCATCAAATTGCTTGCCTGTAATTTCAAACGATTCATCAGGTGCAAGTATGCTGATTCTTTTTTTTCCATCCATCTTGATTTTCCAATCTGGCATGCCAAGGCATAATTTAAGTATATTACAGAATTTATCTAGTAATAATCCTGATTGGTCTGTTGGCAACATAATTTTCAATAAAAAATCAAGATAACTCATCTGTATTATCTCAACAGAATTAAGCGCATTTTTATCTATTTGAAGAATATCACAACTTGACAAAAAGACCTCGCTGTCATATACTGATATAGGCGTTATATCAATATGGGTCGTATCTGATAATTTATATGGTACGGGCTTGTCGAAATAAAAATATCCTTTTTCAAGGACGGCAATATCAATCGCCACAATCTACCACCTTGCCAGAATCACCAACATTGACCGCCATATATAACTGAACACCGGTGAATGTCTTATTATTGCCAATAGTTGAACGTGCCGCGCTGTATCGGCTCATATCATCTAAGAACATGAGCTTACCTACACCGCCCACCTCTGCGCCATTGAGCAAATATAACACACAATGAATGAACAAATCGCCACGATTGACAGGAATACCATTATATTCAACTAAGCTCATTTGACCGCCATATAAACAATCAAACGCATAGACTACTGTGCTAGTATATAGCTCAGACGCATGGATATAATATTGATATATCTTAACAATCTGCTTAGATTCAGCCATAGCGTCCTCAATTAGATTAGTTAAGAATACGCTATATGTATCCTGCTTGCCATATGACCACACTAATTTCATTTTCTGTTGAAATGTAAGTGGTTCATGGCTTAACGCCTTATAGTCCTTATATGCCAGCATCTTCCAAAAGACATCAGCAATAGGGTCAGTCGATTTTGCTAAATATACCATAATATTATATGGTATTGTCGGCAAGCGACTTAATGAATTATACATAATCTAACCGACCTCCTTTAGCCTATTGGAAATGGCGCGTTTTCGTCCATTGGATAATCAACAGAGCTATTATCCGCAAGCTGATTCTCAATGTCATCACCAGCATGAGCCTCATCAAGATATAGCTCAAGCGTGAGCAATGTTGGTTTGCTAATACCATAAGCATTAATAGCATTTTGATACGATAACAGTTTAAATGGTCTGCCACCTAGGATATATCTGGTATTCAGCTTGAATAGCCTATATACATCCTCATTGCCCTGAACCATAACAACGGCATGGTTGTTTGGTGTGATGATAGGCGTACTAACCTGTGCTGATGGTGATTGCATATCATAGTCAACAACACATGGAGCGCTAAAGATTACGTCATTGACCTCATCTTTAATCCGCATAACATTGTTGCAACGACGCACACCAACACCACGGGGCAAGCCATCAAATTTGCCAGAATCGTGGACAATCCACACATTGCTATCAAACTTGTAGTAAAGCCCGCGCACAACAAAATGGTCAATGTTCTTGAATATAAACTGCAAAAAATCTATAGTATCCTTTTGTCCGGTTGATGTTGTTGCCACAGTAGGAGCAACCCATGCTTGAACACAACTATATTCATTAGACCCTATTCCATTTTGTTCTAGTAATGCGCCACCATTCTCAGGTGTTTTAGCAGACGTGTTATCCCATTGCGCACAAATATATTCTTGCGTCAAATCGCGGTAATAATCATTGGGGTTTGATTGATATTGAAACATCTCATACGCCATATCAATCACCCATCTTTTCAATTCTGTTTGTCATGCGCAATACACATGAACGGATAATAGGATGAGTAAGCTCAAGCCCCATTTTGCTTAATCCTGCCAATGTATCAGCAATTTCACCATCAACCGCCCTAAATCGTACAGATAGCCGCTCACAATATGCTGTATAGTCGGCTTCTTCAATTGTCGGCTCAAGACTGGTCAAATCTTCAAACAGCAACAGGACTTTATATAAAGCATGAATTTTTTCTTGCTTATCTGTTCTACTCATATATCCACCCCTCTTTAATAATTATAGGAGGATAGATATAAGAGCTGGTATTTGTCGTGAATTAACCTATCTACATCTTCTTCTAGCTTATCAATAACGTTCTGCTTTTCTTTGAAATTCTGCGAGGATACGCCATCCATCTGGAAAGAGGATGGAACTTTAAGTTTTTGTGCAATCTGTGTTGCTACGTCCGTCTCACCGCGCCACCAGTATATAACCCAATATTCGGCAAGAATCTGAATCTCTAAATCTGTTAAATCTGCGTCAAATTGTCTAAGCTCTGAATCGTATGTTAGCGGTTGTTCACATTCTATAAACTTTGCGGCTGAACTAACGATCCAACCATCAATCTTGTCATGAAACAGCTCAATGTTTGCGTCATATAGTTTGCGCAGTTTATAGTCATCAATTACACTTAATGCTCTTTGTCCAATAACATCAAATGATGTTGCCATAATTTATCACTCCTCATTATCTAGTGAGGTGATACCAACCAAATCTCTCCCACAAAGCTCACCGAGCTTAATCATAATATTTGCGTCGACGTATTCGCCATTGCTACGCTTTGATACAATAGTATCAACAATAATCTTTTTCTGTGCGTCACTAGCCGTCTTATACATATCAAGAACATATTTATAGTCGTGATTAAGGAGGTCTAACATCTGCTTATCAGAAAGTAGATTATCATAAATTGGCTGTAGCTGATGTTCCTCTACATACTGCGCGTCAGCAATATATACACATCCTGAACGAATTGCATTTGCCATATTGTTGACAATGATATTAGCCTCTGTCTCTGAGAAATCGCGATCATTAAACTGTCCATCAATTTCCCATAGAGATGTGCCCTTTAGAATTAGCTTACCAGTACACATATTAACAAATTTAATCTTGCGATTATTGACTGGCTTTGTGGGCGTTACAGCGTTGCTCTGTGCTTGCATAAGAACCTGCATCTGCGCCATCATTTCTTCCATACGCTTCTGTTGTTCGGCAAGCTGCGCCTTTAGCTGTTCCTTCTTTGTATCAACAACAGGCGTAGTTGGCGTGGTTTCTTTCTTGGTGGTTGTCTTTGGTGTAGTTGTGGATTTGGTATTAGTAGTGTTTGCCATTCCTTTTATTTTCCTTTCTTATTTCCGTTATAAATAGAGAGGGGCTATTTCTAACCCCTCTCAAAATATAATTAGTCAGTAATGTTATAAACGCCAGCCTTTGCAGCAGAGGCATAAACGAAGTCCCATTCCTTACGATAAGTAAAGTTGGAAGTAATATCAGCGTTGTCGAAATGCTGATTGGTGTTAGTCATAGCGTTGGACATAACGCCCTTAATTAGCTTATCAGCAGATGCAGAAACAACATAAATCTTGTTGGCATCAAGGACTAGCTTGCCAGTACCATCAACGGCATTGCGGAGACGCATAACGTCATAACCAACAATATCCTTAAGTAGTTCAATACGACCACCCTCACTACCAACATTCACACGATAGCCAAGAGTAGAATCAGGTAGAACCTTCATAAGAGCAGTTGCAGAGCCAACAATAGTAGCAGGAGCTCCACCGTTACGAGCCTCAACTAGCTCACACATAGTAACTAGCTTGCCAAGGTCGATTGCGCCAGTAACATTAAGGTCGCCAGCAGGAATTGCAGTAAGACCAGCATTAAGAGCGCCAACAGCATCCTTGTACATTTCAGACTCAACAGAGATGAGTAGCCAACCCATGAAATCAGCAATGTTATCCATATCAGCTAGAACACGGAATAGGTCACTGAAGATGGTGACAATATGTCCCTTGGGAGCGACAGTAATGTCGGATGCACCCTTCTTCTGACGGAGAGTAGTACGCTGACCACGGCCATCAAGAGAAACAGTATAGAAGCTACCTGGTAGAATCTTAAACTTGGTAATGTCGCCAAAATTCTGTAGACGGAAATCAGCAAATAGACTGAACTGAGGGAGAATGCTGATAGGAAGAATTGCATTGATAGTTCTATCAACAATAGCAAAAGCCGCCCACTGAACGTTGGGGTTATTGAGCCAAGCAGAAATTTCATTGCCAGAGCGAGAAACGCCAGACTTACGCTCGACTTCTGCTAGAAAAGCCTCTTGGAGTAGACCCTTATTTTCAACACTCTGCTTCTTATCGCAGAAGTAGGACATAGAGCCTTCATAAAATTCAGTGTTACCAGCGGCAAACTGAACTAGTTCTTTATTCATTAGCATATTATTCTTTCTCCTTTACAATAATTAGTTTCCCGCTTAGTTCTTGATGCAGCGGAGGATAACAGTCTTAACCTCATCCTGACCGCAAGTAATAGAGCCAAAGCCCTCAACCTTAAAGTATGCACCAGTAGTAGGAGCCGCCTGAACAGGAGCTGCATACTTACCAGCGGCTGCGGGAGAAACAAACTTGCCAACATCGGCAGCGGCAGGTAGCGTACCACCAAATGCAACAGCGTCAACCTCAAACGTATCAACCTGTGCAAGAATATCCTTTACATCAACAGGGTCGCCAGCAACATTATAGAAATAGCGGCGGTCATTGTGAATCTGCATCTCAAGAGTTCTACCAACCTCTGGAGAAGCAACAAGTAGGACGTGCTCTGCATTTGCAGCAGCTGGGGTT
>ERZ832317.192-NODE-192-length-90821-cov-8.049292_pt1 | contig 90821 bp, 91 predicted proteins | sample MGYA00519695_ERZ832317 | MGnify/ENA primary metagenome ERZ832317 (study PRJEB31850, sample SAMEA3708726) | human gut metagenome | biome: human gut; feature: human-associated habitat; material: faeces | place: China | collected 2014 ...
AAATAATTTTATTTTTATAGTTCTACATTATTTTTAATATTTTTTGTGCAAGTTATTATTTTATATTTTGCTTTTACTCTCTATTTTATACAGACTTTATTATAACTAATTTTTACAACATTTACAAGTTAAACTTATAAATTTTATAAGCATTTCTCTGTTTTCTAATTTTATCACATCTTATGATAAAAAATGACTATTATTTTACTTGCATAAAAAAAGAAGCACTATTTTGAAATACCAAAATATTTTTTCTAACATTTTGGTTTGTTACATTTTTGTGCCTCTTAAAAACTTTATATTTTATTTAATCCTTTTTTCCTTCTTCTACTGGATAAACACTAACTTGTTTTTTGTCTTTGCCAAGTCTTTCAAATTTTAATTTTCCAGTTACTTTAGCAAATAGAGTATCATCACTACCTATGCCAACATTTTTACCTGGATGAAATTTTGTTCCTCTTTGTCTTACTAGTATATTACCAGCTAAAACAACTTGGCCATCTGCTCTTTTTAGCCCTAAACGCTTTGATTCACTATCTCTTCCGTTTTTAACGCTACCTTGACCTTTTTTATGAGCCATTTATCTCACTCCCTTCAAGTAATTTTATATATTAAACCGATTAAATAACTAAATTATTTCTTTGCTGTTTCTTTTTTTGCTGTTGTAGCTTTTTCTGCTTTAACTTCTGCTGTTTTTCCATCTACAGCTTTAGCTTCTTTTTCAGCAGCTGTTTTAATCTTTGTTATTTCAACCTTTGTATATGGTTGTCTATGTCCCTGAGTTCTTCTGTAGTTCTTTTTAGCTTTGTATTTGTAAACTAAGATTTTTTTACCTTTTCCATTAGCTACTACTTTTCCCTCAACCTTAACACCTTTAACATAAGGAGCTCCAACTTCTACTTTTTTGTCTTCTGAAACTAAAACTACTTTATCAAAAGTAACTTTTTTTCCTTCTTCAACATCTAATTTTTCGAAGAAAACTACATCTCCTTCTGCTACTTTATATTGTCTTCCACAGCTTTCAATTATTGCGTACATTATATGTACACCTCCTCTTTTTCGTATACTCGCTAAGCATAAAATACAAGGTAGTTGATTTAATCAACATTTAGTCACCCGACCTAGGCGGCTTACAAGTAAGTATTTTATCATAACTTATATAAATTTGTCAAGTATTATTTGGAAATCCAATGTTAGATATAAATTATTCGATAATATTGATATAACTAATTAATTATAATATACGATAGCTACTGACTATCTTTTTTTATGATTTCAATTATGGTAACTATCTTTAGTTACCTATTTTAGATTTGGTTACCTTATACACAAATTGATATGACTGATGTTTCGCATTTTTCGTAACCAACTTTATTATAACCTCACAAAAAATAAACCTAAATTTAAAATATGACTAGGTTACCATGTTTAATTTTCCATATAAGCTGATAATTTATACTGATTTGTCTCTTGTTTTACTTCTCTTGGTTGTTTTAATCCTATCTGAATATATTTTTTAAGCCTTCTAAACACCAGTTAAATATACCAAATGTTTCATTATCTTATTATAAGTTGTCTTTACGCAACAGATGAGTAGAGCAAATTTCTTATTTCTTGATATACCTTTTTAATTTTACTATATTGCATATTTTTTTCCACAAAAAACTCTAGTATTTTATTTATTTCTTTCAAACTTTTCATACCTATTAAACTTCTTTTTTCAATTTCTTTTATTTCAAATACTCGTGGTTTGATTCTATACCACAATAAATCTATTCCATAATATTTTTCATTTTCATTATACAAGTACATAACCGTAGAGTTTCCATATTTAAAAGTTGAACCAATCTCAAACTCATTTCTGCTTTTACTTAAAGTTTTATTAATGCTTTCATCAGTCTTTAATCTTCTAGCTGATTTTTTATTAAATATTTCATCTCTCTCATCTTCGTTTGCCATATTTACTACTTCAAAAACATCATTTCTATTAATAGTTTCGAATTCTTTAAAATTTGTATAATATGTTTTTCTATTAACCTTTATTGTTTCAAGCTGTTGCTTATCCTTATTTCCTTTTTGTATCTTAAATCCATAAATATTAACATTGTCCTCTGCATAAATATAAAAAGCCTTCTCGTCTTTAACAACAACATCTCCAATTTCTATATAAATCGGCTCGTTAAATCTAATTAAATTACTATTTCCTCTACATTGGCTAATCCATATTCTTTTCTCTATTTTCTTTATATCAATTTGATTTAATTTAATATATGGAGATTGAATATTTTTTATTGAAATCTTCTCTACTTTTGTTAGATCAATCCAACTATTTCTTTTTTTCCTGTATTTCTTTCCATTAATAAGGTATTTTTGATAGTTATTCATTTCTTTTCTATTTTTAGTTGTGCTCTGATAGCACAATAAAAAGTTCGATTTTTTTTCAATTACTAGATATGGCCTAATTCTGTGACTTTCTTCTATTTGTTTCAATTGTTTTTTAGGTAATGGCATTTTGCACCATAGTAAATCTCCTATTTGTGTTTCTTGAAAAATTTTTCTTTGTTGCCCTGCAGTGCATAGTTTATTATTTATTTTATTGATTATTTGAGTTGTTATTTTCATCACCTCTTAGTTTAATTTTACCATTTATGTTGTTTCTGTCAAGAGTGTAATATTCAATTTATAATATAATAAACTATTTTTGGATTTTCTATAAAATGAAATATCTATATATAATAACATATATACGAAAAAAACTCCAATTTTTACTGATTAACATTTTTAAATATTAACCAATAAATCTTGGAAGTTTATTGTATTATTTAATTTTCATTTATAGATTTAATGGCTGATTTTCAACTTATTTTATGAGTATTTTCATATAGTTTATAGGCTTGAAAACAAATTATATAACTTTATATATTTCTACTCTCCCAAGTCTTACATCATATTTTATGCACTCTTTAATTCAAGCCTCAATTTATCCGCAATCATAGCTATAAATTCACTATTTGTCGGTTTTCCTTTTGCTGCTGATACTGTATATCCAAATATATTTTCCACAACCTCTTGTTGACCCCTTCCCCATGCTACTTCTATTGCGTGACGAATTGCACGTTCCACTCTACTTGGTGTTGTATGATACTTCTTAGAAATATCTGGGTATAATTGTTTTGTTATTTGATTAATTACATCTATGTCTTCAATTGCCATTATTATTGCTTCTCTTAAATATTGATATCCTTTAATATGAGCAGGTACACCTACCTCATGTATGATATTTGTTACTAAAGCTTCTACATTCTCCTCATTATTCCTTTTATTTGGATCTATTTCTATATATTGCGATTTAATTTCTTTGCCAATGAAATTATTTTTTTGTTTTTCAGGTTGATAATTTTTTATTTCTCTTATTCTCTTTATTAGTAACTTAATTTCAAAAGGTTTAACAACATAATATTGAGCTCCTAAATTTATAGCTCTTTGAGTTATTTTATCTTGTCCAACTGCAGATAAAATAATACATATTGGCATTTTGTCTATTTGATTTTCATTAAGTTTCTCTAATACACCTAATCCATCCAAATGAGGCATAATAATATCCAACAATACAACATCTGGCTTTAATTCTTTAATTAATTCGTAAGCTTCCTCTCCATCTTTAACCATTCCTACGATATCCATATCGTTTTCTTTCCTTAAATAACTTGCCAAAGTCATTGCAAACTCAGGATTATCATCTGCAATTAAGACTGTAATTTTCTCGTTCAAGTTCTTTTTCCCCCTTACAATTGTTTTGTAAATATTTTACAGTTTTGATTATATTCTCTTTTCCAAAAAATTGCAATACTTTTTGGAAATTTTTTCTATTTTTATTGTTTTATCTTTATATTTCAATGTTTTTTCTTATTTTTTTATTTTGTAAAATCGTAAAATTCATAATTTTAATTTCATTTTTATTTACATATCTAATTAATTCTTCTTTTTCTCCATTTGTTGCTTCAATTTTGCATCTAATATTATTAAGATATTCTATGTCTAATATTTTTACATTACTCTTTCTGCAACAATATTTAAAGTTATCAAAATCATTATAATTTAAATTTATCTCTGCTAAAATGCCATTTTCCTCAACAGCAAATTTTGCATTTTCTATAGCCATTTTTGTTGCTTGTGAATATGCTTTAACTAACCCTCCTGTACCCAAAAGAATTCCTCCAAAATATCTTGTAACAATTACTAGTACATTCATTAGTTCCATTTTATTTAATATGTTTAGAATAGGTGCACCTGCTGTTCCACTAGGCTCACCATCGTCGCTAGCTCTTTCTATAATGGTATCTTCATCTTCAATCCTATATGCATAACAATTATGTCTAGAATCGAAATATTTCTTTTTTATATCTTTTAATTTTTCTTCAACCTCTTCTAAAGATTTTACATAATATATATTTGCAATAAATTTTGACCTTTTTTCTACTATTTCTGCTTCTGCATTATTTATTATTGTTTTAAATTTTTCCATCCTAACTCTTTTCCTCAAAATTTACTTTAATTTAATTTTCTTACCATAAATTATATAACTATAACTTCAAATTTAAAGTTATAGTTATAGTTATATACCTAAATTACATTATCTTCCCTGCAGTATATCCAGTAGAATAAGCTATTTGCAAATTAAATCCTCCTGTATATGCATCTACATCTATAATCTCTCCTGCAAAATATAATCCTTTTACTAATTTTGACTCCATCGTTTTGGGGTTAATTTCTTTTATATTTATCCCACCAGCTGTTACAATAGCTTCTTCTATTGGTCTAAAACCCTTTATTGTTATCTCAAATTTTTTTAGTATATTTACTAAATTTTCTCTTTCTTTCTTTGTTATTTCATTAACTTGTTTATTAGGGTTTATATTAGATATTTCTATTACAGTATCAATCATTTTCTTTGGCAGTAGTGCATCCAAACTATTTTTAAACAATTTGTTTTTCTCACTTAAAAAATCTCTTAGAATTCTTTCATCTAGCTTTTCATTAGAAAGAGCTGGCTTTAAGTCTATAAGAATTTTAATTTTATTATTTTGAAGCAATTCTTCTAAATTTTTGTACCTTAATAAATGTGCAGAGCCGCTAAGTATAGTAGGACCAGAAAGTCCAAAATGTGTAAATATCATTTCTCCAAAATCTTTATAGATTTCTTTATTTTTTTCTATATCTACAAACTTAACACTTACATTTTTTAGGCTTAGTCCTTGCAACTGTTTACAGATTCTTATAGAATCACCTTTTGCCTCCAATGGTACTAATGATGGAACAATTTTAGTAACAGTATGTCCTAATTTTTTTGCTATTTCATATCCATCTCCTGTTGAACCTGTTCTTGGATAACTTTTTCCTCCTGTTGCTAATATAACTTTTTCGCAATCTAAAACTTCTTTTTTCCCATTTATTAAATATTCAACTTTGCTAACATTAATTGTATTTTCATTATTATTTTTCTTTGTTATAATTTTTTGTACCTTGGCATTTACTATAATCTTTACATCCAATTTTTTTACTTTTTTTACTATGGCATCCCTTACATCAATAGACCTATCTGTTACTGGAAATATTCTTTGTCCTCTCTCCACTTTTACATTTACACCTTGTTCTTTTAATAAGCTTATAATATCTTCATTTGTAAAATTATTAAAAGCACCATAAAGAAACTTCCCATTTCCTGGAATATTTCTTATAAATTCTTCCATAGGTATATTACTTGTTATATTACATCTACCTTTACCTGTAATTAACAACTTTCTACCTACTTCATTCATTTTTTCTAATACAATAACTTCATTATTTTCTTGTGCAGCAGATATTGCTGCTATAAGCCCTGCTGGACCTCCTCCTATTATTACAACTTTCATCATTTATCCTTTAAATTATATTTTGTATAGCCTTTAATACACCTATTTTTCCATATTGATATGTTAATCCACCTTGCATAAAAGCAGTATATGGTGTTCTTATTGGTCCATCACATGATAATTCTATTGAAGAGCCTTGTGTAAATGCACCTGCTGCCATTATAACTTTGTCTGTATATCCTGGCATATCCCATGGTTCTGGTATAGAGTTAGAGTCTATAGGCGACCCTGCTTGTATTCCTTGACAATATTTTATTAACTTTTCTGGATTATTAAAGTTAATAGTTTGAACAATATCTGCCCTTTTTTCATTAAATTCTGGCTCAACATCATATCCTAATTTTTTTAAACAATAGCTTGCAAATACTGCTGTCTTTAAGCTTGCAGCTACTACAGTTGGTGCCATAAATAATCCTTGTAATATAGATTTAGTAATTCCTAAAGTTGGACCTACTTCTTTGCCTTCTCCTGGAACAGTTAATCTTTCTGAAACAAGTTTTATTAATTCTCTTTTTCCAGCAACATATGCACCATTAGGTGCTATTCCACCACCTAAATTTTTTATTAAAGATCCTACTATTATATCTGCGCCTACTTCTATTGGCTCTTTTGTATCAACAAATTCACAATAACAATTGTCTATCATTATAATAATATCTTTATTTATTTTCTTTATAAAACTTATAACTTCTTCTAGTTTATCTATAGTAATACTTTTTCTTGTACTATATCCCTTTGATCTTTGTATTTCAATTACCTTTATATTACTATTTTTTAGTCTTTCCTCTATTGCTTCAAAATCAAAACTACTATCTGATTTTAAATCAATTTGCTCAAAATTAACATTATACGATTTTAAAGAACTTGGATTGTCTACAATTCCTATAACTTCATCTAGAGTGTCATAAGGTTTGCCTGTAATGCTAAGTAAAGTGTCTCCTGGCCTTAATAAAGCAAATAATGTTACTGTTAAGGCATGTGTTCCAGATATAAATTGACCTCTTACAATACTATCTTCTGCTTTAAATATATCTGCAAAAACTTTTTCTGTTGTGTCTCTTCCTATATCTCCATATCCATAACCAGTGGTACTATTAAAATGTATTTCTGATATTTCATTTTTCTGAAATGCATTTAAAACCTTTATACTATTGTATTCTTCTATTTTTTCTATATTTTCAAATATATCTTTTATATTTTCTTCCGCTTCATTTGCTAAATTTATTACTTTTTCACTAATTCCTAATGCTGAATACATTTCATTACCTCTATTCTAATCTTCTATTTCTTTATTATTTTCTATATTTGTCTCTTCGTTTTGATTACTTACTTCATTATTTGCTTCTTGTTGAACTTGGTTATCACTATAACAACTCTCACCTGTCCATGATTCTATTTTATAAAGCTTACCAATAAATGTTGGTTGAATATCTTCTAATTCATATATAGGTTCTTGTACAACTTGTCCATTAGCATCTATGCTTCCCCATTTTCCATCTTTTTTTATTCCTGCATAACCATATTCATTTGTTTCTGTTACCATGTCATAAATGCACTCCACTACTATCTGACCAGATTTATTAACAAATCCCCATTTTCCATTTTGTTTATATGCAAATAAATTATTATTTATATATATATCTTTTCCAGTAAGTTTATTTCCATTAAAGTCATAATACTCAAAATCATTTTCTGTATACATTAAAACATAGCTATCTTTTACTTCTATATCAGAAGCTTTCATTTTATTTATCTCTTCGAAACTTTTATTAAATAATATTGTTTCGTCATTTTCTAAATCATATGCTTGTATTAAATCTGCGTCATGTACACTTATAACGCTATTATATTTTATTTCTAATAAAACATTATTCTCGCTATTTATAATTCCACTTTTTTTGCCTTGTGAAACTATAAAATGCTCATGTCCTAAATATTCTATATAATCATATTTATTACTTAACAAATTATTTTTATTCTCATCTAGTACTGTATATAAATTATCTTTATCTATTGCAATATAATAGTTTTCGTCTTTAGTTTTTGTTAAACTAACTATATCACTATTTTCAATTTCATTTCCATTTAAATCTAAAATAGTTAATTCATTATTTTTAGTTGCATTAATATATTCTCCTCCAAAAGACAATTCATCATATTCTGTATTTACTATTATATCGCCATTTGTATCTATAACACCTTTTTTTGAATTTCTTTGTGCTATAAACAAATTATTTGAAAGATTATATTCTATACTCTCAAATTCATAATTTGTTAAACATTTATTATTTCTCATAAGTCCTGCTTGTCCATTTTTATATGCTATAAAATAAATGTCATCTCCTTGTATTTCATTAATCCTCTCTATTTTCGTAAATTCAGGCTTTAGAATTCTTTTTCCATTATAGTTTATATATCCATAACGATACCCTTCTTCTGTTTTTTCACTTACTATAAATCCTGCTTTTTTACTTTTAGTTTGTGTATCATAATAATTATCTGCAGAGATAGAATCATATTTTACTTCAATCATTTCTGCACCATTAATATTAACTATTCCATATTTTTCATCTTTACTTACTAATAATGTTCCTTCTTTATAGTCAAGTCCTATAATATTATCATATATAGGTTCTGTTAATTCTTTTCCATTAAAGTCTATTAACCCATATTTTCCGTCTTTTTTATATTTTAGTACACTTTTTTCATATGGTACATTTGTATCTGTAGATTCTACAGATATAGCACTTACTTTATCATATGTTGTTAAAATCTGCTCTTTGTTTTCATTTAATACTTTATTTTCATATTCTCTTAGTTCTTGATTATATTCACTCATGCAAATAAATAAAGGTTTGGATGGATTAGGAATTTGAACATTTATATATGTTGGTTCTACAACAATTTCGCCTTTTTTGTTTATAACACCATATTTTTCATCTCTATAAAAAATGCTATAATTATATTCTTCTACATTTGATATTTCATAATTAAATTTACTCTTTTTTATAAAATATACTGCTGTAATTGTTGCAGCTGTAATTATTGCTAATACTATTACAATAATAATTACTATTTTTATTATATTCTTATTTTTCATCTACCTCACAAACCTTTCTTTAAACGATTATTCTTCGTTGTTTTTCTCTTGTTCTTCATAATCTTCATTATCTTCTGTTACTTCTTGATTTTTACATACTTTTACCCATTTTATTCTTTTATCCTCAAGCTCTTCTATTTTATAAGTTAATTTTTTATCTTCTATAGTTGGTTTCTCATTTTCGTCTGGTATTCTTCCTAATTTTTCTATTAAATATCCAGATAAAGTGTCATAATCTCCTTCTGGAATTTCTACAGATAGTATTCTTTTTAGTTCATATAAAGGTATACTACCTTCTACCATATAAGTATTTTCGTCTATTTTATTAAATTCTACTTCTACATCATCATATTCGTCAAATATATTTCCTACTAGCTCTTCTAATATGTCTTCCATCGTAAGAAGTCCTGATGTGCCACCATATTCATCAACTACTATTGCCATTTGCATTTTATTTTTTTGTAATTCTTTAAACACTTCGTCTATTGGTTTTGTCTCTGGTACATAATAGGCTTCTCTCATAATATCTTTTATTTTTATTTTCTTTCCATTACTTAAAGCTTTTAGGATATCTTTTAAGAAAAGTATTCCTTTTATATCATCAATAGTTTCTTCATATACTGGAATTCTACTATATTTATAATCATCAATTTCATCTAAAAGTTCATATATGTTATCATTTATTTCTATTGCAAATATATCTGTTCTGTGTGTCATAATTTCTGCTGCATCTATGTCATTTAATTGAAAAACATTATTAATTAAATCTTTTTCGTTTTTCTTTATAACACCTTTTTCTTGCCCTTGGTCAACCATCATTTTTATTTCTTCTTCTGTTACCACTTCTTCTTCATATTCACTTACTCCAAATATTTTAGAAACTAAGTTTGTTGTTGCTGTAAGAAGTTTTACAAAAGGTGATGTTATTACAGATATAAAACTAATTATTCCAATTGTTGAGAAAGCTATCTTTTCAGAATATTTCATTGCTAGTCTTTTTGGCACTAATTCTCCAAATATTAATGTAAAAAATGACAAAATTATAGTAATAACTATAATAGATAATGCTTGCCAAAATCCAATCCCTGGACCTGGCATCCATTCATTTAATATTGGTGACAACTCACTTGCAAATGTATCTGCTGCAAATGCACTTGATAAAAATCCTGCAAGTGTTATTCCTATCTGTATAGTTGCTAAAAACTTACTAGGATTTTTTAACATTTTCTTTATTTTCTTTGCCTTTTTGTTTCCTTCTTTTGCTTCTTTTTCTATTTTTGCATCATTTAGCGAAATATATGCCATTTCACTTGCTGCGAAATATGCATTTAGCAAAATTAGTATAATTAAAAATATAATTTGAAAAAGCATAAAATCTTCCTTCCTATTGTTACAAATATTTATATTATTATATATTCTGTGTAATTTTCTGTCAATAACCAAGTTATGTAATTTAAGCTATTTAGACATATTTTATTATAAGGAAGTTAAGATTTATATAAAAAATAAAATATTTAATTTTTTATTTTTTATATTTTATATTTAATTTAATTTATTTTTATTTTATCTAATTTAATTTATTTTATTTTTTTATTTTTAATAGATTGAAATCAAGTTTATAATATTGAATTCAATCTATTAAAAAAACTAAAATTTTAAAAATATTATCTGATTATTTCATTAAAAAAATATTTTTTATATTACTTTTTTAGTAACAAATTATATTTTTGTAGAAAAACAATTTTTTATATTTGTAATTTTAAAATTTATTTGTTATACCCTATACATACGTCATTTTTATCAATTAATATCCTGTTCTAGGAAGTAATTTTTCCTCCTCTCCTACAGTAACTTCGTCTTCTTCTGGTACAACTTTGTCTTCATCCTCTGGTTTTTCAAAGTTATTTACTGTAACCTTGTATGTTTGGTTTAATTTTAAGTCTATTTCTACTCTGTCTTCTAATTTAGAATATCCCTCTGGTGCTACAATTTCTTCTAAATAATATTTTCCTGGAATTAAATTTTCTATTACTATTTTACCTTTTTCATCTGTTGTTAAGTCTGTGTATAATAAGTTGTTTTTTTCGTCATATAAATTAAATATTCCACCTTTTAGTGCATTTTGTCCTTTTCCATCTTTCTTAATTATTTCTATTTTAGTATAATTTTGACTATATGACTGATTTAATTTGACATCTGTTGTCTCAAAAAATCCCGCTGTAACTGCAAAGTTTTGCCATTCTGGATTTGGAGTTTCTCCATATAATATTGGCATTGTTTTAAGTTCTGATGATGCTTTTATTGTAAAAGTTCCTTTTTCTTCTAGTTCTACTATAGGCAATAAAACTTTAAATTTTTCGTTTTTCTTAAATGTTGTTCTTTCTTTATTATTTATATCTACAACTTTGGCTATCTTTTTAGTGTCATTTTCTAAAGATATTTTATATGTTTCATTTGCTGCAGATGCTGTTACACTATAAGTTTTGCTTAAATAATTTTTATCTACACTATCTACCTTCCATTCTTTTGATTCGTCTTTTACAGTTATTGTAGCTACTTTCTTAGTGTCTTTAGAATTACGTGCTGCTGTAATTATTTTTTTTATTGCTGATACAACTCTTTTATTACTATCTACATTTCCATGTACTGTAAATTTATTTAAATCGTAATTGTACATAGCATCATATACCGCCATTTTTGTTGCTGCATATGCTTCGTGCATATTATTACAACCTAACTCTTGAGGTGTTTTAAATGGATAACCATTTACTATTGCCCTCCAAATTTTATTGTTTGTTACTAATTTATTTATGCTAACACTATATTCATGCTCTTCTGTAACTCCTGGTCTTCCTTTATTTATACAGTAAGCAGGATATTCTACTCCGTCTTTCTTGTATACAATTACTTCTACACCAATTCCTATATTATCATAATTAAAAAATACCACTTCTCCTTTTGAATATAAATCTGCTTTGTTTATTGGCATTGTTGCTGCATTAGATTCGAAATGTATTGATGTAAACATTGATATTGCTATAATTGCAATAACTAATACTACTAATATTTTCTTTACCATTATTTATTTGTATGATTTAAAATCATACCCTCCCTTCTTAGCTTACTTCTATTGCTTGAATACACCTTCTATATTCTTTTCTGTCTTTTTCGCAAGTTATTAGTGTAATTCTATTATTTTTAGTTGGTTCTAAGTAATTCCAATTAGTCTGTTTTATTACTGTATTTGTTTCTACTAAATATGTTCTCGTTTTATTTGCTGTTTTGTATATAATTTTATCTCCTTTTTTTAACTCTTTTATTCTTTCAAAAAAGTTACATTCATATCCTCTATTATGTGCAGCAAGTCCAACGTTTCCTTTATCTTTAGTAGTTTCTGTAAAATGTCCCACTGCTTCTAATAAAATTTCTGGTGTTGTTCCTTCTTTAATTGGCGCATTTAAGCCTATTTTTGGTATTTCTATTCTCCATTTATTTGATTTGTCTTTTATTTCATTACTTTTATTTTTCTTGCTAGTTGCATTATTGTTTACTGTTGTACTTGAATTTACTACATTATTTTCCATTATGTTTTTTACTTTATTTGTTTGTGAATTATTTTGATTGGAATTTGTCTTAGAAATATTAATTTCGTTTGTTATATTATTTGAAAAAACTGTATTATGAAAATCACCTGATAAATGTTCCTGAGATAATTTTTTTGCTATAGATTTATTTGATAAAGTTTCTACAAAAGCTGTAATTATAAAGAACACAATAATTGTAACAAAAATAGTAATTTCTATAATATCCTTGGTTCTAGTGTATTTCACATATAACACACCACCTTCCACTATTAAATTGACTTTAAGGGTAAAATATTTTGAATTAAAATTTTTAGATTCAAATTAATTTGAATTAAACAGAAATTGCAATTTCATTATGGTTATATTACTATATTATTTTATTTTTGTAAAGCATTTTATGTCGACAAAAACAGACAAAATATTACATTTGAGAATTATAACTTTATTAAATGTATAATTCTTATTATAAGATTATTGTTTTTATAAATCTAAAATACACCTTATTATATATTTAATGACAATATTCTTGGATATAGTATTTTTTAATTCTTATCATTTAATTATAAAAAGGTGTATTTAAATTACCTTCTACCACATGTTCTTCCACATGTGCAAATAGTATTTCCTCTTCCTTGTGAAAAAGTATTTGATGTTGTATTAAGTGGACCATTTCCACTTGTAGTGGTTACAGTAGTTACACTATTTGTTGGTGATAAGCAATTATTATTTCTTGAGTCTATTATCCTTACTGTTGCAACATTATTTCCTGCATTACAATTATTATTTGTTGGCATTAAGTTAAAGCTTCCACTTGGATTTGAAAAATTAGAACTATTATTTTCTCCACAAATGTTACAAGATTTTGTACAGTCTCCAATTACATTTCCAAATCTACTAATTAATTTGCAAATTATACATGTTAATACAGCTGTAACATATGCTAAAATACTATATAATATTGCATATATAAGTAAAGTTCCATTAGGAGCTATAACAAAAACGACTATTAAAAATATTGCAAAAAAGGTTGCACCTACAAGTAAAGGACATTTTAATATTTTTTGTAATACAATTGCCAATATAATTGTGGCTACAGGTAATGCAAAAAAAACTAATAATACATTCATATTTTACTTAAGTATAGCTTTCTATACTTTTACCTCCTACTACTTATATTTTTATTATATTTTATGTAATTTAGTTTCGTTTTGTTACATAAATTTATATATAATTTATGTATAGTAAGAATTTATATTATTAGCAAAATATATAAAAAAATTATTGTTTATATATCTTGAACATATAAACAATAATTTTTTCTTTTATGCATACTCTACTTTTACTAAGTATAACCCCTGTGGTGGTAATGTTTTTCCAGCTTTCTTTCTATCTTTTTCTTGTATTATTTTTTCTATTTCTTCTGGTTTAATTGTTCCTTGCCCTACTTCAAGGAGTGTTCCAGATATAATTCTAACCATATTATATAAGAAACCGTTTCCTGTAAGTTTTATTATAATTCTCCCATTGTTTTCTACAACCTCTGCATTATATATTGTTCTAACACTACTTTTACTGCTGGTTCCACTTGACTTAAAAGCTGCAAAGTCATGTTCTCCAATAAAGTATATTGCAGCTTCTTTCATTTTTTCTACATCTAACTTCTTAGGAAAATGATATTCCATATTTCTAAATATTGCACTTGCTTGCTCTTCATTATTTATTACATAAGCATATGTCTTTTCTTTACAATTGTATCTGCTGTGAAAACCTATGTCTACTTCTTCTGCATTTTTTATTCTTATAGAATACTTTAATTGAGAATTAATCGCTGTAGCCATTTTGTTTATAGGAATACTAGAGTTTGTTTTAAAATTTGCAACTTGACCAAAAGCATGAACTCCAGCATCTGTTCTACCAGATGCATAGAGTTCTACTTTTTCTTTTGTTACACCTTCTATTGCCCTTTCTATTTCTCCTTGAATATTTAATTTATTTGGCTGTTTTTGCCAACCATTAAATTCTTTTCCATCATATTCTATTGTTAGTTTAATATTTTTCGTAGCCTATTCTCCTTTATTCTATTACATTTATATTATAATCTTTATTATTATAATTATATATTATTACAACTATAATTAATTTTTATTATAAGTTACTTATCTTTTTCATTATCTTCTTTTTCACTTATTCTACTGTTTTCCGCTTTTCTAACAGCTTTTAATTCTTTTTCTGTTGCCACTCTTTTTCTCTTTTCTCTTATAATATCAATAAATTTTCTTCTTTCATGCTCTGCAAATCTTTTTGTAACTATATATTTTATTAATATCTTTTTTAAAGTATCTTCTTTTACATCTGCTATTAAAGTACCATCTTTTGCTACAGATATTTTACCTGTTTCTTCGGATACAACAACTGCTATTGAATCACTTTCTTTAGAAATTCCAAGAGCTGCTCTGTGGCGAGTTCCTAGCTCTTTTGCTATATCTTTATCATCTGCTAATGGCAAAATACAAGCTGCTGCTGCAATTTTATTTTTAGAAATTATAACAGCTCCATCATGTAATGGCGTATTTGGTGTAAACAAATTTACAAGCAATTGTGGAGAAACCTCTGCATTTATAACAACACCAGTATCTATTATATCATTTATTTGTATATCTCTTTCTAAAACTATTAAAGCACCGGTTTTTGATTTAGCAAGTTCCTCTGCTGCAATTATAACTTTGTATATATCTTCTTTTGTTTTAGTTGCTAAATCTTTTTCAATTCCAAAATACTTTGTAAACTTATTCGTTCCTAGCTGTTCTAGCATCCTTCTTAATTCTGGTTGAAATATAATCATTAATGCAATTACACCATATGGCATAAATACAGTTAAAATGAAATTTAAAATTCTAAATTGTAAAATTCCACTTAATATTGTTATAAGCACAATTAAAACAATTCCTTTTAAAAGTTGCCATACTCTTGAATTTCTAGCAGATTTTATAAATTTATATATAATATAAATAACAATTGCTAAATCCAATATTAATGGAACTATTCTAATAGGATTATTAAATATTTCTTGTGCATACAAAACTATTCCATCTGTTAACTCATTTATATTTATTAAAAAACTTTCCAAATTTTTTTCCTCTTTTTCTCAGGTTTATTACATAACTATTAAATAATATACTAAACTTGCTGCAACTCCTAATATCATAAGTGCTGCTAATATAAGTGCCATAAATTTCACTGCTATTTTTCCTACATTATGTTTCTTTTTTGCCATTGTTTTTCCTTCTTTCTTCTTAATTTTACAATATAAATTTTAGCATATTATTTATCTTTTTTCAACATAAGTAATGTAAAGAATATAACATTTTTATATACATTTTTTCCTATCTTATCATTATAATATTATATGACATTACATATATATAATCTCAATTAATTCTTAATTTTAAAATAACATAAACATAGCATTATTAAAATGCTACGTTTATTCAACTTGATTTTTTTATAAATACTATTATTAATTTATGTATAATGTAACTCTAAAGCCTCCATCACCATAAGAACTTGTTGGACCGTAATCATAAATTCCACGATTAGAAGATGGAAAGTTGTTAGAATTATATAAATATCCTCCTCCACGATCAATTCTTGTATAGGTATCATCTGCTTCAAGAGTACACTCCCATACATTTCCTGCCATATCATATATATTATTTATTGCATATTTATCAATTGTACCTGTTGCTATTGGTTTATTTTCATTTGTACTATCATAATTTCCTTTTCCTGTACTGTTATAAGTATACTTTTTCTTTTCTTCATTTCCACTATTATACATCCATCTCATTGCTGCATCCCACTGACTTCCCCATATCATACTACTTGTTGCATTATCATTTACTGCTATTCCTTTTGCTTTTTTATACATTGTATACCATGTTTGATTTCCTATATCAGTATTATTTTTTATTACAACTACTTTTTCTTGAGACAAATTACCAGTTTCATATCTTCCTATATAAAATCCTCCATACTTCTCTACACTTGTTATCATATTATTAAATTCTGTCTCTACTTGTGATATTGTTATGCTGTTTGAAAAATCATCATCTATTACATCTGGTTCACGATTACCAGTTACACTTGTAATAGATATTATATTATTTTCCTCTATCCAATTTATTGGTATTATTCCATTTGAAGAAAATTCATATGATTTTCCCCATTTTTTTCCATCTTTATCTTTTCCATACATATCCCTTGGATTTACTACTGGTACCCACACAAATTGATTTCTTGTTGTTCTCGCCGTATCCACATTTGTATCTGTTACTGCTTCTTGACCTTCATATATTACAAACCCTTCTACTACTTTATTTTCTGTAGATACACTTGATGCAGTATATCCCTTTGGCACTGGCACAACTATCTTATCTGCACTTGTTATTTTATCTACTTTATTTAAATCCCAATTTTTAGTTGGATCTTCTGGTGTACTTCCTCCACCCATTTCATTTAACGCATTTTCTAAATATCCTACTACTTCATTCATTTGCTCTTGCTCATTTATTACAGCTTGATTTGTTTTTTCTGCAGCCTCTTTTGCTTTTGCTATTATCCCGTTTTCACTAAACACCAAACTTATTGTTATTCCTGCCAATATTAACAATACTACAATAGTCACAACTAACGCTATTAGAGTTATTCTGCTTATCTTCTTTTAACTTTTTTGCTTTACTCATTTTTCTTAATGGTTCTTTTTCCATATTATTCATCCTCCTTTGTTATTTTTACCCACTTTTCTTATTTCCTATACTATAATTTTCTTACTTTTTTCTTTTATTTCTTGCTTACTTCTTCTTACTTTCTACTTAATATCTAAATTACAGTACATTTCCCTAAAACAACTCCTCATTAGTTGTATTTATATCTACACTATTTGTACCTTTTTACAGATATTAAATACATTATTTATTCTACTATACCATTTTTACTTTTTCAACATCTTTTTGTTCTTTATATTTAATTTTTTCAATTTGCGATGTCAGTTTTTCTTTTTATGTATAATAAATGCACCATTATGAGCACATTTATTAGTTATTTTTACGAAATTTCTTATTTACAAAATCTATGATTTCCAATTGTTACAGTCATTGGTCTTGACCAAATCCATTTATTGGTTGCAGTTCTAGGATTAAAATAGTAAATTGCTCCATAAGTTGGATCCCAGCCATTTAGTGCATCTTGTGCTGCTTTCTTTGCAGTAGAATTTGGAGTTAAGTTTATTTGTCCATCTGAGACAGCATCAAAAGCTCCTCTTTGATATACTACTCCTGCTACTGTATTTGGAAAAGAGCCATTTCTTACTCTGTTTAAAACAACAGCTCCAATTGCAACTTGACCTGTATATGGTTCTCCTCTTGCTTCTCCATAAATTACTCTTGCTAGTAAATTTAAGTCATTTGAATTTGTTGCAACAGAACTATTTGAATTAGAGCTACTTGATGAATTAAATATTCCCATTGCCTCTAATGTTCTCTTTCCTGCTATGCCATCTACTTGTAAACCATTTTTTCTTTGAAACCATTTTACAGCTTCTAATGTTCCACTTCCAAAAATCCCATCTACATTTCCCTTATAATATCCCCATCTTTTAAGTTTTGTCTGAATTTGCCTTACTTCTTCTCCTCTAGAACCATATTTAGAAAGTGCATATACCTCATTATTTCTAAAAAATACATTGTATGAAATAAATATAGAAATTACTGTTAAAATCATGGCAATTGAAATTATTTTTTGTTTATCAATTGCTATTTTTCTATTTCTCATATTTTTACTTTTAATACTATCATTTTGCACTTTACATTTACTATCTAAATTTCTTTTAAACATAAAAATACCACACCTTTAAAATAATTTTATTTTTCTACAATTATTCTAACCTGATGCGGTAATTTTATACATTTTAAAAAATTCCTACTATATTTCCATCTTCATCTAAATCTATTTTTTCTGCTGCTGGTATTTTTGGAAGACCTGGCATTGTCATTATTTTTCCTGCTATAGCCACAACAAACTCTGCTCCAGCTCTTAGATGTATTTCTCTAATGTGAATACTAAATGGTTCATTACATTCTAAATTCTTTTGGTCATCTGAAAGAGAGTATTGCGTTTTTGCTATGCATACTGGCATATTACCATAACCCAATTTCTCTATTTTTTCAATCTCTTTTTCTGCTTCTTCAGAAAACTCTATGCTTTCTGCTCCATAGATTTTCTTAGCTACATCTTCTATTTTATTTTTTATGCTTTCATTTAATTCATATGCATATTTAAATTTATGCTCCTTCTCTGCTAGTTTTACAACTTTTTCTGCTAAGTCTGTTGCTCCTTCTCCACCTTTTTCCCAACTTTCTACTAGACTTAGTTCTATTCCTTTTTCTTGTAATTTCTCTTTTAAATAATTTATTTCTTTTTCTGTATCATATGTGTATTTATTTATTGCAACTATTACATTTAAACCATACACATTTTGTAAATTATCTATATGTTTAAATAAGTTGTTCATACCTCTTTCTAATGCCACTATATTTTCGTTTTGAACTTCCTCTTTTGCCACTCCTCCATGATATTTTAATGCTTTCATAGTTGCAACGCAAACTACTACGTCTGGCTTTAATTCTGCTTTTCTACATTTTATATCTAAAAACTTTTCTGCTCCTAAATCTGCACCAAACCCTGCTTCTGTTACTACATAATCTGCAAGTTTTAATGCCATTTTTGTAGCTATAATACTATTACATCCATGTGCAATATTTGCAAAAGGTCCACCATGAACTATTGCAGGTGTCTTTTCTAAACTTTGTACTAAATTTGGTTTAATAGCTTCTTTTAAAAGTACAGTTAAAGCACCGTCTGCTTTTAAATCTTTTGCTGTTATTGGCATTCCTAATTTATTATAACCTATAATAATATTTCCAATTCTTCTTTTTAAATCTTTAATGTCTGTTGCTAAGCATAATATTGCCATTATTTCAGATGCAACAGATATATCAAAATCATCTTCTCTTGGAACTATATTTTTTTCTCCTGAAAGACCAGTATTTACTTTTCTTAATTGCCTATCATTTAAGTCTAAACATCTCTTCCAAACCACTTTTTCTATATTAAGCTCATTTCCAAAATATATATGGTTATCTATTATAGCAGATAATAAATTATTTGCTGCTGTAATTGCATGAATATCTCCTGTAAAATGTAAATTTATATCTTCCATTGGCGCAATTTGGCTATGCCCACCACCAGTAGCTCCACCTTTTATACCAAATACAGGTCCTAAAGATGGCTCTCTTAAAGCAAGAACTGCATTTTTTCCTATTTTATTCATACCATCTGCTAAACCTATAGCCATTGTAGTCTTTCCCTCTCCTAATGGAGTCGGATTAATTGCTGTCATTAAGATTAACTTACCATTTTTCTTACTTTTTAATTTTTTCATTACTTCTAAAGAAATTTTTGCTTTATGTTTTCCATATTGCTCAATATCATCTTCAACATTAAGTTTTCTAGCAATAACGTTAATATCTTCTAACTTAGTATTTCTTGCAATTTCTATATCTTCCATTTCTATTCCTCCTACTTAGAAATTGAAACCAGACCTAAATTTCCTCAAACAAAAAATTTAGATCTGGTACTAATTTACATTAAAAAACTAATCCTACTATTAAACCTATTAATGCTCCTACTATAACCTCTTTTGGTGAATGTCCTAGTACTTCTACTAGTTTTTCGTGCATTTGTACCCCAGTTAGTCCTGGAGTCTCTACTATTTTATTTAATAATTTTGCTTGTTTCCCTGCTGCTCTTCTTACTCCTGCTGCATCATACATTACAACTAACGAAAATATAAGAGATACAGCAAATAAAGGAGAATTTATCCCTACATCTTTACCTATCATTGTTGTTAAGCATACAACTACACCAGAATGTGAACTTGGCATTCCTCCTGCTTGTAGTATTCTTTTAAAGTTAATTTTTTTAGTTGTAACTAAGTCATATATAAATTTAAATAATTGTATAAAAACCCAAACTAAAATTGGCATAATTATATATTTATATTCCGTTATAAAATTAGCTATTTCTTGAAACATATTTATTCCCTTCTATTTACTTTTTATTTATTCTGCCTTTGGCACAAAATCTTCTTCTTTTATGTCTTCACCATTGTTTATTAATATAGATATTCTTTTTTCTGCATTTTCTAATATTTCATTACATTTTTTAGATAACTTCATACCTTCTTCAAATTTACTAACTGATGTATCTAAATCTAGGTCTCCCTTTTCTAATTCATTTGCTATATTTTCTAACTTTTTCATTGTGTCTTCAAAATTTATTTCTTTATTATCTTCCATTTTTTCCTCCTATTTTTGGGTAACTGTTGCAGTTTCTATATCTACTATGTACCATGCAAGCACTTTTGTATCTTTATTTACAGATACTCTATATTTTCCATCTGATGTTACTCCAGCTAGGTCAAAGTATACACTACTATCTTCTCCCCATTCTTTTTTAACAAGCTCTATTGCTTTTTCTTCATTAGAGTTATTTGCATTGTTACTTGTTTGTGAATTTCCTTGTTCTACATTATCTACTTTTTCTGTATTGTTTACTTCTTCATTTACAACATTGTTTTCTTGCTCTGTATTTTTTATGTTATTTGTTTCTATATTATTTACAATCCCATTAATTTGTGTTTCATTAAGAGCCTCTGCTCCTGTATCATCACTTTTAAATGAATTTATAATAGAAATAGTACCAATTGCTAAAACTATTATGAGAGCAATTACCAATATTAATATTGCTACTTTTGTTTTTTTACTCATTTTTTCTTTCCTTTCTTTTTATTTAAATTTTTAAATAATCTTAAATAGTTTATCTTACCTCTGCATCTACTTTTCCGTCTTCAAATCTTAAAGTTAATCTATCTCCTTGTTTTAATTCTGATACTTTATGTACAATTTTTCCCTCTTTCTCAGTTATACTATAACCTCTTGCTAATGTTTTTAAAGGACTTAATGCATCTAATTTTGAATATAGTTTTATAGCTTCTAGTTTTTTATCTTTATATTTTGTAACTATACTGTTTTGCATGTTTTTTACAAATCTATCAATTAACATATAATTCTCATTAACTTTTTGTAATGGGTCTTTAAAAACTCTGCTATTCATACATTTTTCGTATCGAAGCCTCATTAATTCGGTTTTCTTTCTTAATGCTTGTCTAAACCTATTTTGATATGTATTAAGTTTTAGTTCTACATCTGCTATATTTGGAACTGCTAACTCTGCTGCTGCAGATGGTGTTGGTGCTCTTAAGTCTGCAACAAAATCTGCTATTGTAAAATCTGTTTCATGTCCTACTGCAGAAATTATTGGAAGCTTTGAATTATAAATTGCTTTTGCAACTATTTCTTCATTAAATGGCCACAAATCCTCAAGTGAGCCACCACCTCTAGCTAAAATAATTACATCTGCCAACTTTTTCTCGTTCATAAATTCTATTCCTGCTGCAATCTTTTCTGCTGCACCTTCTCCTTGAACTGGAACTGGCAATAGCTTTAAATAAACATTAGGATTTCTTCTAGTAGAAACATTTATTATATCCCTTATAACCGCACCTGTATTAGATGTTAAAACTCCTATACTTTTAGGCATAAAAGGTATTTTTTTCTTGTGAGAAGAATCAAAATATCCTTCTTTTTCTAATTTTGCTTTTAGTTCTTCATATGCTGTATACAAACTTCCCATGCCATCTTCTTGCATTGCTTTACAATAAAGTTGGTATACACCATCTCTTTCAAATACAGAAACTGTCCCAAAAGCCATAACTTTCATTCCATCTTTAGGTGTAAATTTTAAATGTGGTGTATATGTTTTAAACATTATGCATTTTATTAGAGAATTTTCGTCTTTTAAAGTAAAATACATATGACCAGTGTAATGAAGTTTAAAATTAGATATTTCTCCCTTAACTAGAACATTAGCCAAATTTTCATCTCCAGCAATCTTTTCTTTTATATATTTATTTAAATCTGTTACTGTTATTGCTTGATATTCCACTTGTTTTTCTCCTTTTGTTATTGTTTAATCTTTACCTATTTAGTTATTCTTCAATATCTTTTACAATATTTGCTAAAACTCCATTAACAAATGAAGAAGAACTGTCATCTCCATATGCTTTTGCTAATTCTACAGCTTCATTTATTACAACTTTATATGGTAATTTTTTATATAAAATTTCATATATTGCCAATTTTAAAATAGCTATATTTATTTTAGAAACTCTATCTAATTGCCAATTTTTAGCTAAATTATCAGATATATTTTTTATTATATCTTCTTTATTTTCATTTATGCCATTTATAGCATCTTCTAAATATTCTATAACTTTTTGGTCTTGTATTTCATTATTTTCTATATAAAACTCTGTTTGTTCTTTTTGCTCTGCTATGTCTAGCTTCTGTACTTCAAAACTATATAGTAACTCAAAAGCCATGCGTCTTGATTCTGTTCTGCTCATAAGTCCGTAATTCTCCTTAATTTTCTTAATTATAATTTATTTTTATAATCTATCTATAAAATTTTTAACCTTTTCTTTTACACTTTCTTTATTACATTGAATATAATAACCAAAATATCCACACGCAACAATTACTACAGCCCATATTATAAATTTATATAAGCTTGTGCATAATAAAATTATTGCAACAAACACACCTATAATTGCACCTGCATACTTTGTTACAAATTTTTTGAAATCATCCATAAAAAACTTCCTTTCCTGCTTTGCTAGAAATATACATATTATTAAAACATTTTTTCTAGTATAAACTTATTTTGCTACTCCTGTGCAATATTGTCCATTGGTTTTACATCCTTAATTTTTATATTTACTTCTTTAACTTCTAAATCTGATGTTTTCTTAATTACTTGTTTAATTTTAGTTTGTAAGTTTGCAGATAACTCTTTAATTACAACATTTTCTTTTACTTCTAAATTTACAAATACTCTTACATTGCTTTCTTGGTCAACTTCTACCTTAGATGTAACATCTTCTGCTCCACTAAAACCTTTTACAACTCCATCTACTAAATTCTCTAATGTATCTCTTGTAATTAATAATTTGCCATCGGAATTTTCTAGTAAAATACTATTTTTAGCATCATTTTTCTCTTTAGAGCTTGAATCAAAAAATATACATTTAATTGCAAGTAATATAAATACAACAGAAAGTCCTAATAATACATTTGATGTTACTTGATCTGATAATGCTTGCTTAACAATATCTGTTACTAAGTTTATATCTAACCATCCAAAAATCATTAAACATAATAAAACAGACAATATTAAAATTAGAGTAGAAAATAATACTAATCCTATTTTATCTAAAACTTTCATTTTATCTCCATTTCTCCACAATTTTTGCACTATTTGTGCAAAATTATAGTTTTACTAAATTTTTAATTGGTCGCTTTCATTGTTTTAAGTTGCAAATTTATATATAAACCAATTAAAGGCACAAGTGTGCCTTTTTTATTTTTCTTCTTTAGAATCATTATTGTCTTTTTCTAATGTTGTATCTGCATTTACACCCTGAACATGTACATTTACTTCTACAACCTTTAGTCCAGTCATATTCTCAACAGCTTTTTTTACTCTATTTTGAATTTCAAAGGCTACATCTGGTATTCTTACACCAAATTCTACTATAATATTAACATCTATTTTTGTTTCTTTTTCTCCTGCTTCTACTTTAATACCTTTTGATAAATTTTTCTTTCCGCTTAATACCTCAGAAATTCCTCCTGCAAAACCACCTGACATTGCAGCTACTCCTGGAACTTCAGCTACTGCAACACCTGCTATAACTGCTATAACATCATCTGCTATTTGAATATTTGTATTTTCTACAGATACCTCTGTTTCTGCTATTACATCCTTAACCTCTTTATTTTCATTAATTTCATTTTTATTTTCTTCACCCATAATAAAACCTCCTTAAAATTTTATCTTTGTTTATAGTTATAAGTATATCAATTTATGCTATTTTTTACAACTATTTTTCAAAATTTGCAAAAAAAGTTTAAATTATTTTATAAAATATTATTTATTTTTTTATTACACATTTAAATAAAATATATACAACTTTATACACCAACTTTAATAGTTATTTTAAATTATAATACATTTATTTTTTCAAATATACTATTATATTTAATCTTTCTTTTTTTATATAATTTATTCAAAAATTGTTCCTGCTTGAATTTTATTTCCTCTTAAATAATCATTTATTAGCATTTTTTTAGCATTTTCACCTTGTATTTCTAAAACTTTTATTATCCCGTCTATTGCATTTATATATAATCCATTTTTTTCATCTGCAAATAATACAGTTCCAGGCGCTAATCCATTCATTCTATATTCATATTCTTTTAACTCTGGAAATTTTTGTGATAAATCTTTTAGATTTACTACGTTAACCTTCCAAAATTTAACCTTTTTGCCTTCCAATTCTGAATATGCACCCATTATTGGATTTAATCCTCTTACTAAATTTTTAATTTTTTCTGCATTCATTTCTTCCCAATTTATTTTTGCCATATCTTTTGAAAGCATTGGAGCTAAAGTAAAATCTTCTCCTTGCTTTTCTCTCGGTGCTATACCTCTTTCTATTTTTTCTAGTGTTTCTACAAGTAATTTTGCTCCAACTTTACTTAATTTATCCCAAAGTTCTCCTGTTGTTTCATCTTCACCGATTTTTACTTTTTCTTTTAAAATCATGTCTCCTGTATCCATTCCAACATCCATGTACATTGTTGTAATTCCTGTTTCTTTGTCTCCATTCAATACTGACCACTGAATTGGAGCAGCCCCCCTATACTTTGGAAGTAAAGAACCATGTACATTTATACATCCCATTTTGGGAATATCTAATAACTCTTTAGGCAAAATTTTACCATAAGCAACAACACAAATAACGTCTGGATTTAAACTTTTTATTTCACCTATAAAATCCTCATTATTTCTTACTTTTAACGGTTGATATATTTTCAAATTTTTCTCTATAGCAAATTCTTTTACAGGAGATGGTATTAATTTCATTCCTCTTCCTTTTGGTTTATCTGGATTTGTTACTACTGCTAAAATATTATGTCCAGCTTCATATATAGCCTTTAAAGACTCTCTTGCAAAATCTGGAGTTCCCATAAAAATAATATTTAACATATTAGAAGCCCTCCTTTATATATATTCTTATAATAAATTGCATACATTATACCAAAAAAATTAAACTAAAGCAAACCACCCCTCAAAAAATTTGAAGGGTGGTTTCCCGGAGTTTCATCAACATTCAATTGTAGAAATAGCATGTTTGTATATCATTTTTTTCTTCCCGTCCGAATCTAGATATACGCAGTACTGGTCATGTCCAATAACTGTTCCATACATCTGGAACCCGTTTGTAAGAAAAATTCTTACAGATGTTCCATTTTCCTGTAGGTGTTCCAAGAATTCACTTTGTCTTTCTTGCTTGCTACTCATTTTAAGTCACTCCTATTTTTATAATGTACTCTTTCTTGAGTAATAAACATATTATAACACACTTTACATAAAATTACAATTATACTTTTAAATTTATTTTATTTTTCTTCATTAGGATCCACATAGTGAAGTGTTCCTGGTAACATTTTATCTACAAAAAGTATTCCATCTAAATGGTCTATTTCATGAGCTAGTGCTTGTGCAAGAAGTCCTTCTCCTTTTATTTTAACTTTTTTTCCATTTTCGTCTAATGCTTCAACTATAATTTCTGCTGGTCTTACCATTTTTGCGTATTCATTTGGAAAACTTAAACAACCTTCATCAACTTCTTGCTCTCCCTTTTGCTTTACTATTTTTGGATTAACTAGTTTTAATGGTGGGTTGCCATCATATAAGTCTATAACTATTACTCTTTTTAAAATTCCTACTTGAGGTCCTGCTAATCCAACACCATTATATTCATGCATTGTATCTATCATATCATCTAAAAGCTGTCTTATTCTATCATCAACATCTTCTACTTCTCTCGATTTCTTTCTAAGTATTTCATCTTTTTCTAATCTTATTTGTCTTATAGCCATTTTTATTCCTCCTATTACAAAATGAATTTGTTAACCTTTTACACCATATTTGTTGGGTTAACATCTATACTAATATTAGCATCTCCATTTTTGCAGTATTTAATTGTTTGAGCTTTTTGTAATGTATCGTTCATTAAGTCTATTATATCTTCTCCAAATTTACATTTTATTAAAATTCTCCACCTATATTTGTTTTTTATTTTATCTATAGGGGCGGGAAGTGCTTTGTAAAGCATAATTCCTATATTTTCGTTTTCTACTCTATTTTTTAAATACTTATGCAAACTTTGTGTTACTTTTATTGTTATTTGTTCTTCTTTTGAACTAACTCCAATTACTATTATATCGCAAAATGGCGGATATTTCAATTGTTTTCTTAATCTCATTTCTGTATTATAAAACATTTCTTCATTTTGTGTTTTTACACATTCAATTGCAAAACTATCTGGATTGTATGTTTGAATAATAACTTTTCCAGTATCTTTTCCTCTTCCAGCTCTTCCTGCAACTTGTGTTAAAATTTGAAATGTTATTTCGTTTGCTCTATAATCATTCATATTCAAGCTTCCATCTGCTGCAATTACTCCTACTAATGTAACATTTGGAAAATGATGTCCTTTTACTACCATTTGTGTTCCTATTAAAATGTCTGCTTTATTTTCTTTAAAATCTGTTAAAATTTTCTCATGAGAATTTTTCTTTGTAACTGTATCTACATCCATTCTTATTGTTTTTGCCTCTGGATATAGTTTATTTATTTCTGTCTCCAATTTTTGTGTTCCTGTTCCAAAATATCTTATATTCTCGCTTTTGCAATCTGGGCATTTGTTAATTACATTTGTTTCATACCCACAGTAATGGCATTTTAGTTTATTAGTACTTTTATGGTATGTAAGTGTTATATCACAGTTTTTGCATTTAGCTGTATAACCACAATCTCTACACATAACAAATGTAGAAAATCCTCTTCTATTTAAAAATAAAATTGTTTGTTTTTTATTTTCTAAATTTTCTTTTATTGCCTCTTGTAATTTTTCACTAAGCATTGATTTATTTTTCTTAGATAATTCTTCTCTTAAATCTATAACTTCTATTTCTGGAAGTGTTGAGCTATTTGCTCTTTTATTTAATCTTAGAAGAACACTTTCTTTTTGCATTGTTCTATATAAAGAACTTGTATCAGGTGTTGCACTTCCTAATACAAGTGGAATATTATTTTCCTTGCACAAATATCTTGCAATATCTTTTGCATTATATCTTGGTGTTGATTCTGACTTATAAGAGCTGTCATGTTCTTCATCTATTATAATAATGCCTAAGTCTTTTATAGGTGCAAATATTGCAGAACGAGCACCAATTACAATTTTAGCTTGTCCATTTTTTATTTTATTCCACTGGTCAAATCTTTCTCCTATAGATAATTTGCTATGTAACACAGCTATATTTTCTTCTCCAAATCTTGCTATAAATCTATCTACAGTTTGAGGTGTTAAAGAAATTTCTGGTACTAACATTATGCTTGTTTTATTATTTCTTAAAGCATTTTCTATAAGTTGTAAATATATCTCTGTTTTTCCAGATCCTGTAACTCCATAAATTAGGTATTCTCCATATTTGTTTTTATCCATTGCAAAACTTATTTCATCATAGGCATATTGTTGCTCATCTGTAAATTTCAGTTTACTAGTTTTTTTCTCCACTTTGTGTAAAAACGGATTTCTTTCAACTTGCTTTTGTTCAATTACAACATATTTCTTCTTTTCTAAAGATTTTACTGCATCTCTTGTTGTATCTGTAAAAAGTAATAAATCTGCTAGATTTGTTTCTCCATTATCTAGTAAAAATTTTAGTATTCTCAACTGTTTAGCAGATTTAAATTTATTTTCCTCTATGTCATTTTCTACTAATATCTCATTTACTATAGAAACAAAATTCTCATTTTTTTCTTTCACCCTATTTTCTATTATTTTTGTAGTTGTACCTGGTGGAAGCATAAGTTTAATGCATTCAGAAACATTGCAAAAATACCTTCTTGCCATCAATTTTGCAAGTTCTACTTTTTCCTCACTAATACCATTTTCATTAACTATTTTTTGTATATCTTTTAGCTTAAACTCAGATTCATCTTTTATATTTATTATAAATCCTTCTTCTAGCTCTTTTCTATTTCCAAATTGCACAAAAACTCTACTACCAATTGTAGCTTTATAAGCCATTGTTTCTGGTATATTATAATCAAATACTCTATTTAATTCTTTTGCATTGCTATTTAATATTATTTCTGCTACCATTTTGCCCCTCACATTTTTTATTATAACAATATGTAGTTTTAATGTAAAGATACAAAATAATATAACTTCTTTCTAAATTTATTCTATTGATTTTATTAGTCTTGATTTTATCTCATAAATTCGATTTTGCTTTATAACTAAATAGCCTAAATAAGCTAATATTATTAATATGGCAATATTATGTACATATAAAAGTAAAATGCTACTTATAACCATTAATATAATCATAGTTATATTAGAAATTTTATTTATATAGCAATATGATTTTTTCATTCCGCTTCTTATATTTATAATCTCTTTTATAATTCTTCCTCCATCTAATGGATAAATTGGTATTAGATTAAATACTCCAATTAAGATGTTAGCATAAATAGCCGTCTCTCCTAAAAATATATTATCTACAATTACTCCTAAATTATTTAATATAATTAATATAAAAACTATTATAAAATTAGTTAATGGACCTGCAAAAGCAAGTAACATTTTTTTTACACATATTCTGGTTCCATTTTTTACTTTTGAATTATATAAACTAATTTCTGGTTTAAAGCTAATTTGCAATCCAAATGGTGTTATACTAAATGTTTCTGGTTTTAACCTTAAAAATACCCCACATAATAGATGCCCTAGCTCATGTATTATTGCATATGCCATAAGTATAGCATAAAACTCAATTTGTTTTGTAATTATAAAAATTATGGCAAATAAAAATATTTTTAAATCTATTGTTATTCTCATAAAGTTTCCTCCTTAGAATTTAAGTATATACTCTGGATTTATTATATTTTTATCTCTTCTTATTTCAAAATGTAAATGTGGTCCTGTTGCTTTTCCTGTTTCTCCAACTAATGCTATTTTTTCTCCTTGTTTTACTTGTTGCCCTTCTTTTACTAAAAGTTCACTACAATGTGCATATAAAGTTACCGCTTCTCCATTTCTTATTTTTACATGTTTACCATACTCTCCTTCTTCTGAAACTTGCTCTACTTTTCCATCTGTTGACGCAATTATTTCTGTTCCAGTACTAGCTCCTATGTCTATCCCATAATGATTGGCAGATATTATATCTGTCGGTTCTCTAGCTCCATACCTAGATGTAACAGTTCCCTTAACAGGATTTATGAAACTATAATTTGCTTTTAAAAATTCTGCATCAATTTCCATTTGAGATTTATTTTTATCTTCCTTGGAATTCTCTACTTGTGTATTATCCTCTTTTCCTCCTCCAATGCCTGGATTTTCTGTATTTGAATTTTCATTATTTTGCTTCGATTCATTTTTATCATTTCCATTATTGGAATTAATCACATTTTCTGTATTAGTTGGATTACCTTCTTCATTAGCACTTATAGAATTTATATCTTCTTTATTTGTTTCATTTTCATTTGAATTTTGTAATAAATTATTTAAAAATGGGATACTATTTTTATTATTATCAAGCATTGTTACAGCTTGATTGTATAAATTTTGAAAATTAATGTCATATTTTAAGAATTCTTTTGCTTTGTTAATTACTTCATCTGAAAAAAAGTAAGAAGTATTTTTTATTAAATAAAAAATTACATAAATAACCATACAAATTAAAATTTGTAAAATCATTTTTTTAAATAAGCTAATATTAACTTTTTCTTTTACTATATTTTCGTTTGTATAGTTTATTTTTGAAAGTGAATTATTCCTTCTCCTATTGTATACTTCTTCTGCTCTTCTTTGTCTTTCTTCTGGAGTTATGGTTCTTTCCAATATAAAAACACCTCTTCCTTTGTAGTTTTTTACATCTATATTCAAGGAAGAGATGTTTTATTCATTTTATTTTAAATTAAATTTGTTAAAAAGCTTAGTATTAAAGCAACAATAAGCATAAAATTTATATTTTTCAATCTTTTATATTTTTTATCTATACTATTTTTAGGATTTTTCGCATTATTATTTTCTTTTTCTATCTTAAAAATATAATCTGCTATAACTAATTTTGCTTCATTTGCAAGAAAGTCTTTTCCCTTTTCTTTTTGACCGCTACCCTTAAATTTCTCAGTATTTTCTATATATTCTGGTTTCTTTACCTTTTGGTTTTGTTTTAAAAACACAATTGCTTCATCTACTATATTTGACGGTAAATCTTTTAGAATAACAATATTTTTCATATCACTTATATTCATATATGTACCTCCAATTTTTATTCTTTTTTACTTTTTCTTGATAGTTTTTTCATATTCCAATTTTTCATAGATTACTTTACACTATCTTTATTATACATATATTTTTTACATATTTACCAAATTTATACAGAATTATAAGACATCTTTATTAGTATTATTAGCTTTACATAATATTATAAAATATCTTTATCAATTGAAATAATAATTTTTACATTATTATCTTTATTATACTTTTTTATTATGTCCTCTGAAAAACTAGCCACATCATTTGATATTATTATTGTTTTATATTCATTATTAATTAGTTCTTCTATTTTTTTATCTGAATCTTCTAAGTCTGGTATTTTATATACATCCAATCCCAATGCTTCCGGTAATTTAAAACTATCTTTATCTTTTTCATATTTAAGCCAAGAAATTTTCATTAAAATCTACCCTTTCTTTAGATAAGATATCCTATATAAACTTAAGTTTTTTTCAAACTAAGTCAAATTTTTATATTTTACTATGTACTTTTCCTATTAAAATACTTTTAGTTATGTTTAGATTTACAAAAAAAAATGTTAAACAATTTTTATATTATTATTTAACATTTTTCAATTTTTATACTATATAATTTATTTCTATTTTTCTTAAACTTTATTTAATATAATTTTTAATTTATTTTCTATTTTAATTTATTTATTTCAAATTTTATTTACATTTATTAATTTTAGATAATAAATTTATATTATTTTCCTTCTGTAAATAATATTGTAATATCTGGATCTTGTTTAAGTTCTTCTGAAGCTATATATTCAAGAGCTCTCTTATCTTGTTTTACAGCAGCTAATGCTATTTCTTTATCTTCTCTTAATTCGTAACTTGCATATTTTAATATTAACCCTTTTTTCTTAACTGCTTCTAAAACTATTTCTTTGTCATTTCTTATGGATTTAGAACCATAATATAATGCTTGTCCATCAACTTTTACAGCGGCTAACATTACTTCCCTATCATCTTGAAGTTTTTCATTTGCCTTTAAACTTTCTAATATATATTCGTTATCTGTTGAACTTTTTATTTTCTCTTTTATTTCATCTAAGGTCTCCACTTTTACCACCTAATTTTCATTATATTAAATAATCCTTACATTATTCTTATAAAATTTTTAACTTTTATCTTCTCTATGGTTTTCTATTTTTTCTTCTTTTAACTCTTTTTCAAATTCATGTACATTTTTTCTAATTCCAAAAATGTCTTTATATCCTATTGCTAATATTGCAATTACCAATATTGCAAAAGATAATGCTTTCCAAACTCCACTATCTAATAAAACAACTGCAAACATTCCAAATGTAGCAGTTATTCCATATAAAATAAATACTGCTTGTTTTTGAGTATATCCTTTTTGCATTAATCTATGATGTAAATGTCCTTTATCTGCTTTAAATACAGCTTTTAAAGATTTTCCATTTTTTATTCTTCTAAATATTGCAAACAAAGTATCAAAAAGAGGTAATGCAAGAACAATTATAGGTGCTATTAAAACTAATGCTGTATATGTTTTTGCAACTCCCAATATTGAAATTACTGCAAGAGAGAATCCTAAAAAGTTAGACCCGGTATCTCCTATAAACGTCTTTGCAGGGTTAAAGTTATATGGTAAAAATCCCGAAATTGCTCCACCTAAAGCTGTAATTAATACTATAGCAATTAATGGTGAACCATTTAATGTAAATATAATTAATAATGATATACATGAAATTAAACTTATTCCTGAAGATAACCCATCTAATCCGTCTATTAAATTAATTGCATTTGTAACTCCCACAATCCAACAAACTGTAATAATATATGATAAAACTATATTTAATTCAGCTTGTCCATTTAAAAAAGGTATTTCAAAATTTTCTATTCTAATTCCACAAGCAACAACAATAAGTGCTGCAACTATTTGTACAATTAATTTTGTTAAACTGTGAATTCCTTTTGTATCATCTATAAAACATGTTATTCCTAAAATTATAATTCCTACAAAAAAGCCTACTAGTTTAAGCCACAACATATCTTCTTCAAACAATACTAATTTGCCTTCTATACTCATACTAATTAATAGGTATATTGTTGAAACAAAAAATCCTGCTATAACAGCAATACCACCAAGCCTTGGCATTGGTTTTTTATTTACTCTTCTGTCATTTGGAACATCTATAGCTCCATATTTTTTGGCTATTCTCATACTAAATGGTGTAACAACAAACGCTGTAACTAACCCTAATAAAAATGCAATTGCAATATCTCCCCACATAGTATTTCCTCCTCGCAATTGATTATAACACTATATTTACTAAGAGTAAACTTTTTTTACAATATTTTCACAATTGTTACTATTTACTTTTTCAAAATTTTATTTAACTTTTCAATTTACCATTGTTACTATAAAAAAATACTTTTTTATAACAATTTCATTTTTTGTATAATTTTTCCATCTTTTCATATAAGAATTATGCTTTTTCTCTACATTACATATATTATCTTTTTATCACATTGTGAGATATAAAACAATAATTTATATATATTATTCTATAATTATTTTTAGGTGATTATATGAGATTAAGAATGTTAAGAGAGGAGCACGATTTAAAACAAACTGATTTAGCTCGTATTTTAAATTGCAAACAAAATACCTACTATCAATATGAAGCTGAAAAAAGGCAAATACCAATATCTTCATTAAAAAAATTAGCAGCCTTCTACAATACTTCTATTGATTATTTGGTGGAGTTTACAGATGAAATAGCACCATATACAAGAAAAAAATGAAAAGAATTAATAATTTAAGTATTATTTGTTCTTTTCATTTTTATTTGTTTATGATAAAATTCTTAAAAGTTATATAAACATTTTTAATTTAAATAAATTTTTAATTAAATTAAAATTCTTAGTATAATATAAATTAACTATTAATATTTTAATTAAGAAAGGAGTCGTATGGTTATTTAAGTTATTAAATATATCATACAAGTTGTAAAATGCAAATAAGTAACAAAAAAAATATATTAATTACACAAATACACATGGCTGTTGGTGGTATTGAAACAGTTTTGCTTAATTTATTAAATAGCATTGACAAAGAAAAATACAATATAGATTTAGTTCTTTATTATCCTCGTGGAGAATTTATAGATAAAATTCCTTCTTGGGTAAATGTAATGCCTGTATGGTATAATACTAAACATACAGTTTTCTGGAAAAATATAATAATGTCAAGAAATATCTTTAAAAGAATATTAAAAAATGTTTTGGTAAATAATTTAACTGTTAAACATTTTGTATCTAAAAAAGAATATGATGTCTCTATATCTTTTTGTGGATATCATATATTTTCAAATGCATTTGCTGCACATTCAAATGCTAAAAAGAAATTAATATGGGTCCATGCAGATTATGCAAAACAGTTTTATCTACGAGATGATTTTAAAAAACAATTTAAGAAGATATATAAACAATATAAGTATTTTAATAAAATTATATGTGTTAGTGAATCTGTTTGTGAGCAATATAAAAAATTCAAGCCAGAACTTGCTAGTAAATTAGATTATTGCTGGAACATAATTAAGGAAAGAAAATATCCAAATTCTGGTGAAAATATAAAGCTTCAAGATGGATTTAATTGTTTAACTATATCTAGATTAGTAAAAACAAAAGGAATAGAAAAACTTATAGATATTGCAAAAATGTTAAAGAAAGATAATTTAAACTGCCATTTATATGTTGCAGGAGACGGATCACTTCGTCAAACTTTACAAGAACAAATTAAAGAAAACAACTTGGAAAATAACATTACTTTACTTGGAAATGTAATCAACTTAGTTCCTGTATTTAAGCAAAGTAACTTATACCTATCACCTTCTGACTTAGAAGGCCTGCCTACAGTTATAGTAGAAAGCTTATTAGAAGGAGTTCCTGTTATAGCAACACCTATAGCAGGTTCTATAGATATATATAAATATATGGCACCATCAAATTCAATGATACTTTCTAAAGATTCCTCTGCAGAAAGTTTATATGAATGTTTAAAAATTGCACTTAACAACTTTAATTGTCTAAATAACAATAACTGTTCAACTACTGCTAATAACTTAGTTGACACAAATAATTCTAATAAAGAAAATATTAATCTTTTTAAACCTTTTAATTTTGATATAGATAAAATAAATAATGAGACTTTAAATAGATTTGAAAGTTTAATAGGAAATTAGGTTTTTACCCTAATTTCCTATTTTTTCTTTTAACTTCTCTATAAAATTTTCTGTATTACTATGATATTCGTTTGGTGTAAATTCTTTTGCTTTTTCTATTATTTCTTCTATATTATCTCCATCTTTAAATTCCAATATGTATCCTTTTGCAACAAAAGCATTTATTAATTCTTCTTGATGGTCATCTACATGTTCATCATATTTTTGTAGTCTAGCACAGCCTATTATCTTTTTACCCTTTTTTAATGGTTCTACTATTGAGCCTGTTCCACCATGCGTAATAATTAAGTCTGCTTTATTTACTAAATCCTCCATTTCTTGGTATGACATGAATTTCATTATTTTCATTTTATTACTTGTATATGGAGTATTTCCAGCTTGTACTATTATTTCATCTTTTATATTTGACTTTTCTATTGCATCAAGTAGCCTTGTAAATGGCTCTGCTTGTGTTCCTAATGTTACTAAAATCAATAAATCCACCCCCAATATTCTGCTTTTGGATAAAATTGTAACATACTTTCCCATTGAACAACAAAAGTTGTTGCTATAGGATATACCATTTTTCCTGCCATCGTAGGACTATTTTGTTTAGCAAAGCTTTCTATAAATATTACTTTTCTTCTAAATAGTCTTGCTATATAACACATTGGTACTGCTGTATGAGTCCCTGTTGTTACAATTACTTCTGGCCTATATTTAATAAATAAATACAAAGATTTAAATATGTTAAACAAAAATTTAAATATGTAAGGAAATAAATATTTTCTTGTTCCATATACTAGGTATTCTGTTTTATACTTTTCTTTCATGTTTGTAGTAACACCTGTTTTTTCTGTTACTAATACATAGTTATAATCATTAAAAATTTTCTTTAGTTGTAACAATTGTGTTAAGTGTCCACCTACACTTGAAATAAACATTACTCGTTTTCTTGTATCTTTTTCTTTTTTTCCCATATTTATCTCTTTACATCTCCCATCTATATAAATGAATAGATTATCTCTTAATATCTTCATTTATCTTAATTTTTTACTTTTATTTCCACTATTTATTGTCTTGTACACAGTAATCTATTGCCTTTTTTAAATTTTTATCAACATTTTTGTTAAATTCTTTATAATCAAATTTCTGAGCTATTTTATAATTTCTATTTAAGCAATCTTTCATAGCATCATATATTCCCTCTTCAGAATTTTCACATACAATGCCATATCCTTCACTTAAAATACGCCTTGCATCTGCTATATCTGTTGCTATTATTGGCTTTTCTAACACCCTTGCTTCATCTATAACAATTCCATAGCCTTCAAACTGTGATGACATTATTAAACAGTCACTTTTTGCCAAATATTTATATGGATTTACTTGGTTACCTTTTAATATAACAATATTCTCTAAATGCTTTTCATTTATTAAATTTCTATACATTGCATGGTCTTCTCCATCTCCTAAAAGCCATACCTTAAAATTTTTATAACCTTCTTTATCTAATTTTTCTGCTGAATTTATAATTCTAGTTATCTTTTTATGTGATTCTAAATGTCTAGAAATATTTATAAATACTTTTTTGTCATCTTCTTTATCTTCAATTTCTTTATTAGACATTTCTTTAATTTTATTTCCATCTATGTAATTATAAACTGTAAATATTTTTCCTTTATAATTTGGCAATAATTTTTCTACTTCAGCTTTTGAGCTGTCTGATACGCATACAATTGCTTTAAACTTTTCAAATTTCAAACCATTTATTAATGCATTTCTCTGTTCTTCTGTTCTAGAACTAATTAAATTAGTATGTACAAAAAGTAAAGTATGTTTGCTTGAGTTTCTTGTTAATGTAGCAAGTACTTTATGTTGATATGCATAACAAATTGCAACATCGTATTTATTAAACCAACTATTAAAATATTCTGCTAAATATTTTATAGCTGTTGTAACTTTTGAAAAATTGTTCCATTTTCCTTTACAAATTAATTTTACATATATTTCTTTAGGAAGCCTTGTTAATAATTCTTTGTTTGTACAATATCCAATATTTACTGTAATATCATATTCTTTTTTTAGATAGCTTAAATTCAAGAAATTTATTAATGCAAGTTCCATTCCACCTAAAGATAGTTTTGGCATATATATAATCATTGATTTCTTAGTACTTTCATCATCTATTTCATGTTCTTTATTTTGCCTATCATTAAATTTAATAAATACAGCGCCTAAAAACATAGCTACTGTTGGAGCTAATAAAACATGTCCTACAATGTAAGCAATTCCAATTCCTAATAATCCACTTAATCCAACACAAAAATTTCTAACTGTAAACTCTTCTTTAAAGTTTTTAAATAGTCTAATAAAAAATGATATTGCAATTATAAATATAGGAACTAAATAAATTCCTAATCCTATGATTCCATAACCAAATTTTACATCATGAAAGTCTCTTTCCACAACTGTATAATTTCCAGTATCATCTATAACTCTATGCTCATCTTTTAATCCTATTAAAAGTTCTAATGGAGATGCATTTCCTGCAAGTTGTTTTTGCTCATATACATATTTTTCTCTTCCATTAAATATTAAGTTTTCAACACTAGATTGATTATTTTCCTCTCCATCTGGATTTTTACTTTGATTTATTATTTTATTTATTTTTCCTTCTATATATTTATATGATGGTGAATATGGCATTGCAATAGCTACAGCTACAGTTAAAATTAGTGTAATTATAAGAGTACTTTTAGCAATTTTCTTTCTCTTCCATGCATATACAATTATAGAAAATATTAAAATTCCTAAAATGGCTCCAATTAATCCAATCAATGCTGTTTTTGTTCCTATAACTAATAGCCCATATGTCATAACAGCTAAAATAAACATAAAAGATAATGACTTATATTTAGCTGCATAATAAATAACTATAGGATAGAATAATGACATCATAGCACTTAATTCATTACCAGAGTATATCCAACCAGAAATTCCTCTTTCTGGTGCTGTATCATATGTTGGAAGAGCTGTTCCTGTAATTGCAGATATTAATATTGCAGTTGCATAAATACCTGCACTATACACTAATGTTTTTAAACTAAACTCATTTCCATTTTTTAAATATCTATATAAGAAAAATAATGTAACTGGTAAACACATATATTTTGTCATAGATACTGCTTTATTCATAAGTGCAGACATAGAAAAACTTGATAATGTAAAAACAATATTTGCAATTATTGTTACTGCAAAAAGTCCTAACAAAATAAAATTACACTTTCTATTTTCTTTATCTACAAATATTAAATATCCTAAACCATATATTAGGAATAATGTTTTATAAATTACTCCTAATGTAATTGGAAAATCTACATTTAACACCATATAAGATGTAATAAATTCCACAAATGGCAATATAATAAAAATAGCTTGTACTACTTTTGAACTGTAAATCTTTTGTAATTTTTCTTTCATTATAAAACTCCCATCTTTTAACATATAAAAAATTAAATATTAATATTTAATTTTTTTTATTTCATAAATAAACATTATATATAAGTACTTAACATTTACTTTTTAGCATTTAGCTATAATAATTATATTCTTTAAAATTGACCATAAATATTATAAATACTTAACAACATTTTTATTTTAACTAAGTTATTTTTAATTGTCAACTTTCATTTTAGAAATTGTACAACATCCTATATCATTTTTTTTCATAACTTCTAATATTTTCATAAAATCACTTAGTATAGCATCTTCTGGTAAATTAATCTCTGTAATATGTCCTCCATTTGTAAGCTTATGATATGGAGCCTCTATTTCTATTTTTTTCTCTGCTGAAATTTTATAACCTTTCGGTAATTGAAAAGAATCTGTGTAAATTTCTTTATCTGTTATATTTTTTATTTTTCCATATATAGCTTGATCCATCTGTATTAAATCTGTTGATAAATTACCTGAAGGTGTCGCAGTTAGGCTAAAGTTTAAATTATATTTCTCTGAATATTTATCACACTTTTCTCTCATAAAAGAAATAATTTTTAAACCCAACTCTTGTGCTTCTTTTGATTCTCCATGATGTTTTCCAGTTAATGCCTTTAAGCATTCTGCTAATCCTGTAAAGCCAATAGACATCGTTCCTTGTTTTAAAACTTTTTTTAAGTTGTCTGTTTCTTTTAATTTTTCGCTATCTATCCAAAGTGCTTGTCCTAATAAAAATGGAAAATTATAAACCTTTTTGCTACATTGCATTTCAAATCTTTCTAGTAGTTGATCTTTAACTAAATCTAGCTTTTCTTCTAATTCTTGAAAAAATCCATTTAAATTTGCCTTTCCATTTAAACTAGTTCCATTTTTTATTCCTATTCTAGGTAAATTTATAGAAGTTACAGACAAAATTCCTCTCCCTGGAGTTATTTCTTTACTAGTATCTACCATATTTTCCATAACTCTAGTTCTATACCCCATATATGCAACTTCTGTATCATAGTTATTTTTAGAATAAAACTTTTTATTAAATGAACTATCTAAAAACTCAAATGTTATAATTCCTCTATCTAAAGAAACTTCACATGCACGCTTAAATATATCATAATTTGCATCTTGTGGTAAATAATTTACACCTTCTTTTATTTTAAATATTGAAATTGGAAATTTAGCAGTTTCATGGTTTCCTATTCCAGCCTCCATTGCCTCTAAAAAATTTATACAAACCATTCTTCCTTCAGGCGAAGTATCTGTTCCAAAGCATATTGAAGAAAGTGGTGCTTGCCCACCAATTCTTGAATTAACTGTATTTAAATTATGTACAAAAGCTTCCATAGATTGATATGTAATTTTATTTGTTTTTTCCAAAGCTTTTTTATAAGATATATTAAACATCCTTTTCAATTCTTGAGATTCTCTACAATATTTATAAAATATTGATACATCAAAATCTATAGTACTTATTTTTTCTATTTCTCTTTCAATTCCATTAATTGCTATAAATTTATCAAAATCTGTTAATTCTAAATAATCATAAACAATTTGTTTAAACTGCTTTTTAAAAGTCTTTAATATACCTGGTGCCATGTAAAAATCAAATGCAGGTATAGACTGAACTCCGATGTTGGTCATTTTGATTAACTTGAATAACTCTTGCCGTTAAAGCGGTATAAGAAGAAATATCATTTGGTTCTCTTATAAATCCATTGCCTGTAGAAAATCCATCTTTAAATAATTTATTTAAATCTATTTGGCAACATGTTGTTGTACCCATTGGAAAAAAATTTAAATTATGTATATAAATATCCCCGTTTTCATGTGCCTCTTCGAACTTTTTTTTCATTAAATATGCTTTTGCAAACTCTCCAGATATTGTTCCACCATACTGAAGAAGCATTTTCATTGCTGTAGTATTTTTTTGTATTTTTACGTTTTCTTCCTCTTTAGAGGTTTTTAAACCTAAATTCTCTAATGCTTTTAGAAACTTATGCTGTCTTTTTTCGTCAAAAAACAATTTTCTAGATTGAGCCCTCTTTTCACGATAACTAGAAAAAGATTCATAAACATCATAATAATTTTGTCTTTTAAGTTCATCTTCTATCATATCTTGAATTTCTTCTATTTTAATTTTTTCTGTTTGTAATTTACTAATATTCTCTAAAATACTCTCATATATCTTATTTACATCTTCTTGACTATACTTTGTGTTTACTCCATCTATTGTTACACTATCAAATCCTTTTTTAATTGCTAAAGCAATTTTAGTTCCATCAAAATCTACTCTTTTTCCATTTCTTTTTATAACTTTATTTATCATCATTTTATTATTTATGTTTGCCATTTTTACCTCCTTTAAGAGAAAAAACAATCCACTTTATTATCTTCGAATTATATCGTTAATTTCTTAATAAGTCAATTGAAAATTAGGGACATACATTTTTCAATTTTTTTCTACTTTTTCTATTCCATTTTAATAATTTTTATAGTATAATATTGTTAGTTGTAAAAAATCTTCGAGCTTAGGAGGTGTGTAGTATGTGGCCCATATGGCTTGTATTAGCAGGAATATTTTTTATAGTTGAAATTGCAACCACTGGTTTTCTAGTATTTTGGTTAGGTATTGGTTCTTTATTTGCAATGATTACAAGTTTTTTTACAGAAAACTTAATTATTCAAATGGTGGTATTTATTACAACTTCAACTTTATTAATTATATTTACTAAACCTGTTGTTAAAAAATTTCTTATAAAAGACGAAGACACTGTTGTAACAAATGTTTATTCTATAATTGGTAAAAAAGCAATTGTAACAAAAGACATAAATCCTACACTTGGAGTTGGACAAATAAAAGTTGAAGGACAAGATTGGTCAGCAAAATGTGACAGTGATGCTATTATAGAAAAAGGAACTGAAGTAGAAATATTAGATATAAATGGAGTTAAAGCTGTAGTTACTCCAATTGTAGATAAAGTTATCAAATAAAAAATAATTTTTCAAATGAAATTAAAAAATTAAAAATAATTAAATTTAATATAATTATTTTTAAATAACAACAATTATTAAACAATTATATAATACATATATAATTATTAAAATAATAAAAATAACTAAAAGTAATTTTGTTATATTTTTAGTGTTTTATAAATAAATATAATATTAGGAGGAAAACTTTATGTGGTTTTTAATCGTACTACTTGTAATTATCTTAATTATTGCATTCAATACTATTAAAATTGTAAAGCAATCAGAGGTTTATATTATTGAAAGACTTGGTAAATTTCATAAAATAGCAGATGCTGGTCTTACAATAATCGTTCCATTTATAGACCATGTTCGTAGCGTGGTTAGTTTAAAGCAACAAACAATGGATATTCCACCACAAGGTGTTATTACACACGATAATGTTACAATTACAATTGATACAGTTGTATTCTACCGTATAACAGACCCTGCTAAAGCAGTATACGAAATTCAAAACTTAAAGAAAGGTATTGAATACTTAGCAATTACAACTATACGTGATATCGTTGGTAAAATGGATTTAGATTCAACTTTTAGTTCTCGTGATGCAATAAACGATAAATTAAGAGTTATTCTTGATGAAGCTACTGACCAATGGGGTTGTAAAGTAGATAGAGTTGAAATTAAAGATATTACACCACCTGCAGACATACGTGATGCAATGGAAAAACAAATGAATGCAGAAAGAAATAAAAGAGCATTAATTTTACAAGCAGAAGGTGAAAGACAATCTGCAATTACACTTGCTGAAGGTAAAAAAGAAGCTGCTATATTAGAGGCAGAAGCTGACAAAGAAGCTCAAATAAGAAGAGCTGCCGGTGAAGCAGAAGCTATAAGACAAGTAGCAGAAGCTAAGGCTGCAGAAGTTCATTTAGTATATGAAGCTATGATGAAAGCAAATCCAGATGAAAAACTTGTTCAATTAAAATCTTTAGAAGCATTAAAAGAAGTTGCTGACGGAAAAGCAAATAAAATATTTATTCCATTTGAGGCAACAAATGCATTAAGTGGTTTAGGTGCTGCAGCAGAAATGTTTAAAGAAGATAATAAAAAAGCAGAAAAATAAAATTAATAATTATAAGTATCAATAAAAGAAAGAGGTTACCAAATTATACCTAAAAAGTAAAATTAAGTAACCTCTTTTTTATTTTATTTTTCCCATTTCTCTAAACCAATCTATTGTATCTTTTATTGTTTCATCAATTGGTCTTATTGTGTACCCTAACTCTTTTTTTGCTTTTTCATTACTAAAATTACAATTTGTTCCTAATGTATATACAGCATATGATGTAAATAAAGGTTTTTGTTTTACTATTTTATAATAAATTTCTGATAAAAAACCTGTTGCATATGCAAACCATCTTGCTATTTTAAAAGCTGGCATTTTTACTTTTGTATACTTTTCTATTTCTAACATTAGTTCTTTTACACTAACTTTATGTCCTGCTAAGATATAACATTCTCCATTTTTTCCTTTTTCTGCTGCTAGAACTATACCATTTGCTACATCTCTAACATCTACAAAATTATATCCACCTTCTAAGTATGCTCCTATTTTTTTATTTGAACAATCAATAACTAGTTGTCCTAAATTTGATGGTATATATTCAAAAGGTCCTATTACACCTGATGGATGTACTATTATTATTTCTGGATTATTTTCTAAATCTTGTGACACATTTTCTAATAAATACTTAGTTGCCATTGCTTTTGTTTTTGCATATAATCCTTTTACTTTATTTTCTGAAAATTCTGTAATTTCTGTTATAACTTCTTCTTTTGGTTTTTCTGGAATAGCATGCACAGAACTTGTATAAACTAATTTTTTTACTTTTTCTTCTCTACATGCTTGTAAAACATTTTTTGTGCCATCCACATTAATAGAATAAATAAATTTCTTATTAACCGTACCTATATCTATTATTCCTGCTAAATGAAAAACAATGTCTGCTCCTCTAAAAGCATTTTTTAAACTTTCTAAATCTCGCACATCTCCATAACAAATTTCCACATTTAACTTTTTTAAATAATCAACATTTTCGTTTTTTAATACAAATGCCTTTACTTCATATTTTTTATTTATTAAATCTCTTACTAATACATTTCCAATGTGACCACTAGCACCAGTTACAACACATTTCATAATGTATCACTTCCTTTTAATTCATTTGTTATATTATATCACATGAATTTGTCCTTTTTGTGACCATTAATTTACTTTTCTTATTATTTTATCTCACTATTTATTCATATTTTATAATTTAGTAAAGTTAGTTGGTATTTAATCTTTTATTCATATATTTCTAATATTATTAGTAAATAATTAATCTACTGTATCATCTTTTATATAATACTTCGTTCCTAACATTTTGTCTGGCAAATATTGCTGCTCTACCCAATGACCTGGATAGTCATGTGGATATTTATAGCCTACCCCATATCCTTCTTTTGCCATACCTTCTGCTGGTGCATTTCTTATATGCATTGGAATTGTTCCTGTATCTTTTGTTGCTACATCTTCCATAGCTTTATTTATTGCCATATATGAGGCATTAGATTTTTTAGATGTCGCTACATAAACTGCTGCCTCTGACAAAATTATTCTAGCTTCTGGCATCCCTACCATATTAACTGCTTGCATTGCTGCTGTAGCTACAACAAGCGCATTCGGATTTGCCATACCAACATCCTCTGCAGCTGCTATTGTAATTCTTCTAGCTATAAAAACCGGATCTTCTCCTGCATTTAAAGCACGTGCTAAATAAAATACTGCTGCATCTGGGTCACTTCCACGCATAGATTTTATAAAAGCACTAATATTATCATAATGGCTATCTCCATTTTTATCAAAAATTGCCTTTCTCTCTTGCACACATTCTTTTGCTATTTCATCTGTTATTGTTATATAACCATCTTTATCCATTTGTGTTGTAAGAACTGCTACTTCTAGTCCATTTAAAGCTGTCCTTACATCTCCATTTGATGTTTCTGCTATTTTTTCTAAAGTACTATCCTCTATTTTTATATTATAATTTGCCAATCCCCTTTCTGCTGTTAAAGATTTTTTTAATACTAAGAAAATATCTTTAGTTGTAAGTGGATTTAGCCTAAACACCATAGATCTCGAAATTAAAGCTTTATTAACTTCAAAATATGGATTTTCTGTTGTTGCTCCAATTAATATAACAGTACCGTTTTCTACATATGGAAGTAATGCATCTTGTTGAAGTTTATTAAATCTATGAATTTCATCTATAAATAAGATACATTTTCCTGATGGATTTAAAAATGCATTTTGTGCATCTTCTACTGCTTTTTTTATATCTGAAACTCCTGATGTAACTGCATTTAGTTTAGTAAACTTATATTTTGTTGTATGGCTAATAACTCTGGCAAGTGACGTCTTTCCACATCCAGGAGGTCCCCAAAGTATTATACTAGATAATCTATCTGCTTTTATTGTTCTATACAAAATTTTATCTTTACCTAAAATATGTTCTTGTCCAACATAGTCTTCTAATGTTTGTGGACTCATTCTATATGCTAATGGTTGACTTAAATCCATATCTTGCGCCTTTCTTTTTATGAATAATTTTATTGATTATATATAAATAATATATTTTTCTTACTTTATATTTGAATTTTTAGTTATATTTATGTGTGTAGTTGTAATTGTAATTTGTATTTTAATTTATATTTCATATTTTATCTATATTTAATTTATATTTATATTTGTAATTTGATATTTTCTAATATTTTATTGTCTTGCTAAATTGTTTAATCCTTTTTTTATTATTTCTTCTACTGTTAAAGTTTTATCCATTTTATTTAATGCTTTTTCTATTTCTTTTCTTGTATATCCCAAAACTTGAAGTGCAGCAGTTGCTTCTGCAAATTTGCTATCCTCTTCTACTATTTTTTCTAAATTATTACTTTCTTCTGTTTTCTCTGAAATAGCAGATGTTGTTTTTAATTTATCTTTTAATTCTAAAATTATTCTTTGTGCAGTTTTAACACCTATTCCTGGCAAACTTTTTATTTTTGCCACATCATCTGTTATAACTGCTAATGCAAAAGATGATGGTGTTATATTAGACAAAATGGAAACTGCTCCTTTTGCTCCTATTCCACTAACTCCAAGTAAAAGCTCAAACATACGAAGTTCTTCTTCTGTAATAAATCCATATATACTTACATCATCTTCTCTAACACGCATATATGTATATATTTTTTTCTTTGTACCTAACTCTTCTAATTTTTCTATAGCAGTCTGTGACATAAAAATTTTATACCCTATTCCACCTGTTTCTAATATTATATAATTTTGTGTTTTTGCTTCTATTGTACCTTTTATATATGAAAACATGTTTATCTCCTTTTGTTTTTATTTTATACCTTTTTCTTACTTTTGTAGTATAATTATTATTTTTAAATTATATTCTATTTTATATATTCTTTCAATCTTTTTATACATCTTTTAATTTTATTACATCTTCTGAATGAAGTTTTCCTGCTCTTGTAATACTATTGTATCCATATTTTTGTTTTAATTGGTCAACTACACTATCTAACTTTTCCTGCTTTTTTTCATTTTCTGTATTTCCAAATAAAGAAATTTGAACTTCACCTTTTTCAACTAAATTGTCTACTCTAACACCTACTAATCTAATTGGTGTGCCATTTTTGTACATTTCGTTTAATAGTTCTTTTGCAGTATTGTAAATATCCTTTGTATTTGCAGTAGATGAACTTAACTTTTTTTGATGTGAAAAGTCTTTAAATTCACTCGTTCTTAATTGTACATTTACTACATTTGCATACATATTATATTTACGTAATCTATAAGCCACTTGCTCTACTAATGTTAAAATTACTTTTTCAAGTGCTACTTTTTCTCTTACATCTATAGGAAGTGTTACAGAATTACCTATTCCTTTTGGCTTTTCTTGTATATATTTTACCTCAGAATTATCTATTCCATTAGAATACTCCCACATAAGTAGACCATGTTTACCAAATATTTTAATCATATACTCTTTATCTTGCTTAGCTAAATCTCCAATTGTTTTTATTCCCATTGCATATAATTTAGGAATAGTTTTCTTTCCAAGCATAAATAATTCTGACACAGGTAATGCCCACATTTTACTTGGAATTTCTTCTTCGTATAGAGTATGTACTTTATCTGGCTTTGAAAAGTCTGATGCCATTTTAGCAAGTAACTTATTATGAGCAACTCCAACATTTACAGTAAAACCTAATTCATTTTTTACTCTTTTGTTTATTTCATATGCTTTATTTATTAATGTATCTCCTATTAGATAACCAGTCATATCTAAGAAACATTCGTCTATACTAAATCGTTCTATTTTATCGGTATATTCAATAAGTATTTTATACAAGTCATTTGAATGTTTTAGATAACTTTTATATTCTCCCTTAAATACTTGCAAATTTGGACATTTTAATCTAGCTTGGTATAATGTTTCCCCTGTTGTAACGCCTTTCTTTTTGGCTTTCATGCTTTTTGCTAAAACTATACCAGACCTTTTGCTTTCGTCTCCACCTATTACAGCTTCGATATTTCTTATATCTAGTGTTTCTCCTGCTTCTAATCTATCTATTGCAGTCCAACTTAAAAAAGCATTATTTACATCTACATGCAATATTTGTCTTTGCTTTTTCTCCATATTACCACCACACTTATTATAAAACATTAGTTCGTATATGTCAAGTAAAAAAACAGTACTAAAATATAGTACTATTTTTGGTTAAATATGTTATTTATAATACTTACTGCACTTTCTTTATTATTCCATTATCATTAAATATGTTTTTTTATTATTCTTACTAGTACATTTATTTCTCTAATATTTCAAAATTACTCGCATTAGATAAATCTGCTGTCGCACTACACCTTAATGTTTTTGTTTCTCCTTGTTTTATATTTGGTATTAATGCTTCTATTGTTGTTATTTCTTCTCCTGTCTGTCCTTTTATTTTTAACTCTACTATTTCTTGTGCTTGTTCGTCTGTTCCTTCATTTTTTAAATCTGCTGTTATTGTAGTCATTTTATTTCCTGGGTTATATACAAAATTTATATTTGTTATTTTTATTTCTTTAAATCTCTTTTCTTCTTTTATTTCTGGGCTATTGTTTTCTATTTGTCCATCTTCTTGCTTTTCTGTATATGGATTTACTATGTTTTCGATATTTTGTTCATATTCTGTATTTATGTTATTTAAATTATTTGTACTATTTTCAGTGTTTTTTCCATCTTTGTCATTTCCTTTAATTGTATTATTTACCAATAAAACTATTGCTCCAATTACTAATGCGATTGCTATTATAAAAATTATTACATTATATCTTCTTCTCACTATAAGTACTTCCTTTCTGTATTTCTTCATACTTTATGAGTCATAGTATATCATTTTGTTATATTATAATCAATATAATTTGTATTACATTTTTGTTACATCGTCTAATAAAATGACTTAATTTAAAATTGATATTTAGTTTTTACTTCATTACTTTTAATTTTTCAATTGGCTTAAATTTACTTTTATATCTAGAGTTATTAACCGTTATTAAAAAATCCTTTGTAAGGTATTGCACTTTTTTTATTTTTATGGTATAGTATTATATAGTCGATTTTAGTAATACCGTATAGGAGGTGCAATTTAAATGGCAAAATGTACAATTTGTGAAAAAGAATTATCACACGGAAATAAAATTAGTATAGCTCGTTCACATGTAAGTAGAAGAGCAAATAGAACTTTCCAACCAAATTTAAGAAGAGTTAAAGCTATAGTAGATGGACAAACAAAAACAATTTCAGTATGTGCAAAATGTTTACGTTCTGGAAAAGTTACAAGAGCTTAAAATAATTAAAGCTTTTATTATGTGTTTTAATTGTATTATATAATTTGGTAAATTATATATATTATAAAAATATTTATAAAATATAAAAAAAGTAGATAAAATAAACTATTTTGTTAAACAAAGTAAATTTATTTTATCTACTTATTTTTGTTACACCGTTATTTCTGTATCATTTTTATATTTTCTTATGTATTATTAATTCTTATCTTTTATTCCAAATATAAGTTTTACTATTCCCCTTAAAAACTTTGGAACTTTCTTTACGACTATAGTCATATGTTTCACATCCCTTCTAAGCTAACATGTTATCCACATAATTCCAACAGCAATAATAACTATTCCTATTGTAAATAGCCAACCTGATATTGGAAGCAATAGAACTAATAATATTCCTAAACCAAGCCCAATTAAACAAACAGCTATAGTCTTTTTTAGTGCATTTATCATAATCTATTACCTCCTCTGTTATTTATATTATATTATTTTTTATTGCAATTCGTGAATATTTGAATTACAATTAATATGTAAAATTAAATATGTAAGGAATGAATTATTTTATGAACAAACAAGGTGCAGAAAAAATTATAAAAACATTAATTGATTTTTATCCAGATGCTAAATGTAGTTTGGATTTTGAAACTCCATTTCAAATTTTAGTTGCAGTTGTTCTATCTGCACAGTGTACAGATGAGAGAGTAAACAAAACAACTCCTGCTATCTTTTCAAAATATCCTGATGCAATAGATTTTGTAAATATGCCAATTGAAACTCTACAAGAATTAATACATCCATGTGGATTTTATAAAACTAAATCAAAAAATTTAAAACTTGCAGCAGAAAAAATTGCAAATAATTTTGGAGGTAAAGTTCCTGAGACTATGGAAGAGCTTATGTCTATTCCTGGTGTTGGTAGAAAAAGTGCTAATGTAATTATGCTAGAAGCTTTTAATAAACCGCAAGGAATTGCAGTAGATACTCATGCTAAAAGAATATCTAATAGAATTGGATTTTCTTCTGAAAGTGAACCAACTAAAATAGAACAAGACTTATTAAAACTCATTTCTAATAAATACTACAAAGATGTAAACCATGTTTTAGTATGGCATGGTAGAAATATTTGTACAGCTGCAAAACCTAAGTGTAGCATTTGTCCTGTAAAAAATTGTTGTAATTTTTTTAAAGAAAGTGTATCAAAAAATTTAACTTAAATTTTATTTGACAAAGATATTTTAACGTTATATATTATTAATATAATTTATTTAATAAAGTAAATATAGTTAAAATTTTTTTCATATCTATATGTGCTTTTAATCAAAATAAGAAAGGAATGAAATTTTTATGGAGAAATTAAAAAACAAAATTTTAGTATTTGCCTTTGCTTTTATAATTTTATTTTCTACTATTAGTATGGCTTCTACAACCCCTGCTAACAATACTAAAGGTAACCCAGAAGAAGCTGTTACTACAAGTTTAAATACAGAAGGTAAAACTAACCAGACTGCTTCAAATGAGACAAATGGAGAAGCAAGCAGTGAAAATGCCTCTAACGAAAATGCAAATGAAAATACAATTTATACTTCAGACTATTTTACTGCAGGGCAAAATATTGAATTAAACAAACTAGTAGATGGTAATTCATTTGCAATGGGAGACACAATTAATGTAACTGGTCAAATTAATGGAGATTTATTTGTACTTGGCAACAAAGTTATAATTGATGAAAATGCTATTATTTATAATAACTTATTTGTTTTAGCAAAAGAATTAGTTATTAATGGTACTGTTTATAATCTTTACTCTCTTTCAACATACTTAACACTAGGACAATCTGCTATTATCTATAGAGATATGGCTTCATATTCTAATAAAATTACTTTTGAAGGTAGAGTACAAAGAGATGTTTTTGTAACAGCTAATGAACTAAACTTCCCAGATAATTCAAAAACTTTAGTATATGGTTCTTTTAATTATACATCTGTTAATGAAGCAAATATTCCAGATGGAATAATTAAAGGAGATATTAACTTTAAAAAAATCGACACAAGTATTGATACAAGTACATTAATTTTAAATTATATAATTAGATTTGTTGCTACTGCTATATTTGTTTTAGTTGTTGTATTATTCTTAATTTTCTTTACACCAAAAGCTATAGACAGAGCAAAATATAACTTAATAGAAAGACCTTTTGCCACAACTGGTATTGGTATTTTAGGAATTGCTTTAATTCCATTTATTGTAGTACTTCTTATGACTTTATCTGTAACATTGCCTTTAGCTATTACACTTGCAGTTATTTATGGAATTTTAGTTTCACTTGCTTTTTCTTTCTTTGCAATTGCAATTGCAAAATATTTAGTTGATAAATTTAACTTACAAAAGAAATGGCAATTAACTTTATTTACAATTATCTCTGCTTTAGTAATGTATGCTTTAACTATAATCCCTGCAATTGGTGGATATGCAAAACTATTCTTCATAGTAGTTGGATTTGGTATAGTTTTAGTTAGTATATTTAGTAAAAAATTTGAAAAAACAGATAAAAAAGAAACTAGTAAAAAAACTGAAAAAAACAGCAATGTTGAAACAAAAAAAGTAGAGAAATCTAACTCTACTGAAAATAAAAAAGAAAACAAAAGTGAAAAAAAATCTAAAACAAAAAAAGATAAAGAAGAAAATAAGTAAAACTAATTAAAAAATATATAAAATAAAAACTCTTTTCAATAATTGATTTGAAAAGAGTTTTTATTGCATTGCTATATTTACTATTTAAATTACTATTTTTATAATTTCTATTATATAGCATATAATTTTAAGTATTTTTTATTAACTTTTTAATTTTTTAAGCATTTCATTACTACCTTTTTGCATTTTTTAATTTTATGTTTTCTAAACTAAATTAAAAATAACTTTTTAATTTTTTTACTGTTTCTGCATAGTTATTAGACTGAACAATTGAAGTACCTGCCACAAGTATATTTGCTCCTGCCTCTTTTGCTTTATTTGCTGTATCTAAGTTAATTCCTCCATCTGCTTCAATATCTATGTCTATTTCGTTTTCTTTTACATATTTATATAATTTATTTATTTTGTCTATTGTCTCTGGAATTAAAGCTTGTCCACCTTCTCCAGGCTCTACAGTCATTACTAAGCAATTATGTATGTATGGCAAATATCTATATATTTCTTCTATGTTAGTCTTTGGACTAATAGATATACCAACTTTACAATTATTGTTCTTTATATATTTTATTAGTTCTTTTACTTCGTTTTCATCCTTACATGCTTCTAAATGAAATGTTATATTGTTCGGTTCAAATACTATAAATTTATTAACAAATTTTTTTATATCTTTTACCATTAAGTGAACATCTAGTGGCAATAAACTTATACTATTTAAATATTCACAATATTCTACCATTCTATCTACAGTATTGTTTTTTACAAATTCGCCATCCATTACATCTATATGAAAATAGTCTATTCCAGACACCTCTAAATCATATAATTGCTTTATAGCATTTGTTTCTTTTAATCCTAATACAGATGCAGATATCTCTACCATATGCATTCCTCCTCTTATCTAAGTATACATTTAGTTTATTATTTTTTTGTTTCTTTGGATAAAATAAAGCAGATAAAATAATCTGCTTTATTCTAGTTGCATTATATATTTTTTTATTAACCTTTTTTAAATGTATAAGAAGTTTGTGTATCAAAGTCAAATATTATACTTCTTGTATATATTTCATTGTCAGTACTACTACTAATTTTTAATGCTATCTCTACCTGTCCTGTTCCTTGAATATCTATTTTAAGGCTAGGAGTATCTGCACTTGTTGTTGTTGTTTGTGCTGCTCCTTCTCCTACTGTAAGTTGTACTTTAACTTCTTTTGCTGTTTCCCCCTCTGTTGTGTTTGTAGTTTCAGAGCCTTGTAAACTTTTTGGAACTAAGTCTTTTACATTTACGTATATAGTTGCTGTTTGTGGTTTTTTATAATTATTTACTACTATAGTAACTGTAGTTCCTTCGTCTACTTTTTCTCCTGGTGCAGGGTCTTGGCTTAATACTGTGTCTGTTGGTTTGCTTGAATCTTCCTTATATCCAATATTTACTTTTAGTCCTGCTTTAGTTAATATAAAATTTGCAGCCTCCTCTGATTTTCCTATTACACTTTCTACTTCTACTTGTTTTATTCCAGTTCCACTACTTACATATAATTTAACTGTATCTCCTGCATTTACCTCTTTGTCACCAGCAGGGTCTTGGTCTATAACAATTCCTGCTTCTACAGTTTTACTAGTTTGGTCAATTCTTTCAACTTTTAAATTTGCATTATCCAATATTTGTGCCGCTTCTTCATATGTTTTACCTTTTACATTTTCTACTATTGCTTTTTCTGTTCCTTTACTTATTACTATTTTTATAGTTGAATTTTCTTTTACTGTATATCCATCTATATATGGTGGTTCTTGAGAAATAATCTTTCCCGCTTCTACATCTGCATTAAATTCTTCTGTTTTCTCAAGTTTAATATCTGTTTTTTCTATTTCTTTATTTGCTTCTTCTAATGTTTTTCCTACTAGGTTAGGAAGATCTACATCTTTTGGAACACCCCAATCCATAATTGTTTTCATCCCAAAAAATCCTATTACAGGCAATAATATTATTCCCAAGATAATTACTGTTATTATTATTGCTTTTTTCTTTTTGCTCATTTTTTTCTTAGGTTCGTCTTGTTCCTCATCTTCATAATCTTCGTCATTATTTCTTATATATTCTTGTTCTCCCAAAGTAGGAATTCTTTGTGTATATTGATTTGTAAAGTCCTTTTGCTCTACAAAATCTCCTTCTGGATTTTTAAGAGCCATACTTAAATCTTTTAACATTTCTGTAGCACTTTGGTACCTTTCGTTTGGATCTTTTTCCATTGCTTTCATGATAATTTTATTAACTGCATATGGAATTGTCGGATTTAATTTTATTGGTTCTATTGGTTTTTCTTGCATATGCTTTAAAGCTATAGAAACAGGTGTATCTGCATCAAATGGAACTCTCCCTGTTAACATTTCATACATTACAACACCTAATGAATATAAGTCAGATTTAGCATCTGTATATCCACCTCTTGCATGCTCTGGAGAAAAGTAATGAACTGAACCAATAGTTGTTCCAAATGCTGTTATTGTTGAATTAGAAACTGCTTTTGCTATTCCGAAATCTGTAACTTTTGCTATTCCATCTTCTGTAATTATAATATTATGTGGTTTTATGTCTCTATGTACTATACTATTTCTATGAGCCATTTCTAATGCAGATGCAACTTGTATTGAAACATTAAGTGCCCATTTCCAAGGAAGTGTACCATCTTCATTAATAATATCTTTTAAAGTTTTTCCTTGTACTAATTCCATTACTATATAATAAATATTTTCTTCATGTCCTACATCATAAATTGAAACTATATTTGGATGAGTTAAACTTGCAGCTGATTGTGCCTCTGTATTAAATCTTTTTATAAATTCTTCGTCTGTTGTAAACTCATCTCTTAAAACTTTAACTGCTACATATCTTTTTAAGATATTACATTTTGCTTTGTAAACAGTTGCCATTCCGCCTTCGCCAATTTTTTCTATAATTTCATATCTATTTCCTATTACTCTTCCAACTAAATTCATACTTTTTTCTCTCCTCACATTATTATTAAGACCGTAATATTGTCATATCCACCGTGATTGTTTGCTAGCATAGTTAATTTATTTGCTGCCTCTTTTGGATTTTCTTTAGTAATTTGATATATTTCCTCTTCTGAAACCATATTTGTTAGTCCATCTGAACACATTAATATTATATCATTTTTATTAATTACTCTTGCTCTTAAGTCTGGGTCTATGTAGGATGTACAGCCTAAAGCTTTTGTAAGCATATTCTTTTTTGGATGGTGCATAGCTTCTTCCCTAGTTATTTTTTTGTCTTCTAATAATTGTTGCACATAGCTATGGTCTTTTGTAAGTTTACGCATAACTTTATTTCTAATTCTATAAACCCTACTGTCTCCAATATGTCCAATATATATCTTATTATTATATATTAACGTTACATCTAAAGTAGTACCCATTCCTTCTAATTCTGGATTTTTTTTTGCTTCTTCATAAACTACCATATTTGCATATTGTATACCAGATTTAACTAACTTTAAAATTTCGTCTTTTTCTATATTTTTATTATCCTCTTTTTGCTTTCTTTCGTTAATAGTTTCTAACATTTTTTGAAAGTTAGATTTTATATAATTGCTTGCTGACTCAGCTGCCATTTTGCTTGCAATTTCTCCTCCATTATATCCACCCATTCCATCTGCTAATATATATACCTCTGGTACATCTCCTGAGTTTGAAATATAATAAAAGTCTTGATTATTATCTCTAGCTTTTCCTATGTCTGTTTTTGCAAATACCTGCATATTTCCTCCTATTCTTTGATATTTTTTCTTCTAAGTTGTCCACATGCTGCATCTATATCAGACCCTAGCTCTCTTCTTATGGTTGCAACAATGCCATGTTCATTTAAATAATCTCTAAATTTAATAATGTTTTCATTAGAACTCTTTGTAAATTTTCCATTCTCTATTTTATTTATTGGTATTAGATTTACATGGCATAACATACCTTTTAATAAATTTATTAACTGTTTAGCATCATCTAAATTGTCGTTATTGTCTTTTGCCAAAGCATATTCAAACGAAATTCTTTTATTTGTTATTTTAATATAATCTCTGCATGCTTGCATTAGCTCTTTTATATTATATCTATTATTTACTGGCATCATGCTACTTCTCTTTTCATCTGTTGTTGCATGAAGCGATATTGATAATGTGCATTGAATATTTTCGTTTGCTAAATCGTATATTCTTGGCACTAATCCACTAGTAGAAACACTAATATGCCTTGCACCTATATTTATTCCTTTAGGATTGTTTATAATTTTTATTGCTTTTATAACATTTTCGTAATTATCTAATGGTTCTCCTATTCCCATAAAAACCACATTAGAAATTCTATCTTTAATATCTTGTTCTACTGCTAGAATTTGTTCTACAATTTCTCCTGCTGTTAAATTTCTTATAAATGGTATTCCTGTTGATGCACAAAATTTGCACCCCATTTTACAGCCAATTTGCGATGAAATACATATTGTTTTCCAACTGTTATATTCCATGAGAACAGTTTCAATTGCATTTCCATCCAAAACATCAAATAAATATTTTTTTGTACCATCTGAAGATTCTTGTTTTTTAATAATTTCGAAATTACACATTGTGTAATTTTCTTCTAATTTTTTTCTAAGTTCTAAAGACAAATTTGTCATTTCTTCAAATGATTTTACCTTATCTACGTATATCCACTTAAATATTTGTTCTGCTCTATATGGTTTTTCTCCTATGGAAATCATTTCCTGTTTTAAATCTTCTAAATTATAATTTTTAATATTATTCATTTTGCCTTCCTTTTTTAGACAAATTTGGTATTATACTATGTCAACATATTTATACCACAACGCTATTAAAAAAGCAAGAATAAATTAAAATCCCCTTATTTAAAGCTGTAGCTTTTAGGGGATTTCTTATATTTTTTCTTTACAGTTTTACTATAATATTTAATCATTTTTCTCTTTCATTAATTTTACTTTTTTATTTATTATACTCTATATTTTTATATCTCTATATAACTATATTTCTATTTATATCTATATTTATTATTCTTGATTCTTTTTGTTTTTCTTCTCTTTTTCTGTCATTTTCTTAAATTTCTTTAATCTTTCATTATATGCTGCCATAACTTCTTCTTCAAATGCTAATTTTGGTTCTTTTACACCCATGGTTTTCAACAATTCTTTAGTAAATAGTGGATTTAAAATTAGTATTGGACCCAAAATAGATGTTGATATTAAGTTATTTTTTTGTACACCTTCATATTTGGTACCAATATTTATTCCCATTCCTAATTCAGTTTCTGCAAAATAGCATTCGTCATTATTTCCATATGTTGTTGTAAATTGTGCTTTAAATCCTACTATTTCAATACCTTTGTGTTTTCCTAAATAATAGCCACTATATCTATGCATCATATCTCTATGAGAATAAAAGTGATATAATCCAACTGCCCTTATTTGACTGTCATCTTCATTTTCTATAAACTTTCCTACAATTTCCATAGCATTTCCTAATAATAAAATAGGTTGGTTTTTATCTACTAATTCCTCCATTCTATCTGCATATGGTTTTAACTTTTTTATGACTATCTCCTGACTTTTTTCTGTCATTCCTGCCATAAATATTAAGTTTATATCGTTTTGTTTTACAAATGCTGGCTCATCATTTAAAGATGTTTCTATAATTTCTACATCATCGTTTAAGCATTTTTTTAAATACTCTATATTACTTAAATCTCCATATAGGTTTGCAACTTCTGGAAATAAAACTTCAATTTTCATTTGACTCATTTCCTTTCTTATCAATTAATTGTTTTACTGCATTTTTTATATTTTTTGTTTCTTCTATTGAGTATAAATCATGTAAAATAAATACAGAATCAATATTATTTAAGTTTAGTCCTTGTGTTGCCTCTATTTCGTCTTTTTTACATACTATTTTTTCGTTTGGTACACCTGCCATAAGAAGTCTTACTTTAGCGTCCAAATATCTTGGCCCTGCTACTATTACTTGCTTTATTGATGGGTCGTTTAGAAATTCGTAATCTGTATCATATTGCCATGATGTATTTTCTGATCCAAATTTTTCTTCATGTAAATCGTCTACAATTACTATAGCTGCCTTATTTCCTGGCTCCTTTCTTGCATAATCAAAAGCTCTTGAGCATGCAATAGGGTTCATTCCCTTTGCTAAATGTGTTACAATTCTTACTCCATTATAAATTTCATCACTAAACCTTGTTTCTACTATTTTTAATTTCGCAAGTGATGTATTTATTTGCTCATAGTTTAAACCAAATTCTTTAAGTAGTGCAATAACAGCTACAATATTATAAATATTAATAATATTGTTTGTTATTAATGTATATTCTTCTTCTCCATTTGGTGTTTTTATTGTCATTTTCATATTTTGTAAATCTAATTTTGTTGCTAAATAATCTGCATCTGGTGTTTTATAATCACAATTTGGGCAATGTGCCTTTCCTATGTGATGATATCTTACATAGTCATATTCTAATTTTGAATAACATTTTGGGCACACCATAATGTCCCTTGTTCTGTTTTCAAAATTTTCTGTGTCTGTATCTAATTTGTCTATTCCAAAATATACTTTTTTGTTGTTTTCTGCTATATGAGAACATATTAAGTCATCTGCATTTTCTATCATTATAGTTTCTTTTGGAATATATTTGTTTAAAATATCTGCTATAAATTCTGTATGTCCATTTCTCATTAATGAATCTCTAAAAATGTTTGTGCAAATTAAATAATTTGGTGTTAAGTATGGGTATACTTTGTTCGCACTTCTTTCATCTATTTCAAGTACTGCTAATCTTTTATCTGTCTTTCCATGTAAATTTGCAGCATTTATTAATGTTGTAGTTATTCCTCTATCTATATTTGAACCATATTTATTATTTACTAAATCATATCCATTATCTATTAAAATGTCATTTATCATATTTGATACTGTTGTTTTACCATTTGTTCCTGTTACTCCTATTATTATCTCTGGCTTTTCTAATATTCCTAAAAAATTAGGACATATCTTTATTGCCAAATCTCCTGGAAATGACGTAGCATTTCTTTTTAATAACTTTAGTACCTTAGTAGAAAGTTTTGCAAGCCAAAGAGCAACATAAAATTTTATAGTTTTTTCATTCTTCATATTACTTTGTCTCCTTATTATTTATATTTTGCACATACTCTTTTTTAGCCTTTAAAAAGTTGAAATGGAGCTAATCCCATTTCAACTTTTGTAGAAATTATTTAACCCTTTTCTTTTCTATTATGCTATTTAATTTATTTTCAATAGCATAAAGTCTTCTTTCAAATATTTGATTTGTCATATCGCAAATCTCATTAAATTCAATTAATTTGGAGAATTTTTGCATATTAACTTTGTGATTGTTTTCGACTTTTTTTGACATTTCTATTTGTTCTTTTTTTAGTTCATTTAATAGTACATTTATTTCTGTAATTAATTGGTTCAGTGTTAAATCTGCATTATTCTGCATATTATCACCTCTCTTACAAAAATATACAAATATTCTACCATATATTTACATAAATTGCAACAATTATTAAAATTATTTTTTGTCATTTAGAATAATATGTACATCATCAAGTTGCGCTTTGTTTACTCTACTAGGTGCTCCCATCATTACATCTCTTGCCTTTTTGTTTTTAGGGAAAGCTATTACTTCTCTTATGTTCTTACTATCTGCAATTAGCATAACCATTCTGTCTAATCCTGGAGCTGCACCTGCATGAGGTGGTGTACCATATTGAAATGCATTATATAGCGCTCCAAATTTTGTTTTTACATCTTCTTCTGTATAACCTGCAATTTCAAATGCTTTTACCATAAGCTCTGGATTGTGATTTCTTACAGCTCCAGAAGCAACTTCATATCCATTGCAAACTGCATCATATTGATATGCTAGAATCTCTAATGGATTTTGATTATTTAGTGCATCTAATCCGCCTTGTGGCATTGAAAATGGGTTATGGTTAAAGTCTATTGTTCCTTCATCTGACAATTCATACATTGGAAAATCTACTATAAAGCAAAATTTATAAACATTTTTCTCTATTAAGTCAAGTCTATTCCCAAGCTCAATTCTAACTAATCCTGCTATTTTTTGTGCTGTCTTAAATTCATCTGCTACAAAGAAAATACTATCTCCATTTTTTGCACCTAATTTTTCTAATCCTTGTTTTACTTCATCTGTAATAAATTTAGCAATTCCGCCTGTATAATTTCCATCTTCTAGTTTTACCCAAGCTAATCCCTTAGCTCCTGTTTCGTTTATTGCAAATTCATTCATATTATCAAAGAATTTTCTACCTTGAACAGCTCCATTTGGCACAATAATAATTTTTACTGTTTTATCTTTAAATGCATTAAATTCTGTATTTTTAAATAGTTCTGTTGCATCTTGTATAATAAGTGGGTTTCTTAAATCTGGTTTGTCTATTCCGTATTTTTCCATAGCTTCTCTATATGGAATTCTTACAAATGGTGGCTTTGTTACATCCCAATTTGTGTGCTTTTTAAATACTGTCGTAAAAATTTCTTCCATTATAGAAAGTACATCTTCTTGTTCTGCAAAGCTCATCTCAAAATCCAATTGATAAAATTCTCCTGGAGCTCTATCTGCTCTAGGATCTTCGTCTCTAAAGCATGGTGCAATTTGATAATATTTATTAAATCCAGAAACCATTAGCAATTGTTTAAATTGTTGTGGTGCTTGTGGCAAAGCATAAAATTCCCCTGAATGTAATCTACTTGGTACCAAGTAATCTCTTGCACCTTCTGGTGATGAGTTTGCTAAAATTGGAGTTTGAATTTCTTTAAATCCTAACTCATCCATTTTATCTCTTAATGTTTTTATAATATCACTACGAAGTAGAATTGTTTGATGTAATTTATCGTTCCTTAAATCTAAAAATCTATATTCCAAACGTAAGTCTTCACGTACATCTCCTACTTTATCTGAGTTAACTTCAAAAGGTAATACATTTTTACATTTACCTAAAACTTCTACTTTTTCTGCATCTATTTCTATTTCGCCAGTTGGGATTTTGTCATTTTTATTTGACCTTTCAACAACATTTCCTACTACTTGTATTACACATTCTGTTGATACATTTTTTAAATCTTCATCTGTTATACTACTTTCTGAAGATATTACAATTTGTGTAATTCCAAATTCATCTCTTAAGTCTATAAACTTCATTGACCCTAAATTTCTAATTTTTTGTACCCATCCTGCTAATGTTACTTTTTCTCCTACATTTTTTATTGTTAATTCTCCACAATTGTGATTTCTATACATATTTATCTCTCCTTTTATGTGTACATTATACATATACCATGTACACGTACGTATATTATACACCTGTGCATAGTAGTTGGCAAGCGAATTTTATTAAGCTATCGTCAATAGTTAAAATAAGAAATACTAATTTTAAAATAAAATTAGTATTTCTTATTTTAACTAACCTATATATTTTTTATAATATAATTTTCTCAATACATTCTTGAAATTCTTTTTGAAAATTTATGAAAAATTTCTTTATTCCTTCCCAATTATATTCTACAAATGTCTTGGGTAAGATTTCTTGCTCTTCATCTTCAAAGTAGCTTAATCTCATTTGTAAAGATAACGCTGTTCCGCCTATCATATAGTATTCTGGTATGCTTATTGTATTTGTTATATTTTTTAACAAATGGTTCTGTTTTCAACTAATTATATAAAAAGCAATAAAAGTAATATTTTGTAGTGAGACAAGGTCTTATAATTTGTATACAAATACAAATTATAAGTAGCTGTGCGTCCGCAGTCGAAACGAAAAAATTATTACTTTTATTGCTTTTTATCTTTATAATTTATTTGAGAATATTAAAGTTTAGCTTTAAATAGCATTATAAAATTTCATTATCCGTCCTTAATTTCCATAGTAACTGTCTAATAATATTTGCTTTAACTCACTAACTAGTGGTAATCTTGGGTTTGCAGTTGTACATTGGTCTTCAAAAGCTCTATCTGCTAAGATGTCTACTTTTGCTAAAAATTCTTGCTCATCTATTCCAGCTTCTTTAAATGATTTTGGAATATTTAAGTCATTATTTAACTTTTTTATTTCCTCTATTAATGAGTTTACTCCCTCTTCGTTTGTATATGCTGGAAAATTCATTCTTCTTGATAAATCTGCATATTTTTGGTCTGCTATAAAGTATTCATATTTAGGGAATGATACAAATTTTGTTGGCATTTGACTATTGTATCTAATTACATATGGTAACAGAATTGCATTAATTCTTCCATGTGGCAAATGAAATTCTGCCCCTATTTTGTGTGCTAAAGAGTGATTTATTCCCAAAAAAGCATTTGTAAATGCCATACCTGCTATTGTACTTGCATTGTGCATTTTTTCTCTTGCTTCTTTATTACTACCATTATTATATGCCTCTCTTATATTTTTAAATACAAGTTCTACTGCTTTTTCTGCTAAACCGTCTGTATAGTCTGATGCCATATTTGAAACATAACTTTCTATTGCATGTGTTAAAACATCCATTCCTGTATCTGCTGTAATTGTTTTTGGAAGGCTCATTACTAAGTCTGGGTCAACTATTGCTACATCTGGTGTTAGCTCATAATCTGCTAAAGGATATTTTTTATTTTGGTTTTTATCTGTAATTACGGCAAAAGATGTTACTTCTGAACCAGTTCCTGATGTTGTAGGAATTGCCACCATTTTTGATTTTATTCCCAATTTAGGAAATTTATATGTCCTTTTTCTAATATCCATAAATTTAAGTTTCATACCTTCTGGGTCTGCTTCTGGGTGTTCGTAAAATAACCACATTCCTTTTGCTGCATCTATAGGACTTCCTCCACCTAATGCAATAACTACGTCTGGCTTAAATTCTTGCATTAGTTTTACTCCTCTGTGTATTGTATCAAAAGATGGGTCTGACTCTACATCTGAAAATATTTCTGAATGTACATATTCTTTTCTTTTTCTTAAATAATATAAAATTTTATCCACATAACCTAACTCTACCATTGATGGATCTGTTACTATAAAAGCTCTTGATATGTCTGGCATTTTCTCTAAGTATTGAATAGAACCTGCTTCAAAATATATTTTTTCTGGAACTTTAAACCACTGCATATTTACCCTCCTTTTTGCAACTCTTTTTACATTTATTAGATTTACACTGGATACATTTGCTGTTGTTGAATTTCCTCCAAATGTTCCACATCCTAGTGTAAGTGATGGCATATTAGTATTGTATATATCTCCAATTGCCCCATGAGTAGATGGTGAGTTTACTATAATTCTTCCTACTTTAACAGTTTCTGCAAATTTTTGAATTGTTTCTCTATTTTCTGAGTGAATAACAGCTGAATGTCCCATTCCTCCAAATTCTATTAGTTTTTCTGCTAAGCTAATTCCTTCATCTGAATTTTTTACTATATAATAAGCAAGTACAGGACTTAGTTTTTCTTTTGAAAATGGATATTCTATGCCAACTCCATTTTCTTTTAAAACTAAAATTTTAGTTTCTTTTGGTACTTCTATTCCTGCTTCTCCAGCTATTTTATATGGACTTTGTCCAACAATAGCAGAGTTTAATGCTCCATCTTTTTCTTTTATAAACATTGTATCTCTTAATCTATTTGTTTCTTCTTCAGACAAGAAATAGCAACCTGCTTTTTTCATTAAATTTTCAAATTCCTCTTTAATTTCTTCATTTACTATAACAGATTGCTCTGATGCGCAAATCATTCCATTATCAAATGATTTTGATAATACTAAATCATTTACAGATGTTTTTAATTTTGCTGTTTTATCTATATAGCATGGTACATTACCTGGTCCTACACCTAAAGCTGGTTTTCCAGATGAATATGCTGATTTAACCATTCCACTTCCACCTGTTGCTAAAATTAAATTTATACCTGGATGGTTCATAAGTAATGTAGTTGCAGTAACAGATGGTTCTTCTATCCATAAAATGCAATTTTCTGGTGCACCTGCTTTTATGGCTGCATCTCTTAAAATTTTTGCTGCTTCTACACTACATTTTTGTGCAGATGGATGAAACCCAAAAATTATTACATTTCTTGTTTTTGCTGCAATAATTGACTTAAACATTGTTGTTGATGTTGGATTTGTAACTGGTGTTATCCCTGCGATAATTCCAATTGGTTCTGCAATTTCTTCATACCCTTCTTCTTCATTTTCGTTAATTATCCCAACGGTTTTATCATATTTAATACTATGATAAATATATTCTGTTGCAAACATATTCTTTGTTATTTTATCTTCGTAAATTCCTCTTCCTGTTTCTTCAACTGCCATTTTTGCAAGTTCCATGTGATGCTCTAAACCTGCCATAGCCATCTGTTTTACAATATTATCTATTTGGTCTTGGTCTAATTTCATATATTCTTTAGAAGCCTCTTTAGCCTTTGATATCAAGTCGTCTATCATACTACTAATTCTGTTTCTTTCTTCTTCACTAATTGGATTTGCCAATTTCATTCCTCCTTTATAATATTATCTCTTGTTCTAAGTTATTATATAATAACTTAGTATAGTTGTAAATTAAAATAAATACAAAATTTCGTATTTTAGTATATAATTATATTTATTGTGTCATACAAGAATTTTGTTGTGACACTTTGGAAATTGAGTAAAAGTCTCTTTTCTATCTTTAAGAATTATGGACAGATACACTACAATTTCTAAAAAATAGGGCTAAATCTAAATTTCTATTAAAAAGAAAATATAGATTTGGCCCTAATTTTATATACTTTGATTTAGCATCCATAATATTTTTGAGTATTCTAAAATATATCCATCTATTAAAGATGATGTACTATATTGCTTTTCTTTTTCCGCTTCTTCTTTTATTTGATTAACCCTCTCTAATAATGTTTCAAAATCTTTTATAATATTTTTATAAATTTCGGTTGAGCAAATTCTCTCATTTTTTGCTTCTGCAATAGTTGTTGTTTCTAAATAATCTTTCATAGTTCCTAAAGGCTGTGCATTTAAAGTTAAAATATGCTCTGCAACTTCATCTATTTGGTCATTTATTTTGTTGTAATACTCCTCTAATTTTTCATGTACTACAAAAAAATCGCTTCCTTTGACGTTCCAGTGATAGTTTTGTAACTTACGATAAAATACTGATAAATCTGATAAATACTGATTTAGTTCTTTTATTAATGTTTCCATTTTATACCTCCTAAAAATAATACTAACTTAAGTATTTACAATTTTTAGGCTGTTTATACATTATTTCAATCACATTTTATTTTCAAAATTTCTCCACTTTTTGCATCAAATAAAGTGTTTTCATTTATCTTGCTCGTAATAAACTATTCTATGGCAGAAAGTCAAGCAAAATTCAGAAATTTATTCATTTTTTAGAGGCCTTAACCTATATAAACTTTCAGTTTTTTCAATATTATCGTGAATTTCATCATTCATAATCTCACCTCGCTCTTTCAAGTATAACATATAGCACATTGTAAGTAAACAAAAGTTTGTGTTTTTTTGTAATGTAAACATCTATTAAATAGAAAAAGTGCAGTACTACTGCACTTCTCCTAAGATGGTATCTAACTTTATTATCTCGTATTTTAAATTAACAAGATTTTCTATTGCTTGCTCCTTTTCGGTTCTTCCAAGGCTTACCCCCTTTAGAATATTTCTAAAACATTGTCTTTCACAAAACAGTAGCGGACTACGTGGAATATTATATGCAATAAATTCTTGAATTATATCTTTTTCCCTTTCTCCAATAGTTTCCATTGGGGTAATAAGTTTTTCAGCTCTTGTTATTGACCGTAAAAGCATTTCTTTCTGTGTTTCAAACTCTGCTGTTGTTTTAACAATAATACCCATCTTTCTCTATACTCCCTTTTATAAGAAGTTCGTGAAATTTTTTCACGTAATAATTATTATATCAAATTTCTTTTATTTTTTCAACTTTTTCTTTATTTTATGGCTTAAATGGTATATAATATAGACTAGTTATTGTTTACTAAAAGTAATTAAAAATATAGTAATTTTATTTCACTATGTCTATTAAAAAATTACTTTCACCATAAAGTCTAATTTTTTAATATCTGTAGTCTAATAATTTATTATATAATAAATTACTTTTATATATAAAGGAGTTTGATAATATGGCTTATAATTTTAAAGAGATTGAAAAAAAATGGCAAGATAAATGGGATGAAGAAAAGACATTTAAAACAGATGCTTGGGATTTTTCTAAACCTAAATTTTACGCATTGGACATGTTTCCTTATCCATCTGGCCAAGGTTTACATGTTGGTCACCCAGAAGGATATACTGCAACAGATATTATCTCTCGTATGAGAAGAATGCAAGGTTATAATGTACTTCATCCAATGGGTTGGGATGCATTTGGGCTTCCTGCAGAACAATATGCAATTAAAACAGGAAATCACCCTGAAGCTTTTACTAAAAAGAATATAGAAACTTTTAAGAAACAACTTAAAATGCTTGGTTTTTCTTTTGATTGGGATAGAGAAATTTCTACATGTGAACCAAGTTATTATAAGTGGACTCAATGGATTTTTAAACAATTATATAATGATGGCTTAGCAGAATTAATTGAAATGCCTGTTAATTGGTGTGAAGGTTTAGGTTGTGTTCTTTCAAATGATGAAGTAATAAATGGAAAAAGTGAAAGAGGCGGATATCCTGTAGTTCGTAAAAATATGAAACAATGGGTTATGGATATTCAAGATTATGCAGAAATACTTCTTTCTGGCTTGGATGACCTTGATTGGCCAGAATCTACTAAAGAAATTCAAAGAAATTGGATTGGTAAATCTGTAGGAGCTGAAGTTAAATTTAAAGTAGCAAACTCAGATAAATACTTTACTGTATTTACTACAAGGGCTGATACTTTATTTGGTGCAACTTACTGTGTTCTTTCTCCTGAACATGAACTTGTGGATATACTTACTACTCCTGAATTCAAGCAAGCTGTAAAAGAATATAAAAAGGTTGCTGCTGCTAAATCTGACTTGGAAAGAACAGAACTTAATAAAGAAAAAACAGGTGTATTTATTGGTGCATATGCTATTAACCCTGTTAACAATAAAGAAATTCCTATTTGGATTTCAGATTATGTACTTTCAACATATGGTACAGGTGCAATTATGGCTGTACCTGCACATGATGAGCGTGATTATGAATTTGCTAGAAAATTTGGAATAGATATAATTCCTGTATTAGATGGTGGAGATATTTTAAAAGAAGCTTTCACAGGAGATGGTGTTCATATAAATTCTGAATTTTTAAATGGTCTTGGTAAAGAAGAGGCAATTAATAAAATGATTAATTGGCTTGAGAAAAACAAAATTGGTACAAAAAAAATTAACTATAAACTTCGTGAGTGGATTTTTGCAAGACAACGTTACTGGGGTGAACCAATTCCTGTAGTATTTACAGAAGATAATAAAATACATGTTTTAGCAGATGAAGATTTACCTTTAGTTCTTCCAGAACTTGAAGATTATGCTCCTTCCAAAACAGGTGCATCACCACTTGATAAAGCTACAGATTGGCTAAATACAACATTTGAAGGAGAAAAAGCCACAAGAGAAACAAGTACAATGCCAGGTTCTGCTGGTTCTAGTTGGTACTTCTTAAGATATATAGATCCACATAATGAAAATGCAATTGCAGACCCAGAACTTTTAAAACATTGGATGCCAGTTGACCTTTATGTTGGAGGCCCAGAACATGCAGTAGGACATTTATTATATTCAAGATTTTGGAATAATTACTTATGTAATAAAGGAATTGTTCCAACAAAAGAGCCTTTCCAAAAACTTCGTCATCAAGGTATGATTTTAGGAACAAATGGAGAAAAAATGAGTAAATCTAAAGGAAATGTTATTAACCCAGATGACATGGTAAAAGAATATGGTGCAGATGCTTTAAGATTATATGAAATGTTTATGGGTCCTATAGATGCTGCTAAACCTTGGGACATAACAGGAATTGAAGGAACAAAAAAATTCCTAGATAGAATTTGGAGATTGTATGTAGAATCTGGAAAAATTTCTAACAATCATAATTCTAACTTAGATAAAATATACAATTATACTGTAAAAAAGGTTACAAATGATTATGAAAATATGTACTTTAATACTGCAATAAGTCAAATGATGATATTTATAAATGCAGTATATAAAGAAGAAACTTTACCTATTGAATATGCAGAAGGATTTTTAAAATTACTAAACCCAGTTGCTCCACATATTACAGAAGAGTTGTGGAATAGATTAAACCATAATAAAACTATTGCATATGAAAAATGGCCTGAATATGATGAAAGTAAAATTACTGAAAATGAAATAGAAATTCCTGTACAAATTAATGGGAAAGTTAAAGAAACAATTACTATTCCTGTTGATTTAGAAGAATGGAAAGTTAAAGAAATTGTACATGAAAATGGTAATATAGCAAATCTTACAAATGGGAAAACTATTGTAAAAGAAATATATGTTAAAAATAAAATTTATAACATTGTTATTAAATAGTTATAAATGCATATTAATTTTTGAACTGCATTAAAATTTGTATAAGAAATGATAAAAACCCAAAATGTTAAATAAAACATGGCGGGTTTTTACTATTTTAGAAGCATTTCTTATTTTTTTCAAATTTTTAATAGAAAAATTTGAAAAAAGTTTTATTATTCTGCGCTTTGTAATATTTTTGTAACAAAATAGTAATGATAATTTAATGATAATAAAAATAGAAATGTTGTATAATAGAATAGGATAAATACTAAGGAGAAACAGTTTTATGAATATTGAAAAAGATTTAAAAAGAGAAGGAATTGAAGTAATAAACAAATTAGATACTCTAAGTGCAAATTCATTAGCTAGCTCAGTTGCAAACAGACTATGCAAAGCTTTTCCTAACGAACACTTTGTATACCAAAGTTTATTTATAAATTTATCTAGACTTCCTATGTATGTTGCAAAAATACCAGAAGGTCTAGCAGAAGCAAATTATTTTTATAAAAACTCTTCTGTATATTTTAAAGATGGTTTAACTGTTGATGAGCTTGAAAAATTTGCAGTACATGAATTTATACATCACATTCAAGAAATAAAAGATAATAAAGGTAATCTATTAAGATTAGGTCTTTGCGAAATTGGAGATTTCAAAACATATGGTCTTGGCTTAAACGAAGCAGCTGTTCAGCTTGCATCTTCTAAAGCTTTAGAGCAAAATGAAGATATTGTTAAATATTATGGAATATCTTTACCTACAAAAAGTCCTATTTATTACCCAATTATCTGCAATTTGTTAGAACAGCTAGTATATATTACTGGAGAAGATAATTTATGGGATAGTATGTTTAATTGTACAGATACCTTTAAAGAAAATTGCATAGAATTATTAGGCGAAAATAATTTCTTAAAAATTCAAGACAATTTTGATAAAATTTTAGATATAGAAGAAAAAATTATAACTTTAAATAACAAGTTAATGACCACCGAATTAGATGAGTCAAAATCTCATAAAATAAACATAAAAATAGAAAGTCAAAAAACAAAATTAAAAGAAACGTTCTTTAATACACAAAATTTAATTTTCTCTTCTTATTTTGATAAAGAATTTAACAAAATTCATACAACTAACGAAATAGATTTATATAGAATGGAATTATACAATTATAAAAATTATCTTGGAATATCTGAGGATTATAATGCTTTTAATGATTATTACATTAATAAGATGATAGCTTTAGATGAAAGATATACTCAAATAATAAATAATGTTGCATTAGTTCCTATTAAAAATTCTGTATGGAGCAGGCTATTTAAATCTATTAGTAGATTATTTGGATTTAATTCTGAAAAAAGTTATTATTACGAAGATAAATAAGAATAAAATAAAAAAACACTTATTAAACTACAACTAAAAATATAGTTTAAAATAAGTGTTTTTTATTTTACATACCATTTTACTTTATATAATTCTATTACCTAACATAATAAAATATAATTTATTTTATCTGCTGCATTTCTTCCATCTCTTGCTGCCCATGCAATAGTTGCTGTATTTCCAACTAAATCTCCTCCTGCAAAAACATTTTTTATTGATGTTTCATAGTTTTCATTTATTTTTACATAATTTTTCTGTGTAAGTTCTATATTTTCTTTTTCTAAACTTTCTTGCTCTGTTTTTGCTCCAATTGCCATAACTACATAATCTATAGGCATATCATAATTACTATTTGGAATTTCTACTGGTGATAGTCTTGTTTCCCCTTCTTTTTGTACCAAATCCATTTTTATACATTCAATTTTTTCTACATTGGCTTTTCCAAGAATTTTTTTAATATTTGTTTGGAATAAAAATTCTATACCTTCTTTTTTTGCATCCTCAATTTCTTTTTTTTCTGCTGGCATTTGTTCTTCTGCTCTTCTATATATTACCTTTACGCTTTTTGCTCCCATTTTATTTATCGTTCTTGCTGCATCCATTGCAACATTTCCTCCACCTATAATTGCAACATTTTTTCCTATATACGAAGGATGATTACCTATTTCTAATAAAGTATTTGCTCCATAAACTCCATTTAGTTCTTCTCCTTGTATTTTCATTTCTGTTGGAACATTTGCTCCTATTGCTAAATATATTGCATCATACTCTTTTAATAAATTGTTTAGTGATATATTTTTTCCTAATTCCATACCAAATTTTACTTTTATTCCTAAATTTAAAATTTGTTCAATTGTTTTATCTAATACTTCTTTGCTAAGTCTAAATTCAGGGATTCCTCTTCTTAATATCCCACCTAGAGAGTTATATTTTTCAAATATTGTAACATCAAAACCATATTTTTTTAAAAATGCAGCACAAGTAAGACCACATGGTCCGCTTCCTATAACGGCAACTCTTTTTGCTTGCTCATTATTTTCTACTTTTTCTTGCCATGCTTCTTTTAAGCTGTTTTTGTTTTTTAATGCCTCGTCTGCAATATAAGCTTCTATTTCTCCTATATTTACTGGCTCTCCTTTTATTCCTCTTATACAGCTTCCTTGACATTGTTTTTCGTGAGGACAAATTCTTCCACAAATGGCTGGTAATACTGTAGTTTCTGATAAAACTTTATAAGCCTCTTTTAAATTTTCTTCTTTTACTAATTTTATAAAAGCTGGAATGTTATTATTAAGTGGACACCCCTTTATGCTACATGGCTTAACACGACAATTTAAGCAATATTCTGTAGCTTTTTTTATAGCATCATTCATTGTATTTTCCCCTTATCATTTTATTTGTTGTATATTAAGATGAAATTGAATTATATTTTTCTACTACCTCTTTTAAGTCTCTCCAAAATTCTATTTTTTTATTTTCATCTCTAAGAAGTGCTGCAGGATGCCATGTTGGCATATATATTATTCCACCTTTTTCTATCCACTTGCCTCTTGTTGCTGTAATTCCATACTCATTTCCAAGAATATTTTTTAAAGCCGTACTTCCGAGTAACACAATAATTTTAGGTTTTACAAGTATTACTTGATTTCTTAAATAATCTAAACATGCTTTGGCTTCATCTACCTCTGGAACTCTATTTCCTGGTGGTCTACACTTTACTACATTTGCAATGTAAACTTTACTTCTATCTATTCCTAACCCCTGAAATGCTTTATTCATAAGCTGTCCTGCTCTTCCAACAAAGGGAATTCCTTCTTTATCCTCGTCTGCTCCTGGACCTTCACCTATAAACATTAAATCCGCTTCTTTATTACCTTCTCCAAATACAATATTTCTTCTTCCTGTACAAAGTTTGCACTTTTTACAATTTACTATACTATTTTCTAGTTCTTCCCAATTATCGTACATTTCTACTCCTTACAGTAAATTAAATTCTTTTCTTATTATATAAAGAAAAAATATATAAGTCAATTCTTAAGACTGACCGTTCTAAAATTACATTTGAAAATTAATTGTTCTAAAATTATATAATTAATACTAATCGTTCTAAAAAATATATTTGAAAATTTATGATATGTTAATTTATTCAACACATGGTTCTAATAGTTGAATTTTAACTTCATTATTAGTATTAATTTCAGCCATTGTTCCAATTGGTATAACTGTTTTTCTGTCTATATGTCCAAAATTATTTGATTTTATTATAGGAAATTTATATTCATTTCCTATTGTATCTATTAATATTTTTTCTATAGCTACACTTCCATCATAATTTCCAAGCCATATCCCTTTAATTCTGTCAAATATTCCATTTTGCTTCATGTGATAAAAATAATTACTTACTAAAGCTGGTGGAGTTTCTAAAAATAGTTCTTCCATAAACACAATTTTATCTGTAAAATCTATGCTATATTTACCAGATATCATTTCATTTAGTAAGCTTAAATTTCCACCAACTAATATACCTTTTGCCTTTCCTTCTTTTATTGTTTTATATTCATCATCTGCTTGTCCTAATACCAAACCTCCTTCTACAAACCTTTTTATAACTTCTTCATACCCATATTGTGTTTGCCAAGAAGTTAGTGCCTTAAAGGTAGGTCCACTAAAAGTTACAACTCCAGTTTGAGAATATATATTATTAGTTAATGATGTTGAATCACTAAACCCACATATAATTTTAGGATGATTTCTTATAAAATCATAATTTAAATATTCAAATACTACATTTGAATTAAATCCTCCACTAATACAAAATATCGCTTTTACCTCTTCATCTCTAAACATTTCGTTTATATCTTCTGCTTTTTCTTTTGCTGTTGCACCATATCCTAAAGTATTTTTTAATGCATTTTTAGCAAATTTTATATTAAAACCTGCTACTTCCATAAGCATAACAGAATTATTTATAACTTCTAAATCTTCTTTAGAAATATCACTTGATGGAGCAATTAGTCCTATTGTATCTCCTTTTACTAGTTTTTTTGGTATTCTTGTTTCTAACATATTTTAATCCCTTTCACGTTTTTATTCTAAAAAATTTTTGAAATTTTTTTAATTTTTTATTGATTTTTATAGTTGGTCATTTTTATTATATTACTTTATAATAATGAAATTATTCCTACATTTAGTCCATATTTAGGCTTGTCTAGTCTATATGAATGAAATTTATCATTATTGCAAACAGTACATAATCCACAATCTATAATATTTTCTTCTTTTAATCCACTTTTTTTCAACAATTGTGTATTAATTTTCGTTGTATCTATATAATATTTTTGTTTGTTTTCAATTTTTCTTCCTTTTTCTATTATTCCTTCATATTCAAAAGTCTTCTCAAATACATCTTTTACATCTTCGTCTACTTCAAAATGGCATTTTCTGATGCTTGGGCAAATACAGCATATTATATTTTTAGGATTACTACTATAATTTTCTACCATTTTATTTACAGCTTCTACGGCTATCTGTTTTATTGTACCTCTCCAGCCAGAATGTACTGATGCTATAACATTTTTTTCTGAGTCATACATTAGTAAAGTTGTACAATCTGCTGATTTTGAAGCTAAAATAAATCCCTTTTTATCTGTTACTAATCCATCTATATTATCTAAATTTTCGTTTCCGTTGTTTATTATTGTTATATTTTTTGTGTGATCTTGGTCTGATAAAATAAATTTATTTTTATCTAAATTTAATTCATTGCAAATTTTTTCTATGCTTTTTTGTTTTTCTCCTGATGTTCCTTTAAAGTTTAGGCTCTTTAAAGTATAGCAATGTCTAATATTAGGATATTCAAGCAATTTCTTAAATTGCAAATATCTCACATTATTATTTTCTTTTATAATAATATTATCATTTTCTATAATTTCTATTTTTCTCCCGCCTTTCTATTTATCATTAAATTATTATAACTTATTGTGAAATTATCTAACATTTTATATATTTATCCAATTTCTGATAATATAATTCTATAAATATTCACATTTTTATATTCTGTATTCCATTTTATACCATCTATTTTATAACCTATTTTTTATTTCTTCTAAAATATCTGCCTTTTCTCTATTTGGTATATAATTATAATCATTATTTGCCATTTTGCTGTCAAAATTACATATAGATTTATAACTACAATATTCACAAGGAGTACTTTTCTTTTTTATGCTATAATATGGTTTTATATTTATATTTCCTGTTAATATACTTTCTGAAATCTGTTCCAAAAGTTTCATTGTGTATTTTTGTAATCTTTCAAACTGTTCTCTATTTACAGAGTTTGGTTTATCTGACAAGTTTCCTTCTTTATTTATATATGCAGGTATTATTTTAGAATTTCCGTTTTCTAAAGTCTTATCCATTTTCTTTACAATATTTACATCTGCTAAAATTAATCCATTCATTTTAAATTGTTTTTTTATTTCTTCTTCTATCTGTTCTTCTGTTAACTTCTCACTAGATTTTATTATCGGTTCAATTAGACTAAAATAGAGAGCTCCTGCAGGTTCTGTTTTTTCCTTTTTACAAATAGCATCAACATATGTTAGTAATTGTAGCTGTAACCCTGCCTCTACTTCATTTAAGTCTATATTTTTTATAGAAGATTTGTAATCTATAATTCTTATATAGTTTCCTTCTGCAGTCTTTGCAATATCTACTCTGTCTATTTTTCCTGTTATTTCTACTTTTTTGCCATCTGCAAGTTCTATTTCTATGGGGTCATATTGTCTTCCTTTTTTAAACTCAATTTCATGTCCTAAAATTTCAAAATCACTATATTTTATGCTATTAATTATGTACTTCATTGATAATTTTATTGCTTTTCTTAGTCTCTTTATTAATACAATATATTTTTTCATCATATTAAATATATAATTTTTCTTTAAATTTAATTTTTCATCAATTATTTCATCAATAAGTCTATTTACATTATCTTCTTCTATCGTCTTTATAGATATATTATTTTCTTCTATTTTGTCAAAAAACTCATCTATTACTTCATGCATAAAAGTACCTGTATCTATAGGTTGTACTTTTGATGTCTCTTTTTCTGATAATCCTAATCCATATTTAAGATAATAAGAAAATGGACATGAACTGTATTTTTCTATCTGCGATATACTTGTAGTTAAAGTATTCCCATATAACTTTTCTATTTCTTCTTTTTTTATTTTTTCTGGAATATTTGTATAATTTAAAGAGCTTATGCTACTTTGCAATCTATTTTTATCATTCTTCATATAATAATTAAATACATTAAACCATATATTATCTATTTTCTCTCCATCTTTATATTCTCGTAAATTTGTAAGTAATTCCTCAAATGTAGTGTCTTTTAATAAAATTTCACTTTTTCTTTCTATAATGTCGCTTTCTTCTTTAATATTTCTATATATTTTTTTCATTTTATTAATTAATATAGATGCTCTCATTGCTTTTCCATCTATATCTGATGAAGCATATGATAAATACAAATTCTCTTCTGCTGTAGTAAAAGCTTTGTATATATTAAAATTATCATCATAAAGCTTTTCTTCTGTTCCTTTTGCAAGTTCCAATCCCTCGTTTTTTAGCTTTTCTCTATCTTTGTCATTAAAAAATCCTTCTTGCTTATAGCTACCAGGAAATACTCCATCATTTAGACCTATTATAAATACACTTCTTACTTTATGGCTACGAGAACGGTCTACATCACCAAATATTACTTGGTCTTTTGTACCAGGTATTGCGCCAAGTCCACTGTTTTTTAAGCCTATTTTTAATATGTTTGAATATTTCTCAAAACTAATAGTCTCTTCTCCTAAAACCATATTTATTTCGTCTAATACATTCATTATAATTTGCCAACTAGTTTCGTATTGCTTTGCAAGCTCTGGCATATTATTTTGTTGAAACTCATTAATTTTTTTAGTTAATATTTTATCTATTTTTTGTTCTATTAAAAAATTATATATACTTTCTGTAATGTTTTTAACAGTTTTTACTCTCATTAAACTATTTTTAAACTTTAACAAAGGTTGTACTACTTTTTCTCTTGCATAATTAATTTTTTCCCTTTGCTCTTCAGTTTCTAAATAAAAATTCCAGTCACCTTTGTACCACTTGCTTCCTTTTATATTCCACCTTAAACAATAATTTTCTAAATCATATAATATATCTTTGTCTAAATTTATTAAACCTGTTTTTAAATATGAAAAAACTGTTTCATAAGACCAATTTCTAGCAAAAATTTCTAATAAAGAAATTATATATTTTACAAGTATATTTTTGTTTAAATCTTGTTTTTCATCTATAAAAACAGGAATTTCATATTTATTAAATATAGCTTTACACAAACTTGCATATGTTTCTATGTTTTTTGTAATAACTGCTATATCTTTATATTTATATCCATTGTTTTTTACTAATTTAGTTATAGTTTTTGCTACCTGTTCTATTTCCGAATAAGGATTATTAGCCAAAAACAAATTTATATTTTCTACATTTTGCTCATATTTTTTATAAGGTACTGCATATATGTTTTCTTCTAAATGAATTAGCTCTTTATTTTTAAATCTATACCTATTTTCTAATTTTACTGGATTCTCTATTTTCACATTTTCCTTTTTTGCAATATCATATAATTTATTTAAAGTAATTTTGTTATTACAAAAAATATCTACATCCGCTTCTTTTTCCTCTATAACATTATCCATACATACAGTGATAGTAACACTTTTAGCAATATTTAATATCTTTTTTATTATTTCATACTCTTGTGTTGTAAAACCTACAAATTCGTCTATATATATATCTGCATTATTAAATTCTTTAGTAACATCCAATTTTTCAGCTAATATAGTTAGTAAATCATTTTCGTCTATGTAATTATTTTGTATAGTTTTATTATATAAATTATAAATTTTATACATATCTTCTAATTTCATTTTTAAGTATGTATCATTTATATTAGTAATATTTTGTTCCATAATTTCTGGAGTTATATTGTGCTTTTTAAATTCTGTAATTTGAGTTAAAACAGTATCAATGTTTTGGTCATTTTTACCAATAAAATTCAGCTTTTTCTTTTCCTCATCTAGTACATTATATATAAGCATTGCTTTACCACTACCAGACAAATTTGTTTTAATTCTTCCACCTTCTGAATTTATTACTCTATATGCCATACGATTAAATGTAAGCACTTCTGCATTTATAATCGCTTTTTTGCCAACAGCATCTAGTAACTTTTCCTCTGCTGTAAAAGAAAATTGTTCCGGAGTAATCACATATATATTACTATTTTTATCTTCTTTTATTTTTCTGGATATTTCACTAAATATGTATGAACTTTTTCCTGTGCCAGAAACTCCATAAACTATTCTTAAGCCCATTTATAATTTGTATGATATATTTATAACTAAATACACCATACACTCCTTTCTACATTTATTTCTAATTTATGTTTTATGTATACCTTTATAATTTATATATATTTATTATACTAACCTTTAAGTAGTAGATTTTTATTAATAGCCTTTTCATCTATTTTTACATTTAGGCTTCTCTTTTCCAATAAAATAGATACTGTTGTGCTAAACCTGCTAAATTTCCATATTTCTCTTTTGCAAGTTTTTCTATTTCTCTTTTATTTACTTTTGTTTCATCCGGATTTTTTATGTATAAATCATTCATTACACGTCTTACCCAAACATCTATTGGAAAAACCTCAAATCTTTTTAATGTAGAAAATAGTAAAATGCAATCTGCAACCTTTGGTCCAACTCCTGGAAGAGTAAGAAGTTTTTCTCTTACTTTTTCAGTATCTTTTTCCTCTGTTAATTTATTTAAATCGACTTCTTTATTTAATATTTTTTTGGTTGTTTCATATACTCTAACATCTCTAAATCCAAGCCCTAATGCTCTTAAATCTTCTACACTTGCTTTAGATAACTCTTCTACTGTTGGAAATGTGTAATATTTTGTTCCGTTCCAATTTACTTCTTTTCCATATTTTTTAGAAATTCTGTCTATAATTCCTTTTATTCTTGGAATATTATTATTTGCTGAAATAATAAAAGAAATTATTGTTTCCCATAAATCTTGATTTAATATTCTTATACCGCTTCCATAACCAACACTAGTCTTTACATTATCGTCTATTTTAGATAGCTTTTCTTTTATATCTTCATAGTCTGTATTTAAATCAAAATAATCTTTGCAAATTTCTTCTATATCTCCATTACAGATACCTTTAAATGTTACATTATTTCCGTCTTTTTTTACATTCATAACATTACCTTTAAAAACACCTGTATAACTACCATCTAACTCTTTATCCCATCTAAAACATTGTCCACAGTCAAATATGTGTACTGGCTCAAATGATTTTACATTTTCTATTTTATATGTTTGTTCTTCCATTTTATTTTGCTCCTTTATTACCTCTTGTACATCTTACTTCCTTTTTATTTTGTATATGCTGTTATATCTTATAAAGTACTATTTCATATTTTTTCAGTTATTAGTATAATTATATATTATACAAGTCTATTTATCAAGAAAACACTATTAAACAATTTTATAAATTTGCAAGATTATAAATTATAAATAAAAAATTTAAAACTAAAGAAATATATCAAAAGAAAAGACTGTTAAATAAAATATTTTTATATACTTTGTCAACAGTCTGTATAAATTAAAAAATCATTTATTATAATACTTATATATTTTAAATTATTTATTACTTATTATTTTAGTTTTTATTCTATTATTTATCTAATATATTCTTATTATATTAATTACTTTATTCTTTTAAATCCTTTTCCCCAGGTTTCTCTAGCATTTGCTGTAATTATAAATGCTCTTGGGTCTATTTCTATTGTTATCATTTTTATTTTTGCAATTTCTGCTCTTGTCCCAACACACAGAAGCATCATCCTTTTCTCCTTTGTATACATCCCTTTTGCATAAATTGCCGTACTTCCTCTAGATAGTTCTTCTCCAACTTTTGTCGCAATTTCTTTGTAATTTTCAGAAATTATAAACATCATTTTTGTAAAATTTACCCCTTCAAAAACAATATCTATCATTTTACCCATTAAATATATTGCAATAGTAGAATATAATCCAACTTCAACTTTATTAAAAAATAAAACATTTAATAGAACAATTATTGTATCTACTACAACTATTAATGTAGCAGTTTGAAAATGTGGTTTATACTTCCTTACAATGTATGTTAAAAGGTCTGTTCCTCCTGTTGAAGCTGTTGCCTTTAAAACTAATGCTGTTCCTATTCCATTTAAAATTCCACCATAAATACATGCCAAAAGTCTATCCTCTGTAAAAGCTTTAAATGTATCTAATAAATCTATAAAAATTGCTAAAATAATTGTGCCTATAATAGACTTAAAAAATAGTTCCTTGCTAATTTTGAAAAATGCCCATATTAAAAGCGGTATGTTTAAGAAAAACATTGTAATTCCTAATGGAAACTTAAATAAATAATACAAAATAGTAGAAATACCTGCAAAACCACCAGATGAAAGTTGATTAGGTAATAAGAACATAGATGTTCCTACAGCCATAATAAAACATCCTACTATTATATATAAAAAATCAATACTATATTTTTTTATTATTAACTTCCTTTTTATCTTATCCATTTGCTTTGTATTCTGCTTATTTTCCATAAAAAATCACCTATTAATTGTAGTATTTACAATAATAGGTAATTTATACTTTTTTATTATTTATATGAGTTTCCTATATTTTATTTTGTATTTGTTTTCTTTGTCTTTCCTAAAAAATCATGGTCTTCAATTAATAAGTCCTCATATGTTTTTAATATTTCTATTTCAAATTTGCCTGGTTTAATATCTTCTTTTTCTTCTACAACCACATCTAAATCATACGTTTCTTTTAATTTTATAACATTATCTTTTTTGTGCCCTATAATATTATTTATATTTGTAGGATTTGCTAAGATTTTTATTTTTACTACTTTTGTATTAATTTTCTTTATATCACTTACTATAGTATCATACCACATACTAGATTCAACTAGTTGTCTAAATGCTGGATGATATGGTCCTGCAACAACTTGGCTACTTTCTATACTTGGGTCTGTAATTTCTTCTGTATTTTGAAGTCCTATTCTTATTACTTCTATATTTTTGTCATTAAATAGCTTTACAACTTCTTTACATCTTTCCACAGCTTGGTTAATTGAAAGCGGTGTATATTCACCTTTTTTATACATATCCTCAAGCTCAGTATTTTTAATTACTAAAACTGGATAAATTCTTACTATTTTTGGTTTTAATTTTATTAAATTCTTTGCTGTAGTAACTTCATCTAATGCTGTACTTTCTGGAAGTCCTACCATCATTTGATGTCCTAATATAAAACCATACTTTCTTATAAGTTTTGATGCTATTCTTACATCCTCAAAAGTATGTCCACGCTTACTTTTTGCTAAAATGTAATTATTTGTTGACTGTACTCCAAGTTCTATTGTTTTTACTCTATAATGTTTTAATCTCTTCAAAGTATCTTTATCTATGTAGTCAGGTCTAGTAGAAATCCTTATACTATTTACTTTTCCTTCGTCTATATAACTTTGAACTGCTTCTAATAAATTATTTTGTACATTTTCTTCTATTCCAGTAAAACTTCCGCCAAAAAATGCAACTTCTACATATTTATTATCATCTCTAAAGTTTTGTAAATAGTATTCTATAGTGTTTTTAACATCCTCACTTGTAACTTGCCTTTGCTCTCCACTTATCTTTCGTTGATTACAAAATACACAGCAATTTGGACAACCTAAGTTTGGCACAAATATTGGTATTATATACTCTTTTTTCAATTTTATCGCCTCCTAATGTTATATTTATCTACACATCTCTCCTCTTATATTTCTCATACGTTAATATATTTTATAATTACATATTATCTAATGCTTTTTTTGCTGCTTCCATTTCTGCTTGTTTTTTAGTTTTTCCTATTCCTTGGGCCAATATTTTTCCATTACACTTTACCTCTGCTGTAAACTCTTTTTCATGGTCTGGTCCATTTTCTTTTATAATCTCATATTCTATATTTACATTTCCATGCTCTTGCAATTTCTCTTGTAAAACGGTTTTGTGGTCTTTCATTCCAACATTTTTACTTGACTTTTCTATACTTTGTTTTAAATTATCTATTATAAACTTTTCAGCTTGTTCCAATCCTGAATCAAAATAAATTGCAGCAATAATAGCTTCTACACTATCTGCCATAACTGCCATTTTCTTATTCCCATTACAAGAACGTTCACTTTTTCCTACAAGTAAGAAATCACTAAAATTATGCCTACTAGCTACCTCATATAAACTAGCCTCACATACAACTTCAGCTCTAACTTTAGTCATTTCTCCTTCATGTAATTTTGGATAATTATTATACAAATATTTACTTGAAATAAACTCTAAAATACTATCTCCCAAAAACTCTAGTTTTTCGTTACTTTGTACATTATTTTCATATGCATATGACTTATGTGTCATAGCAGTTATTAGCAAATGCTTGTTTTGGAACTTATATCCAATAGATTCTTCTAACTTCTGCAAATTCATAACTATTCCTCCTTATTTACTATGTTATTATTATATATCAGATTTGGTAAAAGTCAAATAAATTTTAGTAAATTAAATAAGCATAATTGTTACGTTAATTGCACTTTATTGGTAAATTGCACTTACTTTTTCAAAATTGCATTTAACTTTTAAATTGACTTTCATAATTGTTATAATTAGAACTTACTTTGTGAGCTGCACAATAAAAAAGTTATTACAAGAAAACTCCTATAACAACTCTTTTATTATACATTATTCAATTCTTATGGTCTGTTGCTAATTTTTCAATTATTAAAAATAATATGACCTTAATTACCTAAGCAACATGATCTTTTATATAGTCTACAACATCAGTTACTGTTACAACCTTTTCTGCATCAGCGTCTGGTATTTCTATATCAAATTCTTCTTCTAAAGCCATTATTAATTCAACTATATCAAGTGAATCTGCTCCTAAATCATCTATAAAAGATGCTTCCAATGTAACTGCTGTATCTGCAACACCTAATTGTTCCACTATAATTTCTTTTACTTTATCAAAAATTTCTTCTGAACTCATTTAAGAAGTTCACCTCCTTTATTATTCCTAGCCATTGCTTATCTAACAATAATACATGTATTTGGAAAAGTCAATAGCTTTTATTAAAATTTATTTATAAAATAGTAATATCTTATTTTTGTTCCTTTTGGAACTCTTCTATTAGTTTGTCTACTGCTTTATTTTCAACAAATTGTTCTGCTTGTTTTATAGTAAATTCAAATAACTTTTCATCACTACTTCCATGAGCTTTTACTACTGGCTTATTAACTCCTAAAAATAAAGCTCCTCCATATTCTTTGTAATCAACTGTTTTTGAAAATCTTTTTATTGCTGGTAAAGATGGTAATGCTGCTATTTTTGAAAGTATATTTTTCTTTAAGCTTTCTGTAAGACTTTTCTTTACAAATTTCCCCAATCCCTCTACTGCTTTTAAAAATATATTTCCTGTAAATCCATCTGTAACTACAATATCAACACTTCCAGAAAATGCATCTCTTCCTTCTACATTTCCAATGAAATTAATTCCTAGCTCTTCAGATTTTTCTTTTAATAATTTATAAGATTCTTTTGTAAGTTCATTGCCCTTGGTCTCTTCTGTACCTATATTTAATAAACCTACTCTTGGGTTTTCTACTCCTAAAGTTGTTTTTAAATATATACTAGACATTTGTGCAAATTGTAACAAGTTTATTGGTTTACAGTTTGTATTAGATCCACAATCCATTAAAACTAGTCTGCTTTTATATGCTGGAAGTATTCCTGCTAATGCTGGTCTATCTACTCCTTTTATTCTTCCTACTAATAGTGTAGCACCTGTAAGTAAAGCTCCAGAGTTTCCTGCGGAAATAAATACATCTCCTTCTCCAGTTTTTAACATATTAAACCCTACTACCATAGAAGAATCTTTTTTACGTTTTATAGCTTGTGTTGGTACATCTTCCATTTCTATTGTTTCAGTGGCATTTCTTATTTCCAGTCTATCTGAAATCTCACTAATATCTTTATTATAAAACTCTTTTATTTTTGATTTTATAATATCTTCATTTCCTATTAATATAAGTTTAGCTTTAATTTGGTCTATTGCCTTTACAGCTCCTTTAATAGTTGCATCTGGTGCATTATCTCCACCCATGGCATCTAATAATATAACCATTTAAATTCTCTCCTTCTAGCTACTTTTAATGTTTTTATAATATATATTTATCACCTTATTATTTTATAACTTATATTTTTCAAAGTCAATGAAAAACATAAGTATTTTTATTTTACTACTTCTTTAACATTTATGCAAACTTTTTGACCATTAAGTATAAAAATATAGTAATATAATTTAGTTTTTCACTTAATTATAATGTAATAATATAATTTTTACCTTAAAGTAAAAATTATACAACAATAGCCTTTTTTTATATGTATTTTACCTATTATTTGTTCTTATAATATTTACTTATATTGGTAAATTGTTCCTTTTACTGGTAGAAAATCCCTGATATAATACATGTATAAAGAGGTTGGGGCTATGAATAATAATATTGTTAACAAGGAAGATACTAATTTCAAAAAGAAAACTGATGAAGAATTAAGAAAAAAGATTGGTAAAAACATTCATTTAGCTAGAATAACTGCTAATTTTACGCAAGAACAATTAGCAGAAAAAACTGGACTTTCTTCAAGGTATATTGGTCAATTAGAAAGAGGTTTAGCATTTGGAAGTGCTTCTACAATATCTTGCTTATGTAATGCTTTAAGTATAAATGCTGATGTCTTCTTTTCTAATGTTATAGAAAGTTCTAATAATTCTTTACTAAATGTTATATCTGATGATGATGAGTTTATCCAATCTTATTTAAAATTAAATGAAAAAAATAAAGATATAATACGTTTAATAATTAAGGATTTACTAAAATTACAGAAATAAATAAACATATTAATCTTTATATGGAAGTTTTTTAATTTACTCAATTTACATTATTTTATATTTACTTTGAAAATATTGAGTAAAATATATATTTAATAAGTCATACAATAATTATCTCAATATATAAGAACTAGAATTTAATTATTCTAGTTCTTTTTTATATTAATTTATACTATTATTGTAATTCTACAGTAGCTCCTGCTTCTGCAAATTTAGCTTTTAATTCTTCAGCTTCTTCTTTCTTAACATTTTCTTTAACTGTTTTTGGAGCTCCGTCTACTAAATCTTTAGCTTCTTTTAATCCTAATCCTGTAGCATCTCTAACTACTTTGATTACTTGAATTTTGTTTGCTCCAACATCTTTTAATACTACGTTAAATTCTGATTTTTCTTCAGCTGCTGCTGCTCCTGCAGCTCCTGCTACTGGTGCTGCTACTGCTGCTGCAGATACTCCATATTTTTCTTCAATTCCTTTTACTAATTCTGATAATTCAACAACTGTTAAGCTGTCAATAGTTTCTAATAATTCATCTATTTTTGCCATTTTAAAATCCTCCTTATTATTTTTATTGTAGGTTTGGCTACCTACTTGACTTTTATATAATCTAATATAAATATTTTAAAGTTATAATTAAATAGTATTACATAATATATAATTTACTTTAAATAATGTACATATTATGCGTTTTCTTTTTGTGTTTTTACTTGATCTAATGCAACTGCAAGTTTTGTAATATTTCCAAGTAAAGCTCCAGCAAGTTTTGCAAGTAATTCTTGTCTTGATGGAAGTTTTGCAAGTGTGATAATTTCTTCTGCTGTCATTACCTTTCCGTCAATTATTCCACCTTTAATTTTATAGAAGTCATTATCTTTACTAAATTTGTAAATTATTTTAGATGCTTCTAAATAATCTTCTTTACTTGTTACAACTGCTGTTGGTCCTTCTAATAGAGCGTCTAATCCATTTTCTCCATTTAAGTTTAATGCTCTTTTTATAATGTTATTTTTTATAACTTTATATGATGCATTTGCATTTCTTAAATCACTTCTTAATTTTGTTACTTGCTCTACATTAATTCCTCTGTAATCTACTAAAAGAATAAGTTTATCTGACTTAAATTGTTCTGCTAATTCTTTTATTTCTGCTTCTTTTTGTTTAATAATTTTCTCGCTAGCCATTTTTTCACCTCTTTCTTAATTTTATATATATTAAAAATTAAAACCAATCTTTACGCCATAGGCATAAAAGATTGGTTTATATCCGCTCTTTAATATGCCTCGGTAAGACTTATTTTTATGCTTACTGTCTATGGCCTAACTATAATTATATTATTTTTGGTCTATATACATACTTGGTCCCATGCTAGAAGATATAGCAACACTCTTTATATATTGTCCTTTAGCTGCTGCTGGTTTTGCTTTTATAATAGCATTCATTACTGTATCATAGTTTTCTAGTAATTTTTCTGTACCAAATGAAACTTTACCAAATCCTAAGTGAATAATGTTATTTTTATCTAATCTGTATTCTACTTTACCAGATTTAATTTCGCTAATAGCTTTAGTAACATCCATTGTTACTGTACCAGACTTTGGGTTTGGCATTAATCCTTTTGGTCCTAATACTTTACCTAGTCTACCTACTACGCCCATCATATCTGGAGTAGCTACTATAACATCATATTCAAACCAATTTTCGTTTTGAATTTTTGGTATTAATTCTTCTGCTCCTACAAAGTCAGCTCCTGCTTTTTTAGCTTCTTCTGCCTTTGGTCCTTTAGCAAACACTAATACTCTTAAAGTTTTACCTGTACCATTTGGAAGTACTGTTGTACCTCTAACTTGTTGGTCAGCTTGTTTTGAATCTACACCTAATTTAACATGTAATTCAACTGTTTCATCAAATTTTGGTTTTGGCATTTTTTCAATAATATCTAATGCTTCTTTAGCATCATATAATTTTTTTCTATCTACAAGCTTTTCAGCTTCTTGATATCTCTTTCCTCTTTTCATTTTTACCTCCTTTGGTTTTATCGAAGTTTAAACTTCTCCCAATTTCATTAAATTATTTTTTTACAACAACACCCATTGATCTTGCTGTACCTTCTACCATACTCATAGCTGTTTCTAATGATGCAGCATTTAAGTCTGGCATTTTTGTTTTAGCAATTTCTTCTACTTGTTCCATTGTTATTGTTGCAACCTTTTCTTTATTAGGTTTTCCTGAACCTTTTTCTACTTTAGCAGCTTTTTTAATTAATACTGCCATAGGTGGTTCTTTTGTTATAAACTCAAATGATTTGTCTTTATAAACTGTAATAACAACTGGAATTATAGTTCCTGCTTGGTTAGCTGTTCTATCATTAAATTGCTTTACAAAGTCCATGATATTAACACCACTACCACCTAATGCTGGTCCTACTGGTGGAGCTGGACTTGCCTTTCCTCCTGGAATTTGTAATTTAATAATATTTGCTACTTCTTTTCCTGCCATTTTATTAGCACCTCCTTTAAATTAAACTTTTATAACTTGAGATAGCTCTAGTTCTACTGGAGTTTCTCTTCCAAACATTGATACTGATACTTTTACTTTATGTTTTTCTTTATTAATTTCTGTAACAGTTCCTATAAAGTCTTTTAATGGTCCCACTAAAACTTTAACAGAATCATTAACATTATAGTCTACATTTACTTGTGTTAGCTCTTCAAATCCCATATTTCTAATTTCTTCATCTGTAAGCGGAATTGGGTCTGTTCCTGAACCAACAAAGCCTGTTACACCTCTTGTATTTCTAACTATATACCATGTTTTTTCTGTTACAATCATTTTTACTAAAACATAACCTGGGAAAACCTTTTTTAAATTAGTCTTTCTTTTTCCATCTTTAATTTCTATTTGCTCTTCCATTGGAACAATAATATCAAAGAAATATTCTTCTAATTCTCTGTTTTTTATTACCTTCTCCAAGTCTGTTTTGACTTTATTTTCATAACCAGAATATGTATGAACAACATACCATCTTGGTTCTAAGTCTGCATTTTCTTGAGACATATCTTAGCCTCCTTAATTAATTTTGTGTATTGCTAGTTGTATTATTTGTATTTTCTGAATTTGTATTGTTTTGAACTTCAACATTTTCTGAATTTGTTACAACTTCTATGTTAGTTGAGTTATTTGTTTGTGAATTTGTCTCACTATTTGTTTGTACATTTTGAGACTCTACTATTTGCTTTATTTTATTAATTCCATTTGCATTAATATTTTCAAAAGCAAAATCTAAAACAAATACCACAACAGCAATAATAAGTACAACTACAATAACTGCAAATGTATTGTTTGCAAGTTGTTTAGGTGTTGGCCAAATTACCTTCTTTAATTCTGCTTTAAAGTCTTTGAAAAAATGCTTTTTGGTTTTAGTATCTTTTTTTGCTTTTTTGTCTGCTTTAGCAACATCTACCTTTTTAGCTTCTTTTGACACTTTTGTAGACTCATTATCTGAAGTTTTTGTTTCATTAGGTTTATTAATGTCTTTTTCTACTACTTCATTTTGTTCTAAATTTTGAACTTTTTCTTGAGCCTTTGCATTTTTCTTATTGTTTGTCCCTTTCTTCTTAGACATTATATTTTCCCCCTTAAAGGATTATTTTGTTTCTTTATGTGTTGTACGTTTTCCACAGAACTTGCAATACTTAGCTATTTCTAATCTGTCTGTATTGTTCTTTTTATTTTTCTGTGTTGTATAATTTCTTCTCTTACATTCTGTACATTCTAATGTAATTGGTTCTCTTGCTCCCTTTGCAGCCATCTAACACACCTCCAACCTCAGCTCTTTTTATCATTTTTTTAAGTGTATGTCCTACATACGCTTAATTATTTTATCATGTTTTTGTTACTATGTCAACTCATTTTAAAGATTTTCTTACCAGGTCTTGTATTTAAATATTTTTTATATTAATATCTTTTATTTTTTCTTTTTATTCGTCACTTCTGTTTTATTTTTATAATATTATTTAACATTTAACTCACAATATTTTACAAATTCTTCACCAAATTTTTTGCATTCTTCTAACATCTCTTCAGTTGGAGTCCACACCACTTTTATCCCATCACTTATTATTCTGAATCCAGCCTTTTTTAGTTCTTCTGCAATTTGTTTTGAGGCTTCTCCACTCCATCCATAACTTCCAAATGTCGCTGCTTTTTTCTCTTTTAATTTCATTCCCTTTATCATTTCTAATATACCTGCAATTGAATGTAAATATCCATTATTTACAGTTGGAGAGCCTACTATAATTGCTTTTGACTTAAATACTTCTGTTAATACTGATGTTTTATCTTCTTTTGAAGTATTAATTAATTTTACAGTTACATTTTTATCTACATTTTCAATTCCATCTGCAATCGCTTCTGCCATTTTCCTTGTGCTATTCCACATAGTATCATATAAAATAGTAATTTGGTTTTCACTATAATTATCTGCCCATTCTAAATATTTAGTCAATATTTGTTCTGGATTTTTTCTCCATATTAAACCATGGCTTGGACATATCATATTTATTTCTAAATTCATTTTTAATATTTCATTTATTTTATTTTTTACCATCATATTAAATGGAGCTAAAATATTTGCATAATAAGTTATAGCCTCTTTCCATAGTTTATCTTGTTCAACTTCATCTGCATACAAAAATTCTGACGCCAAATGCTGACCAAAACCATCATTACTAAATAAAATCCCCTCATTATCCATGTAAGTAAACATTGTATCTGGCCAATGAAGCATTGGTGTTTCTATAAAAGTTAAAGTATGTTTGCCTATATTTAGTTTATCACCTGTTTTAACAACATTAAAATTCCAATCTTTATGATATTGACCTTTAATTGATTTTACAGCATTTGCAGTACAATAAATTGGAGTATTTGGAATTTCATCCATTAATTCAATTAAAGCTCCACTATGATCTACTTCTCCATGTTGCATAATTATATAGTCTATCTTATTTAAATCTATCTCTCTTTTTAGATTTGAAACAAATTCTCTGTCATATGGAAGCCAAACTGTATCTATTAATACCGTTTTTTCGTCTTTAATTAAATAAGAATTATAAGATGAACCATGCTCTGTAGTAAATTCATCTCCATGAAATTTTTTAAGTTCCCAATCTGTCTTTCCTACCCAAGTTATATAATCATTAATTTTTGTATTCATTTTTTCCTCCTTATTTTTATAATTTTTGATATCTTAATATTTTTACACTTTTATATTTTGTATACTTTTATACACCTTATACTTTTATACACCTTATACTTTTATACACTTTATACTTTTATATTTTTATATTTCTTATACTTTTAATATTTTTTTCATAGATTACCTTATTATATCTTTTACATAAATTTATTACTTTTAGTATGACTTTTCTTTTTTTGAACAGAATACCCAAATTTTCCAATTTGCTTTCCTAAAACAAAGTATTTTCCATTTGCATATGCAATTAAATCACATTTAGTAATGTCAAAGGCTCCTTTTTCATCTATATATTCTTCATCTGCATCTATGGATAATATATCTGCAATAAACATGTCATGGCTTCCCATTTCTTTTATTTCTCTAACTTTACATTCTATAGAAACAGGACTTTCTTTAATTAATGGACACTTTACAAAACTACCATTTTCTTTAGTTAAATGCATTTCTTTAAATTTATCTACTTTTGCACCAGTTTTAACCCCGCACCAATCTGTTGCATATGCCAATTTTCGAGTAGTTAAATTAATGACAAATTCTCCAGTATTTTTTATTATATTATATGAATATCTGTTTTTTCTTACAGATATATAGCATGTTGCTGGATCTGATGCTATAATTCCAGTCCAAGCTACTGTAATAATATTGCTTTTTTCCATATCACCGCAAGATACCATTACTGCAGGTATAGGATATTCAAAAGTTCCAGATTTCCAAATTACTTTTCCCATTATTAGTCTCCTCTATTATTTAATTTTGTAATATAAATATTTATATTATTATTTTTTATAGTATGATTTATAATAGTATAGTTTATAAATTTACTAACACAACTTTCTATAATTATTTTTAATATACACTATTATATCAAAAAACATAAAAAAAGAAACCATAAATTAAATTTAATTAAATATATTGAGTAATATTCTTATATAAATATATTTGATATATATATTTATATATAATTTTATATTAAATCTAATTTTTAATTTCTTTTTATTTATATTTTAAATTATTTTTATTTACAATTTAAATATTTTTATTCATATTTAAAAACCTCCTTTTTAACTAATATAAATACACTATCTATATTTCTTGTATAGCATTTTTTTATTACTCTGTCAATGGATAGAGTTCTATTTATTTCTTTTTTAGTAAATTTAGATATATTTCTTTTAAAATACTGTATTATTCAGCCAAAATTATGTTTATATTTACTATACATTCAAATATAGATAATTAATACTAAGTATGGTATACTCATCATATCCCTTTAAAATTCGGGAACAATAATATAGTTGATAAGGAGATAAACAATATGATAAAAGTAAATTTTGTTTGCCATGGCAATATTTGTCGCTCGCCAATGGCTGAATTTATATTAAAGAAAATGGCAAAAGACAGAGGTATAGACATTTCTGTATCATCATCTGCTACAAGTTACGAAGAAATAGGAAACGATATTCATCCAGGTACTAAAAGAGTTTTAACTGCCCATAGTATTCCATTTTCAAAAAGAGGTGCTACACATTTTGAAAAGGAAGATTATAAAAACAATGATTATATACTTTGTATGGACAGCTACAACATTAAAAATTTAAAGCGAATTATTGGTTCTGACCCAGAAAACAAGGTACATTTACTATTAGAATACGATAAAAGCACCAGAGATATTTCTGATCCTTGGTATACTGGAAATTTTGACTTAACCTATGACGATATTGTTGAAGGTTGTGAGGGATTTTTGGATTATTTAGCTAAAAACAATTTAATATAATTATTTTTTAACAAAATTATTTGGCAAGGTTAAATTTTATTGTGTATAATGCCCTATGCTATTTTCACTAAATGATAAATATTGTGTTTTTAAATTTAAACATTACAAAATAACCTTTGTTAAAATATTA